>JAABUQ010002232.1_pt1 | contig 39064 bp, 30 predicted proteins | sample 5560001 | NCBI WGS metagenome assembly JAABUQ01 (sample SAMN10711888, study PRJNA513371) | rock metagenome | isolation source: Antarctica rocks | place: Antarctica: Victoria Land, Finger Mt nord | collected 2015-12-18 | reverse complement strand
TCTGCTGGGGGTCGTCGCTGCCGTCGGACATCGTCACGACCGCGACCTCGGATGACGCCGCGTCGATACCGAAACGGATGGCGTTGGCCGGGCCCCGGCCGTAGGTGTTCAGGACCCAGCGCAGCCGTGGCTCGCCGACGCGGTACTTCTCCACGACGGCCACCGTGCTGTCCTGCGGCGTGTCGACGACGACGAGGAACTCGCACGGGAGTGTCACGGCCTCCACCAGCCGGTCCAGCACGGGGACGATCCCGTCACCCTCCTCGTAGGCGGGGATGACGATGGAGACCCTCGGCTGACCGGTCGTCGCGGCCGTCACACGACCACACCGGCGCCCAGCAGGTTCCAGACGTCCGCGACCGGCTTGTCGGTGATCAGTCCGCGGTAGTCCGGGTGGGGCGCCCCGATGACCAGCAGGTCGGAGCGGGCCACGACCTCCTCCATCGGGAGCAGGCTCGGGTCGGTCGTGACGTAGGGGTCGGTGGTGAGGACCCCGCCGGCCCGGAAGGCGAGGATCCGCTTGAGCTTGTAGGCCAGGCTCGACCGGGTGTCGTCCGAGCCGCCCTTGAACGCGGTGCCCAGGATGCCGACGGTCATCGTCGGCAGGTCGAACCGCTTCTCCAGGCGGGACACCAGGTAGAGGGGGAGTCCCTCGTTGACGAGCATCGCGGAGTGACCAAGCGCGAACTGGTTGTCGCTGAAGGCGGCCAGCTGCATCGTGTCCTTGAACAGGCACGGCCCGGCGGCGAACCCCGCGCCGGGCATGTCCTGGGCGCGGGGGTAGTCCTGTCCGAGTGCACGGCGGATCCGGTCGAAGTCCAGGCCACGGTCGTTGGCCATCATGTACAGCTGGTTGGCGGTCGCGAACTTGATGTAGCGCCAGGTGTTCGTGAACAGCTTCGCCAGCTCGGCCTCCTCCGGCTCCAGGTGCACGACCGAGTCCGTGAGGTGGCCGAACAGCTCCGCGGCCCGGGCCCGGCCGGTCGTGGTCCGCGCGGAGACGATCTGCGGGAGGCTGAACAGCTCCTCCATCGCCTTCCCCTCGGCGATGCGCTCGGGGCAGAACGCGACCTCGACGTCGACGCCCAGCCCGGCGACCATCCGCTCGACCAGGGCTGTCACCCCGGGGTACACGGTGCTGCGCAGCACCAGCAGCTGTCCGTCGCGCAGGTACCGGGCGACCTCACCGAGCGCGATGGGGATGGCTGTCGGGTCGGGGTTGAGGTGCTCGTCGACCGGGGTGCCGATCACCACCACGACGGTCCGGGCGGTGGCCACGACCGCCGGGTCCGTGGTCGCGGTCAGCTTTCCGGCGGCCAGCGCCGCGGAGAGCACCGGCGGGGCGTCCGGCTCCAGGAACGGCAGCCGTCCGTCCAGCACCGTCTTGACCGCCGACTCGCTCACGTCGTACACGACCGTCGACAGGGCGCGACTGGCGAAGGCGATGGCCAGGGGGAGCCCGACGTGTCCCCCGCCGCCGATCACGACGACGTCGACGGCGAACTCCTCGCCGGTCGGCCCGGAGGTCGTGGTGCCGGAGCTGGTCGTTGCGAGGCTGGTCAATCTCGTTCCCATCGTCGTGGACCGCCGTCGCCGGGGGGTGACGGCGGTGGTGCGGGTGGGCGTGCCCGGCGGTCTTCGGCACCGGTCCGGTCCCGGCGGATCGCGCGGCCGATCGTATCCGGCGGTCCCTGGTGGGTCGGGTAGCCGGGGGTGTGGCGGGTGCCGCACCGGGGCTCGACGCATCCCCGGGCCCGCCGGTGCGTCCATGGGCAACCCGTCGACCGCTGTGATCTGATCCTCCTGATGACCGGATCGACGACCCACCGGCCGCGCACGGGTCCCCGGTCCGGCTCACCGCCTCCCCGCGGCGGCCCGCACTCCCGGGCCGACCCGCACTCCCGGGCCGACCCGCACTCCCGGGCCGACCCGCACTCCTGGGCCGCCGGACCGGCCCGCTTGTCCGGTCCCACCCGTCGGCGGATCGTCTGGTCGGCAGGTGTCGTCGCGGCCGGGTACCTGCTGTTCGCCCTGCTGTTCTCGCTCTCGACCCCGGCGTGGGAGAACAGCGACGAGGCCGACCACACCCGCTACACCGAGCGCGTCGTGCGAGACGGCCGTCTGCCCGCCATCGCGGTGCAGAACGGCGGCGAGTCCCACCAGACCCCCCTGTACTACCTCGCGCTCGCCGGATGGCAGGACGCGCTCGGCATCCCCGTGTTCGAGCCCGATCCGGTCCGGCCCGCCGCGGCCGTGGTCCGCGACGGCGTCACGGTGCAGTCGGTCGACCACCGGTACGACGCGGCGCACGCCCAGCAGGCGCGGTGGCTGCACCGGCTGCGGTTGTTCTCCGTCGCGTGCGGTCTCCTGACGGTCCTCGCCGCCTACGCCACCGGGTACCTGGTGACCCGCCGGACACCGGTCGCGGCGGCCGTGGCGGCCACGGTCGCGACGTGGCCGAAGTTCCTCGTCATCAGCGCCGCCGTGACGAACACCGCCCTGGTGGTGACGATGACCGCGGTCGCTGTGCCGTGCTGGCTGGTCTGGCATCGGCGCCGGTCGCCGGCGTGGGCGGCGGCGACCGGGACGGCCCTCGGGGCGGCGGTGCTGGCCCAGCTCTCGGCGGCCCCCCTGGCCGGTCTGCTGGGCGGAGCGCTGGTCGTCGGCGCTCTGCGCCGGGGGGACCGACGGTCCCCCGTCGTGGCGCTGGTCTGCGCCGCCGCGGTGTGCGGGTGGTGGTTCGCGTGGAACGCCGTCCGGTACGGCGATCCGCTGGCGGTCGCGCGGACGGCCCGCTACCTGCGCGACCTGTTCCCCGGACTGAACCTGATCCGTCCCGTCCCGTCGTCCTCGCCGGGGACGATCCTGGACACGGTTCCCCAGCTCGTGCACAGCACCTGGTACTCCGGTGGCTGGGACCAGCTCCTGCTGCCCGGCTGGGTCGACACCTGCCTGTGGCTGATGGCGGCTCTGAGTCTGCTCGCCGCCCTGGCGACGCGGTGGGGCCGGACCCCGGTGCTCTGGGCGGCCGCCTCCGCCGGTGTCGCCGCGTGGCTGGCGATCGTCCGCCAGACCCCGCACGGGCAGGGCCGCTACCTCCTGACCGGCGTGGTCGGGTGGGCGACCCTGTTCGTCGCCGGCAGCTCCCGCCTGCCCGCTGCGGGAGCGTGGGCGATCTGGCTGTGGCCGCTGGCGTTCGTGTCGGTGGATGTGTATGTCGTCGCCACCTACCTGATCCCGTACCGCGGCGGGTAGACCCGCCCTCGCGGCAGGGCCGGTCGGCCGCCTAACGTGAGCGCCGCGGTCGACGATCCGGGGGCCGCGGCCGGGGTGACCGCGCGGTTGCGCCTCCCCCCTCGCGGCCGGGACCTCCGTCAGGCGGGAGAACCGTGGCCAGCGATCGACGTGCCCCCGGCTCCGGCACCCGGGTCCGGGCGTCCGTCGTCCGTGACCTCGTGGTCGGGCTGGTCGCCACTGCCCTGTGCTGGCCGGTGCGCGACGGGACCCCGGCGGTCGGACTGGACCCGGGGTGGCGCTGGTTCATCACCCGCGCGGCTCGCGAGCACCTCCGGTTCGGTCACGACGTCGTGTTCACCTACGGGCCACTGGGCTGGCTGTTCGAGCCTGTCGCACCGTCGTCCGGACAGCTGGTCGCCGCAACGGTCTTCGCCGCCGTCGTCTTCGTCGGCGGCTTCGCCGTCCTCACCCGGCTGCTCGCGGCGCGGTTGCCCCGGGCGGTCGCCGTCGTGCTCGTGGTCGCGGCCTCCAGTCAGCTCCAGGTCCCCGCGGCAGAGCTGACGGCGGCGTTGCTCACCTGTGTGGTCCTGGCCCGGCTGCTGCTCGGCACCCGGCCGGTCGGGCTGGGGACGGTGGCCGTCGTCGCCGTGGCGGCGGGGGCGCTGACCACCACGAAGATCGGGATCGGCCTCGTGCTCGGAGCGCAGGCGGCGCTCCTCGCTGTCGTGGCCGGCCGGGGTCCGCAGGCCGGCCGTCACCCCGGGACGGTTGCGCGCGGGTTCGGGACGGTTGCGCGCGGGGTCGGGACGGTTGCGCGCGGGGTCGGGACCGCGGTGCTGGTCGGGGTGGCCGGGATCGTGGTGGGCTTCCTCGTCGCCTGGCTGGGTGCCGGCCAGCGACTGAGGGACGTGTCGGTCTTCCTGCGCGGGTCCCAGCAGGTCCAGGCCGGCTACCAGTCCGCGATGAGCTACGAGGAGCCCGGCCGTACCTGGGAGTGGACGGCCGCCGCGGTCGGACTGACGCTGCTGGTGGCGGTCGTCGCCCTCGCTGCCGCGGCCGCCGCCCCGACCGACCGGTTCCGGGTGGTGGCGGCCGGTGCGGCCGCTCTCGGCGCGGTGTACAACGAGGTGCTGCAGGCCTTCGTCCGGCACGGGGGGACACACGACGTCGCCGGGCAGGAGGCGGCGGTCGTGGTCGTCGCCGGGCTGATCGGTGGGCTGGGTGCGATCCCCGTCAGGAGTCCGCGCGGGGCCGGTCGTCCCAGCCGGGCGGTCCCGCGCCGTCGTCCTGTCATCCTCGGCCTGGCCGCGGCGACCCCGGCCCTCGCCGCCGTGGTGTGGGTCGGCGCGTGCGCGGTCGCCGCCCGCGACGTCGCCGTCCCCGCCATCGGCCAGGACCGCGTCCGTTGGCTGCTGACCGACCTGCGTCTGAGCGGGGACCCCTCGGCCCGCCGGGCGGTGGAGGCCGCCGGTCTGGCCACGGTCCGCGACACCGCTGCCATCCCGTCGGGAGTCCGCGCAGCACTCGGGGCCGGACCGGTGACTCCGGTGCCCTGGGAGCTGACGGCGGTCACCGCCTCGGGACTGGACCTGTCGACGCTGCCGGTGCCGCAGACCTATGGCGCGTACACCCCCTACCTGGACGAGCTGAACGCCGATGTCCTCCGGTCGCCGACCGGCCCGCCGACGGTGCTCCGGCAGTACGCGAGGGCGATCGACCAGCGCAACCCGATGTGGGAGTCACCGCAGGCGATGCTCGTGCTGGTGTGCCACTACCGAGAGGTGGCGGTCGGCGGTGGGTACCAGGTGTTGCGCCGGGCCGCGCCGAGCTGTGCGGTGGGACCCGAGGTGCTCGGGACCGCCCGGGTCGAGCCCGGGTCGACGGTCCCGGTGGGGATCCCGGCCCCGCGGCGGTCCGGTGACGGGGTGGTCATGTCTCTCGAGCTGGACTGGGGCCCGGTGGACCAGGTGCGGCGCCGCGTCGTACGGCAACCCGGGACGGTGTACGTGGGCGGGGGGTCGCGGCCGTTCCGGCTGGTGCCGGACACCGTCGGCGGCCCCCTGGTGTTGCTCGTGCCGCGGGGTGTCTGGTCGGCCCGGACCACCACGACCCAGCAGCAGCGGGAGCTGGTCTTCACGGCCCCGGTCACGGTGACGGTCACCTTCCGGGAACTGGAGCGCACCGACTGAGCAGGTCCTCTCAGCGAGAGTCGAGCAGTCCCAGCAGGTAGGTGCCGTACCCGGACCGGACCAGCTTCTCGGCGCGCTCACGCAGCTCGTCGTCGCTCAGGAAGCCGGCCCGCCAGGCGACCTCCTCCGGGCAGCCCACCTTCAGGCCCTGGCGGTGCTCGATGGTCCGCACGTACTCACCGGCGTCCATGAGCGAGTCGAAGGTCCCGGTGTCCAGCCAGGCGGTGCCGCGGGGCAGCACCTCCACCGCGAGGGTGCCTCGCTCGAGGTAGACCCGGTTCACGTCGGTGATCTCGTACTCCCCGCGCGACGAGGGCTCGAGCTCAGCGGCGATGGGCACCACGTCGGCGTCGTAGAAGTAGAGCCCGGGGATGGCGTACGGGCTGCGCGGGCGCGCCGGCTTCTCCTGCAGGCTCAAGGCCTTCCCGTCCGTGTCGAACTCCACCACCCCGTACGCGGTGGGGTCACTCACGCGGTAGGCGAACACGAAGGCCCCGGACACCTCGGTGTGGCGCTGGAGCCTCGTCCCCAGGCCGGGTCCGTAGAAGATGTTGTCCCCGAGGACGAGCGCCGCCGGTCCGCCGGCCAGGAAGTCCGCGCCGATGACGAAGGCCTGGGCCAGACCGTTGGGCTCCGGCTGGGTGGCGTAGGTGATGGCGATGCCGAACTGGGACCCGTCGCCCAGCAGGCGGGTGAACTGCTCCGCGTCGTGGGGGGTCGTGATGACCAGCACCTCGCGGATCCCGGCCAGGATCAGTGTGGACAGCGGGTAGTAGACCATCGGCTTGTCGTAGACGGGGACCAGCTGCTTGCTGACGCCGAGGGTGATGGGGTGCAGCCGGGTGCCCGAACCGCCGGCCAGGATGATGCCGCGCATGGGCCGTGACCGTACCGGCCTATCGTCCCCGCATGCGGATGCTGGTCACCGGCGGTGCCGGGTTCATCGGGAGCAACTTCGTGCAGCAGACGGTCGCGGAGCGTCCCGAGCACCAGGTCACGGTCCTGGACGCCCTGACCTACGCCGGCAACGAGGAGAACCTCGCGCCGGTGGCGGACGACATCCGGTTCGTCCGCGGTTCGATCGCCGACGCCGAGCTGGTCGACTCCCTGGTGTCGGGGACCGACGTGGTCGTCAACTTCGCCGCCGAGTCCCACAACGACAACTCCCTCACCGATCCCAGGCCGTTCCTGGACGCCAACTACCTGGGCACGTTCCAGTTGCTGGAGGCGGTCCGGCGCCACGGTGCCCGGCTGCACCACGTGTCCACGGACGAGGTGTTCGGCGATCTCCAGCTGGACGACCCGAAGCGTTTCACCGAGGACACCCCCTACAACCCGTCCAGTCCGTACTCCGCGACCAAGGCCGGCGCGGACCTGCTGGTGCGGGCGTGGATCCGTTCGTTCGGTGTCGCCGCCACGATCTCCAACTGCAGCAACAACTACGGCCCCTACCAGCACGTCGAGAAGTTCATCCCCCGCCAGGTGACGAACGTGCTCTCCGGCATCAGGCCGAAGGTCTACGGGACCGGGGCCAACGTGCGTGACTGGATCCACGTGGACGACCACAACCACGCCCTGCACGTCATCCTCGATCGCGGCCGGCTGGGGCAGACCTACCTGATCGGCGCCGACGGTGAGGCGGACAACCTGACGGTGGTGCGCACGATCCTGCGCCTGCTGGGGCGCCCCGAGGACTGGGTGGACTTCGTCGGTGACCGCCCGGGCCACGACATGCGCTACGCGATCGACAGCGGGAAGCTGCGCACCGAGCTGGGCTGGACCCCGGACTACCCCGACCTCGAGGCGGGACTGACGGACACGGTGCGGTGGTATGAGGAGAACCGGGCCTGGTGGGAGCCCGCCAAGCAGGCCACGGAGTCCTCCTACGCCGGACTCGGTCGGTGAGCGCCGCTCCGGACACCACTGGGAGCGCTGCCCTGGATGCAATTGGGGGTACTGCTCCGATCCTCGCTGGGAGCACTGCTCCGGACACGTCGGCGACGCGCTGGCTGGTCACCGGTGCGGGCGGGATGCTCGGCCATGACGTCGTGGCGGCACTGCTCGCCGGCGGGCGGAAGGTGACGGCGCTCTCGCGCGCCTACCTGGACATCACCAACACCGCTGCGGTCGCGGACGCCGTCGCCACCCACGCCGGACCCGGCGGGGTGGTGGTCAACTGCGCCGCCTACACCGCGGTCGATGCCGCGGAGACCGCCGAGCCGGCGGCGTTCCGGCTCAACGCGGTCGCGCCCGCCCGACTGGCGGCGGGGTGCGCGGCGGTCGGCGCCCGGATGGTGCACGTCTCCACCGACTACGTGTTCGACGGCAGCTCCGACGAGCCCTACGCCGAGAGCACCGTTCCCGCTCCCGGCTCCGCCTACGGTCGGACGAAGGCGGCCGGGGAGTGGGCGGTGCGAGCAGCGCTCCCGCAGTCCTCGTGGACGGTCCGGACGGCCTGGCTGTACGGCGAGCACGGCGGCAACTTCGTCCGCACCATGCTCCGCCTGGCCGCTGAACGCCAGACCGTCTCGGTGGTGGACGACCAGACAGGCCAGCCGACCTGGGCCGGGGAGGTGGCGGCCTCGATCGTCCGCCTCGTCGACGGCGGCGCCGCTCCCGGGACCTACCACGCGACGGGCGGCGGCTCGACGACGTGGTTCGGCCTGGCCCGCCGGGTGTTCGAACTCGCCGGGCTCGACCCGGCCCGGGTCCGACCGACGACGACGGAGGCGTTCCCGCGCCCCGCGCCCCGGCCGGTCTCCAGCGTGCTCGGTCACGACGCCTGGGCCGCCGCCGGCCTGACCGCCCCGCAGGACTGGGACCGAACACTGACCCGGGTGCTCCCGCGTCTGGCCGCCGCCTGGGCCTGAACTGTCGCTGCCCGACCTGACTGCCCCCTCGAGTGAGCCGCCTGAATCCGTGGCCGTCGTCCACCGCTGCGCCCTCTCGCCGTCGGCGGTGGTACGCGGTCCGCTCGGGTGTGGGAGTGCTGAGCGGACCCGAGGCCGAGGTCGTGGCCGCCGCGGAGCGCCAGGGGACCGTCGTGTCCCGCCGGCAGGTGCTCGCCACGGGGATGTCCCCCTCGGCGGTCTCCCGCACGCTCGCCGACGGGTGCTGGGACGAGCTCCCCGGCTCCGCCTACCGGGTCCGCGCTCTGCGGGCCGACCGCACGACGCCGCTCTGGGTGGCGCACCTCGGTCTGCCCGGGTCCGCCGCCGCTTCGACGAGCGCGCTGTGGCGCCTCGGCCTCTGCGAGCAGCCGCCGGACCGGCCGCACCTGGTGGTCCCGCTCGCGTGGCGGGGCCGGCCGCGAGTGGGGACCCGCATCACGCGGTCGGACCGTCTGCTGGCCGGGGCCGCCGTCGTTCGCGGCATGCGCGTGGTCCGGCCGGGCGCGGCGCTGGTCCAGGCTCTCGCCACCGGGGTCCCCGGAGCCCCCGCGGTCCTGGACCGAGCCCTCCAGCTGGGTCACGTCGACGTGACCGCCGTGCTCGACGCCCTCGCGGACGCGGCCGGGTGCCGCGGGACCGCCTCGGCGCGCGCGGTCGTGGCGGCTGCCGCCGACGGGGCGGCCTCGGAGGCCGAACGGCGAGTCGGCGCGGCGCTGCGTGCCGCCGGTCTGACCGGCTTCGACCGGAACGCAGGAATCGGCCGATGGGTGGTCGACCTGGCGTTCCGCGCCCAACGGGTGGCCATCGAGGTGGACGGCTGGGCGTGGCACACCGACCCCGCGCGCTTCCAGCGGGACCGCGAGCGGCAGAACGACCTTGTCCTCGCGGGGTGGACGGTCATCCGGTTCACGTGGTCGGACGCCGTCGACCACCCGGACCGGGTGGTGGACCAGGTCCGCCGTGCCTTGGGTGGTCGAGTGGCGATCTGAGCTCGCTCAGCGAGCTGACATCACCACTCGACGGGACGCCGGCCGACGTGTGGGTCGGCACCCACGTCGGCCGTCCACGTCAATGGCTCGCGAGGAACTCCAGCAGGGTCGCGTTGAACGCGTCGGGGTGCTCCCACAGGCACGCATGGCCGCCCGGGGTGGTGCGCCAGCTCGATCCGGGCACGAGCGTGTGCAGCTCATGGGACAGGGCGGTCGGGATGAGGATGTCCTGGGCACCGGCCAGCACCAGCGTCGGCACGTCCAGGTCGGCGAGTTCCGCGGTCGTGTCGAAGTCCTGGATGACCGCCAGTTGAGCGAGGTAGGCGTCCAGGGACTGGTCGAGCTCGGCCATGGACGCCTCGAAACCCGCGAGCTCCGCGCCCCGGCTGCGGAAGAAGTCGAGGGTGAACGCCCACAGCGTCACGTCGCGCATCACGAACGGCACGCCGTGGGAGCGCGCGAGTTCGGCCCACATCGCGAACATCCGCGAGCAGAACGGCCCGGGTGCGGCGTACGTGCACGCGAGGGTCAGCGAGCGGAGGTCCCCGGGGTGCGCCAGGGCGTACCGCTGGGCGATCATCCCGCCCATCGACACACCCACCAGGTGCACGTCGGTCAGGCCGAGTGCGTCCACCAGGCCCCTGGTGTCGGCGGCGAGCAGGTCGGCGCTGTAGGGGCCGGCCGGCCGGTCGCTCGCGCCGATGCCCCGGTTGTCGAACCGGACGACGCGGTGGCCGGCATCCACGAGGGCCGCCACCTGCAGGTCCCACGTGGCCAGGTCGTCCGCGAGCCCGTTGACCAGCAGGACGGTCTGGTCACCGTCGCCCTCGACCGTGTGGTTCAGGTCGATCCCGTTGACGTGGACGACCGGCATGCCCGGGGGTCCGGTCAGCAGCCGGTCGTCGCGGTGCGTTCCGTGAACACCAGGTGCAGGTCCTCGACGACCGCGCGGTCATCGGCGTCCTCCGCCTCGGCTTCCATGCGGTGGAACTCCCGCAACTGGTGGAGCATCGCGGCGTGCGCGGCCGGATCCCGGGTGGACGGCTCGTCCACCCGGTGGGACGTCGGGACGTCGGTGTGGGTCATCTGGTGATGGTGGTCCCGTTCCGTGCCGGACCGCAAGCGCATGGTCCGGGCCGCCGGCCCCGCTCACCGACGCCGGGACCAGGATGCCGGTTCAGGCGACCGGGACGAGGCCCCCGTCCGGGGACGGGCTGAGCTGTGGGACGGGTTGAGCTGTGGGGACGGGCCATGCTCCAGGGACAGGCCGTGGTCCAGGGACAGGAGGATGTCCATCACGCGCAGGCACCGCCGGCCCGAGGCCTCCTGGACCATGACAGTGCGCGCGACGAGGGCGTGCCGGTCGACACCGACCGCGAGCCCCGCCTCGTCGGTGGGGAACCGGTCCACCCAGCGCTGGACGATCGCCAGGTCCGCCTCCGGGTGGAACTGCACCGCCAGCGACCGGCCGGTGCTGAACGCCTGCGGGCAGAACCGGTCCGAGGCCAGCACCCGCGCCCCGTCCGGCACGCTGAACCGGTCGTCGTGGTACTCCAGCCACGGACCGCCGAAGACCGGGTCGGCGCCGTCCGCGGCCTCGAGGTCGAACCAGCCCACCTGGGTCCCGGGCATCCGGTCGACGGTCCCCCCCAGGGCACGGGACATCGCCTGGGCGCCGAAGCAGATCCCCAGGACCCGCGCCCCGCCCCGGACCGCGTCCGCTATCCACGCGACCTCCGGGGCCATCCACCGCCGGCTGGGGGCGCGGGGGTCGTCCAGCTCGGTCACCGAGTGGGAGGAACCCAGCACCACGACGACGTCGAAGCCGTCCGGGGACGGCAGCTGCACCGGTCTCCCGTCGCCCAGCAGGACCGTCGTCAGCGCGTACCCGCGGTCGGCCAGATGTCGACCGACCCAGCCCGGTGAGCTCGAGTGGTGGTGGGCCACCACCAACGCGGTCGGGGCACCGTCGCTGTCCATCAGCGGGCCATCGAGTCGACGAAGGAGCGGCACACCGCGTGGTCCGGGAGCAGGCCGGACTCACGTGCCTGCGCCAGCGACGGGGCGGCGGCGTCCTTGGGGGACAGCAGCGGGATCACCTCCGCCGGCCACTCGATGCCGATGTCCGGGTCGAGGGGGTGGATCCCGTGCTCGGCGCCCGGGTCGTAACCGGTGGAACAGAGGTAGGACACGACTGCGCCGTCGGACAGTGCGAGGAACGCGTGGCCCAGTCCCTCACCGAGGTAGATGGCCCGCCGGTCGACGTCGTCGAGCAGCACCGAGTCCCACTGCCCGAAGGTGGGGGACCCCACCCGGATGTCGACCGCGACGTCGAGCACGGCTCCGGCCAGGCACGTGACGTACTTCGCCTGTCCGGGTGGGACGTCGGCGAAGTGGATCCCGCGCAGCGTGCCCCTCCTGGACACCGAGCAGTTGGCCTGGGCGAGCTGCAGGGGGTGGCCGGCGGCGGCGGCGAGGTCCTCGGCGCGGTACCACTCCAGGAACAGGCCCCGGTCGTCCGGGACCACCCGCGGGGTCAGCTCGAACGCGTCGGCGATGGTCAGGTCACGGCGTTGCACGTGATCGGACGTTACGGGAGCGGGGCGGTTCGGCGCCTGCCGGTGCGACGCGCCGGGGGACGGGTCAATGGGTGCAGGCGGGGGTCCCCGTGAGGCCGCCACGGCGCTCGGGAGGCGCCCCCGGGTCCTTGCGGGCACCTTCACGTACACGGTGAGCTGGGTGGGATGGCGGGGCGCCCGCGGTCAGGGCTCCGACGGTCAGGGCTCCAGGACGGACTGCCGCCACCCGGGCGGGACCCGGTAGTAGGTCCGGGCCAGCTGCTCCCGCACGTCGAGGTAGTGCGCGGAGGTCCCGGGCAGGACGTGTTCGACGGGTCGCCTGGCCAGCAGGTCCACGCCGGTGAGGTCGGTGACGATCAACGGGTCGGCGGTGATCCGCCGGGCCGGGCCGCGCGCTGCCGCCGTGGCGGCCCGTCCGCGCAACCCCCGGAGGCGGTCCGTCGCCGCCGGCCCGATCAGGCGGGACACGGTCGCCTTGGACTCCAGCACCGTGACCCGGCGCCGTTCGGCGATCCCCGGCCGGTGCCGGAACCCGCCGTGGGCCAGCGCTGCCACCAGGGCCGCGGCCTCGGGGGCACCGTTGGCGCGGGGCAGCTGCTCGGCGACCGTCGCCAGGTCCGACCGCGTGCCCGGGTCCAGCAGCCGGGACAGCTGCACCGGGATGTCGGACCGCTCGGCGGCGTGCAACCCGACGCCGGTGGCAGCGGCCCACCTCCCGCGCGCCGACTGGTCGTCGGTGCGGGTGGACTTCGGGACGAACAGCGTCGGCACGCCGGCCAGCAACAGCTCGTGGAACCCGTTGTAGCCGGCCTCCGCGACCGCGGCGTCGAACGCGTGCAGGTACGCGGCCAACGGGTAGACGTCCCCGATCACGTGCAGCCGGTCGGTCTGGGCGGCCCGGAGCTCCTCGGTGAGGATCGGGGTCCGGAGCAGCGCGATCTGCCAGTCCGTGCCGGCCATCAGCTGGGTGACGATCCCTCCTGCCGCCGAGGACCACCACCCGGATCCCGACCGTTCCGGGCGGTGCGCCCACCCCCCGAGGTTCACCAGGACCACCGGGCGTCCCGGCTCGAGGCCCAGCCCCGCTTGGGCATCCGCCCGGTCCAGCAGCCGCAACTGCCCCATCCCGGTGACGGGCGCGACCCGGACCGCGTCCGAGCGGCGGGCCGTCGCACCCCGGTCCGCTGCCCCGGCCAGGTCCCCGGGCTCGACGATCTCGTCGAAGAAGGGTGCCGCCCGCAGCGCTGCCGCGTTCAGGCCCGGTCGCCACATCCCCCGCCGGAACCACACGAAGGCGACGTCGGGGAGCAGCGCTCTGGCCCGCAGGACCCCCAGGTAGGGCACGACACCGTCGAAGCCGACCACCCGGGCGCCGGTCTCGCGCACCAGCGACACCAGCCTGTCGCGGAGGTAGCCGTGCCACTCCGGTACCGGCATCCAGTTGCGGTGGTAGCTCGGCGCGTACTCCCCGCGGGGAGCCACGGCACCCCCACCCGCGGCGGTCCCCGCGGCCAGCACGGTCCGGATCGCCGTGGACAGGGAGAAGAGCACCGGGTCGAGGGCGGGAGCCAGCGCCGTGCCGATCGCGACCTGCCGGGACAGGTGACCCATCCCCGTGCCGTTGGTCGTCATCTGCACCACGACCGGCGCGTCCGTCACCGCTGTCCTCCTCGCATCGGTCGCCCGGACCCCGCCGGGGAGTCCAGCAGGTCGCGGACGACGCGCGCGAAGGCGGGTCCCACCACCGACGGGTCGACGCCGGCGGCGGCGGCCAGCGCGGCGGTCCGGGCGCGCGGCGCACCAGGTCCGGTGAACCGGGACACGGCCTCGCGCAGGCCGGCAGCGAGAGCCGGCGCGTCCCCGGGTGGGACGCCCACCCCCCAGTCCGCGTCGGGGGGGACGTACCCGGTGGTGACCACCGGCACCCCGAAGGTGATCGCCAGCGCCTGGGCCCCGGAGTTCAGCGGCGCCAGGTTGGGCACGACCGCCACGTCGGCGGAGCGCAGCACCACCTGCACGTCGGCGTCGGGCACGGCCATCGGCAGGCAGCGGACGTCCCGGGAGCGCGCCAACCGGTGCACCAGCGCGTCCGTACCCGCGTCCGCCGGTCCCGGCCGGGCACGGACCGGCCCGGCCCCGACGCCGTCGACCGCACCGGCCACGACCAGGCGGTAGCGGCCGGGGGACGGGGCCGAGATGGCGTCGAAGGCGTCGGCCAGCTGGTCCAGGCCCTTGTAGGGCTGGATCCTGCCCAGAGCGGTGAACACGGTGGCCGACGACGGGACGCCGAGCAGCTGGCGTGCCCGGGCGGGCGTGACCGTGTCGGGGTAGGCCCCGGCGTAGGACGGGTGCGGCACCAGACGGACCTTCGCCGGGTCCAGCGGGGTCGTCCCGGCCACCAGATCCGGGGTCCGCGGGTCCATCACGTGGACCACGTCGGCCAGGTCCGCCGCCACCCGCCGCAGCCGCAGCTCCGCGTCGGGGAACCGCGGCCGGTGCGGCGCCAGGTTGTGCACCGTCCAGACGAGGCGGGCTCCGGCGTCGCGGGCGGTCAGCAGGGCGGCCTCCACACCGGTGACGGCATCCGCCGCGGCCGCGGCGTCGCGGGCCGTCGCGGTCACCCGGTGCAGCCAGTGCAGGTGGACCACGCACCCGACGAGGCCGTCGGTGGCCGCCCGCAGGCGGACGGCGAGCGCCGCGGCGGCGGCGGCGTCCGGGACGGTGACCGGGACCACGCCCTCGTCCGCGAGACCGCGGTAGAGGAGCCCGGCGAAGGGGTTGCCGCGGGCACGCGGGGTCGCGACGAGGACCGCGGGCGCCGGACCGTCGGGGGTCGGGTCGGCGCTGGCCAGCATGCGGAGGACGTCGGTGGCGACACTGTCGGGATCCGTCCCGAGCAGCCCGGTGAGGATCACCCCGGGGTCCGACCTGCCGGTGCGGACCGTGCGGCCGGACCGGCCGGAGCCGACCGGGCGGACCGTGCCGTCGCGAGCAGGTCCGTGAGTCGCTGCGCCTCGTCCAGGGGCATCCCGGCCAACGCCACCGGGACGGGCCCCGGCCCGCTGTCGGCGGGCCACGGCCCGGTGGCGCGGTGGTACCCCTGCGCTTCTCGGAGCAGTGCTCCGGTGACCGGGCCGGGATCGGCGAGCCAGGCCGTCACCGCTGCGTCCAGAGCAGCAGTCGCGGCCGGCCCGACCGTCGCGGGACCTGCAGCGGCCCAGCGCGCCAGCGCCGTGAGCCGTGCTCTCTGCGCGTCGCGCAACGCGACGGGTTCCCGCATCGCCCGCCGTACCCGGTGCGACACCGCCGACGCCCCGGACCGGGCCGCCGAGGCGACGCCACGGACCCCGGACGCCGCAGGCCCCAATCGGTCCAGGCGGCCCGTCTGCCGCGTGCCGCTCACGGCCGGTGACCCGAGGGCCGGTACCCGGTGGGCCGGCCGGTGGCCACCGGCTCGGGCAGGCCCGCCATGACGTCGCCGGCCTGCTCCATGAACAGCGAGCGGTCGACCTCCCAGGTGTGCCCCCGCGCATGGCGTACATAGACGTACCCCAGTCCGTGGGTGCGGTAGGTCACCCCGCCCGCCTGGCGGATCCTGGCGGTGAGGTCGATGTCGACGTGGCGGACCGACCCGCTCCACCCGCCCGCGTCGAGGAGGGTCGACCGGGCGGTGAGCAGGGTGCCGCCGGCCGGGGTCCGGTCGAAGACCTCGGACGCGGCCCACGACCGGTCCACGGTCGTCCCCGTCGTCCCGCCGCGCGGGTCGGTGGGCGGCTCGGCGGGCGAGGGGTCCTCCAGGTGCACGAACCTCGGGGCCTTCGCGACGAGGTCCGCGCCGGTCTGGCGCCAGGCGAGGAGCAGGTCGGTGAGGTGGTCGGGCCCGTAGACGTCGTCGTCGTCGGCCTTGGTGAGGACGTCGCCGTCCGCGACCCTGCTCAGCTCGGCCAGGACGTCGCCGAACGCGACATCGGGGTCCCGGGCAACGGCGCGCAGCGGGTGGACCAGCAGCGCCGACCAGTCGTCCAGCTGGGCCGCGGTGGCCGTCCAGCCGTGCGTGCCGAGCACGACCTCGAAGCGGGGGTAGGTCTGAGCGGCCAGATCGGTGAGCAGTGCTCCGACGGTCTCGGGACGCATGCTGGCCACCAGGACGCTGACCGACGGGAGCGGGAGCTGTGCGCCGACCGGTGGCGCCCCGCCGACCGCCACCGCGAGTGCGGTCCGCCGCAGCGTCGACTCGGTGAGCACACCCGCGGTGCGGGCGACCAGCGTGCTCCATGCGTAGCCGTCCGGACCGGTGACCTCCGCGGCCGACGTGGGGCCCGGGATCCCCAGTCCTGCCAGCAGCCGCGACCCCCGGGGCCCGGTGGGGACGAGCACCTGACCGGCGGTGGCGAGAGCGGAGGTCACCAGCCGGACCCAGTCACCGTCCAGGTCGGTGGCGGCCCCATCGGTGGAGTGGGTCCGGGGCTCGGGAAGTTCGACGGTGGCGTACCGCGTCGGCCCGGGATCGGAGAGCACCGCTTCCGGTCCGATCTCCCCGTCCAGGACGGTCACCGGTCTGCCGTCGAGACCGGAGAGCACCACCCGTGATGGACCCTCGACCGTCAGCCGGTACCGGGCGGGTTCGCCGAGCAGCCGACGGCGGTGCGGGAACGCCACCGCTGCGACCGGGCACCACACCGGGTGTGGCCCGGACCACGGCGACGGATCACCGAACGGGCGCAGCGGACCTGGACCGACGGACACCGGGACGGGCCGCGCGTCGAGCGGGACTCCCTGGCCCGGGGTGGCCGACCCGTCCGTCCAGCCCGCCCGGTCGGTCACCGGCACCGGCCCACCGGCCTGGGGCCACGGACGCGACCGGAGCACTGCTCGCAAGGTCGACTCCAGGGCGGCGGACACGCCGGCCGGCCGGTCCCACGAGGCAGTGACGTCGACCCCCTGGCCCGCGGACCGCCAGGCCAGGCCGCTGGGCCGGGTCGTCCCGGGGTCGGGACCGGTCACCCGGGCTCCGGAGCGCAGCCACCCCGGGGCCCGGTCGACCCGCAGGGTGAGCGAGCGGACCGTCCCGGCGAGCAGTCCGGACGCGGCCAGGCGCACCAGCGAGGCTGCATCGGGCACCCGGACCGCCAGCGCGCCGTCCACCTGTTCCGGGGCGCCGGCGTCGTCGGGCAGGAACGACCGGGTCACCGAGCCTCCCGGGCCGGCCACCGTCACCGTCGACCACGGCGCGACCCGCACGGTCCACCGGGTCCCGAGCACGCGCGCCGCACCGGGCAGGGTCCGGGCGAGCTGCCCAGCGCCGGCGCGGGCGTCGCCGGCGACGCGGCGGGCATCGGTGGTGCGCAGTCGGCGGGCCAGGCGGCGCAGCGGGTCCGCAACGGCAGCGGGCAGGGCTCCAGTCAGAGCACGTGCAGCGGCCCCCGCAGCTGCCACAGCACCGGCAGCGGCCCCAGCCCTCCGGCGCGCGCGACCCTGTGCCATCGCCGTCACCGTATCGGCACCGGGTCGGCTCAGCCGTCCAGCCACTCCGGCGACGACCAGAGGTGCCGGTCCGCCGGGACGACGGCGGTGACCTGCTCGGCCTGCCAACGGGCTGCGCGGTCGGTGAGGGTGAGGCTGCCCGCGTCGGGGGACAGCACGAGCGAGCCGCCCACCGTCGCGACGGCCAGCAGCTCGACCCAGGGTGACCCCACCACGGTTCCGGCCGACAGCAGGCGAGTCCCGGCGGTGAGCCCGGCGGTGTCGACCAGCGCGGCCGCCGCGGCGACCACGGCCTCGTCCTCGGGCCTGGGCTCGCGGGGGGGCGGCACGAACCGGTCGCCGTGGGCGCCGACCTCGGCCGCGTAGTCCAGCGCGCCGTCGGGGAGCGGCCCGGGTGCCGGTGCGTTCATCGCCAGCATCGGTGCCACGACCACCTCACCGGCTCCGGCGGACAGCGCCGCGGCCGCGCCAGCAGTGGTGGTGACCGCGACGGCCGGCGGGTCGTCCGGGTCGAGCGGCCCGGGCCGGACCAGCGACCCGGAGCCGACCAGCCGTGCCCCCACGCGGTTGACCGCGTCCGCCCAGACCGCGACCTGCCAGTGCGGGGGCAGCCTCACGGCCACGATGGGGACGGGATCGGCGTCGACGTCGAGCGCGAGGCCGTCCAGCAGCAGGTTCGCCGTCTTGGAGACCCAGTTCGCCCAGCTCGCTCCCGTCAGGTCGATGCGGTCCGCGGCCCCGGGGTCCGCCGGCGGGTCGGTGTAGGCGGTGAGCAGGGGCCTGGCCGGGTCCGACCTGATCCGCTCGTCGACCAGCTGCCAGGGCAGTCGCGCTCCGGTTGTGGCCACGGTCGGACCCTAGGGCCGCCGGCCAGGCGACGCGGCCCGGGTGAGAAGCGCGGCGCACGTCGATGACCCCGACGTCGCCACGGGTGAGCGTTTGTCGTGCACGGTCTGCAGCCACGCATCGAGCCGCCGACGCGCGATTCCTGGTTCCAGGTCCGTGCGACCGAGAGCCTGGTATTTGGGCGCCCACCCCCTCGACTTCGGCGTCTCCTGTGGTCACCGGGTGCACGTCCCACCACTGCAGGTCTGCGGCGGTGGACCCAGCAGCGTGTCCGTGGGCGCGGGTGAGCACCTCGGCAATGGCCGGGTCATACAACAGGATCATGTCCAGGCGGGCCAGGACAGGTCGAAGCCGCGCGGCGCCGTGCCTGCCGCGGACCAATCCACGACCCCGGTGAGCTGACCGTCGGGCACCGACACCGGAGCTCCAGCAGCTCGGGAGGGCGCGCCGTGGTGCGCGTCCTCAGGAAGTGGTGAGACGAAGCCGGAAGCCGGGAGTCGCAGCCGAATCGAGACGTCGCCCGCTGGAAGCCCGTGCAGATCGCGGGATCGTCGGGGATGCTGCTGTACCGATGAGTCCGTCCGTGGTGGTGCTGGAGGAGCTGGCCGGTCGGCTGGTGGGGGTGCGCGGCGTCCGGGCGGTCGCGTTGGGGGGCAGTCACGCCCGTGGGACCGCCGGACCGGAGTCCGACACCGACCTCGGGCTGTACGTGGACGTCGACGCGGACCTCGACGGACTGCGGAGGCTGGCCTTGCAGGTCGGCGGCCCGACCGCGCAGCTGACCGAACGAGGGCAGTGGGGACCGGTCGTCGACGGTGGCGGCTGGCTGCAGATCGACGGCTGCCCCGTCGACTGGCTGTACCGCGACCTGTCCCGGGTCGCCGCATCGGTCGCTGACGCGCGGGCGGGTCGGGTCACCTGGACCCACCAGACCGGACACCCCCTGGGTGTGCCGGGCGTCGCGTACGCGGCCGAGGTCGCCCTCGGCGTCCCTCTGGTGGACCCCGAAGGATTGCTGGCGGAGACCCGTGCGGCGGTGGATCCCTATCCCGCCGCGCTCACCGACGCCTTCGTCACCGGGCTGGCGGAGGCCGACTTCATGCTCGGCGCGCTGTCGAAGCCGGCGGCGCGGGGGGACGTCGTCTATGTCGCGGGAATTCTGCATCGGGTGCTCGGAGTGTGCGCGCACGCGGTGTGTGCCCGGGCGGGTCGCTGGGTGACCAACGACAAGGGGTTGATCGCCGAGGTGGCAGGCCAGCCCGGGGCACCGCGAGATCTCCGGGACCGGGCCGGGGAGGTCCTGACCGGGCTCGCACCGGGAACGCTTGCCGCCGCCTGCGAACGCGCCGTCGAGCTGGTCGCCGAGGTGCGAGCAGCCGTCGCCGGGTGACCCCGTCCGGCACGGCCGGGTGCTGCGATCGGATCGCCGCGGTGCAGCGCGAGCGGGAGATGGCCGCGGTTGCCGGTCCGTGGCGGAGCAGGTGTTCGACCGGTGCCCGCTGTGCACGGCTGGCCTGGCGCGCTACCTGGGCCAGCCGCCGCCGGTGGAGTTCTCGTGCAGTCGCAGGGCTTCGTCGTGGCAGTCCGGCCCGTCGGATCAGCTACCCGGAGTCGCTGGTCCCGTGATCGTCGTCCCGGGGCGGAAGGTGAGGCAACGACGTTGCGCGCCACCGGGCTCGACGACCACGCCCGGCCCGTGTGGAGCAGATGCTCGGGTTGACCCGCTCCAGTCGCACTCATCCAGCTGGACCCGAGTTGGCGACTGTGCCTCGCTGTGAGCCCGTCGGCGTCGCCGACCGGGCTGATCGCCGGTGAAGCGACGGAGCTCGAGGTGGTGCGGTCGGTGATCGCTGGGGTCAGGTCCGGGAGGGGGCGACGCGTCGACCGGATCCGTGACTGACGGTGGTGCGCAACGAGTGCAGCGCGTCGGACAGAAGCTCCCGTAAGGGTCGGCTCTCGGCTGGCTGCGTCCATCGGCGTATCGCCGTCTGCTGCACGAGCATCCCGGCGCTGGCGGTGAGGAGCGCGGTGTCGGGGTCGAGACCTCGCGCGTGGAGGGCGTCGGCGATGGCTTCGGTGAGCGCGGCCCCCTTGCTGAGCTCGCGCTCCTGTAGCTCCGGGTTGGCATCGATGATCTCGTGGCGGCGCGTCACCGCGGCGCGGCGTTCCTCGAAGATCGCGTCGTCAGCGGCTTGCAGGGCGCACACCACAGCGTCGAGCGGCGGCAGAGCATCGGTTCCGGCGGCGATCTCGCGGACGATCTCGTGCTGGAACTCCGAGCTCAGGCCGAAGAGCACCTCTCGCTTGTCGGCGAAGTGGTTGAAGAACGTCCGCTGGGTGAGCCCTGCCCGTTGGGCGATCTGGGCGACCGTCGTGCCCTCGAACCCCTGTTCGGCGAACAGCTCGAAGGCGGCAGCTTGCAGGCGCTCGACTCCGTCGGGTTCCCATCGCGGCATGCCGCAGAGGGTACCGACTGCATGAAGTGCAGTCAGCGGTGCTACGTTGATTGCATACCCTGCACTGACCGTCGTGGGGCCCGCCGTGCTGCCGATGTGGTCAAGGAGATCCAGCCATGCGCGTTCTCGTCACCGGTGCCTCCGGGAACATCGCCGCCGCGGTCATCCCCGAGCTGCTGTCCGCCGGTCACGCCGTCACCGGGCTGGCCCGTTCAGACCGCGCGGCGGCCACCGTGCAGGCGCTCGGCGCCGACGTGCGACGAGGCGACCTGGATGACCTCGACGGCCTTCGCACAGCGGTCCGAGAAACCGACGGTGTCATCCACCTCGCCTTCAAGCACGAGCAACAGCAGTCGGGCGACCTGGCCGGCGCGGCCGCCGCGGACCTGCGAGCGATCGAGACGATGGGCGCTGCGCTGAAGGGGTCGGACAAGCCCTTCGTCGGGACAAGCGCGACCGGCGCGTTGGCCCTTGCCGGTCACCGGGGCCAGCTCACCGAGCACGACGTGAGGCCCGGTGGCCCGCGGATCGACGCCGAGAACACCGTGATCGCTCTTGCTGGGCAGGGAGTGCGGTCCTCGGTCGTCCGGTTGCCCCCGACGGTGCACAGCCTCGGCGGTTACGGGTTCATCTCAGGCCTGATGGCCATCGCCCGCGCGACGAGGGTCGCCGGCTACCTGGGCGACGGTGACAACCGTTGGCCGTCCGGCGACACGCGGGACGTCGGGCGTCTCTACTGCCTGGCGCTCGAGTCCGCACCCGCGGGGTCCCGACTGCACGCCGTCGCCGAGGAAGGCATCGCCCTCCGCGACATCGCCACGGTGATCGGCCGCCGTCTCGGCGTCCCTGTCGCGCCGGTCGCCGCCGAGGACGCCGAGCAGCACTTCGGCCACCTTGGGATGTTCGTCGGCCTCGACAACCCCACCTCCAGCCAGATCACCCGCGACGCACTCGGCTGGACGCCGACCCGGCCCGGCCTGATCTCCGACCTCGACGAAGACGCCGACCTCGCGGTCGAGATCGACACGACACGCGACGAAGAGCGGACACACGATGCAGTCGACTGACCCCAGGCCACTCGAGCAGGTCAGTGACGGGTTGTTCGCCTCACCGCCCGCACCCGTGCCGTTCGGGGTGGATCTCCTGGTCAGGGCTTTCCTGATCCAGCGCGCCGACGGCAACCTGCTCGTCTACAACGCTCCGGGCCTGACGTCCGCCGCGCGTGAGATCGCACACCTCGGTGGCGCGGTCCGGCAGGTCGTCAACCACAGCCACGAGGCCGTGTTCGGCCCGCAGGAGATCGAGGCGCCGCTGTTCGTCCACGAGCGCGACCAACCTGAGACCACCCGTTCGATGCCGGTCGCAGGGACCTTATCGGTGCGCCAGGCGATCGGCGACGACTTCGAGGTGATCCCGACTCCGGGACACACACCGGGTACCACCGCCTTTCTGTGGGACAACGGCCACCCACCGCTTCCTGTTCACCGGCGACACCCTGTGGAAGGAGCACGGCCGATGGTCCGCGGTCGTGCTCGGCTCGAGCGATCGCACCGCGTACCTCGACAGCCTGGCTGTGATGCGCGAGTTGGACTTCGACGTGCTCGTGCCGTGGGGGGCCGTCTCCGGCGAGCCGTACGTCGAGTTCACGAGCAGACGGCAGGCGCGCGACCGCATCGATGCGGTCATTGCGCGGGTACGAGCGGGTCGCGACCGTTGAAGCCCCCTTCTCTGCTCGCTGATGCCGGCACGAGGCACGACCATGGCGGCGGACGCGTGCACGCGCCCGTACGTTCGACCGGGCCGAACGAGACCAGACAAGGCCATCGACCAACACGTGTCATCGTCGCGCCCGCCCTGTGTCAGAGCCCCGCGCCGGCCGTCATCGGTGGGTCCGTTTCAGTCCTTGGTGGTGAGACGGCCGGCGGTGACACGCGCCGACCGGACGTCCGGCCAGGTCGAGGCGTCGCGGACGGGAGGTCCATCGCGCGCGAGAGCGGCGCTCTCCACTGAGCCGCGGTCCGCTCCGATGGACCGTCACGTTCCGGACTCGGTTCTCCCCAGGGCGGTCGAGTTGCTTGACAGCGGTCATGTCAGCGCAAACACTCTGAACGGGCGTCCGAGTCTGCTGCAGCCGCAGCCGGGTGGACCGCACGAGGAGACCACACGGTCGTGGGGAGGTGGCGTCGTGAGCGAACGACGTGGTGCGCCCGTGGTCCTGACTCGTGGTGCTGACTCCTCCCGCCCGACCCTGGCCGATGTGGCCCGGCGTGCCGGGGTGTCCGGGCAGACGGTCTCCCGGGTCGTCAACGACGTCCAGGTCGTGACCTCCGAGACCGCGGCCCGCGTGCGGTTGGCCATCGACGAACTCGGCTACCGCCCGAACGGTGCGGCGCGCGCCCTGAAGGCCGGCCGGACCAACACCGTCGGTGTGGTCACCGCCGACTCGACCCTGCACGGCGCCACATCACTGCTCTACTCGGTCGAACGGGCCGTCCGGGTCGCCGGGTTGTTCGTCAGCGTCTCCTCGGTGTCGGCCAACGAACGGTCCGAGATCGTCCGCGCTGCCCGTTCGCTGCAATCGCAGGGGGTGGACGGCCTGCTGGTCCTGTGTCCGGTGCGGGGCCCTGAGGCCGTCGTCGGGCCGGGTGACGTCGACGTCCCCGTGGTGCTGGCGTGGGCGCACCCCGGCGCCCGCTGGGCGTGCGCGTCCTTCGATGAGCAGCGCGCGGCGGGTGACGTCACCCATCACCTGCTCGAATTGGGGCACCGGACTGTCCACCACGTCGCGGGGCCCGCCGACCACCCCTCCTCCGCGGAGCGGGAGCGTGGCTGGCGGACGGCCCTGACCACGGCCGGGGCACCGGTGCACCCCCCGGACCCGGGGGACTGGGGAGCGGCCAGCGGCTACGCGGCGGGTCACCGCCTCTCCGTCGACGAGACGGTGACCGCGGTGTTCTGCGCGAACGACCAGATGGCGCTCGGTGTCCTGCGTGCGTTCGCCGAGGCCGGCCGGCCCGTTCCCCGTGCGATCAGCGTCGTGGGCTTCGACGGGTCCGCCGATTCCGAGTTCTACCAGCCGCCACTCACGACTGTCAGGATCGACTTCGACCGGCTCGGCCGGCGGTGTGTGGAGCTGCTCCGCCGGCAGATCGCCGACCCCGATCCCGCCCCCTCGGTCTCACTGCTGCCCGCCGAGATCGTCCTGCGGGACAGCCACGCCGCACCGTCACCGACCAGGACGACGGGGGCGCTGGTGTGACCACACGTCGGCCGGACCTGCCCGGGCACATCATGTTCGGGGCGGCGTACTACCCCGAGTACCAGCCCTACCCACGGCTGGGGACCGACCTGGACCTGATGGTCGAGGCCGGGTTCTCCGTCATCCGCGTCGGGGAGTCGGTGTGGTCGACCTGGGAGCCCGACGACGGAGCGTTCGACCTCGAGTGGCTGCAGCCCGTCCTGGACGCAGCGGCCGAGCGGTCGATCTCGGTGGTCCTAGGGACACCCACCTACGCGATCCCGACGTGGCTGGCCCGCAAGCACCCCGAGGTGATGGCGCAGCGTGCCGGCGGTGTCCCGATCCCGTACGGCCACCGACAGAACGCCGACCACTCGCACCCGGCGTTCCGGTACCACGCCGAGCGGGTGGTCCGCGCGGTCGTCGGTCGGTACGCGGCGCACCCCGCGGTCGTCGGCTACCAGGTCGACAACGAGCCCGGCGCCGAGATCCTGCACAACCACGGCGTCTTCGAGGGATTCCGCTCCTGGCTCGGGCAGCGGTACGGATCGGTCCAGGAGCTCAACGAGCGCTGGGGTCTGACGTACTGGTCGCATCGGCTCGGGGACTTCTCCGACCTGTGGCGCCCGGACGGCAACACCACCCAGGGGTACGACCTGGCCTGGCGGCGCTACCAGGCCTCGGTGACCACCGACTTCATCGGCTGGCAGGCGGGGATCGTCCGTGGCCTGTCCCGGCCCGACCAGTTCGTGACCACCTGCCTGGCCTACGGCCGGCCCGGGACCGACGACGAGGCGGTCGCCGCCGAGCTGGACATCGTGTCGGCGAACCCGTACTACGCGATGCAGGACGCCCTGGCCCGCCCGCGCCCGGTCGGCCCGCTGCAGGGCCTGGCGCCGCAGTGGAAGCGCGAGTCCGGGTCCTGGTGCATCTCCTACGAGGCCGACCTGCGTCGCGGAGCGGCGGCCCTACCGTTCCTGGTGACGGAGACCAACGCGGGGTCGATCGGGGAGATGTGGTCCAACTACCCCGGATACGACGGTCAGTGGCGCCAGGCCGCGTGGACGCTGGTGTCGCGCGGCGCCCGGATGGTCGAGTACTGGCACTGGCACACGCTCCACTACGGCACGGAGGCCTACTGGGGCGGTGTCCTGGGTCACGCCCTCACCCCCGGCCGGGTCTACTCGGAGCTGGCGCGGGTCGGAGCGGAGTTCGCCGCCGCCGGGGACGCCGTCACCGACCTCGTCCCGGACGTCGACGTCGCCTTCCTGCGCAGTACGGAGAGCCGGTGGGCGCTGCAGTTCCAGCCCGCGCTGGCCGTTCCCGGGACGCCCGACCCGGAACCCGACTCCTACGAGCGGGTCTTCGCCGCCTTCTACCGGGGCTTCACCGAGGCCGGCCTGCAGGGCGCCGTCGCCGTGGCCGCGGACCTGCTCGCGGATCCGGCCGGCTTCGCGGCGATGTTCCCCGTGCTGGTGACCCCGGTGCTCTACGTCGCCTCCGAGGACCTGCTGGACGCGCTCGCCGCGTACGTCGACGCGGGCGGGCACCTGGTCGCGACGTTCCGCACGGGGTACGTCGACGACGACGCCCAGGTCCGGCACGTGGTGGCGCCCGGCCCCTTGCGGGCGGCGGCGGGGATGTCCTACCTGGAGTACAGCAACCTCTCCGTGGACCTGCCGCTGCGCGCTGGCCCCCCGGCGGCGGAGGAGGCCCACCCCGAGCTCCCGGCCGCGGCGACGGCCACGGCATGGGCGGACGGTCTCGTCGCCGAGGGCGCGACGGTCCTGGCGACCTACGACCACCCGCACTTCGCCCGGTGGCCGGCGATCACCACCCACCGGTCCGGGCGGGGACGCCTGACCTGGGTCGGGACCCTGCCGGACGACGCGACCATCCGCGCCCTGGCGAGGTGGGCGGTCCCCCGTCCGGCGAACGCCCGATGGGTCTCGTCCCCGCCGTCGGTCGCCGTGTCCGGTGCCGTCCGCCGCGATGGTTCCCATCTGTCGTTCCTGACCAACTGGTCGGCGGAACCGGCCACGCTCCGAGCACCCGCGTCGGTCCGCGACATCCTGTCCGGCGTCGACATAGCGTCCGGGGAACCGATCGTGCTGGACGCCTGGGACGTCCGGCTCGTTACCGATCCCACCACCGATCCGCACCACCCATCCGGACAGAGCAGTCCCGAACGACCTGACACAGCTGACTGACCAGGGCACCGTGCCCGGCAGACGATGCCTCGAAGGAGAGCGCATGAACGCCAGTTCGAACCGCCCGACCCCGTCCCGACGAGCACTGCTCGGGGCCGTCCCGGCACTGGGTGCCGCGGGACTGCTCGCGAGCTGCAGCGGCGGGAACTCGTCGGGTGGGGCCGCCAAGGCGACTCCCGTCCCGTCGGCGAGCCTGCAGGCGGAGCTGGCCAAGCCGGCCGAGCTGACCTTCTGGGCCTGGACGCCGGACACCAAGAACGAGGTGGCCCTGTTCCAGAAGCAGTACCCGAACATCAAGGTCAACCTCGTCAACGCCGGGCAGGGCCTGCCGCAGTACACGAAGCTGCGCACGGCACTCAAGGCCGGGACCGGGGCTCCCGACGCGGTGCAGATCGAGTTCCAGTACATCCCGACCTTCGCCCTGCAGGACAACCTGCTCGACATGTCGGCCTACGGCGCGGACGCCTCGGTCCAGGCGCAGTTCATCGACTGGACGTGGGCCCAGAGCGGCTCCAACGGTGCGGTGTACGGCATCCCCTGGGACTCCGGCCCCATGGGCCTGCTCTACCGGGAGGACATCTTCGCCAAGTACGGGCTGAAGGTACCGACGACGTGGGACGAGTTCGCCGCGCAGTCGGCCAAGCTGCGGTCCCAGACCATGTCCGTCTCGATGACGAACCTGGCGAACAACGATGTCGGCGCGTTCCAGGCCCTGGCGTGGCAGGCCGGCTCCCGTCCGTTCACCGCCCTGGACAAGAACAACTCGATGAAGCTCCAGGTCAACGACGCGAGCGCGAAGAAGGTCGCCGACTTCTTCACCCCGCTGGTGAAGAGCGGTGCGGTCTCGACCGACCCTGACTTCAACAACGACTGGTACCAGGGCCTGGCCAGTGGCCGGTACGCGACGTGGTTCTCCGCGGCCTGGGGGCCGATCTTCCTGCAGGGGTCGGCGGCGAAGAGCTCGGGCAAGTGGCGCGCGGCCCCCCTGCCTCAGTGGGATCCGGCGAAGCCGGCCTCGGGCAACTGGGGTGGGTCGACCATCGCCGTCACGAAGAAGACGAAGTACCCGGCCGCGGCCACCGCGTTCGCCATCTTCATGATGACGAACAAGCAGAGCGCGACGATGTTCTCCGTGAACCAGTTCCTGTTCCCGACCGTCAAGGCGGTGCTCGCCGACCCGGTCTACGTCGACCAGAAGCTCCCCTTCTACGGCAACCAGCAGGTCAACCAGGTGTTCGCGAAGATCGCCGGCACGGTGGGGACCGACTTCCAGTGGGACCCGTTCCACGACTACGCCACGTCGTCGGCCGACACGACCTTCGGCAAGGCGTTGACCAACAAGACCGACCTGTCCGCGGGGCTGGACGCCTGGCAGGGCGTCCTGCAGACCTACGCAAAGGCCCAGGGCATCAAGACCACGACGTGATCTCGCGGCGGGGCGGGGGCCGACCCCGCCCCGCCGCGGGAGGCGCTCTCCCGAGTGCCTTCCCGACGTCGGCCCGCTGATCCGTGGTCCCTTGACCGCTGGTCCGATGAGCCCGATCCGATGACCCCGATCCGGTGAGCCTGGTCCGATGAGCCCGATCCGATGAGCCCTGGTCCGATGAGTAGAGAGCACTGATCGCCATGACCGTGAGACCCGAGTGAGCACCGCAGCCCCGCCCGTGTCCACCAGCGCCCGGCCGATCAGCCGGCCCGCCCGCGGGAAGCCTCGCGGAGGCCGCGCCAACGGGACCCGGCAGCGGCGGGCCGCCTACCTGTTCGTGCTCCCGTTCATGATCGTCTTCGCCACGATGTTCGTCGCACCCCTGGTGTACGCCGCGTACCTGAGCCTGTACCGCACGCAGCTCATCGGCGGCACGACCTTCGTCGGTCTGACGAACTACGTCACGGCGCTCACCGACTCCTCGTTCCTCGGCGGGGTGGGACGCATCATCGAGTACTTCCTGTTCCAGGTGCCGATCATGCTGATCCTGGCGGTGGCGTTCGCGCTCGTCCTGGACAGTGGCCGGCTGCGTGCGGAGCGACTGTTCCGGATCGCCTTCTTCGTGCCCTACGCGGTGCCCGCCGTGGTCGGCGCACTGGTCTGGGGGTATCTCTACGGACCGCGGTTCGGTCCGTTCGCCCAACTGGCCGGCAAGCTCGGCCTGGACGCGCCGGCGTTCCTGGGATCGGGCGGGATCATCCCGTCGCTGGCGAACATCGCCACCTGGGAGTTCACCGGTTACAACATGATCATCTTCTACGCCGCCCTGCGCGCCATCCCCCAGGAGCAGTACGAGGCGGCCGCGGCGGACGGGGCCGGGCCGGTCCGGACGGCGATCTACGTGAAGCTGCCCCAACTGCGCCCCGCCCTCGTGCTGACCCTGCTCTTCTCGCTCATCGGCTCGTTCCAGCTGTTCAACGAGCCCTCGGTGATCCAGCCGATCGCCGGGCCCGTGGTCACCCCGGACTTCACCCCGAACTTCTACGCCTACAACCTGGCCTTCACCCAGCAGAACGTGAACTACGCCGCAGCGGTCTCGTTCCTGCTCGGCCTGCTCATCCTCGTCGTCACCTATGTCGCGATAGGCGTGGCAGCCATCCGAAGGAGGCGGCAGGCATGACGACCGCCGCGAGCACGCAGGTCCTGACCCGCGAACAGGCGGGCGTCGGGGTCCGGACCAGGCGCAGGCGCCGCGGGGGGGTGCTGCCCACCGCGTTCATGGCGGTGTTCCTCATCTACTTCGCGCTCCCGCTGGTGTGGCTGCTGATCTCCTCGACGAAAACGAACGGCAGCCTGTTCTCCTCCTTCGGGTACTGGTTCGCGCGGCCGTTCAACCTGGTCGCCAACATCCGCGACGTGTTCACCTACGGCGGCAGCGTGTTCGGCCGGTGGATGCTCAACTCCGCGCTGTACGCGGTGGTGTCGGCGGGCGGCGCCGCCGTGCTGGCGACCCTCGCGGGCTACGGCTTCGCCAAGTACGAGTTCCCCGGCAAGCGCCTGCTGTTCGGGATCGTGCTGGGCACCATCACCGTGCCGACCACGGCGCTCGCCATCCCCACCTACCTGTTGTTCTCCAAGGTCGGGATCGTGGACACGGCCTGGGCGGTGATCCTGCCGTCCCTGGTCAGCCCGTTCGGCATCTACCTGATGCGCATCTACGCCGAGCAGGCCGTCGACGTCAGCCTGCTGGAGAGTGCGCGGATCGACGGGGCGAGTGAGTTCCGGGTGTTCCGCCAGGTCGCGGCCCGACTGCTGGTCCCGGGGTTCGTCACGGTCCTGCTGTTCACTCTGGTGGCGACCTGGAACAACTACTTCCTGCCGTTGATCATGCTGAACAACCCGAACCTGTTCCCGGTGACGATCGGTCTCGCGCAGTGGAACGCCTCGGCCAACGCGGGCGGCGGGTCCCAGGCGCTGTTCTCGATCGTGGTCACCGGATCACTGCTCTCGATCATCCCGCTGGTCGTCGCCTTCCTGCTGCTGCAGCGGTTCTGGCAGTCCGGCCTGTCGACCGGGGCTGTCCGGTGACCGGCGATCTCGTGACCGGCGATCCGGTGACTTCGCCCGAGCCCACCGGTGGGCCTGGTGCGGTGGACCGGTCGGCGTGGTCGGACCCGTCCCGGTCGGTCGACTCCCGCGTCGAGGCGCTGTTGGCCGCGATGACCCTGCAGGAGAGGCTGTCCCAGCTCGGGAGCGCCTGGGTGCGCGAGACCGACCTGGCCGACGGGGTCGCCCCGATGCAGGACGTCTTCGCCGCCGGTGACCTCCCGTTCGAGCGGCTCCGCGAGCACGGGCTGGGTCATCTCACCCGGGTGTTCGGCACGGCCCCGGTGTCGGTGGAGCAGGGCACGCGCCTGGTCGTCCAGCGCCAGCGGGACATCGTGGACAACACCCGTCTCGGGGTCCCCGCGATCGTGCACGAGGAGTGCCTGACCGGCTTCACCACCCTGGGGGCGACGGAGTACCCGGCGGCGATCGCGTGGGCCGCGACCTTCGACCCGGAGCTCGTGACGCGGATGGCGTCGGCGATCGGCGCGGACATGGCGGCCGTCGGGGTGCACCAGGGCCTGTCACCGGTCCTCGACGTCGTCCGGGACCACCGCTGGGGCCGGGTCGAGGAGACCCTTGGGGAGGACCCGTACCTGGTGTCGACACTGGGGACCGCCTACGTGAGCGGCCTGCAGAGCGCCGGTGTCGTGGCCACCCTGAAGCACTTCGCCGGGTACTCGGCGTCCCGGGCCGCCCGCAACCACGGTCCGGTCTCGATGGGGCCGCGGGAGTTCCGGGACGTGATCCTGCCCAGCTTCGAGATGGCCGTCCGCGACGGCGGCGCCCGCTCGGTGATGAACTCCTACGCCGACGTGGACGGGGTCCCGGCGGCGGCCGACGTGTCGCTGCTCACCGGCGTCCTGCGGGAGGAGTGGGGGTTCACCGGCACCGTCGTCTCCGACTACTGGGCCATCGCGTTCCTGGCCACCATGCACCGCCTCGCCGCGGGCCCCGGTGAGGCGGGCGGCATCGCGCTGCGCGCCGGGATCGACGTGGAACTCCCCGGGACCCTCTGCTACGGCCAGGACCTGCTCGCCCTGGTCGAGGGCGGCACGGTCGAGGCGGACCTGGTCGACCGGGCGGCGCGACGGGTGCTGCGCCAGAAGGTGGAGCTCGGCCTGCTGGACGCCGACTGGACCCCGGAGGCCTCGGTGGTCGCGGGGGCCGGGCGGGACCTGGACTCGCCGGCCAACCGCCGCACGGCCCGGGCACTGGCCGAGGAGTCGGTGGTCCTGCTGGCCAACGACGGCGTCCTGCCGATGCCGGCCGGGCAGGGGCCGCGCCGGATCGCGGTCATCGGTCCGTGCGCGGACGACGCGGCGACCTTCATGGGCTGCTACACGTTCACGAACCACGTCCTGCCCGCCCACCCCGAGCTGGGTGTGGGCGTCCCGGCCACCTCACTGCTCGAGGCGTTGCGGACCGAGTTCCCCGGGGCGCAGGTGTCCCACGCCCTCGGTTGCCCGGTCCGGGACCCCGACACCACCGGGTTCGACGCGGCCGTCGAGGTGGCCGCGTCCGCCGACGTGTGTGTCCTGGCGGTCGGCGACCGGGCCGGGCTGTTCGGCCGCGGCACCTCCGGCGAGGGGTGCGACGTGGAGACCCTGGACCTGCCGGGGGTGCAGGACGCGCTCGTCGAGCGCGTCCTGGCGACCGGGACCCGGGTCGTGCTGGTGGTCGTCTCGGGCCGTCCGTACGCCCTGGGCCGGCACGCGGGCGGTGCAGCGGCGGTCGTGCAGGCGTTCTTCCCCGGCGAGGAGGGCGGCCCCGCGCTCGCCGGGGTCCTGTCCGGCCGGGTGGAGCCCACCGGCCGGCTGCCCGTCGGTGTCCCGCGTCACGGCGGCGGGTCGCCCCACACCTACCTGCAGCCGCCGCTCGGCGCCGGCGTCGACGGGATCACCAACCTCGACCACACACCGCTGTTCCCGTTCGGCCACGGCCTGTCCTACACCTCCTGGCAGTACGGGCAGCTGGGTCTGGACGCGACCCAGGTCCCGACCGACGGGACGGTGACCGCCACGGTCCAGATCAGCAACACCGGCACCCGCGACGGTGCCGAGGTGGTCCAGCTCTACGGCCACGACGTCCGCGCCCAGGTGGCACGCCCGGTCCAGCAGCTTCTCGGCTACGCCCGTGTCCCGCTCGCGGCCGGTCGGTCCGCCCGGGTGTCCTTCGTGATCCACGCGGACCGCACCGGGTTCTCGGGCGTCGACGGGAGCCGGGTCGTCGAGCCCGGCGAGATCGAGCTGTCCGTCGGCTCCTCGGTCGGGGACCTGCACTCCACGGTGTCGTTCGAGCTGGTCGGCCCGCTGCGCCGGGTGGGCCACGACCGTGTCCTGTCGACACCCGTCGAGGTCGTCACGGACGTCTGACCGGACCGCGGTCGCTAACCTGCGCCCACCCGTGACGGGACCGCCGGGTCCCGGCGTCCGTCACCGGACCGATCCGAGGCGGAGGAGCACACGTGACCGAAGCGGTCATCCTGGTCGGCGGCCGGGGCACCCGGCTGCGCCCGCTGACGGCCACCACGCCCAAACCCCTGCTGCAGGTCGGCGGCGTTCCGTTCCTGGCCCACCAGCTCGCCAGGATCCGGCAGGCGGGTATCGACCACGTCGTGCTGGCCACCTCCTACCGAGCCGAGGTCTTCGAGCAGACCTTCGGCGACGGCGCCGCCCACGGCGTCCGGCTGGACTACGTGGTGGAGGCGGAACCGTTGGACACCGGCGGTGCGATCCGCAACGTGGCCGGGGCGCTGACCGGCGGAGCCGACGACGCGGTGGTCGTGCTCAACGGTGACATCCTCTCCGGCCACGACCTCGGTGCCCAGCTGCGTGCCCACCACGACGCGGACGCCGACGTCACGCTGCACCTGATCGAGGTCGAGGACGCGCGGGCGTTCGGGTGCGTCCCGGTCGACGAGGACGGCAACGTGACGGCGTTCCTGGAGAAGATGCCCGAGCCGGTGACGAACGTGGTCAACGCCGGGTGCTACGTCTTCCGCCGCTCGGTGGTGGAGTCGATCCCGGCCGGTCGCCGGGTGTCGGTGGAGCGCGAGACGTTCCCCGGTCTGCTGGCCGCCGGCGCGGTCGTGCGCGGGTACGTGGAGAGTGCGTACTGGCGCGACCTGGGCAATCCGACGGCCTACGTGGAGGGCTCCGCGGACCTGGTGCTGGGCCGGCTGCCGAGCGCGGCCCTGCCCGGACCGACCGGGGAGTCCCTCGTGCTGGACGGGGCGTCGGTCGCCTTGTCGGCGATCGTGCACGGCGGGTCGGTCGTGGCGGCCGGGGCCGTCGTCGCCGCCGGCGCGACGGTGGACGCCTCGGTGCTGCTGGCGGGGGCGCACGTCGAGGAGGGTGCGGTGGTCCGCCGCTCGACGGTGGGGACCGGGGCCCGGGTCGGTGCCGGCACCTCGGTGACGGACGCGGTGGTCGGGGACGGTGCGGACACCGGCGCCGACAACGAACTCGCCAACGGACTGCGGCTGTGGACCGGGGCCACGCTGCCGGACGGGTCCGTCCGTTTCTCCGGAGAGGGCTGACGGTTCGCCGGATGACAGCGGGCGCAGGGCCCGGGATCCTGTCCGGAGGGTCTGCGACAGTGACGCGCATGGCGCCGGACCCGATCACCGACACCCCGTTCCACGACCTCGCGGCGTTCACCGCACTGCCCCGGGTGAGCGGTCTGACGCTGTCGCCGGACGGCTCGCGCCTGGTCGTCGGGGTCGCGACGCCGAAGGCCGACGGCCTGGGGCGCAGCACCGCCCTGTGGGAGGTCGACCCGACCGGGGCGGCCCCGGCCCGCCGTCTGACGAGGTCCGCAGACGGGGAGTCCGCTGCGGTGTTCGCCGCCGACGGCTCGCTGCTGTTCACCTCGACCCGACCCGTCCCGGCCGGCGCCCCGACCGCCCCGACCACCTCGACCACCTCGACCACCCCGACCACGGCCGAGGACACCGGGACTCGGGCTCGGACCGGGACCGACGCGGCCCCCGGCGAGGCATCGAAGCCGGACGACCCACCGCGGCCCGCGTTGTGGCAGCTGCCGGTGTCCGGGGAGGTCCGCCCGCTCGCCGAGCGTCCCGGCGGGATCACCGGTGTGCTGACGGCGCGAGCCGCCCCGGTGTTCGCGGTCACCTCGCCCACGCTCGCCGCGGCGACCGACGCCGCGGACGACGCGCGCCGGCGCAGGGCGCGCCGGACCGCCGGGGTGACCGCGATCCTGCACAGCGCCCACCCGGTGCGGTACTGGGACGCCGACCTCGGCCCCGACGGTCCCCGACTGCTCACCGGTGTGCTGCCGGGCGCGGACGAGGTCGCCCCGCCGACGCCGCGGGACCTCACCCCGGACGCCGGTGTGCAGGCGCTGCACGAGGCGTCCGGCTCGCTGAGCCCGGACGGCTCGACCCTGGTCACCTCCTGGTGGGTGCCGGAGGCGCACGGGACCGGCCGGACGGTGCTGGTGGCCCTGGACGTGGCGACGGGGGAGCGCCGGACGCTGCTCGACGGGGGCGCCCCCGACCCGGTCGACGTCGTCGACCACGGGGAGCCCACCGTCTCCCCGGACGGCCGGTGGGTCGCCGCCGCCCGGCAGTCCCGGTCCACCGCCACCGAACCGACGGACGTCGGCCTCGTGGTGGTGGACCTGTCCGGCGGCGCCGAGCCCGTGTCGGTGGCCCCGGGGTGGGACCGCTGGCCGGAGTCGATCACCTGGTCGGCGGACTCCGCGGCGCTGTTCGTGACGGCCGACTCCGACGGGGCGGCCCCGGTGTTCCGGGTCCCGCTGGGCCTCGACGGGCTGGTCCCCTCCGACGGGACTGCACCGGTCCGGCTCGCCGGCGACGACGGGGCCTACGCCGACGTCGTCGCCGCCCCGGACGGGTCGGTGCTGTACGCGATGCGCTCCACCTGGGACACCCCGCCACACCCGGTCCGGCTCGACCCGACGACACCGGACCAGACGCCGGTGCCGTTGCGCGGACCGGTCCCCGCACCCGCGGTCCCCGGCCGTCTCGTCGTGCTGGACCCGGTGGCGGCCGCCGACGGGTCCCTGGTGCACGCCCGGCTCGTCCTGCCCGACGGCGCCGACGCCGAGCATCCGGCGCCCCTGGTGCTGTGGGTGCACGGGGGGCCCTTGGGCAGCTGGAACAGCTGGAGCTGGCGCTGGGTCCCGTGGGTGCTGGCCGCGCAGGGGTACGCGGTCCTGCTGCCGGACCCGGCGATGTCGACCGGGTACGGCCGGGAGTTCGTTCGACGTGGCCACGGCCGCTGGGGCGAGGTCGTCGGGGACGACGTCCTGCGGGCCACCGACGCCGCCCTGACGCGTCCCGACCTCGACGCGGGCCGCACCGCGATGATGGGCGGCAGCTTCGGGGGCTACACGGCGGCGTGGCTGGCCGGTCACACCGATCGCTTCGCCGCGATCGTCGACCACGCCGGGCTGTGGTCCCTGGAGCAGTTCACCGGGACCACCGACGAGTCCAGCTACTGGCGCCGGGAGCTGACGCCCGAGGCGCTCGCCCGCAACGACCCGGCCGCCTCGATCGGGGCGATCACGACGCCGCTGCTGGTGATCCACGGGGACCGTGACTACCGGGTACCGATCGGCGAGGCACTGCGGCTGTGGTCCGAGCTCGCGGCGCGCTCCACCGCACCCGACGGTTCGATGCCGCACCGCTTCCTGTACTTCCCGGACGAGAACCACTGGATCGCCAAGCCGGCTCACGCGCGGCTCTGGTACGCCACCGTCCTGGCGTTCCTGGACCACCACGTGCGCGGTGCGGCCTGGCGCGAACCCGAGCTGCTCGGCTGATGACGGCGATCCTCCCCGCCCCTGCCGCGCGGGCTGCCGCCCGTGCCGTGCCTGCTGCCGCCCGGCCGGACCGCCTGCCCGGAGCAGCGCTCTCGCGGCTGTGGCGCCCGGTCCGGCCCACCGACATGTCCCGGACGGTTTCGCCGCTGCAGCACGGCCGCGACGACCCGACGCACCGCCGGCCGGGCGACGGGAGTGTGTGGCGGGCGAGCCGGACGCCGTGCGGCCCCGGGACACTGCGCCTGAGCCAGCGCCGCGACGGCACCGTCGACGCGACGGCCTGGGGCCTCGGTGCCGCCTGGCTGCTCGACGGCGTCCCGGCCCTGCTCGGCGACGGTGACACCCACGACGGGACCACCTACTTCGGCGGTGACCACGTCGTGCTGCGCGACGCCGGACGGCGCTTCGCCGACTGGCGGGTGTGCCGCAGCGGACTGGTGCTGGAGTCCCTCGTCCCGGTCGTGCTGGAGCAGAAGGTCACCGGCCTGGAGGCCAAGCGCTCCTGGCGGCGCCTGCTCGCGTGGTTCGGCGAGGCCGCTCCCGGGCCGGTGCCGCCCGGCGCCGACGGGAGTCCCGGAGCACCGCTCCGGCTGATCCCGGACGCCGCGACCTGGGCCAGGATCCCCAGCTGGGACTGGCATCGCGCCGGCGTCGGTCCGGAGCGGTCGCGGCGCATCGTCACCGTCGCCCGGGTCGCGCACCGTCTCGAGGAGTCGCTCCTGATGGACCTGGAGGCGGCGGCCACCCGGCTGACGGCCGCGCCCGGCATAGGGGTGTGGACCGCGGCGGAGGTCATGCAGCGCGCGCACGGCGACCCGGACGCGGTGTCCTTCGGGGACTACCACGTCGCCAAGGACGTCACCTGGGCGTTCACCGGTGTCGTCGGGGACGACGCCGACATGGCCCGACTCCTCCGACGGTGGAGCGGCCAGCGCTACCGCGTGTGCACCCTGCTCTCGATGGCCGGCATCCGCCGGCCGCGACACGGCCCGCGGCTGTCACCGTCGGACATGCGCGCCCTCTGACCGGTCATCCGCCGTTCCGACCGGCCGTGTCGGACACTGGCGCTCACCGCCGAGCGGCGCCACCCTGGACCACATGATCACGGTGGAACACCTGAGCAAGCGCTACGGCGACATCGCCAGTGTCGACGACGTGTCCTTCGTCTGCCCGACGGGAGAGGTGACCGGCTTCCTCGGGCCCAACGGTGCCGGCAAGTCCACGACCATGCGGATGATCTGCGGTCTGACCCGGCCAAGTGCCGGCCGGTCAAGCATCGACGGGACCGCGTACCGCGACCTGCCGGAACCCGGCCGCCGCGTCGGTGTGCTGCTGGACGCCTCGGCCCAGCACGCCGGCCGGACCGGTCGGGAGACCCTGGGCCTGTCCGCGCAGGTCCTGGGACTCCCACGCGGCCGGGTGGACCAGATGCTCGGACTCGTGGGCCTGGCGGGCCCGGCGGCGAAGCGCCGGGTCGGCGCGTACAGCCTCGGGATGCGCCAGCGCCTGGGCATCGCCCACGCCCTGCTCGGCGACCCGTCGGTGCTGATCCTGGACGAGCCGGCCAACGGGCTGGACCCGGAGGGCATCGCCTGGATGCGCCGCCTGCTGGAGGGCTTCACCTCCCGCGGCGGCACGGTCCTGCTGTCCAGCCACCTGCTGCACGAGGTCGAGGCCATCGCCGACCGGCTCGTCATCATCGCGGGCGGGACGATCCACGCCGACGGCACGCTGAAGGAGCTGCTGTCCACCTCCGGGACCCTGGTCCGGTCGCTGGACCCCGCGGCGATGACCGGCGCGCTGCAGACCGCGGGGCTCGCGGTGGGCGACGCCGGCAACGGCCTGCTCACCGTCGACGCCGAGCCGGAGGCGGTCGGCCGGGTCGCCGCGGACAACCACCTCGTGCTCGTCGAGCTCCGCCCGGCCGAGAGCGCCGGACTGGAGGACCTGTTCTTCACCCTGACGACCACCGGCGGCGCGGCCCGGCCCGACGGGACCTCCGCGACCGGCACCGCACCGTCCACCCGCGACAGGGAGCCGTCCACCCGCGACACCGCACCGTCCACCCGCGACAGGGAGCCGGCTGCATGAGCGCCGCCGACACGTCCACCACCGCCCCGGCCCTGCGCGCCGACGTCCCGACTCCCACGGGGTCCCGGCCCACCTCGCTGGCGACGCTGTCCGCCGTCGAGCTGCGCAAGGCCGTGGACACCCGGGCCGGGCGGTGGCTGCTCATCGTCGTCGGGATCCTCGCGCTCGGTGGGACCGCCATCGGCCTGTTCGCCGTCGGGCCGGCCCAGCGCACCTACGAGACCTTCCTGCGGCTCAACCTCAACCTGACCGGCTTCATCCTCCCGGTCGTCGGGATCCTGCTGGTCACCGGGGAGTGGTCGCAACGCTCGGCGCTGACCACCTTCGCCCTGGTTCCCCGCCGGTCCCGTGTCCTGGCCGCGAAGCTCGTCGCCGCGTTGGCGATCGCGGTCGTCGGGTGGGCCGTCGCCTTCGGCCTCGCCTGCCTCGGGACCGCGCTGGCCAGCCGGCCGGCCGGGTTCCCCGCCGACCAGGTCTGGGCCCTGTCCGGTGGCCAGGTGGGGGAGAGCCTGCTGTGGGTGGTGCTCTCGATGGGGCTCGGCGTCGCCCTCGGCCTCGCGTTCCTCAACAGCGCCGCCGCGATCGTGCTCACCTTCGTCCTGCCGCTCGCCTGGACGATCCTCGCCAGCCTCGTCACCGCCCTCCATGAGCACGTGCAGTCCTGGCTGGACCCCGGCGTCAGTTGGAACCACCTGCTGAGCAACGACCTGTCCGGCCGGCACTGGGCAGAGATCGCCACCACGACCGTGGTGTGGGTCCTGCTGCCCGGGGCGATCGGCGCCTACCGGATGCTCACCCGCGAGGTCAGCTGACCCAGAGCACAGCAGAGCGGCGCTCTCAGCGGAGCAGAGCAGCGCTCTCAGCGAACGAGCAGCAGGTCCGTGCCGTCGCCGTCGTCCCGCAGCGGCGGCGCGGTCACCGGGTGGCCGATCGCGACAGCACCGAGCGGACGCCACCCGGTGGGCAGGTCCAGGGCACCGACCACGACGTCCGCGCAGAACAGGGTCGAGCCGATCCAGGCCGAACCCAGGCCGTCGACCGCCAGGGACAGCAGGAAGTGCTCGATCCCCGCGCCGGCGGACACGAGGAACATCGCCTCCTCCGCGCGGCTGCGCCGCCCGTCGGGGTAGGTGTGCGCGCCGTCGGGGACCAGGCAGGGCACGACCAGGGCGGGGGCGTCGTCGAGCAGGCGGCCACGGTCGACACGCCGCTCCACCGCGGGGTCGTCGAGGCCGTCCCCGCGCAGGTCGGCGCGCCATGCGTCCCGCATGACCGCCAACAGACGGGAGCGCCGCTCACCGTCCACGCAGAGGACGAACCGCCACGGGGTCGTGTGGTGCGGAGCCGGTGCCCCCGCAGCGGCGGCGGCTGCGCGCGCCAGGGCTGCGTGGTCCACCGGGGCGGAGGCGAACTGCCGCACGGTGCGCCGGGCGAACAGCACGTCGCGGCTGCCGAGCGGGAACAGGTCCCCGGACCGGCCGCGGACCAGCGCCGCCGCGCCGGGCCCGTGC
>JAABUQ010002231.1_pt1 | contig 39071 bp, 32 predicted proteins | sample 5560001 | NCBI WGS metagenome assembly JAABUQ01 (sample SAMN10711888, study PRJNA513371) | rock metagenome | isolation source: Antarctica rocks | place: Antarctica: Victoria Land, Finger Mt nord | collected 2015-12-18 | reverse complement strand
CACGTCGGCACCTTGCACTACACCTGCAAGGACGTGATCCGCTTCTTCAAGGACGAGATGCGCCCCGGCGACGTCTACGCGATCAACGACCCGTACGCGGGCGGCACGCATTTCAACGACGTGCGGCTGATCCGCCCGGTGTTCGTCGGCGACGAGGTGATCGGCTACGCGCAATCGAACGGCCACTGGTCCGACATCGGCGGCTCGGTACCGGGCTCGTTCGACGTGATCGCCAAGGAGATGTTCCGCGAGGGTCTGCGCATCACCCCGGTGCGGCTGTTCGATCAGGGGCGGTTCTGCCGCGACATCGCGCACCTCATCGCCTCCAACACGCGCGACCCGGCCTCCGTCATCGGCGACATGCAATCCCAGGCGGAGGCGACGCAGGTCGCGGCGCGCGAGCTGCTGCGGCTGGTGGACAAGTACGGCAAGGACACCGTGCTGACCGGCATGGCGGCGGTGCAGGACTACGTGGAGCGCGCCGTGCGCCAGCGCATTGCCGCGCTCCCCGACGGCGAGTGGGAGACGGTGGACTACATCGACCGCGACCCCTCCGCCGGCGAGGGCATGATCCCGATCCGGGTCAAGCTCACCATCCGGGGCGACCGGGTCATCTATGATTTCACCGGCAGCCATCCCTGCATCGGCTCGATCTACAATTCGGCGTTCGGCGCGACGTTCTCCGCCGTGGTGGCGGGCATGAAGACGTTCTTCCCGGACCTGCCGCTGAACTCGGGGTTCTATCGCGTCATCGACGTGATCGCGCCGGAGGACACGGTGGTGGGCGCGCGCTGGCCGGTGGCGGTGACCGGGTTCCTGATGCCGTTCGAGAAGATCATGAACTCGATCTACGAGATATGGTCGAAGATCATGCCCGAGCGCGCGCTCGCCTGCGCGTTCAACCTCGAATACCTGCTCACCGGCGGGCGCGACCTGCGCAGCCCCGCCAAGCCGATCTTCATGTTCTACGACTGGCTGCCCGGCGGCTGGGGCGGGCGGAACGGCAAGGACGGCAGCAACGTCACCACGGCCTGTTTCGGCACCGGGCTGATGGCGCAGCCGGTGGAAGGCCAGGAGCGCGGCAACCCGATCCTGACCACCGAGTTCGAGGTGCTGACCGATTCGGCCGGCCCTGGGAAATGGCGCGGCGGCGCCGGGGTGCGCAAGACCAGCGTCTTGGGCGAGGCGGACAAGACGGTGATTTCATATATCTGCGACCGCGAGCGCGCGATCGTTTGGGGCACCAACGGCGGACTGCCCTCGATGCCGCACGGCCTGCATCTGCGCCGCGCCGGCGCCGGCGAGGATACCTGGCTCGGCTCGGTGTTTTCCGACGTCGAGCTGCATCCGGGCGATCTGTTCAGCCGCCCGACCGCGGGCGGCGGCGGCTACGGCGATCCGCTGGAGCGCGACCCCGAGCGGGTGCGCGACGACGTGGCGGACGGCTACGTTTCGTTGGCGCGCGCCGTCCGCGATTACGGCGTCGTGCTGCGTGTGATCGACGCCGATCTTTGCGAGTACGAGATCGACGGCGCGGCAACGCGGGCGGCGCGTGCGGATATCCGCGCCGCCCGACGCGGCTGGCTCGCGGAGGACCCGGAGACGGTCGCGTCGCGCTATCGCGCGGGCGAGCTCGACGCGCTCGATGTGGTGCGCCGCCACGCCGTGGTGCTCGACTGGGGCCAGGGCGCGCTTTGCCCGGTATCGACCGCGCAGTTCCGCGAGATGTTCCAGCGCCGCTCGGCGGCCCACTGGAAGGACTGACGGGCGCGGCCGGCTTGTCGCGCGACTCAAGCCATGTAGGAGCCGCCGTTCACCTGCACCACTTCGCCGGACATGTAGCTCGCCATGTCGGAGGCGAGGAACACGGCGACGGCGGCGATTTCCGCAGCCTGACCGACGCGGCCGATGGGCGATGCGGCGCCGGCCGCGGCGATCTCCGCTTCCGACATGCCGTAGCGGGGCTGCGCCGTGTCGACGATGCCCGGCGCGATCCCGTTTACCCGGATGCCGAGCGGCATCAGTTCGAGCGCCATGCCGCGCACCAGGGAAATCACGCCTCCCTTGCTGGCGGAATAATGCGCGCCCTTGACCGCGCCGGACGCCGCCACCGAGGCGATGGCGATGATGCAGCCGCCGGTCTTGGTCTCGATCATCTTGCGGGCGGCGGCCTGGCTGCAGAACGCCGTCCCTTTCAGGTTGATCGAGTGGGTGGCGTCCCAGGTCTCTTCGGTGAGGTCGAGGAAGGTCGAGCGCGGGAAGATGCCCGCGTTGTTCACCAGCACGTCGATGCGCCCCAGTGCCCCGCAAGCATCCTCGACGATGGCTCGCGCGCCGGCGACGGTTCCGACATCGCCTTGGACCAGCACGCCCAGCCGGCCGAGATCGCGGACTTGGCGCGCGATGGCCTGCGCGGCCGGCTCGTCGTCCAGCCAGTTGACCGCCACGTCGGCGCCCTCACGGGCAAACGCGACGGCCGTCGCCGCGCCGATTCCTTGTTGCGATCCCGTGACGAGTACCGCCTTGTCCTTCAAGCGCATACTCGATCTCCCACCATGGTTGAATTGCGCGCACCGCGCATGTCGTTCCAAAATAAGTTGCAAGGCGTGTGCCGCAAGCGGGTGGCATCTGGCATCGCGCTTGCGTGTCGGCTTTGGTTGCGAACAGATGCAAGAGGGGACCGTTCCAGGTGATGACACGGCTGTTCACGATGATTGTGCTCGCGACCGCGCTGTTCGCCTCCGGCGGCGCGCGGGCCGACGGGCTCGACTACTTTCAGGCGCAGCTCAAGCCGTTTTTCGACAAGCCGAGCTTCGTGGCACCCGGCCCGCCGTTCGACGCCAAGGCCTGTATGGCCGGCAAGTCGATCTTCAGTATCCCCGTGTCGTCCGCCAATCCGTTCACCGCCAACATCGAGAAGGCGATGGCCGCCGCCGCCGCGAAGGTCGGCTTCAAGTTTAGCACATGGGAAAACCAGGGGCAGAGCTCGCAGTGGGTGCAGGGCATGAACGCCGCCCTCAACCAGAAGGCAAGCCTGATCGATCTCCTGGGCGGAACCGACCCACGGGTGCTGGTGCCGCAGGTTCGCGAAGCCCGTGGAGCCGGGGTTCCCGTGGTGCCGTCGCATTACAACGGCAAGGAGCAGTCCGACCAGGTTCGCAAGAACGCCGACGCGGACATCCCGATCGACTACTTCAAGGCCGGTGCCCTGCTCGCGGATTGGGCGGTTGTGCAGACAAAGGGCAACATGAACGCGCTGGTGCTGATCGCCACCGGCCCGCTGTCCACCGACAGCATGACCGCCGGCATCAATGCCGAGCTCAAGCACTGCGAGCACTGCAAGACCAAGGTGATGAACTTCCCCGTGGTGGATTGGGGAACGCGTATTACGCCGAACGTGCAGTCAGCGCTGCTGAGCGATCCCATGGTGAACTACATCATCGTCATCTATGACAGCATGTCGCAGTTCGTGGTCCCGGCGGTGATCGCCGCGAACGCGACCGAGCGCGTGAAGGTGGACGCGTTCAACGGCACGCCGTTCGTGCTCGGCCTGTTGCAGGAGGGCAAGGTGCAGATGGACATCGGCGAGAACCTCGACTGGATCGGCAGCGCCATCATCGACGCCGAGATGCGCATTCTCTGCAAGCTCCCTCAGGCCAAGGATCCGAAGATCCCGTTCTACATCTTCGACAGCCACAATGCCGACGACGCGGGCAAGCCGCCGCAGCTGTCGCAAGGCTACGGCGACGCCTACATCGAGGGTTATGAGAAGCTCTGGAAACTGAAGTGAGCGCGCCGGCGCTCGCGTTCTTCGGGCTGTCCAAGACGTTCGGCGGCCAGCGCGCGCTGCGCGACGTGGATTTCTCGGTGACGGCCGGCGAGGTGCACGGGTTGCTCGGCCAGAACGGATCGGGGAAATCGACGCTCATCAAGATCCTGGCCGGGTTCCATGCGCCCGATCCCGGCGCATCGCTGCGCATCGGCGGGCAGGAGGTGTCGCTTCCCATGCCGCCCGGTGGCGTGCGGGCATTCGGCGTCGCGTTCGTGCATCAGCATCTCGGCCTCATCCCGCCAGTCACGGTGCTCGAGAACCTGTTGCTGACCCGCCTTTCAGGACGCGGCGGGGTGGCGCGCCCGTGGGCGATCAACTGGGCGCAGGAGCGCTCGGCCGCGCGCCGGCTGTTCGAGCGCTACCAACTCGACATCGATCCGAGCGTGCCGGTGTCGCGCCTGTCCTCGGTCGAGCGCGCACTGCTGGCGATCGTGCGGGCGGTGGAGGAGATCGCCGCGGGGCATCCCACGAACGGGCACGGCGTTCTCGTGCTGGACGAACCGACACCGTTTCTGCCGCGCGCCGACGTGGACCGCCTGTTCACGCTGGTGCGCCGCGTCGTGGCCGGCGGGGCGAGCGTGATCTTCGTGTCGCACGATATCGACGAGGTGCTGGAGATCACCGATCGGGCGACGGTGCTGCGCGACGGCAGTGTCGCGGGCAGCGTGGCGACGGCCGACGCGACGCGCGACACGTTGGTCGGCATGATCGTCGGCCGCGCGCTGGCGCCGCGCCCGTCCAGGTCCGTCGCAACGGCGCGCGCGCCGGCGGCGGTGGAGATAGCGGGGCTCGTCGGCGGCCAGGTGGCGGATGTGTCGCTGTCGCTCCGGGCGGGAGAGATCGTCGGGCTCACCGGCCTGCTTGGTTCCGGTTACGAGCAGGTGCCCTATCTCGTGTACGGCGCTATCAAGGCGCACGGTGGCATGCTCGCGCTCGGGGGGCAGCGGATCGATTTGGCGGCGATGAACCCGGCCGCGGCGATCAAGGCCGGGCTCGTGCTCATTCCGGGCGATCGCGCGGTGGCGGGCGGCGTCGGCGCGCTGCCGATCGTGGATAACGTGACCTTGCCGGCGCTGGCGAGCCGGTTCCGTCCGTTCCTGCTCCGGCGTGGCGCGATGCTGGCGACGAGTCGCTCGCTCGGCGAGCGGTTCGGCGTGGTGCCCAACCGGCCGACCTTGCAGCTCGCCGCGCTGAGCGGGGGCAACCAGCAGAAGGTGGTGCTGGCGAAGTGGTTGCAGTTGAGCCCGAAGCTCATCCTGCTCGACGAGCCGACGCAGGGTGTGGATGTCGGCGCCCGGCAGACCGTGTATCAAGCGATCCGCGACGCCGCCTCAAGCGGGGCCTGCGTGCTGTGCGCGAGTTCGGACGCCGAGCAGCTGGCCGAGATCTGTGACCGCGTGGTGGTGCTCGGACGCGGCAGGATCGCCGCCGAACTGGCCCCGCCGACATTGTCCAAGCACACGATCACCGAATGCTGCTACGGATTGGCGGCATGACCGGCAGCCCGGCCGCACGCAACGCCCGGCCGCGCGAGGTGCGCGTGATCGATCTGGCGGAACGCTACGGACTGATCCTGGCGCTCGCGGTCATGGTCGCGGTTTTCAGCGTGCTGCGCCCGGAGACGTTCTTCACCTGGTCGAACCTGTCGACCATCCTCGGGTCGCAGTCGGTGCTGGTCGTGATCACGCTCGGCCTGATCGTGCCGCTGACGGCGAACGATTTCGATTTGTCGATCGCCTACGTGATGACGTTCTCGGCGATGATGATCGCGGTGCTGAACGGGCAGCAAGGCTGGCCGATCGGCCTGGCGGTGCTGGCCGCGTTGGCGATGGGGTTCGTGGTTGGAGCGGTCAACGCGTTCTTCGTCACCGTGTTCCGCATCCACTCGCTTATCGTCACGCTGGGGACGGGCACGTTCCTGCACGGCCTGACGCTGTATATCAGCGACTCGATGACGATCAGCGGCATCTCCGATAGCCTGATGAACCTGGTGATCGTCGACCGGCTGCTGGGCATTCCGCTGGAGTTCTATTACGCGCTGCTGTTGTGCGTCGTGTTCTGGTACGTGTTCGAGTACACCGCCATCGGTCGGCAGATGCTGTTCGTCGGCCGGGGGCGGGAGGTGGCGCGGCTGTCCGGCATCAACACCGATCGCGTGCGCCGCGGCTGCCTCGTGACATCGGGCCTCATGGGCGCGCTCGCCGGCGTGCTGTACGCGGGGACCCAGGGCGCGGCGGACCCGGTGTCGGGCGTGTCGTATCAGCTGCCGGCGTTCGCCGCCGCGTTCCTCGGCTCGACCAGCATCACGCCGGGGCGCTTCAACGCGTGGGGCTCGGCGCTCGCCGTGTACTTCCTCGTGGTGGGCATCACCGGCCTCGTCTTCATGGGCGGCAGCAGCTTCGTGCAGGACATGTTCTACGGCGGCGCGCTGATCCTGGCGGTCACCTTGTCGCAATTGGTGCGTGGCCGTGAGGAGCAGCAATTCTAGGGAGGCGAGCATGTATCCGATCAACGGCGCGCGCGATCTGGTGGGCTACGGCCGCACGCCCCCCGACCCGCGATGGCCGGGCAGCGCGCGGGTGGCGCTCAACTTCGTGCTGAATGTCGAGGAAGGCTCGGAGTACTCGCTCGAGAACGGCGACGGCTTCTCCGAGGGGTCGCTGACGGAGATGAACGACAGCCCGGTGCCGCGCGGCGAGCGGGATCTGGCGGCGGAATCGATGTTCGAGTTCGGCAGCCGCGTCGGCATCTGGCGCATCCTCGACCTGTTCGCGCGCCGCAAGCTGCCGTTAACGGCCTTCGCCTGCGCCATGGTGCTCGAACGCCTGCCCGACGTGGCGACCGCTCTGCGCGAGGCCGGGCACGACATCTGCTGCCACGGTTGGCGTTGGGTGGAGCATTACCGTTTGGCGGAGGACGAGGAACGGCGGCAGATCGCCATGGCCGTGGCGAGCCTCAGGCGCAGCATGGGCGCGCCGCCGGCGGGGTGGTATTGCCGCTACGGGCCGAGCGTCAACACGCGTCGCCTGGTGCACGAGCACGGCGGGTTCCTCTACGACAGCGACACCTACAACGACGAGCTGCCGTACTACGTCACCGTCGCCGACCGGCCGCATCTGGTGGTGCCCTACTCGCTGTCCACCAACGACGTGAAGTTCCATCGCGGCAACATCGGCACCGCGGCGGATTTCGCGGCATTCCTGCAGGACGCGTTCGACCAGTTGTACGAGGAGGGCGAGCGCGCGCCCAAGATGATGTCGGTGGGCATGCACGCTCGGCTGCTGGGACATCCAGCACGGACGCGGGGTCTGGCTCGGTTCCTGGACTACGTGCAGGGGCGTCCCGGCGTGTGGATTTGCCGGCGCGAGGAGATCGCGCGCCACTGGCTCGCCGCGCACCCGCCGGGTTGAGGGAGCTGGCACGCCGATTGCTGGCTACCCGACGGGGCTTGCGCGCGGAAGGCGGCGGCGGCTGAAGGAAGCGGATTATGGAACTCGGCGTCTTCATCCCCATCGGCAACAACGGATGGATCATCTCCACCAACTCGCCGCAATACATGCCGAGCTTCGAGCTCAACCGCGCGGTGACGCTGAAGGCCGAGCAGTACGGCTTCGATTTCGCGATGTCGATGATCAAGCTGCACGGCTTCGGCGGTCCGACAGAGTTCTGGGACCATAACCTCGAATCCTTCACCCTGATGGCCGGGCTTGCCGCCGTCACCGAGCGGATCGGGCTGTTCGCGACCGTCGCCACGCTTGCGATGCCGCCGGCGATCGTCGCGCGCATGGCTTCGACGATCGACTCCATCTCGGGCGGCCGATTCGGGGTGAACATGGTGACCGGCTGGCAGCATCGGGAATACAGTCAGATGGGGCTTTGGCCGGGCGAGGAACATTTTCGCAGCCGCTACGACTACCTTGCCGAGTACACCCAAATCCTGCGCGATCTGTGGGACACCGGCCGCTCCGATTTCAAGGGCCGGTTCTTTCGGATGGACGACTGCCGTCTCAGCCCGCGACCCGAGACGCCGGTCAAGCTGATCTGCGCCGGGCAGAGCGATGCCGGCCTCGCCTTCTCTGCGCAGTACGCCGATATCAACTTCTGCCTCGGCAAGGGGCAGAACACGCCGCGCGCCGTGGCACCCGTGGTCGAGCGCCTGCTCGCGGCGACGGCGCGCACCGGACGCGACGTGGGCGCCTACGTGCTGCTCACGGTGATCGCCGACGACACCGACGCCGCCGCGATGGCGAAGTGGGAGCACTACAAGGCCGGCGCGGACCACGGGGCGCTCGCCTACATGGCGGCGCAATCGGCGATGGACCCGTCGCCGACGGCCAACGTCAAGCAGTTGACGGACCCGACCGGCGCGATGAACCTCAACATGGGAACCTTCATCGGCTCGTCCGCCAGCGTGGCGCAGATGCTCGACGAGCTGGCGGCGGTTCCCGGCGTGAAGGGCGTGCTGCTCACCTTCGACGATTTCCTGGGCGGGCTCGACCGCTTCGGCCAGGAAATCCAACCGCGCATGCGGTGTCGCGCCGAGATGCTGGCGGCATGATGTCGCGTTCCGCCTTGCGTCCGATACGGGAGTCGCCATGACGGACATTGCCCACGCCGCCGGCTCGCGTCTGCGCGCACTGCCGCAGGAGTTGCCGCGCAAGACCGGCGCGCTGACCCTTTCGGCGCGCCCCGAGAGTTTCCCGATGCCGCCGCGGGAGACCGCGCTGATCGTCGTCGACATGCAGAACGCCTACGCCTCGCCCGGCGGGTATATCGATATCCAAGGGTTCGACCTGTCGGGCGCCGAGGCGGTGATCGACGGGATCACCCGCGTCATCGGGGCCGCGCGCGCGATGGAGATGCAGGTCATCTTCTTCCAGAACGGCTGGGACGCGGCGAAGCACGAGGCCGGCACCCCCGACTCGCCCAACTGGTGGAAGTCGAACGCGCTGAAACTGATGCGCGCGGAGCCGAAGCTCGACGGGACGCTGATCACCCGCGGCACCTGGGACTACGAGCTCGTCCCGCAACTGCAGCCGCAGCCGCAGGACATCGTGTTGTCGAAGCCGCGCTACAGCGGCTTCTACGGCACCCAGCTCGACGCCATCCTGCGCGCGCGGCGCATCCGCAACCTCGTCTTCGTCGGCATCGCCACCAACGTTTGCGTAGAGTCGACGCTGCGGGACGCGTATTTCCTGGAATATTTCCCGATCCTGATCGAGGACGCGGCGCTGCAGGCCGGTCCGCCGGAATTGCAGGCGGCGACCGTCTACAACGTCGAGAAGTTCTTCGGCTGGGTGACGACGGTGTCGGACTTTTGTGCGCTGACCAATCGCTGATGGCGCGCACGATCACCGTCGCCGGCGCGCAGCTCGGGCCGATTGCCCGGAGCGAGAGCCGCGAGCGGGTCGTGGCGCGGCTGCTGGAGCTGATGCGCGAGGCGAAGGCGCGGGGCGGCGACATCGTCGTGTTCCCCGAATTGGCGCTGACCACCTTCTTTCCGCGCTGGTGGATGGAGGACGAGGCCGAGCTCGACAGCTTCTACGAGACGTCGATGCCGGGTCCGGCGACGCAGCCGCTATTCGACGCGGCGCGGCTGTGGGGCATCGGCTTCTACCTGGGCTACGCCGAACTGCTGCGGCAAGGCGGCACGAAGCGCCGTTTCAACACCGCGATCCTGGTCGACAAGGCTGGCGCCGTCGTCGGCAAGTATCGCAAGGTGCATTTGCCCGGGCATGGGGACAATCGGCCCGGCTACCCGTATCAGCATCTGGAGAAGCGGTATTTCGAACCGGGCGATCTCGGTTTCCCCGTATGGCGCGCGTTCGACGCCAATGTCGGGATGTGCATCTGCAATGACCGGCGTTGGCCCGAGACCTACCGCGTGATGGGGCTGCAGGACGTGGAGCTCGTGCTGCTCGGCTACAACACGCCGACCCACATTCCGTGGGAGCCAGTGTACGATCATCTTTCGGCGTTTCACAACCACCTGTCGATGCAGGCCGGCGCCTACCAGAACAGTACCTGGGTCGTGGGTGTCGCCAAGGCGGGCAGGGAGGAAGGCTGCGAGCTTCTCGCCGGCAGCTGCATCGTCTCTCCTTCTGGCGAGATCGTGTCGCTGGCGACCACGAACGGCGACGAGGTGTTCACGGCCAGGTGCGATATCGAGCTGAGCCGGCATAACAAGAAGGCGATGTTCAACTTCGCCGAACATCGGAGACCGGAACATTACAAGCTGCTTACCGAGCCGGCCACGAGCATCAATGATGGCGCGCGCTCGCGTTGACATTGCCTAGTTTACGGGCGGTTCTCGCTCTAGCTGCAGCCTATCCGGGAAGCCAACACTCAGGGCACCGCGGCATGATGCTTGCAAAGCACGGTTATCCGGGCTGGCCGGTCGTTGGTTGAAGCAGGGAGGGTGATCGTGTCGAATCGGGACATCGCGGCGAACGGCGGGATATCGCGCCGGCATCTCCTGAAAACGACGGCGGCGGGGGTCGGGGTTGCTGTCGGCTCGGGGGCGATCAGCGGGTTCCCGGCCATCTGGGCGCAGAACGTCAAGGACGTCACTCTCGTGCACGTCGGCGGCTCGTTTTCGGCGATCAAGGAGATCGGCGATCAGGCCCAGAAGGACCTCGGCTTCAAGGTTGCGATGCAGGCGGTGGATCCCGCTACCCAGCTCAATCGCGTGCTGACGCAGCCGAACACCGTCGACATCAACGACACCGATGCGACGCAGCTCCCCTTTCTGCAAGGGAAAGGGGTGCTGATGCCGATCCCGATCGCGAAATACAAGTGGTGGGACAAGACGGTCCCGCTCTTCACCAAGGGCGAGTTTCCCGACGGCAGGCCGATCCCGATGCAGGGTCTGGCGCCGACGAAGGCGACGTTCTGGGATGGGCCGGGCGGCAAGAAGCTGGCGACCAAGCCGACCGACTTCCTCAGCATCGTGCCGACGCTCTACAACGCCGACACCCTCGGCATCCGGCCCGACCTGGTCGGTGGCCGCGACAAGATCACCAGCTGGAAGGATCTGCTCTCGCCGGCCTACAAGGGCAAGGCCGCGCTGGTCGACTACGCGCCGGTCGGGATCATGGATGTCGCGATGGCGATGGAGGCCCGCGGCGACATCAAATACGCCGACAAGGGCAACATGACCCGGTCGGAGATCGACAAGACGATCAAGATCCTGACCGATCTCAAGACCAACGGTCATTTCCGTTCGTTCTGGAGCAATTTCGACCAGTCGGTCAACCTGATGGCGTCCGGCGAAGTGGTGGTGCAGTCGATGTGGTCGCCGGCCGTCACCGCCGTCCGCTCGCGCGGCATCGACTGCTACTTCGCGCCGCTGAAAGAGGGCTATCGCGGCTGGCTGGTCGGCATCTCGCCGATGGCGCACCTGTCCGGCCTGAAGCTCGATTGCGCGATGGAGTACCTGAACTGGTACAATTCCGGATGGCAGGGCGGCTTCATCGCCAAGCAGGGCTACTATTCGTCGGTTCCGGAAACCGCCAAGAAGTTCCTGACGCAAGCCGAGTGGGACTATTGGTACGAAGGCAAGCCGGCCGCCGAGGACATCAAGGATCCGTACGGGCACTTGATGGAGAAGAAGGGCGTAACCCGTGACGGCGGATCGATTTGGGAGCGCGAGGGCCGCGTGGCGTGCTGGAACACGGTGATGGACGAGGACCGCTACCTGACGCGGCGCTGGAACGACTTCGTGTCCGCTTGAGCGATGCGCCGCATGAAGCTCCCGCCCGCTCTCGTCTCCTGGCTCCAGGTCGGCCCATTGGCGCTGATCCTGGCCTTGTTCTTCGGCCTGCCGATGTTGGTCGTCATCGCCGTCAGCTTCTTCGACTTCGACCGCATGACCATCGTGCCGACCTTCATCCTGGATAACTATCAGGACTTGCTGACCTCCAATCTCACGCTGCGGCTGTATCTGTCGTCGCTCAAGTTCGCCGTCATTGTCTGGGCGATCGCGCTGGTGATCGGGTTCACGGTCTCCTATTTCCTGGTGTTCCATGTCCGCAGCCTGCTGGTGAAGATCGGGCTGTTCCTGCTGTGCTCGGTGCCGTTCTGGACATCCAACATCATCCGCATGATCTCGTGGATACCATTCCTGGGAAGGAACGGCATCTTCAACCAGGCATTGCTCGATGCCCACCTCATCCCGCGCCCGTTGGAGTTCCTGCTGTTCTCGGACTTCGCCGTCGTGGTGGCCTATGTCCATCTGTTCACGCTGTTCATGGTGGTGCCGATCTTCAACTCGATGGCGCGCATCGATTCGCGCCTGATCGAGGCGGCGGTCGATGCGGGCGCCAGCCGCCTCGGCATCTTGCGCGAGATCGTCTTGCCGCTGTCGAAAAGCGGCATCGCGCTCGGTTCGATCTTCGTGGTCACGCAGGTGATGGGCGATTTCTTCGTCGTCAAGACCATGAGCGGCGGGCAGAGCGGGTCGGTGGTGTCGGCGCTCTCCAACGAGATCGCCCGCTTGGAATACCCGCCGGCGGCGGCGAGTGCCGTCTTGCTCGTCATCATCGTGATCCTGATGGTGGCGGCGATCCTGCGCGTCGTGGACGTGCGCAAGGAACTGGCGGCGTAAGGAGATTGGCGATGCAGGGTTCCGCCGCGGGGCGCCGGCCGTGGACGTTCTACGCGCTGGCCGCCTTCTTCGCGCTGTTCGTGCTGTTCCTCTACGGCCCGATGATGGTGATCTACATCCTGTCGTTCCAGGGACCGAACGGCGGCCTGACCTTCCCGATGACCGGGTTCTCGACTCGCTGGTTCGGCGAACTGGTCACGCCGGGTCGCAGCGGCGACATTCCCGGGGCGTTCACCCGATCCATCCTGCTCGCCGCCGTGGTGGCCGTGCTGACCGTGCTGTTCTGCGTCTCCGCCGGCCTCGGCTTCCGCCGACGCTTTCCCGGCTCCGGCGCGCTGTTCTATCTCGCCATCGCCAGCCTGGTGATGCCGGGCCTGTTCGTCGGCCTCGGCATCTCGCTCGGGTTTCAGCTGCTCGGCCTTCAGACCGACTGGGCGATCTCGGGCCTCGGCGCGCAACTCACCTGGACCTTGCCGTTCGGCCTGCTCGTCATGTTCGCGGTGATCGGGCGCTTCAACCGCTCGTTCGAGGAAGCCGCGCGCGATCTCGGCGCCACCGCCTGGCAGCGCCTGCGCGAGATCACACTGCCGATCCTGCTGCCCGGCATCATCGGGGTGGCGTTGTTCGGCTTCACGTTGTCCTACGACGAGTTCGCGCGGACCGTTTTGACGGCGGGGGCCACCAACACGCTGCCGATGGAGATCTGGGCGATGACGACGAACGTCACGTCGCCGGCGCTGTTCGCCGTCGGCACGGTGACAACGATCGTGTCCTTCGTCATCATCGGCACCGCACTCGGCTCGATCGCCCTGATCCAGCGCCGCCGCACCCGCAACGCCGGATGACGCCCTTCAAAGTTCCGGTCGGAGAGTCCGTCATGTCCTCGCCGACCGCCGCCAACGGCAAGATCGAGATCGTCTCGGTGACCAAGCAGTTCGGCGGCTTGGCCGCGGTCGACAATCTCGATCTGCGGGTGCCGCACGGGGCGTATTGCTGCCTGCTCGGCCCGAGCGGCTGCGGCAAGACCACGATCCTGCGCATGGTGGCGGGACACGAGACGCCGACATCGGGCGACATCCTGATCGGTGGGCGCAACGTCACCAATCTGCCGCCGTCCGAGCGCGGGACGGCGATGATGTTCCAGAGCTACGCGCTGTTCCCGCATCGCAGCGTGCTCGACAACGTGGCGTTCGCGCTGAAGATGCGCGGCGCCGATCGCGCCGAGCGTCACGGCAAGGCGCGGGAGCTGCTGGAGAAGGTGCATCTGGAGGCGTTCGCGGATCGGCTGCCGGCGCAGCTGTCCGGCGGGCAGCAGCAGCGGGTGGCGCTGGCCCGCGCGCTCATCACCAACCCGCGCGTGCTGCTGCTGGACGAACCATTGTCCGCGCTCGACGAGTATCTGCGGCTGCGGATGCGCGGGGAGCTGCGGCGGGTGCAGCGGGAGCTCGGCATCACCTTCATCCATGTGACGCACACGCAGCTCGAGGCGATCGCCGTTGCCGACATGGTGGTGGTCATGGCGCAGGGCCACATCGAACAGTCGGCCAGCGCGCGCGACATCTTCTCGGCACCGCGCAACGCCTACGTGGCGCGCTTCATCGGCGGCCAGAACGTGCTGGAGGGCACGGTCGAGCGCAGCACCGACGACACGGCGACCGTGATCGCGGCGGGTGGCGCGCGCTTCGAGGCGCGGCTCGGGGGCGCCCCAATCGCACCCGGCGCGACGCTGTTCGTCTCGATCCGGCGCGACCGCATCGCCGTCACGCGGGCAACTCAGATGCCGCGCTCGGCCGACCTGCTCAACGCGGTCGCGGGCGAGGTGCACGCGATCGAGAACCAGGGCTCCTACGTAAAAGTCACGATCGATCTCGACGGCGAGGAGGAGTTCGTTGCTAATTTGCAGGACGAGGACTACTTCCTCGATCCCGTCGACATCGGCGACCGGGTCATGGCGCGGTGGCAGCCGCGGGAAGCTCGCCTTCTGCAAGACGGGCGCGAGGCACAGTCCCGCGCGGTGCGGCAGCCGACCGCGCACGCAGCCGAATAGGGGAGGGCGCAGCATGTTCGATCTGGTAGTGACCGGGGGCACGCACGTGCTAGCCGGCGGGGTCGCGAGCGTCGATCTCGCTGCGGCAGGCGGCAAGATCGTCGCGATCGGCGCGCCCGGCAGCCTGACGGCGATCGGCGCGGCGCGGGTGGTGGACGCGACCGGGCAGATCGTCATCCCCGGCGGCATCGACCCGCACATCCATTGCAGCATGAGCATGGTGATGCCGGGCGTTCCCGAGGTGATCACCGCCGGCCCCGCGCAGGTGAGCAAGGCGGCCCTGTTCGGCGGCACGACGACGTTGCTCGACTTCGCGCAGGTGCCGGGCGACGCGACGATCGCGCAGTCGACCGAGCGTCGTCTGAAGGAGTGGGCGTCGGCGTGCTACTGCGATTACGGGCTGCATCTGATGCTGCTCGACCGCATCAGCCTGCCGAAACTCGGCGAGATCAAGGAGGCGATCCAGGCGGGGTTCGCGTCGGTGAAGATGTTCACCACCGACATCACGCCGCAGCGCATGGTGCACATGGTTCCGTTCGGTGACATCTGGGAGGTCATCAAGGCGGTCGCCGCAGCCGGCGGGCTCACCTGCATCCACGCCGAGGACAACGACCTCGTGATGCACATGTACGAGAAATTGCTGCGCGAGGACCGCATGGGGTTCGAGAACCTGGCGGCGGCGCACACGACGCTATCGGAGGACCTGGCGTTCAACCGGGTGATCCGCCTCGCCGAGAGCGTCGAGGGCGCGGCGATGTACATGGTGCACACCTCGGCGGCGACCGGGGTCGCGGCGATGGAGGCGGCGCGGTCGCGCGGGTTTCCGGTCTATGGGGAGACGTTGCACCAGTATCTGCTCTACAATTCGTCCGACTATAAGCGTTCCGGCGGGCAGATTTATCACACGTATCCGTCGCTGAAGTTTCCGGAGGATCAGAAGGCGCTTTGGCGCGGGATGCGGCAGGGTCCGATCCTGTGCGTGGCGACCGACGAGGTTTGCTGCCCGCTCGAGGTCAAGCTGCAAGGCAGCCGCATCGACGACACGACGGGCGGCAACGCCGGGGTCGAGCCGCGGGTCGCGCTGATGTACACGCAGATGGTGCGCGAGCGCGGCTTCAGCCTGCCCGAGTTCGTCAACCTGGTGTCGACCAACGCCGCGCGCATCATGGGCCTCTATCCGCGCAAGGGCGTGCTCGCGGTCGGTTCGGACGCCGACATCGTGCTGCTCGACCCGCGCGGCGCCGGGCCGATCCGCAAGGAGAACCTGCACGAGACCGATTACACGCCGTGGGAGGGCTGGGACGTCGCCGCCTGGCCGAGCATGACGATCCTGCGCGGCAAGGTGATGGTCGAGGGCGGCAGCTTCCACGGCGAGCTGTCGGACGGCGCGTTCATCCCCCGGCGGATCGATGACGACATCCGCAGCCGCCCAGCCCTCTGACGATACGACAGGAGTCGCTCATGGACATCGGTGTTTTCATACCGATCGGCAACAACGGGTGGCTGATCTCCACCACCTCGCCGCAGTACAAGCCGAGCTTCGAGCTGAACCGCAGCGTGGTGCAGAAGGCCGAGGCGTATGGCCTCGATTTCGCCTTGTCGATGATCAAGCTGCGCGGCTTCGGCGGGAAATCGGAGTTCTGGGACCACAACCTCGAATCGTTCACCCTGATGGCGGCGCTTGCAGCCGTCACCTCGCGCATCCGGCTCTACGCGACCGCCGCGACCCTGACCCTGCCGCCGGCGATCATGGCGCGCATGGTCAGCACCATCGACTCCATCGCCCCGGGCCGCTTCGGCGTGAACCTGATCACCGGCTGGGCGAAGGCCGAGTACGACCAGATGGGCTTGTGGCCGGGCGAGGCGCACTACGAGCGGCGCTACGACATGCTGAGCGAGTACACCACGATCGTCCGCGAGCTTTGGGCGACGGGTCGCTCGGATTTCAAGGGCGAGTTCTACACCATGAACGACTGCCGACTCAGCCCGCGCCCGTCGACCAGCGTGCCGCTGGTCTGCGCCGGGCAGAGCCCGCGCGGCATGGAGTACGCCGCCGAGTTCGTGGAGTATAATTTCTGCGTGGCGTCCGGGCTGAATACGCCCGCGGCCTACGCGCCCACCAACGAGCGATTGCTTGCCGCGACGGCGAAGACCGGGCGCGACGTCGGCAGCTATCCGCTGATGATGGTGATTGCGGACGAAACCGACGAGGCCGCGTTCGGCAAATGGCAACACTACGTCGAGGGCGCCGACACCGAGGCGCTGGCGTACCTGGGCTTTCAGGCCGACAGCGACGTCAAGGCCGACGCCAACTCGACGGCGCGCTGGATGGCGCGGTCGGCCTCCGCGGTGAACTTCAACATGGGCACCCTGGTGGGCAGCTACGCCAACGTGGCGCGCATGCTGGACGAGGCGGCATCAGTGCCCGGCACCAAGGGGCTCATGCTCACCTTCGACGATTTCGTGGTCGGCATGGACCAGTTCGGCCAGCGCATCCAGCCGCTGATGAACAGCCGCACGCACACGCGGCAGGCGGCCTGAGCGTGACCGGTTCCGTACCCCCGCACCGGCTGACCGCCTCGGCCGCTTCCGCGCTGATCGCCAGCAGGGCGCTGCGGGTGGAGGAGCTCGCGCGCGACTGCCTCGCCCGTGTCGCCGAGCGCGATCCGGCGGTGCGCGCCTGGGCGTTCGTCGATCCGGACGAGGTGCTGCGGCAGGCGCGCGAGCTCGACAAGGTGCCGCGACGCGGGCCGCTGCATGGCATCCCGATCGGCGTGAAGGACGTGATCGACGCGGCCGGCATGCCGACGACGCACAACTCGCCGCTGTTCCAGGGATATCGTCCCGGTGGCGACGCGGCGTGCGTCGCGACCTTGCGCGCCGCCGGGGCGCTGATCCTGGGCAAGACCGACACCACCGAATTCGCCGCCGCCGGCCGCTGGGCGGCGACCGCCAACCCGCATGATTTTTCCCGATCATCGGGCGGCTCGTCCGCGGGGTCGGCCGCGGCGGTGGCCGACGAGCAGGTGCCGCTCGCGCTCGGCACCCAGACCGGCGGGTCGCTGATCCGCCCGGCTTCGTTCTGCGGCGTGTTCGCCTTGAAGCCGAGCTGGGGCGTGGTCAGTCGCGAGGGTGCCAAGCTGTACTCGATGACGCTCGATACGATCGGCTGGTACGGGCGCAGCGTGGGCGACCTCCGCTTGCTGGCGGAGGTGTTCGCGATCGGCGACCCCGTGCCGGCAATGCCGTTGCGCGGCGCGCGGATCGGCGTCTGTCGCTCGCCGGTGTGGGACACGGCCGAGACGGCGAGCCGCGACGCACTGGCCGACGCGACGGATCGGCTGGCGGCGGCGGGGGCGACAATGGTGCCGCTCGATCTGCCCGCCGCGTTCGATACCATGCCGACCAGCGTGCACAGGACCATCCTGCACAGCGAAGGGCGCGCGGCGTTCCTCAATTTGGCGCGCCAGCACGGCGCGGCGTTGCACGACGATTTCCACCATCGCGTCGAGAACCGGGACGGGATCACCCGCGAGGCGCTTCGGCGCGCCTACGACGATGCGGCGCGGTGCCGCGCCGAGTTCGACGCGATCGCCGGCGAGTTCGCGGCCGTGCTGACGCCGAGCGCCATCGGCGAAGCGCCGCAGGGCCGCAATCCGGGCAACCCGGCGTTCAACCAGATGTGGACGCTGCTGCACGTGCCCTCCGTCAACGTGCCGGGCCGGCACGGGCCGAGCGGGCTTCCGGTGGGGGTTACATTGACCGGACCGCGCTTCAGCGATCTCGCGCTGCTGGCCGTCGCCGAGAGCGTGGCGGAGTGTTTCGGGTTTGGAGGCATGGACCGACCATGAGCAAGCCGGACCGACGCGGCATGATGCATCTGGGCGCTTTCGTGCATGAGACGGGTCAGCACGTCGCGGCGTGGCGGCATCCCGGCGCGCATGCCGAGGCCGGCACCAATTTGTCGCTGATGATCGATGTCGTGCGCACGGCGGAGCGCGGCAAGTTCGATTTCCTGTTCCTGGCCGACAGCGCGGCGGTGAACCTGCTCGGCCACCGCGATGCGCGCGGGCGCATGGGCAAGGTCGTCAAGTTCGAGCCGATCACGTTGCTCTCGGCGCTGGCCGCCGTGACCAGCCATCTCGGCCTCGTCGCCACCGCGTCGACCACATACGCCGAGCCGTACACCTTGGCGCGGCAGTTCGCCTCGCTCGACCAGATCAGCGGCGGGCGGGCCGGGTGGAACGTGGTCACTTCCAACAACGAGTCCGAGGCGTTCAATCACGGGCGCGATGCGCATCCGGCGCATGCCGACCGATACGATCGCGCGATCGAGTTCGCCGAAATCGTGCAGGGATTGTGGGACAGCTGGGAGGACGACGCCTTCATCCGCGATCAGGCTTCGGGCGTCTACTTCGACCCCGAGAAGATGCACGCGCTGAACCATCGCGGGCGGCACTTCTCGGTGCGCGGTCCGCTGAATGTGGCGCGCTCGCCGCAGGGCCGGCCGGTCCTGGTGCAGGCCGGCGCGTCCGACACCGGCCGCGATGTCGCCGCGCGGATAGCAGAGCTCGTGTTCACCGCGCAGACGACGTTCGAGCAGGCGCGCGAGTTCTACGGCGACCTCGTCGCGCGTCTCCACGGTTCGGCCGTCCGCGCGGTGCGGTGAAGATCATGCCCGGCCTCTACCCCGTGGTCGGTCGCACGGAGACGGAGGCGCGGGAGAAGTTCGACGCGCTACAAGCGTTGATCGATCCGAGCGTCGGGTTGGCGGTGCTGGCCGACACGATCGGCGTGCCGGATCTGGGGAAGTATCCGCTCGATGGGCCGGTGCCGGAGATGCCCGACACCAACGGCCCGCTCAGCCGCCAGCGGCTGCTGCTGGAAGCGGCGCGGCGCGACCGCCTGACCTTGCGCGAGCTGTGCCTGCTGAACGCCGGGCCGCGCGGCCACGTGCTGATCCGCGGCACCGCGCGGCAGGTCGCCGACGAGATGGAGCACTGGTTCGTCAACGAGGCGGCCGACGGGTTCAACGTGATGCCGGCGTGGCTGCCCGGCTCGCTCGACGACTTCGTCGATCTGGTGATCCCCGAACTGCAGCGGCGCGGGCTGTTCCGCACCGAGTACGCCGGGCGAACTCTGCGCGAGAATCTCGGGCTGCCATATCCGGTGCATCCGAAGCAGGGCGTCGCGATGGTCGCGGAGTGATGATTACGCGACGCGCGCTCGGGGCGTTTTCGACGGCGGCGCTGCTGGCGCGGGCGCGAAGCGCGTCGGCTGCCGCGGGCAACACGCTGCTCAGCGGGTTGGCGCTGCCGGCCAACCTCGACCCGCATCAGGTGTTCGACGTGCCGATGCAGGGCGTGGCGCTGAACGCCTACGACACGCTGTATCGCTACGAGGGTGATCCGCCGCAGATCGTTCCCTGGCTCTCGGAGAGCTACACCGTGTCCGGGGACGGTCTCGACTGGTCGTTCAAGCTGAAACCGGGCGTGCGTTTCCACGACGGCAGCCCGCTCACGGCGGAGGACGTGGTTTACAGCTTCCGCCGCGTGCTGGCGCTGGGGATGGCGCCGGCGGCGGCGTTCCTGCCCATCCTCAAGCCCGACGATGTGACCGCGCCCGACGCCGGCACGGTTCGTTTCCGGCTCGGCAAGCCGTATGCGCCGTTCTTCGCCGCCGTCCCGATCGTCGCGATCGCCAACCCGCGCGTGGTGCGGGCGCAGGAGAAGAACGGCGACTGGGGGCGAAGCTGGCTCGCCTCCAATGCGGCCGGGTCGGGCGCATACCAGATCGATCCCGCGAGCTATCGGCCGCTCGAGAAGCTCGACCTGCGCCTGTTCCGTGATCATTTCATGGGCTGGTCCGACAATCCCCGTCCGATCGAGGCGATTGCCGTGCGTCCGGTGCAGGAGACCTCGACGCGCGTGCTGGCGCTGCTCAACGGCTCCATCGATTGCACGGACGGCAATCTGCCGACCGATCAGGCCGAGCAGATCCAGTCGTCCAAGATCGCGCGGCTGGCGAAGGACCGGCAGATGCGGACCTTCATCATCCGCATGAACAACACCAAGCCGCCGTTCGACAACGCCAACGCGCGCCGCTGCTTCGCGCACGCGTTCAACTACCCGGGGTTCATCGACGACATCCTCGGCGGCAACGCGGTGCGCGACGGGACGCCGCTGCCCGACAATTTGTGGGGCTACCCCAAGGACGCGAAGGGCTACGACTACGATCTGGCGAAGGCCAAGGAGTACATGGCCCGCGCCGTTGCCGAGGGGGCGCCGATGAAGCGCCCGATCGAGCTGCACATCCAATCGGAGAACGAGCAGTGCGCGCAGGCGGCGCAGCTGTTCCAGAGCGATCTCGCCACACTTGGGATCAACCTGAAAATCATTGGCGACACTTGGGCCAACCTGACCAGTAACACCGCCAAGCCCGACTCGACGCCGGATATGTGGGTGCATTGGGTCAGCACCTACTTCGTGGACCCGGAGAACTGGGTCGGCCAGATGTACGACAGCCGTTTCCACGGCACCTGGAAGGCGTCCAGCTGGTATCGCAATCCGAAGGTGGACGAGGCGTTGCGGCAAGCGCGCGAAACCGTCAAGCAAGAGGATCGCGCGCCGCTCTACGAACAGGCGACACGGATGGTGATGGACGACTGCGTCGATATCTGGATCTACAACTCGGTGCAGCTCCAGGGCCTCGCCAACCGAGTGAAGGGGCGGCGGTTCTGCACCGTCGGAAGCGGCGCCGAAGCGCGCTGGATGCATCTCGACGCTTGATGCTCCGTTTCACCCTGCGCCGCGTCGCGCTCGCGGTCCCTTCGCTGTTCGGGCTGCTGGTGATTTCGTTCCTGCTGATCCGTGTCGTGCCCTCTGATCCGGCGGCCGCGATGGCGGGCGACGCGGCGACGCCGCAGCAGCTGCAGCAACTTCGCCATCAATACGGGCTGGACCAGTCGCTCCCGGCGCAGTTCGTATCGTACCTGCGCGACGTCGCGCGGCTCGACTTCGGTGAGAGCGCGTTCTCGCACCGGTCGGTGGCACTCGACTTGGCGCAGAAACTGCCGGCTACGCTGGAGCTCACCTTTGCCGCCTTGCTGCTCAGCGTGTGCATCGGCATCCCGCTCGGCGTCGTCTCCGCCTTGCGGCACAATGCGTGGCCGGATTTCGTGCTGCGGCTCGTCTCCATCGCGGGTGTCGCGGTCGCGGCGTTCTGGGCGGCGATCATGCTGCAACTGCTGTTCGCCATGCAGCTCGGCTGGCTGCCGCTGCGCGGCGAGATCGACCCGACGATCACGCTGCCGCCGTCGCGCACCGGCTTCCTGTTGATCGATAGCCTGCTCGCCGGTCGGATCGACGCCTTCGCCGACGCAATGCGTCACATCGTGCTGCCGGCGGTCACGCTCTCGGTGGGCGCGCTCGCGAGCGTGGTGCGGTTCAGCCGCGCCGGCGTGCTGGAGACGTTGCAGAAGGATTTCGTGCTGTACGAGCGTGCGGTCGGCTATCGTCGCCATCGCCTGGTTTGGCGCTACGTGCTGCGCAATTCGCTCACCGCCACCGTGACGCAGATCGGCCTGCTGTTCGGCGGCCTGATCGCCGGCGGCGTCGTGGTGGAGGCGATCTTCGATTGGCCCGGCATCGGCAGCTACACTGTGCAGGCGATCCTCACCGGCGATCACAAGGTGATGCTGGCGATCACCCTGCTGGTGGGCGCCATCTACGCCGCGGTAAATATCTGCACCGACCTGGTCCTTGGCCTGCTCGACCCACGGGTGCTCGGGGAGCGCGGGTGAGGCCGATGCTGCGCAAGTTCCTGCGCGACCGCCCGGCGGTGGCCGGGCTGGCGATCGTCGCACTGGTGGTCCTAATCGCAGTGTTCGGCGACTGGCTCGCCCCTTATCCGGGCGATGTGGCGGCCTCGCATTTGGCGCGTCGGTTGCGGCCGCCGAGCGTCGCATTCCCGTTCGGCACCGATAATCTCGGTCGGGACGTGCTTTCCCGCGTGATCCTGGGCGCGCGCGGGGCGCTGCTCGTTTCGGTCAGCGTCGTCGCGCTGTCGATGGCGATCGGCGTGCCGCTCGGATTGCTCGCCGGCTATCGCGACGGCTGGCTGTCCGAACTCATCATGCGGATCACGGACTGCGTGCTCGCGCTGCCGCAGCTGATCCTGGCGCTGGCATTGGCGCAAGTGATGTCGCCCTCGCTCGGCAGCGCGATGCTGGCGCTGTCGCTGACCTATTGGCCGTTCTTCACCCGCATCGTGTTCGCCGAGACGCGTCGGCTGCGCGCCTCCCTGTTCATCGACGCCCTGCGCGGCATCGGTGCCGGCACTGGGCGCATCATCTTCGCCCACGTGCTGCCGAACGTCGCCTCGCCGGTGATCGTGCGCGCCACCATCGGGCTCGGCTTCACCATCCTGGTCGCGGCGGTGCTCGGTTTCCTCGGCATGGGGGCGACGCCGCCCGCGCCGGATTGGGGGCTGAGCATCGCCGCGAGCCGCACCTATCTGCCCGGCGCCTGGTGGTTCGTCACGTTCCCGGGACTCGCTATCCTCCTCACCGTGATGGGCTTCAACCTGCTCGGCGACGGGCTGCGCGATATCGTCGATCCCAGGCTGCGGCGCTCGCGGTGACGCCCTTGCTGCGGATCGAGGGGCTGCGACTGTCGATCCGCACGGATGCCGGGGTGGCGTGCGTGCTGGACGACATCTCGCTTTCCCTCGAAGCCGGCCGCGTGCTGGGCGTGGTCGGCGAATCGGGCTGCGGCAAGTCGACCCTGGTGCGCGCGATCCTCGGCATCCTGCCCCGCGCGGCGCGGGTGGACGATGGGCGGATCATGTTCGAGGGCGAGGACCTGCTCGCGTTCTCCGAGCGCGAGCTGAACGACACGGTGCGCAGCAGCCGCATCGGTTTCATTCCGCAGGACCCGTATCTCGCGTTAAACCCTGTGTTCCGGGTCGGCACGCAAATGCTGGAGATCATGCGCCCGCACGCCGCGGGCAGCGTGGCGAAGCATCGCGCGCGTCTCGTCCATCTGCTGCGACGCATGCGGTTGCCCGATCCGGAGGGTGCGCTCGACCGTTATCCGCGCCAGTTCTCGGGCGGACAGCGGCAACGCTTGCTGATCGCGGCGGCGCTCGCGTGCGCGCCTCGCCTGGTGATCGCCGACGAGCCCACCACGGCGCTGGACGTGACGACGCAGCACGAGATCCTGCTGCTGCTGCGCGAGCTGGTGGACGAGTTCGGCATCTCGCTCTTGTTCGTGACGCACGATTTCGGGGTCGTCGCGGCGCTGTGTGACGAGCTGGCGGTGATCTACGCCGGACAGACGGTGGAAACCGGCCCGGCCCGGCAGGTGCTGTCGGTGCCGTCGCACCCCTACACCAGCGCGCTGCTCGCCTGCCACCCGGAGCGGGCGGCGGGCTTCGTCGGCATCCCGGGGTCCGTGCCGTCGCCGCTGGCCGCCCCGCCCGGCTGCCGCTTCGCGCCGCGCTGCCCGCACGCGCGACCGTGCTGCCGGGACCGCGTCTCGCATCTGGTGCCGGCGGATGCCGGGCAGGTGGCCGTGAACTGCGTGCTGTTCGAATGACACCGATCCTCGCGGTGCGCGAGCTGACGGTGCTGCTCGGCGGGCGCGGGGGCTGGTTCCGCCCGGCGTTGCCGCCGGTGCGTGCGGTCGACGGGGTCAGCTTCGAGCTGCGCGCCGGCGAAATCCTTGCGGTGGTCGGCGAATCGGGCTCCGGCAAGACCACGCTCGCTCGCGCGATCCTCGGCCTCCAGCGCGAGACGGGGGGCGAGATCCGGTTCGACGACGTGCCGGTCGGTCGCGATCGGCCGGAGCGGGCGCGGCGACGGCGCGAAATCCAGTACGTGCACCAGGACGCGGCGGCCTCGCTCGACCCGTGGTGGAGCGTCGGCGCGACGTTGCGCGAAACGCTGCTCGTGCATGGCGTGCGCAGGGCTACGGAGCGGCGCGCGCGGGTCGATGCGATGCTGGCGGCGGTCGGGCTCGACGCCGCCAGCGGCCAGCGTTACCCGCACGAGCTGTCGGGCGGACAGCTTCGCCGGGTCGCCCTGGCGCGCATCCTGCTGCTGGCGCCGCGCATCGTGATCCTCGACGAGCCGACCTCGGGGCTCGACCTCTCGGTGCAAGGGACGGTGCTCAACCTGCTGCTGTCGTTGCGGGCGCGGCTGTCGCTGACCTACCTGTTCATCTCGCACGATCTGTCCGTGGTGCGCAGCCTTGCCGACCGCGTCGCCATCATGCAGCGCGGGCGCGTGGTTGAGACCGCGGCCACGTGCGACATCTTCGAGGCGCCGCAACACCCCTATACGTCGGCGCTGCTGGCGGCGAGGCCGCGTCTCGATGGGTTGCGAGCGTCGGCGACTGCCGCGAACATCGACGGTGCCGACGTGGACCGGCGGGAAAGCATCATCGGGAGCAATCGGACATGAACGTCGCAATAGAAGCAACACCGGCGATCCGGCAGGTGGCGCCGAGCTTCGCCGCCGAGATCGTCGGCCTGACAATATCCGGCGACATGCCGGACGCGGCGCTGGCGCAATTTCGTGACGCGCTGCATCGGTATCGGGTGGTGATCGTGCCGGGTCAGTCGCTCGCGCCGGCGGATCTCGTCGCGTTCAGCCGCCGCCTTGGTCCGCTGGAAATCCATGCCTCGTTCGACAACACCCTGCCGGACCATCGCGAGGTGTTCTGCGTCGGCAACGTCGAGCGCGACGGCATGAAGGCGTCGTTCGCGCGGGGCGTCGAGCAGTGGCACGGCGACAGCTCGTATCGCGCGGTGCCGAGCGATGCGTCGCTGTTCTACGGCGAGATCGTCCCACCCGAGGGCGGCGAGACGATGTTCGCCGACGCCACTGCCGCCTACGACACGCTCGATCCGGCAACGCAGGAGCGCATCGAGGGCCTGCAAGCGGTGCACTCCCTGCAAACCTTGAAGGCGTGGCAGCAGCGGCATAATCCGGAGCGCGCGCCGCTTTCGGAAGCCAAGAAGGCTGCGTGGCCGGCGGCGACGCATCCGCTGGTGCGCCGTCATCCGGTGACCGGCAAGAAGTCGCTGTATCTTTGTCCCGCGGTGATCAGCCACGTCGAGGGCCTGGACGAGGCGGAGGGCCGGGCGCTGGTGGATGCGCTGATGGCGCACACGGCGCAGCCGGGTTTCGTCTACAGTCATCGCTGGCGCCGGGGCGATCTGGTGATGTGGGACAATCGCGCCGTGCTGCACACGGCGAGCCTGTTCGATCATACGCGCTATGAACGGCTGCTGTTCCGCACCACCGTGGCCGGCGGCGGCTTGTCCGGCTGACACGAAACCGGCAGGATTATGGCGTGACCGACCGCATTCCCATCCTCGATCTCGGACCCTATCTCGCCGGCCAATCCGGGGCCCGTGCGGCGCTTGCTGCGGTCACGGCGCGCACATGCGAGGACACGGGTTTCCTCGTGCTCGCCAATCACGACGTGCCGCAGCCGCTGATCGACCGCACCTTCGAGCAGGCGGCGCGCTTCTTCGACCTGCCAGACGAACGCAAGCTGCCGCTGCATGTCGGTGCGCTCAACATAGGCTTTCTGCCGACCGGCGCGCAGGTGATCCGTACTTCCAAGGTCAACGTCAACACCAAGCCGAACCTCAACGAGAGTTTCTATATCGCGCATGAGCGGGGGCCTGACGATCCCGACATCGTCGCCGGCAACCCGCTGGTCGGGATGAACAAGTGGCCGGAGGGGATGCCGGCGTTCCGGGCGGCCATGCTCGACTATTTCGCGACAATGGAGCGTCTGGCGCAGCGCATGTTGCCGGTGTTCGCCACCGCGCTTGGATTGCTGCCCGACTACTTCGCCGCGGACTTCGCCGACCCGACCTGCACCTTGCGGCTCATCCGCTATCAACCGCAGATCGACGAGGCGGACAACCAGTTCGGCTTCGCGCCGCATATCGACACCAACCTGATCACCTTCCTGGCGCAGTCGGCGCTTCCGGGGCTCGAGGTACTGACGCGCGAGGGCGGCTGGGTGCGGCCGCCGGCGATCCCGGGCACGTTCGTGGTGAACACGGCGGAGATGCTGGGGCGCTACTCCAACGACCGGTTCAAGCCGACGCCGCACCGCGTGATCAACCGCAACGACCGGATGCGCTACGCCATCCCGTTCTTCCTCGGCCCGAGCAACGAGGCGGTGATCCGGTGCGTGCCGACCTGCATCGGGCCGGACAACCCGCCGCGCTACGAGCCGCTGCGCTACGCCGACCATCGCCTCAAGCTCAATCAGACCAACTTCGCCCATCGGGCCGCCGAAGCCGCCGGCTGATCGGGTGCGGAGACCGGGGCGGGTTTCCCCGCCGGCGCGGTCCCGATAGGCTGACGACTTCCTCGGAGCACCGGTCATGCAGCCATTCGATCTCATCATCCGCAACGGCACCGTGGTGACCGCGACGGACAGCGCCCTCTGCGACGTCGGCATACGCGATGGCAAGGTCGCCGCTCTAGGCACGGCTCTGGGGACGGCGGCGCGGGAGATCGACGCCACCGGCAAGCTGGTGCTGCCCGGCGGGGTCGACAGCCATTGCCACATCGAGCAGCCACGCGACGACGGCACCACCAATGCCGACACGTTCGAGAGTGCCACGACCTCGGCGGCCTTCGGCGGCACCACCTGCGTGATCTGCTTCTCGCCGCAGTTCAAGGGCCACGGCATCGCCGAGCGCGCCGCGGATTATCATGCGCGCGCCCGTCGCTCGGTGATCGACTACAGCTTCCACATCATCATCACCGACCCGAGCCCGGACGTGATCGAGCGGGAGCTGCCGCCGCTGGTCGCAGCCGGGCATCGGTCGGTCAAGTTCTTCATGACCTACAAGTCGAGCTTCCTCACCGACAGCGAGGTGCTCACCGTGCTCGCCGCCGCGCGCAAGAACCAGGCGTTCGTGGTGATCCACGCCGAGAACCACGATGCGATCTGCTGGATGACAGACCGGCTGGAGGCGGCCGGGCTGACGGAGGCGAAGTATCACGCCTGGGCGAAGCCGGCGCTGGTCGAGCGCGAGGCCATCCAGCGCATCGCCGCGCTGGCGGAGCTGGTGGACGTGCCGGTGCAGATCTTCCACGTCAGCTCGGAGGAGGGTGCGGAGGAAATCCGCCGCGCGCAGGGCCGGGGATTGAAAATCTTCGGCGAGACCTGCACGCAGTACCTGGCGTTCACCGCGGCGGATCTGGACCGTCCCGATTGCGAGGGGACCAAGTTCCTGTGCAGCCCCGCACTACGCTCCGTCGCCGATCAGGAGGCGCTGTGGAAGCACATTCGCCTGGGCACGCTCGGCGTCGTCTCGTCGGATCACGCGCCCTATATGTTCGGGGGACCGACGGGAAAGCAGGCGGTCGCCCGGCACGCGTCGTTCTCGGAAGTGCCGAACGGGGTGCCGGGATTGGAGACGCGGATGCCGTTCCTGTTCTCCGAGGGCGTGGGCAAGGGCCGCATCGACCTGCAGACTTTTGTTGCGATCACCGCGACCAACCCGGCGAAGCTGTTCGGACTGCACCCGCGCAAGGGCTCCATTGCTTGCGGCATGGACGCCGATATCGCGATCTGGGACCCGAGCCTGAGCCGCACGGTGTGCGAAGGCGACATGCATCACGCGGTCGATTACACGCCCTACGAAGGGATGACCTTGACGGGCTGGCCGATCACCACCCTGGTGCGCGGCCGGATCGTGATGGACGGCAACGAGCGGTTGGCGGAGCCCGGCTTCGGCCAGTTCCAGCCGCGCGAGACCTATCCGCTGATGATGCCGCGCAACGTGTTCCCGACCCCGTTCAACCCGCACAGCTAGAGCCGTATAACTCAAACTGTGTTCTCCCTTGTCGTCATGCCCGGACCTTGATCAGGGCATCCATGCCGCAACCGAGGCTGCGGCCTGGATTGCCGGGTCAAGCCCGGCAATGACGGAATAAGAGCGAGCCCGGTGATCCTGACCTGGCCCTAGAGTTGGTCTGGATCTTGCGTTGCTTGTCACCGGAAGTGCATCGCCGCACTCAGCCAGCGTCGGCATGGCCGCGTGACGAAACCCCTTTTCGCAGAGGAGCCGCCGCATGACGATCCAGAGGCCCACGATGTCGCAACTCGAGGACATCGCGCTCGATCTCGGCATGGAGCTGTCGCAGGAGCGGATGCAGGCGTTCCTGTCGCTGATGGACGGCACCTGCGCCTCGTACGACGTGGTGGACGCGCTGCCCGACGAGAAGCCGCCGGTCACCTACCCGCGCACCCCCGGCGTCGAGCCGCCCGCGTCCGAGAACCGCTACAATGCCTGGTACGTGAAGACCACGATCAAGGGCGCCGCGACGGGCAAGCTCGCCGGCAAGACGGTCGCGGTGAAGGACAACGTGTGCGTCGCCGGCGTGCCGATGATGAACGGCTCGGCGACCCTGGAAGGCTACGTGCCGGACATGGACGCGACCATCGTCACGCGCATGCTGGACGCCGGGGCGACCATCCTCGGCAAGGCGCACTGCGAGTGCTTCTGCCTTTCGGGCGGCAGCCATACCGGCGCCAAGGGCCCGGTGCACAACCCGCATAAGCACGGCTACTCCGCCGGCGGGTCCTCCTCGGGCAGCGGCGCGCTGGTGGCGGCCGGCGAAGTGCACATGGCGATCGGCGGCGACCAGGGCGGCTCGATCCGCATGCCGGCGTCGTTCTGCGGCATTTACGGCATGAAGCCGACCTGGGGCCTGGTGCCTTACACGGGGGTGATGCCGATCGAGAGCACGATCGACCATACCGGGCCGATGACGGCGACGGTGGCCGACAACGCGCTGCTGCTCGAGGTGCTGGCCGGCGAGGACGGGCTCGACCCGCGGCAGAAATCGCCCAAGGTCATGCCATACACCGAGACGCTGGGCCGTGGCGTGGCGGGACTGCGGATCGGCGTGGTGAAGGAGGGGTTCGGCTGGCTGGAGTCCGAGGCCGACGTCGACGCCAAGGTGCGGCAGGCGGCCGAACGTTTCGGCATGCTCGGCGCCAAGGTCGAGGAGGTCAGCGTGCCGATGCACCGGATCGGCAAGGACATCTGGGCGCCGATCGCGCTCGAGGGTCTGCAGGCGCAGATGATGCGCGGCAACGGCATGGGCTTCAACTGGAAGGGCCAGTACACGGTCGGCCTGCTCGATGCGCACGCCGCGTGGCGGGAGCGCGCGAATGATTTGTCCGACTCGCTCAAGGTCTCCATGTTTCTCGGCGAGTATTTCATTCGACACTATCGCGGCCGCTACTACGCCAAGGCGCAGAACATCGCGCGACGGCTCACCGCCGCCTACGATACGGCGCTCGGGACCTACGACCTGCTGCTGATGCCGACCTTGCCGATGAAGGCGACGCCGATCCCGCCGCCCGACGCGCCGTTGCCGCTCTACATCCAGCGCGCGTTCGAGATACTGCCCAACACCTGCCCGATGGACGTGACCGGGCATCCCGCGATGTCGTTGCCGTGCGGCATGAGCGACGGCCTGCCGATCGGCGCCATGCTCGTCGGCAAGCATTTCGACGAGAGCACGATCTACGCCGCGGCGGCAGCGTTCGAGGGGGCCGGCGACTGGAAGGGGTTCTGAGGCCATTGCCGAGCTGCGCGGCTGGCTTTCGCGCGATACGGCGTGTAACCCTCCGCAGCGGCGTGCAGTGGCTGTTCGATTGCTAATCGCCGGCTGAGCAACTTCCAACAACCGGCACATCAGTGGCGAATGCGGGTGGCTCACCTATCAATGGTTGCAGCGTCACTCGTCGACATCCAACACGGAATTATACACTTCGCAAATCGTACCGGATGCGCACGCATCCCGTAACTCTCCGCGAGCGTCATCAAAACCATTTCATGACCGACGTGACATCTGCAAGCACCGTCCGCCCGTAGGTGAATGCGACGGCGCGGCCGAAGAGACGCCTTTTCTGCTGGGCGGTCGTCACAAAACCGACAGAAACAGGAAACTAGATGTCAACCGGTAACATCGTCACCACTCAAGACAGCGCGACAAACTATACCAACGAGATGTCCAAGATGTTTGGCCTCTCGCACCAGGGTGTCGCGGGGGCGTCGAATCTGGGGTTCGACACCGTAAACAACACGCATCAGGACAGCCAGAACAGCGCGACCTCGTCCATTCTCGATAACGGCGTGTTCGGCGTCGGGAGTGCGAGTGGCTCTGGCAACGCCGGCAGCTCTGGCGCCGGCTCCAACGGCAACGTGTTCACCACCAACGATCACGCGGTGAACTTCGACAGCCAGATGATCAAATCGTTCGACTTCTCGCACCAGGGTGTCGCGGGATCGTCGAACCTGGCGTTCGGCACCGCGAACCTCACACACGCGGACAGCCAGCAGAGCTCAACCTTGGCCAACATCAGCGACGGCGTGTTCGGCGTTGGCGGCAGCAGCGGTTCCGGCAGCTCAGGAACCGGTGCTGGCTCCAACGGCAACGTGTTCACCACCAACGATCACGCGATGAACTTCGACAATCAGATGATTAAGTCGTTCGACTTCTCGCACCAGGGTGTCGCGGGTTCGTCGAACCTGGCGTTTGGGATCGAGAACACCACGCACTCGACGGCCGCCTCCAGCGCAACGTCGGCCAGCTTCGGTGACGGTGTTGCCGGCAACAGCGCCCTTCTCGACTCGCTACTGCACATGGGCGGTACTCACAGCCTGCTCGGCTGATTGAACGGTCCGCCCGCAGCGACGCCGTTGCGGGCGGACCGCCTTTCCGGTCACGACATGAACCCAACAGTCCGCGAGCAAGCCCAGTGAGTGCGACACTAAGCGTCCAGCGCGCAGCGCCTGCCTCCAGTGTGCCGGTGCAGGCGCTGCGTCTATGCCTGCCGCACTTTGTTGCGGCGGCGTTGTTCAGTGGCGCCATGAACTTGCTCTATCTCGCGACGCCGCTCTATCTGCTGCAGGTCTATAATCGCGTTCTGCCCAGTCGCAGCGGCCCCACCCTGATCCTCCTGAGCACCGGCCTCGTTATTGCGTTAGCCGCCATGGCCATGCTCGACGCGGTCCGCGCGCGCGTGCTGATCCGTGCTGGCACACGCTTCGACACCGCGCTATCGGCGAAGATCCTGAGTGTTCTGATCCAACGCCGCGAACGCGGCGGCCATCGCCACTCCGAGGCGCTGCGCGACCTGGACCAGGTGCGCCTGGCGCTTACGGGCGTCGGGGCGCAAACGGTGTTCGACGCGCCTTGGACGCCGGTTTTCCTTGCGCTTCTGTTCGTGCTGCATCCGGCGCTTGGCTGGATCGCGCTGTCGGCTGCCGTGCTTTTGCTTGGCTTGGCGCTGCTTGCCGACGCGCTCGCCCGCTCGCCGCTGGCCGCTGCGAACGAAGCGAATGTGCGCAGCTACGCGTTCGCCGATGAAATGCTCCGCAACTCGGAGCCCTTGATTGCAATGGGGATGCAGGCCGGACTGGGCGATCGATGGTTTGGCAATCGCGCGCTCATGCTGGAGCGCAACGAGGCAGCCAACGAGCGCAATGCCTCGTTCGCCGCCGTGATCCGCTTCCTGCGCCTCGTGCTGCAATCGGCGATGCTCGGCGCGGGTGCGTGGCTGGCCATCCAGCAGGCAATCGGACCGTCGTCGATCTTCGTCGCCATGGTGCTCATGGGCCGTGCGGTGGCGCCGGTCGAGCAGATTGTCGGTGCCGGACGTCAGATCGCGGCAGCGCGCGCTTCGTGGCGGCGCATGACCGCGCTGCTGGCTGACACCACGCCAACTCCGCGTCGGACGGGTCTACCGCAGGCCGACGGCACCGTTTCTCTCGAAGATGTCGTCTACGCTCCCGGCAATGGCATGCCATCCATTATCCGGGGTCTTTCTCTGCGCCTGTCGGCGGCCGAAGCACTGGGTATCGTCGGCCCGAGTGCCGCCGGTAAATCCACCCTCGTGCGGCTGATGACCGGCGCGCTGTCGCCCAGCGCGGGACGCGTGCGGCTGAACGGCGCGGACATACGCCATTGGGACCGCGCGCAGCTTGGCCGCAGCATCGGCTATCTGCCGCAGGAGGTCGGGCTGTTCGTCGGAACGGCGCGCGAGAACATCGCCCGCTTCGGCGACGCGCCCGATGTCGACATCATCGAGGCCGCGCGGCGCGCGGACGTGCACGACATGATCCTCGACCTCCCGCTCGGTTACGACACCCCGATCGGCGACGGCGGCGTGCCGCTCTCGGGCGGTCAGCGCCAGCGGCTGGGTCTGGCGCGCGCGTTGCTCGGCAACCCGCGTTTGCTGGTGCTGGATGAGCCCAATGCCAATCTGGACGGCGACGGAGAGGCTGCACTCAAGCATGCGCTTCTTGAGCTGAAGGAGCACGGCACGACCATCGTCATCGTCGCGCACCGGCCCGGGATCATGGAGATTTGCGACACGCTGATGGTCCTTCAGGATGGCGCGATCCTGATGATAGGCCCGCGCGCGGAGGTGATGGAAGCGGTCCGCCGTCAGTTCGTCCGCCCGGTTCCGGCCGTCGAGCCTTCCCAGGGGCAGACGCGCGCGAGGCAAGCATGAGCGATTGGGCGCGCGATCTGACGAGCGAGACCCGCGGGGGGTTCGACGCCGCGCGAGAGGGCTTCCAGGCGGGCCGCGCGACGCAAGGCGGGGTGCGCGGGCTGATCGCGATGGGCGCCGGGGTCGTCGTGCTGTTTTTTGGCGTGATCGGGGGGTGGGCAGCGCTCTCGCCACTGGGCAGTGCCGTGGTTGCCGACGCCGTCTTCCAGGCCGCCGGGAACCGCAAGGTGTTGCAGCACCGTGACGGTGGCATCGTCCGGCAGGTCCTCGCCCACGACGGCGACCGTGTCTCCGAGGACCAGGTGTTATTACGTCTCAGCGACACGGTGGCGCGCACCACGGTCGAACAGCTTGGCATAGAGCGCGACGGGCTCGCGATGTTGCGCGCGCGCCTGGTCGCCGAACGCGACGAGGCCGAGCACATCACGCTCGACTCCGATCTCGTCGCCCGCGCGAAGGAACAGGTGCTCGGGCGCCTGATCGCGACGCAGACCACGCAGTTCGACGAGCGCCGTCGCCAGCTTACGGGTGAACTCAGCATGCTGGACCGTGAGGTTGCGCAGCAGCGCGACCAGTCGCGTGGGCTGGCCGCGCAGATCCAGGGCGTCGATCAGCAGCAGGCGCTTACCGAGGACGAGGCGCGGGGCGTGCGCAAGCTGTACGCCGACGGCTTCGCCCCGCGTACACGGGTGCTGGCGCTCGCCCGCACCCAGGCCGGCTTCGTCGCCGAACGAGGCAGGCTGGTCGCACAGGTCGCGAGCCTGGAGGGTGCCATCGCGGAGACCGGGCTGCGCATGGTGCAACTCCGGCGCAACCGGATGGCCGAGGTGGCGGACCAGCTACGCCAGACCGAACAGCAGTTGGCCGAAATCGAGCCGCGCCTGCTCGCCGCCCGAGAGACGCTCGATCGGACGGTGATGCGCGCGCCGGTGAGCGGCACGGTCATGGGCCTGAACGTGTTCACAGTTGGCGGCGTGATCGCGGCCGGCCAGAAGGTGCTGGAGATCGTGCCCGATGACGGCCGGCCGGAGCTGGAGGCACGCTTGCCCCCGCCGGATGCCGAACGGATCCACGATGGCCAGACTGTCGAGGTCCAGCTTACCGGCGTGCCGATCGCGCGCCGCCCGGTGGTGACCGGCCATGTCTCGACCATATCGGCCGACCGCGTAACCGACGATCACACCGGGGCGGCGTATTACGCGGTGCGGGTCAAGATCGACTCGGTCAAACCAGGACCGGGCGTGGACCGATCGGAACCGCTGGTGCGCATCGGTCCGGGCATGCCGGCGCAAGCGATCATCGTCACCGGTTCGCGCACGGCGTTCCAGTATCTCATGGGCCCGCTCACCGATCAGATCAGCCGCGCGCTGCGGGAGGAGTGACCGTGCCGGATGGCCCCGCGCACGACTTCGCCAACCCCGATGCGGCGCTGCGCTTCGGTCAGCAGGCGCGGCGCCGCTCGCCGGACGCGGCACGCGAAGCCATCGCCGACCCCAATGCCGCCCCGCGAAACTCAGGCAGATCGCGCGCGCGCCCCGCGTTGCGCAGCGTCCTGTTGGTCGGTCTCGTCGGAATCGCGCCGGCGATCGCGCTCGCGGCCGTCATCTTATGGCTCCGGCATCCCGCCGCCAGCGTCGCACCGCCCTCGCGAGACGACGTGCATACGGTGGAGCTCGAGCGACAGCGCACCGAACTCGCAGCCGAGGTGGAGGTGCTGCGCCAGGAAGCTGGAGCGAACCGCGCGGCGCTGGAGCGCCTGGAAGCACACGTCACCGCAGCCTCGCAGCCCGCTCCGGCGGCCATCCCGCCGCCGGCTAAGCTCATGCAGGCGGCTACCCTGCCGCCGCCGATCGTCCCCGCAGTTGTCGAACAGCCGTCGGTCGTTCCCGCAGTGCTCGAACAATCGCCCGCAATCGGGCTCCCGCAAGACGCCCTCCCGCACGTAATTCTGCAATACGCCCGCGGCAGCGCATCGGCGCGGGCGCGCGCGACAACGCTTGGATTGACGTTGCGAGCACGTGGGTTGCAGGTGGCCGACACCATCGCCGCGTCCGCGGGGATCGCAGCCAGTAACGTTGGATTTTTCTACGCCGACGACCGGCGGAGCGCCCAGCGCATCGCCAGCGACCTGACCCCATCCGGATTGCCCGCGCTCAGGCCCATCCAGCGTCGCGTGCCCGCGAACGGCCCGCTTCCCCGCCCCGGCACGATCGAGGTCGGGATCGCCGGACCATGACAACGATAGCAGACAACCGAAGGAGATACTCATGACCGCCGTCAGCTACATCGCTCCGCTGACACTCGCATTCCTGCTCGGCATCGTCGGCGCGCAAGCGCAGACGGTGCAAGGCGGTCCGCCGCAGCAGAGTGTGTCATCGGTCGCTGCGCCACCAGCCGGCGCGCCCGCGCCGCTCGTCCTCTATTTCGATACCGCCAGCAGCAAGATCCGTCCGCAGGACGAGGCGGTGCTCGACCACGCCTCCCGCCTGTATAATGAGGGCAAGCCGATCGTGATGGTCGTCAGCGGAGCCACGGACGCGGTTGGGCAGCCGGACCACAATCTGACCCTGTCACAGGAGCGCGCCCGCGCCGTTCTGCACGGGTTGCTGGCCCGCGGGATTCCAGCCGACCGTTTCCAGGTGCTCGCCAAGGGCGAGACGGAGCTTGCCGTCGCAACCCCGCAGGGCACCGCCGAAGGGCGGAACCGCCGTGTCGAAATCACCTGGCGCTAGGAGCGGCGGTTTGCGCCGCCGCTTCCGCCTGCTGCTCGCGGCGGCGGTGCTGTCGGCTTCCTCCGCTCAGGCGGCGGACCCGACCGCGTGGCTCGACGAGGCGATACGTTACGATCTTGGCCAGGGCGTGGCACAGGACGCGCGGCGCGCCTTCGCAGGGTATCTCCACGCTGCGCAGGCGGGGCTGCCGGCGGCCGAATTCAACGTGGCCGCCATGCTCGATAACGGTCGCGGCGTCGCGCAGGATGCCGCGCAAGCGGCGACTTGGTATGCACGCGCCGCGGCGCACGACAATCGTCGCGCTGCGTTCAATCTGGGCCAGCTCTATGAGGCGGGAGAAGGCGTGCCTTGCAATGCCGGACTCGCCCGCGCTTGGTTCGCCGCGTCTGACCTTCCGGCGGCCCGCGCCCGACTTGCCGCCCTGCACGCCGGCGATCCGGAGCGCGCGGCGCTATCGTCGCCAACCCCCGTTGCACCAGCCGCGAGCACCGGTCCCGGGATGGGCGAGATCGAACTCGTCTGGACTTCACCGCCGCAACCCGAACGGGTGCGCTTCTTCATCGAGCTGCGCCTCGTCGATCGCTTCGGCTCGCGTGAAGTCTTTTCCAGCTTTGCCGATACTTCAAGCATTCTGGCGCCGCTCCCCGACTTGCGCGGCGACTATGCGTGGCGCGTGCTCGCCGTCGCGCCTCAGGCTGGCCACTATGCGACGAGCGACTGGTCACGCTTCAGCATCGCGCCCGATTGACCCAGTCCCTCGGCAGACCCAGCACCTACGCCTGATGGCGCGCGCGAGCTCAGCCCGAGACGGCGCCGTTGACGCCGCCGAACACGCCTAGCGCACAGGTGACGAGGGCCACGAAGCAGACCACCCAGAAGTAGACGCCGCGCAACCGCACGGCCTCCGGCAAGGCCCGGGCGGCGAGTGCGATCAGGAAGCCCAGCACCAGCGGCAGCAGCAGCGCGTTCATCACCTGCACGCCGATGTTCAGCGACACGAGGTCGGGCCACAGCGCCACCAGCAGCGCGCCGCCGGCGACGCAGGCGATGTAGACGCCGTAGAACCACGGCGCCTGCAGCGGCCACATCTCCAGCGAGCGCTTGAAGCCGGCGACCTCGCCGACGCCCCAGGCGAGGGCAAGGGAGGCGACGATGGCGGCCACCATGCCGGCACCCAGAACGCCGAGCGCGAACAGCAACCGCCCGAGATCGGTGCCGAACAGCGGCGTCAGCGCGCCGGCGAGATCGCCGATCGTGTCGAGCTGACGGTCGGGGTTCGGGGTGCCGATGAACGCCGCGGCGGCGATCAGCACGGCGGCCATGACGAGCTGCGTCACCACCGCGCCGACGGCGGTATCGATCCGGGCGGCGGCGAAGTGCTCGGGAGCCAGGCGCTTATCGGCGACCGCGGATTGCTGGTAGAACACCATCCAGGGCATGATGACCGCGCCGATGTTGGCGGCCACCAGGAACAGGTATTTCTGGTCGCCGATCGGGATGTTGATTGCCCCGCTGACCATATCGGCGATCGTCGGGTGCGCCGTCCAGGCGACGACGAAGAACGCCAACTCGAACAGTCCGACCGCGATGGCTACGCGCTCGACCCGGCGATAGCCGCCGGTCAGCACCACGGCCAGCAACGCCGCCGCCGCCACGGGCAGGGTGACGAAGCGGGAGACGCCGTACAGCTCGCCGACGCCCGCGACGCCGGAGAACTCCGAGAGCAGCGCCCCTCCCGTCGCGACGGCCAGGCCGGCGGCGGATACCCAGGCCCAGAAGCGGCCGAACGTGTCGCGGATCAGCTCGCCGTGGCCACGGCCGGTGAATATCCCGAGCCGCACGGTCAACTCCTGCACGACATACAGGATCGGCATCAACACGGCCTGCAGCAGCAGCAGGCGGTAGCCCCACTGCACGCCGCTCTGCCCGGCGGTGATGATGCTGCCGACATCGGTGTCGGCCAGCATGACCACGATCCCCGGGCCGAGAACGGCGAGGAACCGTTTCAGGCGACCGGAGCCCGTGCCTGACTCGCGGCCGATCGGCCGTTGCCGCGGGTTGGCGGACATCCGTGGTCCTTCTGAAAGGATGCGAGCTGTTCGCAGTTGCGGCCGGCGATGTCAAACCGGGCGTCGGCCGATCAGCGACGCCGCACCGGCCGCCCGCGAGGGATGGCCCGGTCTACACCGGCCCCGGTTGCGCGCCGCGGATCAGCCGTCCGGGCAGGGCGCCGGTCGGCGCGCCGTCGCGATGCACGACGGCGCCCGAGACGATGGTCGCGGTGTAGCCCTCGCTGCGCTGCACCATCCGGCGTCCGCCGGCCGGCAGGTCGTAGACGACTTCCGGCGCGTGCAGGCGCAGGCGGTCGTAGTCGATGACGTTCAAATCGGCCTTGTAGCCCGGCGCGATCACGCCGCGATCGGCGAGGCCGATGGCGTGGGCGTTGTCGCGGCTCAGGCGCTTCACCGCCCATTGCACCGGGAACCGTCCCTGCTTGCGGTCGCGCGTCCAGTGCGTCAGCAGGTAGGTGGGCGCGCTGGCGTCGCACAGCACGCCGACATGCGCGCCGCCGTCGCCCAGGCTGACCAGGGTGTTCGGGTGCTGCATCATCTGGCGCACGGTCTCCAGGTTGCCGTGCGCGTAGTTGCTGAGCGGGCGATACAGGATCTTGCGGCCGTCGTCCCGCATCAGCAGGTCGTAGGCGAGTGCCGCTGGCTCGACGCCCTCACGCCGAGCGCGCGCCGCCACGCTCGCCTCGGCCGGCGGCTCGTAGTCCGGCGGGTCGCCGAGCTCGAAGATGCGCTCCCAGGTGGCGACTTGCTTGCCGAGCGCGTCATCGGTGTTGCGCTCGGCGATCAGCCGTGCGCGCAGCTCCGGGTCGCGCAGCGCCTGCATCTTGCGCGCGAACGGCAGTGCCGCGATGGCCTCGAAGCTCGGGCAGGTCATGAACGGGTTCTGCGAGATCTCGAAGCCGAGCATGATGCCGGTCGGCCGGTCGAGCACCTGGCCGAACATGGGCAGGCCGTCGGCGTTGGCGCGCGCGATACGGTCGAGCAATTGTTGCCACTCCTGCGGCTTGGAGTCGCGCTCCAGCACCGTCACGCTCACCGGCCGCCGCGAGCGCTCGGACAGGCGGCGGAGCATGGCGAACTCCGGCTCCAGCTCCTCGTCGAAATCGGCGATCACCTGCATCCAGCCGGTGCCGAGCTTGCCGATGGCGCCGGCGATTGCGGCGAGCTCGTCCTCCGCCGCCGTCAGGGTCGGGATCGGCCGGCCGTCGAGC
>JAABUQ010002230.1_pt1 | contig 39076 bp, 34 predicted proteins | sample 5560001 | NCBI WGS metagenome assembly JAABUQ01 (sample SAMN10711888, study PRJNA513371) | rock metagenome | isolation source: Antarctica rocks | place: Antarctica: Victoria Land, Finger Mt nord | collected 2015-12-18 | reverse complement strand
GGTCTGCTGGATGGGAGCGCGGTTGGGGGAAGCGTCGGTGTCGTCGTCGGACTGGTCGTACTCGGGGGCGGGCTGGGAGGGGTCGGGTTCGAGGCAGGGGAGAGCTTCGGGTTCGGCGGCTACGGGGGTGTTGGCGGTGAGGCCGGCTTCGGCGTAGGTGGTGGGGTCGGGGCAGTCGGGAGCCTGGGAGTGGGCGGGGGCTTGGGCGGGGGCGAAAGCGGGTCCTCCGCTGCGCGAAGGATGACAATCCTGTGGGGGAGGACCATCCTGTGGGGCAGGACCAACGTGTTCGGAGGTGTCACCGGGGAGGGTCACGGCCTCGTCGTCGGCGGGGGAGCCTTCGTTGAGGGATTCGCCGAAGGTGGTGTTGAGGTCGGGGAGGTCTTCCCAGAAGAAGTCGCGGCGGTCGACGATTTTGCCGCCGCGCATGTGGAAGAGGTTGACGGCGAGCATTTCGTTTTCGAAGTGGAAGCCGAAGACGTCGGCGTCCTCGTCGTCGGTGGAGGCGATGCGCTGTTTGTCCTGGGCCTGGTGGACGGTGACGATCTGGTCGCGGAGGCGGGCGGCGAGTTCGAACTGCATGTTTTCGGCGGCTTCGGCCATGCGCTGGTTGAGGCGTTTTTCGAGCTCGTTGGGACGGCCTTCGAGGAAGAGCTGGACGTCGCGGATGGTTTGTTTGTAGAGCTCGGGGGTGGTGAGGCCTTCGACGCAGGGGCCGAGGCAGCGCTTGATGTAGAACTGGAGGCAGGCGCGGGGGTGGTAGCGGGCGAGGTCGACCTTGCAGGAGGGGATGAGGAAGGAGCGGTGGATGAGGTCGACCAGGCGGTGGGCAAGGTTGCCGGGGAAGTAGGGGCCGAAGTACTGCGAGCCGTCTTTGCGGAGCTTGCGGGTGACGAAGACCTTGGGGTAGCGGTCGCCGGTGGTGAGCTTGATGTAGGGGTAGGTTTTGTCGTCGCGGAGGAGGATGTTGAAGCGGGGCTTGCGCTGCTTGATGAGGTTGTTTTCGAGGGCGAGGGCTTCGCGTTCGTTGTCGACGGTGATGTAGTCGACGTCGACGGCCTCGCGCATGAGGGAGCCGGTTTTGGCGTTGGCCTGCGAGGCTTCGAGGAAGTAGGAGCGAACGCGGGAGCGGAGGTTTTTAGCCTTGCCGACGTAGATGACGACGCCCTCGGCGTTTTTGTAAAGGTAGCAGCCTGGTTTTGAGGGGATGCTGCGGATTTTTGCGAGGAGGTCCATGCGTGACGGTCTGTGTTTGGAGTTTAGACGGTGCGGGAGGGGTGCGGCTGTTTCGGAGGGGCGAACGAAGTTTTGACGGCAGGGCGTATCAAAAATGCTTGCAGGGTGTTGCACATGGGGGAGGGACAGAGGTGTGTTTGAGGTAAGTCGGGCTCCTGCGGGAATTTACCTTGTGGAGTCCGATTGGTAGCTTGATTGCATGCATAACTGCGTTAATTCTGTTTGTCGAAGGAGACAGCAACGATGAGATCCATGCATGAGACTGGTTTCAGATTTAGCGCCCAGATGTTGCCGGCTATGCTGGCGGGTGCGGTTGTGCTTTCTGCCGCGGTGGGCTGCTCCAGCAAGAATTATGTGCGGTCGCAGACGGCACCGATTGTGCAGCAGACGAATGACCTCGACACGAAGACGGCTTCCGATCACAGGACGATTGTGGATACGGATGAGCGGGCGCAGAAGGGCGTGAACGGCGCGATGACGGCGGCGAACGGAGCGGACCAGCATGCGCTGGCAGCGGGGCAGTCGGCGGACTCGGCAAACAAGTCGGCGCAGGATGCGTACAACCGGGTGGACACGCTGAGCGGTGTGGTGGCGAATCTGGACAACTTTAAGCCGCTGGCGGATGTGAGCGTGACGTTTGGCTTTGACAAGTCGGTGCTGACGGGGGCGGATAAGAAGCAGCTGGACGATCTGGCCAGCTCGCTGACGAGCGCGCGGGGGTACATCCTGGAGGTGACGGGCGGCACGGATTCGGTGGGGGCGGCGGCATACAACTACCAGCTTAGCCAGAAGCGCGCGGACGCGGTCGCGAACTACCTCCAGTCGAAGTACAACATCCCGCCGCACAAGTTTTACCTGGTGGGGATTGGGAAGGATCAGCAGGTTGCGTCGGACAAGACGGCCTCGGGACGGGCGAAGAACCGGCGGGTGGAGATTCGGCTGCTGAGCAATATGGCGAATGACGGGGCTCCTGCACCGGCGGCGAGCCCTACGGGTCTGTAGCCAAAGCTGATTCCCCGGTGGGCTGGGAAGCGCGTTCGCTGATAGCGGGCGCGCTTTTGTTTTGTGCGGAGCTTAATCGCTTGGGGCGAGCTCAACTGCCGGTGTGAGCTCGATTGCTGGTGCGAAGCTCAATCGCGCGTGCGGAGATAGACGACGGCCATGATGATCGAGGCGAGGAGCACCCAGGCGAACTGGTACCAGTAGAAGAAGGGGAAGCCGAAGAGGGTGGGGGTGAGGCGGGCGTAGATCTGCGGGAAGAGCAGGCCGGCGTAGGGCAGCAGGAGGAGGAGCAGCCAGGGTGTGGGTCTGCGCCGGTTGCGGGGGGCTGCGTTGCCGGGGGCTGTGTTACCGGGGATGCGCATGGGGGCAGGATAGACGATTCGGGACAGGTGTGGCCGGCTGGATGTCGCGGGTTAGAGTGGAGGCATGAGCAAGGCAGAGGGTGGGCTTGGGCGGGACGGTGTAGAGTCCGGTACGGGAGCGGGTTTGGAGGCCGGTGTGGGGGCTGTTGGAGTGGGTTCTGGAGGGGTTCTACAGGGGGAGGCGGGACCGCTGGAGCAGGCGATTGCGATTATGGATCTGCTGCGGGGGCCGGGGGGATGTCCGTGGGACCGGGAGCAGACGTTTGACAGCATCAAGCGGCACACGCTCGAGGAGACGTACGAGGTGTTCGACGCGATTGAGCGGCGGAGCTGGACGGAGCTGAAGGACGAGCTGGGCGACCTGCTGCTGCAGGTGCTGTTTTATGCGCAGATGGCGAAGGAGGCGGGGTACTTCGACATCCGAGATGTGGCGGCGGGCTTGAGTGAAAAGCTGGTGCGGCGGCATCCGCACATCTTTGCTGGTGTGGAGGCGGCGGACGCGGGGGCGGTGCTGCGGAACTGGGAGCAGATCAAAGGGGAGGAGAGGCGGGCTCGCGGGGAGGTTGCGGGGCCGCTGCTGGGGGATGTGCCGCGATCGATGCCGGCGATGATGGAGGCGGTCAAGCTGGGATCGAAGGCGGCGAAGGTGGGGTTTGACTGGCCGAGTGCGGCGGGGCTGGTGGAGAAGCTGCGGGAGGAGACGGCGGAGCTGGAGGCGGAGCTGGAGGCGGAGCTAGGTTCGAGGGCGGAGCCGGGGCTGGCGGTGGGGGCGGTCGAGGATGAGCTGGGCGATGTGCTGTTTACGGCGGTGAACCTGGCACGGCATGTGGGGGTGGATGCGGAGTCCGCGCTGCGGGGAGCGAATGCAAAGTTCAGGCGGCGGTTTGGGAGCATGGAGGAGATGGCCGGCGGAGCGGCGGCGCTGGCGGAGATGTCTGCGGAGGAGCTGGATGCGCTGTGGGTGAGGGCGAAGGCTGTGGTGCGGGAGGCGGGGAGCCGTTGATGGGGACGCGAGCGCCGGAGGTGCGATTGGAAGCGCTGCGGACGCCAGGGGAGATGCAAGGGTGCGTGGACCTGCAGGTTGCGGTGTGGGGGTATGCGGACGGAGATGTGATTCCGCGACGGATGTTTGTGGTGGCGGAGCGGATCGGGGGGCAGGTGCTGGGGGCGTTCGACGGGGACCGGATGGTGGGTTTCGCGATGAGTTTACCGGGGTTTCGCGACGGGATGGCGTATCTCCATTCGCACATGCTGGCGGTACTGCCGGAGTACCGGGATGCGGGGCTGGGACGGAGGTTGAAGCTGGCGCAGAGGGAGGACGCGATCGCGCGCGGCTTCGCGCTGATGGAGTGGACGTTTGATCCGCTGGAGATCAAGAATGCCTACCTGAACCTGTCGCGGCTGGGGGCGATTGCGCGGCGGTACCACCCGAATTTCTATGGACCGTCGAGCTCGCCGCTGCAGGGCGGGCTGCCGACGGACCGGTTGTCGGCGGAGTGGTGGCTGCGCTCCGAGCGGGTTCGGGGGCGGGTCAGCGAGCTGGTTCGAGGGCGGGTTTTGGAGCGGGTAGACGGCGCGGGGAGCGGGCTGGAGGTTGAGGTTTTGGAGCGGGTGCCGGTGCCGGCGGCGATCTATGCGTGGAAGGTGGAGGCGGGGATGCGGGAGCGGGCGACGGGGGTGCAGACGCGGGTTCGGGAGGCGTTGGAGAGCGGGTTCGGGCGGGGTTTGGCGGCGGTCGGGTTTGAGCGGGATGCGGCGGGAGATGGGACGTATCTGCTGGGGCGGGTGGAGGGCGGGTTGGACGGGGCGAGATAGTGAAGACGAGGTCGTCAAAGGAGTCGCCGCTCGCGCGAAATCCGCATCAGAGCAATTAACCCAAGCAGTACCAGGAACAGTGATCATGAACGTTGATGCGATCCATCTGCGCGAGCTGAATATGCCGCTGGCGTTTGCTTTTGAGACGAGCTTTGGCGTGACGACGGCGCGACGCGTTCTGCTGGTGGAGGTTGAGTCCGATGGGCGAAGTGCGTGGGGCGAGTGCGTGGCGGGGGAGCACCCTTACTTCAGCGAGGAGACGATCGACACGGCGTGGATGGTGACGCAGGCGGAGCTGGCGCCGCGGCTGCTGGATGCGGAGATGGAGGGCGGAGGGGATTGCCCGGGGATCTTTCGGCAGGTGCGAGGGCACCGCATGGCGAAGGCCGCGCTGGAGAACGCGGTGTGGGAGCTGCAGGCGCAGCAAGCCGGGGCGCCGTTGGCGAAGCTGCTGGGAGGAGTTCGGACGACGATCGGATGCGGGGTGTCGATCGGGATCCAGAGGTCCGTGGAAGCGCTGCTGGAGACGGTGGAGAAGGAGCTGGCGGCGGGATACCAGCGCATCAAGCTGAAGTGCAAGCCGGGTTGGGATCGCGAGATCTTCGAGGCGGTGCGGGGACGTTGGCCGGAGATCCGGCTGAGCTGCGACGCGAATTCGGCTTATCGCATGAAGGACATGGAGGCGATCGCGTCGTGGGACGAGTTCGACCTTTTGATGATCGAGCAGCCGCTGTGGCACGACGACTTTTATTTTCATTCGATGTTGCAGAAGAGGATCGATACGCCGATCTGCCTGGACGAATCGATTCGGAATCGCCGGGATGCGCTGGCGGCGATCGACATGGAGTCGTGCCGGGTGATTAACGTGAAGGTGGGGAGAGTGGGCGGGTTCAGCGAGGCGATCGCGGTGCACAACGCGGCGGCGGAGCGGGGTGTGCCGGTGTGGTGTGGAGGGATGCTGGAGACGGGGATTGGGCGAGCACACAACATTGCGCTGTCTTCGCTGCCGAACTTTTCGCTTCCGGGCGATGTGTCTGCGTCGAGCCGCTATTGGACCGAAGACATTATTGAGCCGGCGGTGACGGTGAGCAAGACGGGCGAGATCACGGTTCCGACGGGAGCGGGGATGGGATTTGCGATCGACCGGGAGCGGATCGAGAGCTTGACGGTACGACGGGAGAGCCTGCGGGCGCGGGCACGGGTGACGGCCTAGACCGGCGTTGCGATGCGGGGCGGCTACCTGGCGGGAGACGGGGCGGCGAGGAGGAGGCGAACGGCTTCCTGATAGCTGATGGGCCCGGGGAGGACCTGAATGTTCGAGGATTCGATCTCGGCATCGACGTTGATGGATTTGACCATGAGGGCTCTGACCTTGACGCGTTCGACGAAGCTGCTGAAGATCCATCGATCTCCGGCGACGTTGCGCTGCGTGAGCGCGAGGGTGCCGCCCGGATAGATATGCGCGAGCATGCCCCAGCCGAAGTTGACGCCCTGGAAGATGGTTCCTTCCATGTGGAGGAGTTGGCGGGTTTTGGGATCGATCCACATGCGTCCGCGGAGGCCGGTGAGCCCCTCCGCGGTGGTGTTGGGAGGCGACCACTGGGGATTGGGCGCGTAGTCGAGCACGACCTGGGGAGAGACAGGGGAGGCGATCTGCGGCTGCCCGGGGGTGTAGGTGAAGAGCATGGCATCGGGCATGAGCTGGACGAGGTCGATGGCGAGTTTTTTGCCGGTCGTGTCGTTGTGCGTGTGCTTCGCAAAGCTGGAGGGAGAGGAGAGGATCTCGTTGAGGCGCTCCCGCTCGGCCTGGTCTTCGTCTTGGGCGAGCGCCTTGCCGTCTTTGAGGATGAGGCGAGCGACGGGGCCATCCTTGGACTCGATGGTGTCTCGAACACGGGTGCCTTTTTGATCGTGGGTGTGGACGTAGTAGCGGAGGTAGGAGCCCTGGTGCTGGATGGCACGCACCTCGTTGGCGGCGACCGCGGCGGCCCAGGTGCGTGGCGGAGTATTGAGGTCGGGGGCGGATGGTTTGGGGGAGGCAGGCGGCGGCGTGGCGGCGGCGGCGAGGCGGAGATTCGCGGTGGGGAAGAGAAAGAGAGACGGAAGAAGGATCGTGAGCAAGAGCCGGGTTGGGGAGAGGCCAGGTGGGGTTGTGAGCTGGTTCGGGTTATCGAGAGCTTCAGCCATAGATGCCTTGTCGATGGCCTGCACGATGAGCCGTGACGCCGACGTAGAGGTAAGACGTAGCGAGGGGGCGCAAGGTTTTCGCGATGTTTGCCTCGCGGATGGAGCTTGCGTATAGTTCGGGCAAGAGTGTCCGAAGTTACCGATGGGCGCAGCAGGAACGGGGAGTGTCGCATGAAGCCAGCAGAGGGCTCGACGGTTATCGGCAAGTCGATCACGATTCGCGGGGAGTTATCCGGAAGCGAGGATCTGTATCTGGACGGTGTGGTGGAAGGTTCGATCACGGTTTCCGGAAGCCGGCTGACGATCGGTCCAAATGGCCGGGTGAAGGCGAATCTGGTTGCGCAGGACATTATCATTTTCGGGCAGGTGAGCGGGAACGTTCAGGCGACGGGTTCCGTGGATCTTCGGCAATCGGCTTCGCTGGTGGGTGATATTGCGGCGGCGCGGCTGGCGATCGAGGAGAATGCGACGATTCAGGGCAAGGCCGATCTGACGAAGGGTGCGCAGTCGCCTACGAAGTTGGACAGCGCGCCGGCGGCGATGCCAACGGCAAGCCAGCCGGCGAAGCTCTAGCTGAGGGGACGAGGGCATGCGCAATCTCTTTGGCGGCGGGGACAGGTCTCGAGGCAAGCGCGAGGGCGGTGGGGACCGGATGTCGCGCCACTCGAGCGGATGGAAGGAGTTGCTGAAGCACCTGCAGACGCATGAGTCGCTGCGCGTTCTGGATATTGGGCCGACGTCTCCCACGAATATTAATTTTGTAACGGAGCTAGGTCACAGCATTTATATGGCGAACCTGGTGGAGGACGCGTCGAAGCCGGAGTGGATATCCCCTGCTGTTTCCGGGGAGGCTCCTGTGTTTGATGTGGATCGATTTTTGACGTCGAACTTCAGTTTTTCCGGGCGGACGTTTGATGTGGTGATTTTTTGGGACACGCTGGATTACCTGCCGGCAGCGTTGGTGACTCCGATGCTGGCACGCTTGAAAGATTCCATGCGGCCGGGAGGTCTGCTGCTCTCTTTTTTCCACTCGAAGAGTTCGGCGGCGACGCCCGCGGTGGATACCAAATTTTATCGGTACCATCTGACGCCGAACGATGTGGTGGAGATGCGATCGGCGGGAGATTATCCGGTGCGGAATATTTATAACAACCGGCAGATCGAGAATCTGCTGCAGGGGTTTGGGAGCTTCCGATTCTTTTTGGCCAAGGACAATCTGCGAGAGGTTCTCGCGGTGCGGTAGGGTGGCAATAAAAGGAGCGGCCGACATCGGCCGCTCCTTTTCGTCTTCTTTGTCGATGCGGGTGATCAGCTTTTGGAGCTGGTCTTTTTTCGCTCTGCCCAACGACGCTTCATTGCGTCGGCGATGCGCTTCCGGCCTTCGGGCGTGAGGTTTCGCGGCTTTGAGGATTTTGGCGCTGCCGGGGGTGTATTTTTGCTGCCCTTGGGACGTCCTGGACCGGGACGCTTGACGGTTTCGACACCGGCCAGAAGTTCACGGGCCTGCTGCAGCTTAGAGATCTGCGCATCGATCTCAGATATTATGCGACTTACTTCCACGTACTACCTCCGTGTTACCTGGTCGACGCTCCAGCCCCGGTTCCATAAGTCACCGCTGCTCTAGCCGATTTCGAAGATACAGGAAGGAATAACAGACTGCAAATAAGACGAAGTTACTTTGAATGCAAGTGGGCTTCACGAATTAGGGCTTTTGCGCGTAGATCTTCTTCCGTGGCGGTGATGGCATAGCCTGGACCGGCTTCGCCGATGAGGTCGATTCTGGAGTTGCCAAGGCCTCGATTGGCTTCCTTATCGAGGCTAAGTTGCAGACCCTTTCGGATAGCCTGCTTATCGTGAACGTACTCATCGGCCAGGCGGGTGATGGCGTAGGTGAGGATGTCGCTGTGATGTAGATCCTGCAACTCGGGATCGCGGCGGAGCTGGAGCCAGAGGCGGTGAACGAGCTGGACATCGTCCGGCTCGATGGTGGGGGCGTGGGGGCCGATGTGAAAGCTGAGAGCTTCGCCGTTGGGATTGATGACGTAGAAAGTGAATTGTCGCTTGGGTTGGGGTAGAGCTTCCCAGGCCTGGCCTACGTGATAGGCCTGTTCTTCGGCGGTGAGCTTGGTGGAAAGGCCGGAGACGACGGCGGCGGCTTCGAGCGAGTTAGCCGTTTGGACGAGAGCGGCGAAGATATCCCCTGCGGGAACGACGAGCAGGGAGATGTGTTTGCCGAAGCTTTCGGCGACGGAGACGGCCTTGGTGAAGAGCATCTGCTCGTGTTCGCTGAAGAGCTGTTCGGAGGCTTCGACGTACTCGGGACCGCCGGCTCCCATCATGCGGGCGGCCAGGACGATGAGGTCCTGCTCGTCGGTGTCGGTGTGGGAGAGAGCCCATTTGAGGGCGAAGGGAGCGGCGGAGTCGCGCATGGTGACGACGACGGCGCCCGGGCGGATCTGGAGGGCTTCGCGGCCGACGGAGTCCTGGTGCTCGAGCTGGAAGTGCTCGCGCATCTGGAGGGCGGTGAGGTCGTGGCGGCGTTTGTTGTCGCGCTCGGAGAGGGAGAAGATAACGAAGAAGACGGCCGCGAAGATGACGCCGCTGACGGTGGCGACGGACTTGGTGAGGAGGTTGACGAGGGCGGTGGTGAAGAGGACGAGGAAGACGGAGAGGAGGCCGAGAGGGATTTCGGTTTTGCCGATCTTGACGTTGAGGGGAACCTTGGAGGTTCGTTCGCCGCGGAACTTCCAGCGCAGAAGAAGCATGGCGAGGGCGTTGAAGGTGAAGCTCCAGATGACGCCGAAGGCGTAGGCCTCGCCGATGACGATGACGTTGCCATGGGTGAGCAGGATGACGAGGACCTGCATGCCGGCGACGAGGTTGACGATGCGGTAGCTGGTGCCGTACTTCTTTTGCGGGCGACGGAACCAGTCCGTGAGGACACCGTCTTCGGCGACGCGCATGAGGACGCCGGTGGAGCCGACGATGGCGGTGTTGACGGCTCCGCCGAGGATAAGGAAGCCGACGATCACGACGAAGATGCGGAAGGCGACGCGGGCGACGTGCGGGCCGACCATGTTCATGGCCATGCCGGCGATGAGGTTGTCGCGGTAGACATGCACGCGGACGGCGTCGGGGATGATCATGACGGCGAGCAGCGAGCACAGGCCGGTGAAGAAGAAGCTGTAGATGGCAATGACGAGGGCGGCGCGTTTGAGGTTTTTGAGCTTGGGGTGCTCGATCTCGCGGTTGACCTGGGCGAGGGACTCTTCCCCGCTCATGGCGAGGACGGAGTGTCCGAAGGCCATGAGGATGCCGAAGAGGCCGAGGGAGGCGGCGAAGCGGCTGCCTTTGAGGAAGCCCAGGGCGTCGTCGCTGAAGTGGAGGTTGGCGGGGGTGGGGAGGGGCGGGAGGGAGGCGCCGCGATGGATGACGGTAAAGGCACCCCAGGCGAGCAGGAGGACGACCATGACAGTCGTGATCTTCATGATGTCGAGGGCTTTTTCGCTGGACTCTTCGATGCCCTTGATGTTCTGCCACCAGAAGTAGATGGTGATGGCGACGGCGATGACGGCGGAGGCGAGATCGGGGCGGAGGTGCGGTGTGAGGTAGGCGGCGGGGTGGTAGTGGTGGGCGACGGAGGCGGAGACGTCGTTGAGCATGCCGACGATGTACTGGCCGGCGGAGACACCGGAGATGGGACCGGTGAGGACGTAGTCGAACATGAGGGCGGAGACGCTGAGTTTGGCGAAGGCTCCGCCGAGGGCCTCCTTGACGATGCGATAGACGCCGCCGCGGGTGAACATGGAGCAGCTTTCGACGTAGACGGAGCGGACGGCGAAGGAGAAGGCGACGACGCCGAGGATGAGCCAGGGGGCAGACTTGCCGACCGCCTCTTCGGCGATGCCGCCGGCGTAGAAGGCGGAGGAGCCGAGATCGTTGAGGACGATGGCGGCGGCTCGCCAGAAGGAGATAAAGGTGAGCATGACCGAGGACGCCACGACGAGGCGAACACGGTTGGATTGCGGGAGGGTGGGAACTTTGGTCGATGATGCCATTGTGAGAGGGACGAGGTCGTGCGGGAACGTCCTAGGGTACCGTCCAATCGAGGGTGTATGGGGGTGTACGAGAGCCTAGAAGGCGGAGGCGAGCTCTACAGTTCGGAGACGTTCTCGTGATCGCTCGTGGCTACCTCGCCGAAGTCTCGGACGAGTGTGACGACGACCACGAGGGCGGAGCCTGCCATGCCGAACAGGAAGACTGGCACCACGATCTTCGCGAAGAGCACAAGGACGGTATGACCCATATGGGCTATTGTAGCTCCGCCGCAGGCTTGATGCTAGACTTCTGGGCGATGCGAGAGATTCCGGCGCGGCTGTGGGGGCTGGCCATCCTGTCGAGTGTGCTGCAGGTGTTGCCGTTTCCGATTGCCGGGCCGGTGCCTGTGTGGAGGACGGCGATCTGCTGGGTGGCGCTGGCGCCGCTGCTGTATGCGCTGCTCGGGCGTACGAGGGAGGGGCGGGAGATCTCGGTGCGGCAGGGGACGATGCTGGCGTATGCGTGTGGCGTGGGGTGGTATCTCGGGAACTGCTACTGGGTGTTTCCGACGATGTATCTGTATGGGGGGTTGGCGAGGCCGGTGGCGGCGGGGATCTTACTTCTTTTTTGTTTGTATCTGGGGCTTTACCATGCTCTGTTTGGGGCGGTCTTCGGGGCGGTTCGGCGGTCGCGGGTGGGGCGGCAGGGGGCTTTGCTGCTGCTGCCGTTTGTGTGGGTGGCGGTGGAGCTGGCGCGGGCTCGGGTGACGGGGCTGCCGTGGGATCTGCTGGGGATTGCGCAGGTGGATAACGCGTTGCTGACGCGGCTGGCTCCGTATACGGGGGCGTATGGGATTTCGTTTGTGATCGCGGCGGTGAATGCGCTGTGGCTGGTGCGGGTGTCGGTGCGGGAGCGGCGGTTTACGCGGCCGGTGCTGACGGCGGTGGGTGTGGTGATTGTGGTGGGGTATGTGTTTGGGGCGCGGCGGATGGGCGTGCCGCCGACGGAAGAGGCTCCGGAGCGGGCGGTGCTGGTGCAGGAGAACCTGGAGGTGGGCGCGGCGAATGTGGGGCCGCAGGAGTCGACGGAGCAGCTGCTGCGGGAGTTTACGGAGCTGTCGTACGGCTCTTCGCCGCGCACGATCCTGCTGGGGATTCCTGAGCTTGCCGGGACGCGGAGTGCTTCGCAGAAGGCTGTCGAGGGAGTGCGAGAGCTTCCGCGGCTGGTGGTTTGGCCGGAGTCGCCGGCGCCATTTGAGGAGCAGGATGAGCGGTTTCGGCGGGCGATGTCGGCGCTGGCGCGAAGTGACTTGGTGCCGGTGATTGTGGGCAATACGGCGTTTGAGCCGAGTTCAGACCCGGGGAATCAACGCGGGTTCGAGCTGCGGAACAGGGCCTCGTTTGTGCGGCGGGATGGGACGTTGGCGGGGCACTACGACAAAATGCATTTGGTGCCGTTTGGGGAGTATGTGCCGTTCAAGCGGATGTTCTTTTTCGCGGGCAATCTGCTGGCCGAGGTGGGGACGTTTGCGCCGGGGCGGGAGCGGGCGGTGTTTGCGGCGGACGGGCACCGATATGGAACCTTTATCTGTTACGAATCGATCTTTGCGGATGAGGTGAGGCAGTTTGTGCTGGGTGGGGCGGAGGTGCTGGTGAACATCTCGAACGATGGGTGGTATGGGGATTCGAGTGCGCCGTGGCAGCACCTGAATATGGTGCGGATGCGGGCGATCGAGAACCACCGGTGGGTGCTGCGGTCGACGAACACGGGGGTGACGGGTTCGATCGATCCGTTGGGGCGGGTGGTGGCGGCGGCTCCGCGGCATGTGCGGACGGCGATCGAGGCGCCGTTTGCGTATGAGCACGATGTGACGTTCTACGCGCGGCATGGGGATCTGTTCGCGTACTTGTGTGCGGCGGTGACAACGGTGGTGCTGGGGTGGAGTTTGTGGGCGAGACGGCTTACGGATTGACTATGGAGAGAGAAGGGCTTACCCGGGGGCTGAAGCCGGTGTTTCTTGAATGCGGCAGGGTGCCGAGGCTGAAGCTTCGGCCTACCTAGAAGCGTGGACTGCCGTGGAGTCCTGGAGGGCTGGCCAGGGCTGGTGATGGACTAGAATTATCCCTATGTTGACTGATCTGGAGTATGCGTACTCCCCGGTTCGTGAGAAGGTTCGCGAGCTGCGGGAGTATCTTTGACTCGGCTCGGCTGAGGCGTGAGTTGGGTGTGATTGAAGAGAAGATCGCCGATCCGGGGGTGTGGGCGGATGCGGGGCGGTCGCAGCCCTTGATGCGCGAGCGGAAGCGGCTGGAGACGCTGCTGGCGGACGATGCGGAGCTGGGGCGGCGGGGCGACGATATCGAGGCGTACTTCGACCTGCTGCGTGAAGGCGAGAATGTCGAGGGGGAGCTGGATCGCGAGATCAAGGGGCTGGTGGAGTACGCGGAGAAGCTGGAGAGCAAGACGATGCTTTCGGGCGAGACGGACATGCTGAACGCGGTGGTGGTGGTGCATCCGGGGGCGGGCGGGACGGAGAGCCAGGACTGGGCCGAGATGCTGATGAGGATGTACCTGCGGTGGGCGGAGCGGGAGGGGTTCAGGGTCGAGCTGAACGAGATCCAGGACGGGGATGAGGCGGGGATCAAGTCGGCGACGTTTACGATCTCGGGCGAGTTTGCGTTTGGGCTGCTGTCGGGGGAGACGGGGGTACACCGGCTGGTGCGGATTTCGCCGTTCGACTCGGCGAAGCGGCGGCACACGTCGTTTGCCAGCGTGTATGTGAGCCCGGAGATCGATGACACGATTGTGATCGATATCAAGCCGGACGAGCTGCGGATCGACACGTACCGGTCGGGCGGCAAGGGTGGGCAGCACGTGAATACGACGGACTCGGCGGTGCGGATTACGCATCTGCCGACAGGGCTGGTGGCGGGCTGCCAGAACGAGCGGTCGCAGCACAAGAATAAAGAGCGGGCGATGAAGCTGCTGCGATCGCGGCTGTACGAGTATGAGCTCGACAAGAAGAAGGCGGTGACGAAGAAGCTGGAAGACTCGAAGCTGGATATCGGGTTTGGGTCGCAGATCCGGTCGTACGTGCTGCAGCCGTACCGGATGGCGAAGGATCTGCGGACGCGGGTGGAGGTGGGGGATGTGGACCGGGTGCTGGACGGTGGTTTGGAGCCGTTTATCCGGGGGTATCTGCGGATGCGGCGCGAGGGTGGCGTGCCGGCGGCGATGGATGCGGACGAGGAGTGAGACGGAGAGAATCGCGACCAAAGCGTGAGGTTGCGCGAGGATGATCTCAGGGTGACTTCGAGGTTTGAGCGCTGGGGGTTCCATGGCTGTGGTGCAGAGAGACAAGACGGACTACGGGGTGGATGCGCCGGGGGTGATGCGCAATTTTTTCCTGTCTGGCGGAGCTTGTCTGCTGCTGGCGGTTTGTGCGCCGAACTTTGTCCATCTTGGGCCGGTGACCATCGATGCGCGGAGTTTTTTCTGGCCGGCGGGGGTTTTGCTCGGAGAGGGGCTGCTGTTTCTTTTGTACGTCAAGGTTGGAAAGTTCCGGCACCGTGATTTTATGTTGGGGCTGCATGCGTGGACCGGGGACGAGGAGGTTTTGGATGTAGGCTGGGGACGGGGGTTGCTGCTGGCCGGCGCGGCCAAACGGATGGAAGCGCTGAAGGGAACGGGGCGAGGCACCGGGATCGATATCTGGTCGTCGGTGGATATGGGTGGCAATGCCGAGGGGGAGACACGGCGGAACCTGGAGCTGGAGGGCGTGCCGGGGCGGTGCACGCTGGTGAGCGAGCCGGCGGAGGAGATGCGCTTTGCGAGTGGCAGCTTTGATGTGGTGGTCTCGAATCTGTGCCTGCATAACATCCCTGATCGTGCGGCGAGAGCGCGAGCGGTGCAGCAGATCGCACGGGTGCTGAAACCGGGTGGGCAGGCACTGATCTCCGATTACAAGAAGACGGGTGAGTATGCGGCGGAGCTGCGGCGTTCGGGCCTGGAGGTGCGGATGCGGTGGGGGAGCTGGTTGACTACGTTTCCGCCGCTGCGCGTGGTGATTGCTCGGAAGCCTGTTTCGGACGCGTCGAAGGCGTCGAGCGCATCGAACTGAGTTAGCGGGTATGCGGATGCCGGAAAAGGCTGGAGTTGGAGGAGCCGGGCTCAAGGATGCGGTGGTGGCTCAGGTTCTGGAGCTGCTGAAGGGTGGGCAGGCGCATGCGGACTTTGAGGCGGCGATCAAGGACTTTCCGGCGGAGCTGCGGGGGCGGGCGCCGGAGGGTCTGCCGTACTCGGCGTGGCAGCTGCTGGAGCATCTGCGGATCACGCAGGCGGACATTTTGAACTTCAGCTCGCCGCCGACGGGTGGGTATCATGGGCTGAAGTGGCCGGAGGAGTACTGGCCGAAGTCGGCCGAGCCGGGGTCGCCGGAGGCATGGGAGCGTGCGGTAGCGGCGATTCGGAGTGATCGCGAGAGGTTTGAGGCTTTGCTGACGCGGCCGGAGGGGGATCTGACGAAGCCGTTTCTGTGGGGCGACGGGCAGAATCTGCTGCGCGAGGCGCTGCTGATCGCGGATCACATGGCGTATCACCTGGGTGAGATGGTGGTGCTGCGGCGGCTGCTGGGTGCGTGGCACACGTAAAGGGGAGCGCCGATGAATGAAGCGAATGTGATCCAGGAGATGCTGTTTGGGGAGGGGGCGGGGACGCCGCGGAGCTTGGCGGTGATTGGGCTGTCGGACCGGCCGGATCGGCCGAGCCATTACGTCTCGGCGTACATGCAGGCGCAGCGGTATACGGTGTACCCGGTGAATCCGGCGCTCGAGAGGGTGCTGGGGGAACGCAGCTACGGGTCTCTGGCGGAGCTGCCGTTGAAGCCGGATGTGGTGAATGTGTTTCGCCTGCCGAGTTTCGTTCCGGCGATTGTGGACGAGATGCTGGAGCTGGGGCTGGCGAACCTGTGGGTGCAGCAGGGGATTGTACATCGCGAGGCCGCGGCGCGGGCGGAGGCGGGTGGGATCCGGGTGGTGATGGACCGCTGCATCATGGTGGAGCACAGGTCCTTGCGCGGCTTCTGACAGAGCGAATAGACGCGGCCTACAATTTGAACCGATGAAGACAGGCCGGATGGATGTGAGGGCGCTGGTGGTTTGCGCGGTGCTGCTGTTGGTGGCTGCGCGGTCGGGGGCGCAGATGCAGGCGGTGGGGGACGGCGGGCCGGGGCCGGTGAAGGCGCAGCATTTGACGGCGGAGTTGACGTCCGTGGGACCGGCGATTGCGCCGGGGGGCCGGCTCGAGGTGGGCCTGGTACTGACGCTCGAGGCGGGCTGGCATGTGTTTTGGAATAATGCGGGGGACTCGGGGGAGCCGCCAAAGATCGTGTGGACGCTGCCGAAGGGGGTGACGGCGGGGCCGATGCGATTTCCGATTCCGAAGCGGCTGCCGCAGGGGGAGCTGATGGATTTTGGGTACGAGGACTCGGTCGGATTTCCGGTAGAGATCGCGGCGGCGAAGGGTGTGGCGCCGGGGCCGATCCACCTGGATGCAAAGGTGGACTGGCTGGTTTGCCGGGAGGTGTGTGTCCCGGGCAGGGCGCATCTTGGGATCGATCTGGAGGTGAGGTCGAATGTGCCTGCGCCGAGCGGGACGCCGGTGGGTGCACTGGGACAGGCGCTGGGACTGCTGCCCGACCCGCTGCCGAAGGGCATGAGGCTGACGGTGAAGGGGGGGAAGACGGAGTTCGTGTTTACGCTCGTGACGGGGGAACGGGAGACGGATGGCGAGTTTTACCCGCTTGATCCTGACCAGATTGCGAATGCCGAGGACCAGGTTTCGGAGCCGATGGCGAACGGGCTGCGTTTGCGCGTGGAGCGGGCGGCGGATCCGGAGCATCCGGATCGGCCTGGTCCCTTGCCGAAGGAGATCCGTGGGCTGATCAAGCTGAGCGATGAGCAGGTGTACGCGGTGACGGCGCCGGTGGTGGCGGGGGAGGCCACTGCGGAGGCCAGGCCGGGCAAGGCTGGATCGGCTGCGAGCAAGACGACGGCGATTGGGGGGATGGGGCTGGCGTTTCTGGGGGGAATGCTTTTGAACCTGATGCCGTGTGTGTTTCCGGTGCTGTTTCTGAAGGCGCTGGCGCTGGCGCAGAGTTCGGAGGAGAAGCGTGGGCGGCTGCGAGCGCATGGCCTGGTGTACACGTTGGGGATACTCCTTTCGTTCTGGGTGATCGCGGGTGTGCTGCTGGTGCTGCGAGCGGGTGGGAGGGAGGTGGGGTGGGGGTCTCAGCTGCAGTCGCCGACGTTTTTGGCGGTGCTGGCGATGGGGCTGTTTCTCTTTTCGATGTCGCTGGCGGGGCAGTTTGAGCTGGGGTTGTCGGTGATGAGCGCGGGCGACGCGCTGACGCGGAAGCAGGGGTATGCGGAGGGCTTTTTTACGGGGGTGCTGGCGACGTTGGTGGCGACGCCGTGCACGGCTCCGCTGATGGGGGCGGCGATCGGGTTTGCGCTGGTGCAGCCGGCGGGGGTGACGTTTGCGGTGTTTACGGCGCTGGGTCTGGGCCTGGCGTTTCCGTATGTGCTGCTGACCGTGCAGCCGGCGTGGATGCGGTTGCTGCCGCGGCCGGGCGCGTGGATGGAGACGCTGAAGCAGATGACGGCGGTGCCGCTGTTGCTAACGGTGATCTGGCTGACGTGGGTTTATGGGCGGCTGTACTCGGGCACGGGGGTGGCGGCGGGGCAGGGAAGCGACCACATCGCGCGGCTGCTGGTGGGATTTTTGTTGCTGGCGATTGCGGGGTGGGTTTTGGCGAAGCGGCCGGCGCTTGGCGGGGCGACAATGGCGGCGGTGGTGCTGGGGGTGGCGGCGTTTGCGACGGCGCTGTATGCGCCGAAGGATAGGACGCTGGTGTGGCAGCCGTATACGCGGGCGGCTTTGGATGGGGCGCGGGCGGCGGGGCAGCCGGTGTTTATCGACTTCACGGCGGCGTGGTGTTTGTCGTGCCAAGTAAATGAGCGGCTGGTGTTGAAGTCGGCGGAGGTGCAGCGAGAGTTTAGCGCGCACGGGGTGGTGCTGATCAAGGCGGACTGGACGCAGTACGATGTGGCGATTACACAGGAGCTGGCATCGGTGGGACGGAGCGGGGTGCCGACGTATGTGTTGTACCCGGCGGGCGCGGGGAGCGTGGCGGAGGTGCTGCCGGAGTGGTTGACGAAGAAGGTTGTCCTGGGGGCGTTGCGGAGTGATTTAGAGCGGGAGTGAGGGGGATCGTACCTACTCCTGAACGTAACGCGGCAGTTACTCCTTGCCCGACTATGGATGTAGTTTCAGCGTATTATGGATGATGGTTGTTGGGCCGGAAGGAATGGCCGAGGACCTGTGATTCTGTTCTGGAAGTCGATGTTGTCTGTGCCGGTGATCATGCTTGGATATTGGGGCATGGTCACGGCATTCCACCTACTCAATCTGCCAAGTAATCGGGCTGTTCTCGGAGGCGTGTGCCTGCTGTTGTTGCTGACGGTGGGCGGTTTTCTTGCGTTGCGAAGGATCTGGACGAGGCGGATATGACGCTATTTGGGGAAATTATGAATCCCGGTAACGGCCGGGATGACCAAGCGCGGACGAAGCAGATGGCGCGATTGTTGAAGCTGGGTGCGCTAAGTGTGGCCCTGGTGCTTGCGGTGGTTATTTTTTTCAACTACGTTGCGGCTATCACGAGGATTGGCGCGGGGTACGTGGGCGTGGAGATAGTGCTGAGCGGGTCGCAGCGAGGACCTGCGGAGATTCCGATTCGCACGGGTTGGGTCTTCTACAGCCCGCTGCGATCGCAGATTATCGAGTTTCCGACTTTTATTCAGACGGTGAAGTGGACGCATGACCTGAATGAGGGTAGAGCTTCGAACGAGGAGATGAGTTTTAATACCAAGGAAGGCATGGAGATTTACTCGGATGTGTCGCTGAGTTATGCGATCGAGCCGCGCAAGGTCCCTGATTTCTATGTGAAGTACAGGTTGAGTGACTTAGATAACTTTACGCACGGGATTCTTCGCGATGTGGTGCGTAACTCACTGAACGAGGTGGCGTCGACTTATTCGGTGGAGCAGATTTACGGGGAGCAGAAAGCGGAGTTTTTGAACAAGGTGCAGGGGCTGATCCAGCAAAAGATGGAGCCGGTCGGTGTGAGCATCCAGCAGTTCGGATTTATTGGGGCGCCGCGGGTTCCGGCGGTGATTGCGGCGGCGATCACGAGCAAGGCGCAGGCGATCCAGGATGCGGAGCGAGCGAGGAACGAGCTGGCGAAGACGCAGGCGGAAGCGGCGAAGACCGTGGCCGAAGCGGAGGGCGAAGCGAAGGCGGCGGTGACGCGGGCGAATGGAGAGGCGGAGGCGAACCGGATTCGGCAGACGTCGCTGACGCCGCAATTGCTGGAGTTGCGTAAGATCGAGAACCAAAAGGCGCTGATCGATCGGTGGAATGGGCAATTGCCGACGGTGTCGACCGGGCAGGGCGGGTTGTTGATGGAGCTGCCGAAGATGGAGGGCCGATAGGAGGATGGTTGGAGAGCGCTGTGCTTGCGGGTGCGGCGCTCTTTGTTTGCGTGGCTGTTTAGCGTTCGGAGCTTTTGGCGAGCTTGATGCGGGCGATCTCTTCCATGCGTTGGGCGAGCAGTTTTTCGCGGCCCTCGTTGGTGGGGTGGAAGTAGCGGTGGCCGGCCAAGGATGCGGGGAGGCATTGCATGTCGGCGACACGGTCTTCGACGTCGTGGGCGTACTGGTAGTCCTTGCCGTAGCTGAGCTCTTTCATGAGGCGGGTGGGAGCGTTGCGGAGGTGGAGCGGGACGGGCTCGGCGGCGGTGGCTTCGATGTCGGCCTGGACGGCGGCATAGGCGGTGTAGACGGCGTTTGATTTGGGGGCGAGCGCGAGGTAGACGACGGCCTGGGCGAGGGCGAGGCCGCCCTCGGGCTGGCCGAGGAAGTGCATGGCGTCGCGGGCGGAGAGGCAGAGATTGAGGGCTTCGGGGGCGGCGAGGCCGATGTCTTCGATGGCCATGCGGACGAGACGGCGGGCGACGTACATGGGGTCTTCGCCGGCCTGGAGCATGCGGCCGAGCCAGTACAGGCTGGCGTCGGGGTCGGAGTTGCGGACGGATTTATGGAGGGCGGAGATGATGTCGTAGTGCTGCTCGCCTTTTTTGTCGTAGAGGAGGACGCGACGCTGCATGGCCTCTGCGGCGAGGGGTTTTGAGATGCGGTGTTCGCCGCGGCCGGAGGCGAGTCTGGCGGCGACGTCGAGGGCGTTGAGGGCGTTGCGGGCGTCGCCGCTGGCGTAGGCGGCGACGGTGGCGAGGGCTTCGTCGTCGGCTTCGATGCCCGAGTCGCCGAGGCCGTGTTGCTTGTCGGTGAGGGCGCGGTGGAGGAGGGCGATGACCTGGACTTCGGTGAGGGCGACGAGGGTGTAGACGCGGCAGCGGGAGAGGAGCGCGGCGTTGATCTCGAAGGAGGGGTTCTCGGTAGTGGCGCCGATGAGGCGGATGGTGCCGCGTTCGACGTAGGGGAGGAAGGCGTCCTGCTGGGCCTTGTTGAAGCGATGGATCTCATCGACGAAGAGGATGGTGCGCGAGCCGAAGCCGGCGGCTTTCTCGGCCTCGACCATGACCTGCTTGATCTCCTTGATGCCGGAGAGGACGGCGGAGAACTCGATGAAGGAGGCTCCGGTGGTTTGAGCGATGATCTTGGCGAGGGTGGTTTTGCCGACGCCAGGGGGGCCCCAGAAGATCATGGAGGTGGGGTCGTCGGCTTCGATGGCGAGCTGGAGGGGTTTGCCGGGGCCGAGGAGGTGCTCCTGGCCGGTGTAGTCGGCGAGGGAGCGGGGGCGCATGCGTTCGGCGAGGGGGGCGCGGCTGTCGGGAGGGCGATGTGCGCCGGAGAGGGGGGAGACGTCGAAGAGGCTCATAGGCGAGGCTCGCTGCGGGTGCCGACGAGGGCGCGCTGGCGTTGGGCTTCGTAGAGGATGACGGAGCCGGCGACGGCGGCGTTGAGGCTTTCGACGGGGCCGGCGCAGGGGATGGTGATGCGGGCGTCGGCGAGGGCGAGCCAGTCGGGGGCGAGGCCGGCTCCCTCGTTGCCGATGAGGATGGCGACGCCGGTGGTGAGGTCGGTGTCGGGGAGTTCGACGACGCGGTCGGAGCCGACGCCTTCGCCGACGGCGGCGAGGAGCTTGAGGCCGCGGGTCTGAAGGGTGTGGAGGTCGTCGAGGCCGGCGGTTGCGACGGGCACGCGGAAGATGGAGCCGACGCTGGCGCGGAGGGCCTTGCCGTTCCAGGGGCTGACGGTTCCGGAGGTGGTGAGGAGGCCGGAGGCGCCGAAGGCCTCGGCGGAGCGGACGAGGGTGCCGAGGTTGCCGGGGTCCTGGAGGCCGACGGCGACGAGGATGAGGGGGATGCCGGAGAGGAGCTGGTCGATGGCGCCGACGGGCGGGAGCATGAGGGCGGCGATGCCCTGGGGGGAGCGGGTATCCATGAGGCTGTCGAAGACGTCGCCGGAGAGGCGGAGGACCTCGATGGAGGCGGGGACGTAGTGGGGGAGGGGGTGGTGTTCGGCGAGGAAGACGGTCTTGAGGAGCATGCCGCTGCGGAGGGCTTCCTCGACGAGGTGATTGCCTTCGAGGGCGACCAGGCCGCCGCTGAGGCGTGCGTGGCCGGCGAAGGCGGCGCGAAGCTGCTTGACACGAGTGTTGGACCGGCTGGCGATGGCGCTTGGAGCGGTCGGCATCGATGCGATCTTACGCTTTTCCCTCCGGCTGATCAGGGGGGATCGGCGTGGGGTGCGAAGAGGATGGCGGCGGGAGCGGGTGTGCTAGGCTGCGGTCTAGAGTTATTGGCGGGCTGCGCGAGTTATCGGCGGAGCTGCGCAAGTTAGTGGCGGAGCTGCGCGGGAAGATCGCGCCTCGGGAGATTTCGTTGCAAGCTGAAACACTTCGCATTCATCCAGACGAACCGGAGGCCGCGCATGTTGACCGCGTGGTGAAGGCGCTGAACGCGGGCCAGGTGGTCGCGCTGCCGACGGACACGTTTTACGGCCTGGCGGTCGATCCGGTGAACCTGCGCGCGGTGGATCGCATTTACGAGCTGAAGACGCGGGCCCGGCACAAGCCGCTGTCGCTGCTGATCGCGGAGGTGAGCCAGGCGTACGAGCTGGCGCCGACGATCGACGGAGCGTTTGACCGGCTGGCGGAGAGGTTCTGGCCGGGGCCGCTGACGATCATCGTGAAGGCGGGAGCGAAGCTGCCGCTGCGGGTGACGGCGAATACGGGCAATGTGGCGCTGCGGGTTCCGGAGGCGCCGATCGCGCGCGCGGTGGTGAACCGGCTGGGGCTGCCGATTACGGCGACCTCGGCGAACCTGGTGGGGCTCACGGAATGTACGTATGCGAACTGTGTGCGGGATCAGCTGGGGGACAAGATTCCGCTGATTGTGGACGGCGGGCCGACGGGGAGGACGCAGGCGACGACGATTGTGGATCTTTCGGGCGGCGGCAGCTCGTGGATGATTCTGCGCGAGGGCGCGATTCCGACGCATGAGATCGCGCTGACGCTGCAACGTTAGTGGGAAGGAGCGGGTCGCTCCGCCCCGGCTTGCCGTAGACTTTGAGATCACTGTATGGCTGCTCCTGCTCCCTACCGAGCTTCCGATGTTCGCCGATCCGGTCGGGGCGGATCGGGGGTTCGCGCTCCGCGACAGCTGCATGTGGTTCGCCGACTGATCGCGGTTTTGCTGGCGATCGCGCTAGGCTGGTCGATCTATGTGTACCAGCAGATCTCGGCGGTGGCGGATCATGACGAGGCGGTGCCGGCGGATGCGATCGCGGTCTTCGGAGCGGCGGAGTACGCGGGCCGGCCATCGCCGGTGTTTCATGCGCGGCTGGACCATGCGGTCGATCTGTACCAGAAGCAGATTGCGCCGTATGTGATTACGCTGGGTGGGGGGAGCGACAAGGACTCGGGGAACACGGAGGGTGGTGTGGGCCGGGACTACCTGCTGGCGAAGGGCGTGCCGTTTGCGAATATCCTGGCGGAGACGCGCTCGATCGACACGGAGCAGCAGGTGCACCGGCTGGCGGCGATCGCGAAGGAGCACGAGTTCCGGCACGTGGTGGTGGTGTCGGACGGGACGCATCTGTTTCGGATTCGCGAGCTGTGCCTGGATGCGGGCCTGGATGTGTATACGTCGCCGCGGCCGGCGGTGGGGCATATCAGCAACTACGCGAGGTTTCTGCGGTACCTCCACGAGATCCTGAGCTACACGTCGCTCGAGCTGGATCTGCATGGAAGCGGGCTGCACCGGTGGCTGGAGGGCAAGGGCGACGACTGAGCGGCGCGGCCGAGGTGCTGGCGCGGGAGGGACGTGCCGGTTACTGGAAGGCGGAGGTCGATCGCGCGATCAGCAGCATGGACAGGGCGGAGACGGCGGTGGAGGTGAGGTTGACGAGGTCGTTGCCGATCCAGCCTCGACGTTCGATGGTTGCGCCGAGCAGGCTGTCGGCGACGAAGCCGAGGAGCGCTGCGACGAGGGTGAGGGCCTGCTGGGCGGCGGAGAGGCGAAGGGACCAGCCGCCAACGAGCACGACGAGGAGAGCCGCAGCGGCTCCGGCGGCCGTGCCGAGGATGCTGACGCCGCCGTCGGTTCCGCGGTGGACACGGCGAAGGCTGGTGAGCAGGTAGGTGTGCCGGCCGAAGGCCTGGCCGATCTCGGAGGAGACGGTGTCGGCGGTGGCTTCGGCGAGGGCTGCGAGGCAGGCGGCGGCGAGGAGCAGGGCGCTGACGGGGAGCTGGAGACCGGTGAGGGCCGCGGCGTAGGCGCCGAGCGGGGTGGCGGCGAGCGCGGCGACGCCGAGGTTGGCCATGACCTGCGCGGCGGATCGACCGCCGGTCCGTTCGGCGAGACCGCGAAGCTGCTTCTGCCGCTTTCCGGATCGGGTGGCGATGAAGGTGAGGACGAAGAGGCCGATGAGCGGAGGGAGCGCGCTGCGGAGGAGGGGGCTGTCGAGATCGCGCGTCCACCAGGTAGTGGAGAAGCAGGCGAGGGCTCCGCAGAGGGCGCCGGCGAGGGTGGCGGAGCGCATAAGGGCGACGATGGCGGCGAAGGCGAGGCTAACCGCGGCGATCTGGTAACGTCCACCCTGATGGCCGGTGGCGAAGATGCCGAAGATGATGGCGCAGGCGATGGACGCCGCGAGGATGGAGGCGAGAGCGAGGCTCTGCAGCCTGTCCCGGCGTGCGGGGATCGCCCTGGTTGGGCGGGATGTTGCGGCTGCCTCGACGAACTTTGCCATGATCCAGCGTCCCTTCCTGCTGATTTACAATCAGACCTTGAGCATAGCCAAGACAAGAACGATCGTGGGAGTACTTTTGCAGCCAGCAACTGTTGTAAACGGAAACAGGAACCAGGGGCCGCTCACACGGGTTCGCCGCTTCAATCTCTCACCATCTGCCGCGAGGTTTATGTTTTCGGGCTGCGCCGTGCTGTGCGTGCTTGGCTGCGGGAGCTCGTATCGTCCGGTCGTGACGGCGATCAATCCGGTTGGTCCGGCGGGCCAGCCGCAGAAGTATGCCGTGGCAATCTCGCAGCCGACGTCGACGGGTAATGGCCTGCTGACGTTTGTGGACTTCGCGGGCGACTCGGTGCTGATCAACGCGACGCTGGGCGTATCGCCGTACTACCTGGCGCTCGATGCGGGTGGAGGGACCGGGTACACGCTGAATGGTGATGGCACGGTGAACAGCTTCAGCATCACCACCACGCTGCTATCCAATGAGATTTTGCAGACGACACTGGTTCCGAGCAGGCCGCTGCCGAACAGCATCTTCCCCCAGGGCACGAACCTGTATGTGACCGAGCCGGGCCGCAACTCCGTGGCGCAGCTGCAGAGCAGCCCTCCGGAGCTGCGACAGGAGCTTCCGGTGGGGCCGAATGTGGTGTACATCGCGGGCGTCCCCAACGCGCCGCGTATTTACGCGATCAGCCAGAACACGGGCGGCAACGGCCAGGTGACGCCGATCGAGACAACAAGCAACACGACGGATTCGCCGATCCCGGTAGGGGTGCAGCCGGTGTACGGGGTGATGACGGCTGATGGCCGGCGCGCTTTTATCCTGAATCGGGGAAGCGGGACGGTCAGCGTGATCAACGCGCAGACGAACCTGCTGGACAGGCCGGCGCTGCTGCCAACGGGCACGATTGTGACGGGAGCGGGGCCGGTGTGGGCGGATTTCGCGCCGACGCGGACGGAGCTCGCGGTGCTGAACTCGGGAAGCGGTGCGGTGACGGGATCGAGGGGCTCCCTGAGTTTGATCAATATACCGCTGTGTTCTTCGGTGGCTTTGCCGACGAACCCGAACTGCGATCCGAACAACCCCGTGGATGCGACTGGGTTCGGGCAGGTGCTGGCTAGCGTACCGGTAGGGGTGAGTCCTGTGGTCGTTTCCGTGCTTCAGGACGGAACCCGGGCGTATGTGGCGAACTTCGGCGATACCGTGACCTGTCCTACGACGCTTCCGGCGGCTTCGGCGATTCCACCGAGAAGGGGCTGCGGCACGGTGAGCGTGGTGAACCTACAGACAAATACGGTCACGGCGACGATTCCAGTCGCGGGCCATCCGACGTTTCTGGTGGCCACCACGGGCATGCCGACGGGGAAGATCTATGTCACGTCCACGGAGACGAGCCTGATGACGGTTCTGCGGACGGACATCGATGCGGTGCTGACGTATGTGGATCTGCAGGGCGCGGGCGGGCAGGTTCGGGTGACACAGCCCTAGGCTTGGAGCCTTGAGCAGAGAGAAGAAGCATCCCGGTCGGGATGCTTCTTCTCTGTGGATGGTGATGCGCTGCGGGTATGGGGTGTGGTCAAGCTCCGGCGGCGGTTCCGGCGAGAAGGATGGGCATGGTGGGGGTTTGGGCCCCTCCCTCATCCTCGACGGTGATCCCGAAGGCTTTCGCGGTGAGGCCTGTAGGGAGCTGCGGAAGGACGACGCTGGCGTTGCCTTTTGCGTCCGGACGGAAGGTGCCGGCGGGAACCGGAGCCTGGCCGTTCGCGGGGATCAGCCAGAGCTCGTAGACCTTGTAGGAATCGAGCGGGTCGAGGTTGCTGGCGACGAAGAGCAGGGCGCCTTTCTCCGCGACGTAGGTGACCTTTCCCTGGGGCACTGGAGCCTGCTTGCCTTTGGTGAGGGTGACGCGGGTAGCGGAGGGATCTTTGAGGGTGTCCATGAGCCGTCGTGCTGCGGCGGCGTCGGCGGTGAGGCGGGTGAGTTCGGCGTGATCGTGCGCCGTGGAGTCACGAAGAACCTGACTCTCGCGATAGAAGTTACCGGTGGTGACGGCGAGCGCGGCGGCGACGGCCCAGCCGAACCAGGGGACGAGACGGCCGACTCCGGAGCTATCGCGGGGGAGATCGTCTTCCGTGAGGCGACTGGTTTGGACGTGGGCGTGAGGTTCGGACGGCTCGCGAGATCCGGAGGGGATGGGGGCGCCGGGACCTGCGCCGTAGGCGGCGGAGCTACGGTCGAGGGGGTCGGTGGCGAGATCGTCGGTGCGATCGATGGAACGAAGTTTCCGTTCCCGCCCGACCTGGGTCATGAGGCGCTCCCTGGCGAGGGCTGGGGGCGCGTGCATGTCGACGGTTGTGGCGTAGATGGCCAGATCGCCCTGCACTTCGGCGAGTTCACGACGCAGATCCGGGGAGAGTTCCAGGAGAGCCTTTACCTGCGCTTCCTCTTCTTTTGAGAGGAGCTGCATCGCAAACAAGGCAAGATCGTTTTGATCGAACTGTTGGTTGTCGTTCATGCCTTGAATGCCTTTCTCAGCGTTAATAGCGCGCTGCGGATTCTTGTTTTCACTGTGCCTAGCGGGTCGCCGGTCATCTCGGCGATCTCGGAGTGGGTCAGACCGTCGAAGAAGGCCATTTCGAGCGTCTTCCTCTGTTCAGGCGGCAGCTTATGAATTGCGGTGCGCGCCAGTTCCATCATGCTGTCCCGCTCGGCTTCGTCGGCCAGATTGTAAGACGACGGTAAAAGCATCTCGTCGACCTGCTCGGTAGGCCGTTTGCGACGCAGCGCATCGATCGAACGATTTCGTGAGACGACAGCGAGCCAACCACCCAAGCTGCCGCGTGTTGCAATGAAGCCATCCGGACTGCGCCAGATCTGCATGAAGATCTCTTGCAGGACGTCCTCGGCGGATGCAGGATCGCGAAGCACGCGAAGTGCTACCGAGTAGACGACCTTTGAATAACGATCGAACAGAGAGGCCATGGCCTGCTCATCACCCTTCTGCACTAGGAACAGCAGTGCAGCATCGTCATGCATGGATGGCGGATGATCGTTCTGTAATCCCGTGTCTCTGTACATTCAAACGCACCTGATAGTGGAGCAGATTGGCCTAATCCAAGCCCTTCCTGATCGTTCGGATATCCATTGGTAACGTGCCTACTCGGCCCCTGGCACGCCGGAACACACCAACTCTATCTGAAAAAGCAAAGGGTAGTTCCGCGAACTCGCCTGTAGCCTAAGGTCTAACTGCGCCTTGGCCTGAGGCGAGCGGAAGGGAGGCGCTGCTTGAGCAAGGCGCGGCTTGACAGGGTTCTAGTGGATCGGGGGTTTGCGGCGTCGCGGGAGCGGGCGCAGGCGATGATTCTGGCGGGACGCGTTCTGGTGAATGAGCAAAAGGTAGATAAGTCTGGAACTTCGGTGGACCCGCTGGCGGGGATCCGCGTGATGGGATTGGAGCCCCGCTATGTGAGCCGGGGTGGGTTGAAGCTGGAGGCGGCGCTGCTGCACTGGAAGCTGGATCTCGGGGGCGCGACGGGCGTGGATATAGGGACGTCGACGGGTGGCTTTACGGACTGCATGCTGCAGCACGGGGCGGAGCGGGTGATTGCGGTGGATACTGGGTATGGGCAGATCGCCGATGTGCTTCGGAGGGATGCGAGGGTGATCCGGCGGGAGCGAACCAATGCTCGACTGCTGCTGGCGGGGGAGTTGCTGCGGGAGCTTCCCATGGGTGCCCAGGCGCCTCGGTTTGTGGCGATGGATGTGTCCTTCATCTCCGCGACGCTGGTGCTTCCGGCGGTGTTGTCGGCGTTGGCGGCGCCGGACCGGCGGTGGAGGGGAGACGCGGTGGTTCTGGTGAAGCCGCAGTTTGAGGCGGGTCGGGAGCATGTGGGCAAGGGGGGCATCGTTCGGGACGAAGAGGCGAGGCGGGGAGCGGTGGAGCGGGTTCGGGCGTGCGTGATGGAGCAGGGGGGCGAGGAGGTTGAGGTGATCGACTCACCGATCCTGGGGCGAGAGGGGAATCACGAGTTCCTGCTTCATGCGCGGTTTGGCGGAGAGGTTGCGCAGGCTCCCGTACACTAGGGTTTCCCATGCTGCTCGCCGCCATCATCTCCAAGCCGCAGAAGCCCGAGTTGTCGAAGATCCTTCCTGAACTCATCGAGTGGCTCGGCCGCCACCACTATGGTGTGGTGCTTGATCCGGACAGTGCGGCGTATGTGGGGACGCCGGCCTCCGTGCCGCGGGTGGAGCTGCCACAGCACCAGCCGAACCTGGTGATCGTCTTGGGCGGTGATGGGACGTTGCTGGCGGCGGCGCGGGCGTTTGCGCGGACGACGACGCCGATTCTCTCGGTGAACCTGGGGGCGCTGGGGTTTCTGACGGAGATACCGCTGAGCGATCTGTACCGGACGCTGGACGCGTGGTGCGCGAATCGCGCCCTGATTGATGTGCGGGAGATGATGCATGCCGAGCTTCGGCGGGGAGACGAGCTGCTGAGGGAGTGGGAGGCGCTGAACGATGTGGTGGTGGCGAAAGGGACGATCGCGCGCATGGCCGACTTTCGGGTGGAGGTCGATTCGCAGCTGGTGGCGACGTTTCGGGCGGATGGGATTATCATCTCGACGCCTACGGGATCGACGGCGTACAACCTGGCGGCCAACGGGCCGATTGTGATGCCGAACCTGTCAGCGACGGTGATTACGCCGATCTGCCCGCATCTGCTGACGCTGCGGCCGATTGTGGTGCCGTCGAGTTCGACTGTTTGCGTCCATGTGGTGGGGGTGCCGAACGAGACGTATCTGACGGTGGATGGGCAGGAGGCGATGGCGGTGCAGCTGGGGGACCATGTGCACTGCCGGCGGTCGGAGTACAGTGTGCGGTTGCTGCGGCATCAGCCGAATGGATTGTTTAATGTGCTGCGGTCGAAGTTGAAGTGGGGCGAGCGCTAGCGGCCGAGGCGGATGACGGGGCCGCCGCCGACGGGGTGGCAGAAGACCTTGCCGTGGTTGAGGGCGATGCGGCGGCTGGCGAGGCCGGCCATCTCGGGGTCGTGGGTGACCATGACGATGGTGTGGCCCTGGTTGTGGAGGCCGCGAAGGAGGTCGACGACGATGCCCTGGTTGGCGGCGTCGAGGTTTCCTGTGGGCTCGTCGGCGAGCAGGATGGGCGGGTTGTTGATGAGGGCTCGGGCGATGCAGACGCGCTGCTGTTCGCCGCCGGAGAGCTCGGAGGGGAGGTGGGCGGCGCGGGCTCCGAGGCCGACGCGGTCGAGGGCGGATCGGGCTTCGGTCTCGTCGGTCATGGAGTGGAAATACTGGGCGAGCATGACGTTTTCGACGGCGGTGAGGTAGGGGATAAGGTGGAACTGCTGGAAGATGAAGCCGATCTTGTCGGCGCGGAAGCGGTCGAGTTCGGCGGGGGCCATGGAGGAGACGTCGGCGCCGTCGATGGTGAGCTCCCCGGTGGTGGGCCGGTCGAGGCAGCCGAGGAGGTTGACGAGAGTGGATTTGCCGGAGCCGGAGGGGCCGGTGATGGCGACCCACTCGCCGGCGACGATGGAGAAGGTGGCAGAGTCGAGGGCGCGAACGGTTCCGGCGTGGCCGGAGTATTCGCGGGTGACACCGGAGAGCGAGATGACGGCGCACTCGGCGCGGGTCTGTGAGGCGACGGCTCCGGTGCTGGTTTCGGTGCGGCCCATGGTACCCTCCCCCGTACCTAAGTCTCAAAGTCTTCGAAGCAGGCAGGTTAGGTCTGGGGTACTAATGCTTATGCCGGAGCTTCGGTGCAGGCAAAAGGCCCGGCGGGGCCGGGCCTTCCCACCTTGCCTATGTATTAATTGTAGCAGTTCAGGTAGGGAGGTACGCCACGTAAGTGGCGTCGCCGCGGCTATGGGGGGTCGGAGCCGTTGAGGTCAACGTAGCGCGGAACGTTTGAGCCATTGATGACGAGGCTGGTGTGTGAATAGCCGTTGGCGACGGGGGCGAAGCTGACGTCGACCGTGCAGCTGGCGTTGATGGCGAGGGACGCGGGGCAGTGATTGACCAGGGTGAACTCCGTCGCGTGGCTGTAGCTCGCCTCAACTGAGAAGGTGAGCATCAGGACCGTGGTTCCAGTGTTGGTGAAGGTGACGGTCTGGGGTGCGGATACGGTGTTTATGGCTTGCGCGGCGAAGACCAGATTCTGCGGGTTGAAGCTGACATAGGCGAATGGCGCAACCTGTCCGAATGCATGGATGTTGCCGCTCGAGAGGCCGACGGTGTCGGTGGCGCCGATGTAGACGTTGGTGCCGGTGGTGTCGTTGGCGGTGGGAGCGTAGGCGATGCTGAGCGTGCACGGTGTGGAGGCGCAGAAGGTCGGGCCGGTGAAGATGAAGGGTTGAGGGCCACCGCTGAAGGTGGAGGTGAGGGAGGCCTGGATGGGATGGTTCTGGTACGCATTGACCGTGATGGTCTGGGAAGCACTGACGGTGCCAACGGGGACCTTCGTGAATTGGAGATTGGTGGGTGCGGTGAGGACGGGGACGGGGGTGGTTCCAGTACCGGTAAGCGTCGTCGTCCGGATTACGGCGTTCGTGCTGTCGGTGTAGGTGAGGGTGGCTGAGCGGGCTCCGGTTCCGGCGGGTGTGAACGTGATGACCGAAGAGCAACCGGAGGAGCAGGAAGGCGCAGTGACGGCAAACTCGGCGGCGTTGGGGCCGGAGAGGGCGGGGGCGTCGAGTGAGAGCGGGGAGACGGTGCCGGTGTTGCGGATGGCGAAGGATGAGGACCGAGGTGCGCCGATAGGGGTGCTGCCGAGGTAGTACGGGTTGATGGGGTCGAGGTCGAAGTCCACACCGGCAGGATCCCCAGTGCCGGTCAGGGTGAAGCGGCCAACTCCCGCGATGTTGACGTAGGCTGTGCTGGTGGCAAGTGCGGATGGTTTGTAGAAGAGAGCGATGGGGCAGGTGCTGTTAGACCGGCTTTGGTAGTTGCAGATGGTTGAGAGGACGGAAGAGTTCTGGGCGAACGAGAAATCGGTCGCGTTGGCTCCAGTAATGGTGAGGTTGTAGGTCGCATAGACGCCTGGGCCGTCGATATCCAGGAACTCGCTACCGGTGGCTCCGATGGCCCAGTGTCCGAAGTCGACAAGAGGTGGAAAGCTCGCACCAGCTGAACCGGAGAAGCTGAGGCTGGCGATCTGTGGACCGCCTGAGGCGTCGTCGACGATGGTGAGTGTGGCCGGCGGGATGATAGTGCGTCTCGGAACCGAGACCTCGATGGAGCAGGAGGAGGCGGCGAGCAGCGACGATCCGCAGTTGTTGGTCTGCGTGTACGCCGTGCTGGAGATGTTGATGGCGTTGATGGAGAGCGGCGTGGAGCCGGAGTTGGTGAGGGTGAGGACCTGGGGGATACCGAGCAGGGTGAAGGTAAGACTGGAGGGAGTGAGCGTGACGGGACCGGCCGAACCGGCGGTGCCGCTTCCCGAGAGGGCGATCGCGATACTCGGGTTGGCGGAGGTGTTGCCGAGGATGAAGTAAGCCGCGCGACCTCCCGGGGCGGAGGGCGTAAAGGAGATCTGAAAGGTGCAGGTGGCGTTGGCGAGAACCGTAATGGCGCAGTCGGAGCCTGGCTGGGGTACGAGGGCGAAGTCGGAGGCGTTGACGCCGGTGATGGAGGTAGAGGTAATGTTCACACCGGCGGAGGTGCCGTTGGTGACGGTGACCGTCTCCGTGGGCTGGGTGAAGTTGACCACGGCCGGAGCGAAGGTGACTGCAGAGGGCGAGACGACGAAGGAGGAGTTGGCGAGGAGACGGAGGGAGAGGTCAGGCGGGACGATGGGCTGGGTGGGCTGAAAGGGGGAGAGAGGCGGTATGAGGTTATAGAGGGCGGCGGTGTTGAGCGTGGGGTAATTCGCGAGATGGAGAAGCGCAGCGATGGTGTCGGTGGAGGTGACGCCGCCCGGGGGCAGGGTGAGCGCGAAAAAGGTCCCGCAGACGGAGGTGTCGCCGGAGACGCCGCCGGCGGAGTTGATGCAGGCTCCGAGCAGGTCAGCGATGGTATTCATCTGGGCGACGGGAACGGAATAGTTGGGCGGCAGGTTGTTGCCGGGGGTCTCGCCGGTGGAGGTGTTGGCCAGGTATCCGGCATAGGTGAAGGCGGAGGCGAGAGCGGCGGCGTCTGACGGGCCGGAGCCGATCGCGGAGATCGACGACATGAAGGGGGCGAGTGCGTAGACAGCCGCGACGGTGGTGATCTCGTTGATGTTGACGAAGGTGTAGGCCGCGAGCGAGCCGCAGGGTCCAAGGGAGGCCATCAGCGCAATCTGGGTATTCGAGATCCCTGGGGCGGGGCTGCCGCCTGTGGCTGTGATGTAGACGGGCGTAGAGGCGGACGGGCAGGTGTAGGTTGCCGCTAGATAGAAGTAACCGTTGGCGTCAGAGAGGACTGACTTGGCGAGGAGCGGCGTGGCGACCGAGCCATCACCCGATGTGCCAACGGCATAGAGCTGAACCGAGGCTCCGGAGACGGGTTGCTGGCCGCCGTGAATGGAGCCAGACGCGCCTTTGGCGGCACGGCTCGTGTCTACGGGGGAATTCTTGGAACAACCTGCAAGGAAGAGACCGGCGGCGGCGCTGAAGGATAGAAGGCGGAAGATGCCGGAACGGGGCATAGGATCCCTCGAGGAACGTCTGAATGCGCCTAGTGCAACTTTTAGGCTTCAGATTGCGCAAAGTATACACCGCAGTAACTAGACTTGAGGTGACCTTACTCGATGCGCAGAAAGGGAAGCTCAGCCGATGGGAGTTATTCGCCTTTGAGGAGGGCGGCGGGCTCGAGGGTCTGGAGGACGCGGGCGGGGAGGATGGCGGCGGCGGCGGCGATGAGGAGGTTGAGGAGGAGGACGAGGGGGAGGACCTGCGGGCGGGGGAGGGTGGCGGTAGCGAAGTTGGCTTCGCCGATGGCCCAGGCGGCGGCGGAGCCGAGGACGGATCCGGCGAGGACGCCGGCGACGGCGAGGACGAGGGTTTCGAGGAGGAAGAGGCCGGTGAGGGTGGTTTGGGAGCCGCCGAGGGCTTTCATGAGGGCGAAGTCGCGGCGGCGCTCGAGGACGGAGGCGGAGAGGGTGGCGAGGACCGAGACGGCGACGGTGAGCGCGATGAGGAGGACGGCCGATTCCATGAGGGTGTGGGTGCGGTCGACGATGCGGCTTTCGCTTTCGACGAGCTGGCGGACGGGGCTGACGGTGAGGTTGGGGAGGGCGGAGCGGAGGTTGGTGAGGGTGCGTTCGATGCGGCCGGCGTTGCCGGGGACCTGGATCTCGAGGGTAGTGGGGCCGGAGCCGGTGAGGTTGGTGAAGGCGGCGAGCGGGATGTAGATGCGGGAGTCCTCGTCGGCGCCGGTGCGGAGGAGGCCGGCGCCGCGGAGGGTGATGGTTTGGCCGAGGTAGGTGAGCTTGACGGAGCGCTCGTCGGCGACGAAGTTGGCGGCTTTCTGGCCGAGGAGGGCGTAGGGGATGCCGAGGGGGAGGTCGGTGGGCCAGGTGCTGACGGACCAGGCGGAGTTGAGGCGGCGGACAGCGGCGAAGTCGGTGCCGGCGACGACGACGGGGGTCGCTCGGTCGGTGGTGGCGACGGCGTAGGCGAAGGGGGCGATCAGGGCGTCGGGGCCGGCGGCCTGCTGGGCTCGGGTGAGGGCGTCGGTTGGGAGGGAGACGCCGGTGGGGGTGGTGAGGACGATGTTGGCGCCGAAGGAGCGGAACTCGTGGTGGAGTTTGCGGTCGAGGTCGGCGTAGAGGGTGAGGAGCGCGGTGGTGATGGCGGCGGAGACGGTGAGGGCGAGGAGGCCGGAGAGGGAGCGGGAGCGGCGGTGGAGGAGGGAACGGAGGAGGATGCGGGGGAGGGTGAGGGTCACGCGTTGGACCGGAGGATGGAGGAGGGATCGAGACGGAGGGCGGAGCGGATGGCGGGGGTGCTGCCGGCGGCGGCGACGAGGAGGGCGAGGGCGGCGATGACGGGGAGCAGGACGGGGTTGAGGATGGGCGGGGCCTGGGCCGCGGGGAAGATGCGGGCACCGAGGGCGGCGGCGAGGGCGCTGCCGGCGAGGTAGCCGGCGATGCCGGCGGCGAGCGCAAGGAGGGCGGTTTCGGTGTAGAAGAGGAGGGCGATGGAGCCGCGGGAGGCGCCGAGGGAGCGCATGAGGCCGATCTCGACGCGGCGCTCGAGGACGGCGGTGGCCATGGCGGCGGAGACGGCGAAGCCGGCGGCGAGGAGGGCGGCGGCGGCGATGAGGGCCATAAGGCCGGAGATGCGTTTGAGGACGTTGCCCTCGGACTGTTCGACGCGGCGGATTTGTTGCGCGTCGGAGTTGGGGATGGCTTCGCGGATCTGGTAGGCGATGGAGTTGGCGTAGGGGCGGCAGTACCAGATGTCGTGCTGTTTGGGGGAGAGGGTGTCGGGGTTTTGGCGGGCGAAGGCGTCTTCGGGGCGGGTGCGGGCGGAGATTTCGATGCGGGAGACGGCGTCCGGGGTGTGGTTGAGGGCCTGGGCGGTGGCTAGGGGGAGGAGGAGTTGGGAGTCGGTCTGGTCGCTGGCGGTGACGATGCCGGTGATGGTGAGTTTCTGCAACGTAGGACGTTCGACCATGCGCGCCTGGTTCGCTTTTGATTCCGCAGGGGTATCGGGCCTCTGTACAGAGAGTGTTTGACCGGTGGAAAGGTGCAGCTTGCTTGCAAGTTCGCGACCGACGGCGGCCTGGTCGGGAGAGGCTGGCCAAGTGCCGTTCAGTTTCCAGCTCGGGTGGAGAGATGAGGCGCCTGTCTTCAGACCAGCCAGATCCTTGTTGAACCACAGGCCGCGCGCTTGGATGATGGCGGATGAGGGAAATTGAGGCGTGAGTTGACGAGAGCGGTCGTTTGCTTGCGCAAACGATACCCCACCCTTTGCGCGATAAGACTGTGCAGAGGATGGGGCACCCGGGTCTGTGGCGGGGCTGGAATCTGGAAGGACTGTGAGGGTGAGGGGGAGTTCGGGGGAGATGGCGGTGAGGTTGTTGGCCCAGAAGATGGTGCGGAGTTTGGTGAGGTCGGACTCGTGGAGGAAGGCGTTGCCGGTGGCGGGGTGGACGTCGAGGCCGCCGATGTTGACGGCGAGGCCGGCAGCCTGGGGGGTGACGACGAGGTTGGCTCCGTAGACGGCGAGTTCGGCGTGGATGCGGTCGCCGATGGTGGTGGCGAGGGCGAGCATGGCGGTGACGGCGGTGGTTCCGAGGAGGATGGCGAGGCCGGCGAGGAATTTGCGGCGGCGCTGTCGGCGGAAGGATTCGAGGAGGAGGCGGAAGAACATGGATCGTTCCGCCTAGCGCTCGAAGACGGGGGCGAGGGTCTGGAGGTCAGCGGATTGGACCAGGAGCATGTCGCCGGCCTGGGTGGATTTGAGGGGGATGGGGTTGCAGCCGCCGGCGACGCCCATGGACTGGGGGACGAGGGGGGAGGCGCACATCTTGCAGGTGATGCCTTGGGCGCTGATGTAGAAGCCGACGGGGCCGCAGATGTGGCAGGCGTCGGCGACGGAGACGATGTTGCCGTCGGGTTTTTTGAAGAGCAGGAAGCGGACCTCGATGGAGCGCCCGGCGGGGTCGGTGATGTGGACGCCGAAGCGGTGGAGCTTGTCGTCGTTGACGGCGGCGAGGGGGACGGTGACCTGGTTTCCGGTGAGGGTGACAGAGGTGGTGGCGGAGAGGGCGGTGGAGCTTTTGGCGTAGATGAACTCGGCGGTGGAGAGGAAGATGAAGAGGAAGGAGGCGCCGACGACGGCGGACATCCACATCTTTTCGCGGCGGAGGGACCAGGCGAGTTTGCGGCGGGCGGCGGGGTCGAGGTTGGGGTCGGCGGAGGCCGAGGCGGGAGAGCGGCGTTTCTGCTCCATGAGGATCATGAGGCCGGCGAGGGCGAGCATGGTGACGAAGAAGAAGAGGTCGTTGCGGACGATGGGGCCGATGAGGCGCATTTCGGCGGTGGAGGAGGGGAGGACGCCGTTTTCGGATAGCTCGTGGAGGCCGGAGACGACGAGCTGGAAGGTGACGAAGTAGAGGATGACGGTGGTGACGCGGAAGAAGCGCTGGAGGTTGATCTTGACGGAGCCGCGGATGAAGAGGACGCCGAAGACGACGGCGACGGTGAGGCCGAGGAGGGTTCCGGTGAAGGAGAGGATCTCGGAAGAGTTGAGGGAGACGGCGGAGAGGATGAGGACGGTCTCGACGCCCTCGCGGAAGACGAGGAGGAAGACGAAGAAGAAGAGGCCGAGTTTGGAGACGCTGGTTGCGCCGCCGGTGTATTTGGCGATTTTGGATTCGATGTCGCCGCGCAGGGATCGGGCGGTGCGGTGCATGAACCAGATCATGGAGACGACGAAGGCGGCGGCGGCGAGCATGACCCAGCCTTCGAGGACGTCGGAGTTGATGTTGAGCTTGGCGATGACGACCGCGGCAAGGACGCTCCCGGCGACAGCGGCACCGATGGCGTAGAAGACGGTTCGCTTGAGCTCGGAGCGGCCGATTTTGGAGAGGTAGGCGAAGATGATGCCCACGATCAGGGAGGCTTCGACGCCTTCCCGGAGCGTGATGATAAATGCCTGCAACATTTGGACTTCCTTGACTTCCCGGAGGGTCGGACGAGGTTTCGGCCGCCGTTGCTCCGATGCTTCCACCGGGCGGATGTGCGCGGGGGAGATCAGAGCCAAGTCTAATTCGGACCAAAGCGGTCGTCAATCGAGGCGTGAACCAATGAAGGGTGGGATGTTCGCCGTGGCGAGCGGGTGCGGGAGCGCGAGGTTTGTCGCTGGGCCTGGGGCCGATGTGGATGCGCTTGATTGAGAGGGGAGTGGTGCGCCCGGAAGGAGTCGAACCTCCGACCTACTGGTTCGTAGCCAGTTGCTCTATCCAGCTGAGCTACGGGCGCACATTGCGAGGGGATGCAACTCAGTCAGGATAGCGGAGATTGCGGGGCGGGGCAACCGGGGGAAGCTGGGGTTGTGGGGGGTAGGAGGTTATCTGGGCTGTTTGGCTTCGACGACGGCGATTCGTTCGTGCAGACCGACCATGTCGCGGTGGATGTTGTCGCGCAGGGTGATGATCTCGGCCCGCAGCTGGCCGATTTCGGTTTTCAGTTCTGAGCGAATGGAGATCGCGTCCTGGCGATTGAGCAGGATGCCGATCAGCACGACCAGGGTCGGCACGATGGCGGCGATGAGGACTGGAGTCACGCGGCGAACACCTCGGTGATGAGGACCCCTGCAAAGCTGGTGCGCCCGGAAGGACTCGAACCTCCGACCCTCTGGTCCGAAGCCAGATGCTCTATCCAGCTGAGCTACGGGCGCACGGTGCGATTCGACCTGTGGCTACGATACGGCACGGTGAGTGGAAGGGCAAGACAGGAGCGAAGACAGGAGGGCAAGACAGGAGCGAAGACAGAAGGACAGGTAGAAGGGCAAGAAAGAAGAGAGGCTGGGTAATGGTGGGGTCCCTGTACGAACCGCAGAAGGCCACCCCGCGGGGTGGGTGGCCTTTCTGTTGGGTTTACCTCAGCTTCGGTAGATTGCCACCGCTAAGATGACAACGGAGGCAACCGTGAGGGTCGCATTGACACGTTTGTAGGTGCGAGGTAGCTCCGATTCTCGCACCTTGGGGTAATTGACGACACGATAGAGATACAAACCGGCAAACACGACCAAGGTGCCCCAAAACGTCTTGAGTTGAAAAAGCGAATGGGGATTGTGTCGCATGACGAGTATTAGGACCACGGCGCACAAGGCATAAAGCAGGCCACCGACGATCCGGGCCGTCGTCGGCAGATCAGAGATCGGCAACTTGCGGTAGAAGATAAAGCGGAAGAGGGTGAGACAGAGGTGTATACCAAGTACGGCTAAGAGAATCAAAGAACGGGACATAGGCAGGGCTCCTTATTTGCCGCACTTCTTGATGTGAATAAGTGACCAGGCAACGGCGATAACACCCAGAAGTGCGGCGAGTCCCAATGTGCAGAAAGGTCCGGTGACAACACCGACCCAGCAATATGACCCGAGCAAAGCACACCCTACGCCGAATTCGAATAGATGGTCCGTGTCCTTGGCACAATCGAACCTCTTCTTCGCTGCTTCGTCCGGCGGATCACCGGCACCATCGGGCGGGAGTGGTTGGAAGGGAGTTAGGTGATGACCGCCACCGCCGTCACCGCCATAGTTACCGGGGTCAGGGGGGGTTGGTTGAGGGTTCAGGGTAAGGTCGTCGATTGGCCCACCATAGATCGAAGCTCCTGCCGGAGCCAAGTTGAAGCCGTCACCCATCTCCCGGAAGTTATCTGCCATCAAGTCCAAATAATGGGCTATTCCGTTCTGTTGCAAGCCCGCCAGAACGTTGGGAATGTCACGGGGGTTTAGAGCATAGTGATTGACCAGATCAGCAAGATCCTGCATTTGCAAATTTGCGGTCGCCGGACGCAACGCGTTGTATAAGATGCTCGGGTCCACTGCGGTGGATGTGATCGCAGTCGGGTTGATTCGGGCGACACTTTGCATCATCGCGGCATCTGCGCCACTGTCGCGTAGGTAGCCTGCCATTTGTGTGCAGACACTGGTGATGATGTACGGGTCCGCATCTGTTCCTCGATTGTTGTAGATGTTGCCGAAGGCGGTTGCCACGATATTGGTTTGCCATTGAAGGAAGGACGGGTCCAACCCTCCTCCGGCCTGCGCGAACGCCTTGCGGGACGTTCCGAGACCACCGGTGGCGACAAGGGCGGCTGCGGATCCGCCCGACAGGAAAAATGCTCTGCGGTTCATGGGGTTGTTCCTTTGGGTTGCGACGAGGCGTGTGGGGAGTCAAGCTATGCCGACGAGTATGACCACGGACCTAACGAGGCGTCAAGCATGGTGCTGAGCAGGGTGAAGGTGGAGGCGGGAGTGTAGCTTTTGAAGCGGAAGAGCCACTCCATATCCTGCCTGGGCAGACCGGTGCAGGCATAGACGAGGTGTTTTATCTCGATCAGTCGGGTGGTGGCGGGGTCGCCGAGCTTGAAGTCCGGTAGACCGCTGTCTGCGGGGGGCAAGCGGAATGTGAGGCTGCGGGACTTGGCCG
>JAABUQ010002228.1_pt1 | contig 39093 bp, 41 predicted proteins | sample 5560001 | NCBI WGS metagenome assembly JAABUQ01 (sample SAMN10711888, study PRJNA513371) | rock metagenome | isolation source: Antarctica rocks | place: Antarctica: Victoria Land, Finger Mt nord | collected 2015-12-18 | reverse complement strand
CATGCGCGTCTCGCTGTCGGCCGAGCCGGAGGAGGAGGTGCTGGTCGGCTGGGACATCCTGAAGTCGCTGGGCATCCGCCATCGCGGCGTGAAGATCATCTCGTGCCCGTCCTGCGCCCGGCAGGGCTTCAACGTCATCAACACGGTGCAGACCCTGGAGGAGCGGCTGGCGCACATCGAGACGCCGCTGACGCTATCGATCATCGGCTGCGTGGTGAACGGGCCGGGCGAGGCGCTGATGACCGACATCGGCGTCACCGGCGGCGGCAGCGGCCGGCACATGGTCTATGCCGCCGGCAAGACCGACCACACCACCGGCGGCGAGGGCATGATCGAGCACATCGTCGACCTCGTGGAGCGCAAGGTCGCGGTGCTGCAGGCTGAGCAGGCCGCGGCGAAGCTGGCCGCCGAATAGTTGGCGACCCCGCTGCAGCCCGTCCGTGGCACCCGTGACCTGATCGGCGACGACCAGCGCCGCCATGGCCACGTCGTCGAGACCGCCCGCCGCGTCGCCGCCACCTACGGCTTCGACGAGTGGACCACGCCGATCTTCGAGGATACCCGCGTGTTCGCCCGCACGCTGGGCGAGACCTCGGACGTCGTGATGAAGGAGATGTACAGCTTCGAGGACCGGGGCGGCGACAGCCTGACGCTGCGCCCGGAGAACACCGCCGGCATCTGCCGCGCCCTGGTCACCGGCGGCCTCACCCAGTCGCTGCCGCAGCGGGCGTTCTATGCCGGGCCGATGTTCCGCTACGAACGGCCGCAGAAGGGCCGCTACCGCCAGTTCCACCAGATCGGCTGCGAGCTGATCGGTCCCGCCGAGCCGCTGGCCGACGCCGAGGCGATCGCCTGCGGCTGGGACATCCTGTTGGCGTTGGGCGTGAGCGCCGAGACGGTGCTGGAGATCAACACGCTGGGCGACCGCCCCAGCCGCGACGCCTACCGCGCCGCGCTGGTCGATTATTTCACCGAGCATCGCGCGGCGTTGAGCCAGGACAGCCTGACGCGGCTGGAGCGCAACCCGCTGCGCATCCTGGACAGCAAGGACCCCGGCGACCGCGTGGTGGTCGAGGCCGCGCCCACCATCATGGCCCACCTTACGCCCGAGGCGGCGTCGCATTACGCGCGGGCGCAGGACTACCTGGCGCGGTTCGGCGTGCCGTTCCGCGAGAACCCGCGCATCGTCCGCGGGCTCGACTACTACAACCACGTCGCCTTCGAGTTCGTCACCACGGCGCTGGGCGCGCAGGGCACGGTGATGGCAGGCGGGCGCTACGACGGCTTGGTGGCCGAGATGGGCGGTCCGCCGACGCCGGCGGTCGGCTGGGCCGCGGGCATCGAGCGGCTGTCGATGCTGCTGGCCGCGCCGCCGCCGCCGCCTCGCCCGGTCGCGGTGATCGCGGTCGGCGATGCGGCCGAGGGCGTGGCGCTGGACGCGCTGCAACTGCTGCGCCGCGCCGGCATCCGCTGCGAGATCGCCTATCGCGGCAACATGAAGCGCCGCATGGAGCGGGCCAACCGCATCGACGCCCGCATGGCGGTGATCGTCGGCGAGGACGAGGCGGCCCGCGGCGTCGCACAGCTCAAGGACCTCGCGACCGGCGAGCAGTCCGAGGTGGCGCTGGCGGAACTGCCCGCGCGCCTGCGATGAGTTTCTCGTTGAAACTCGACCGCATCACCGCCCGCGCAGAGGAACTGCGCGCCCTGCTGAGCGAGGGCATCACCGGCGAGGCGTTCGTGCGCGCCTCGCGCGAGTTGGCGGAGATCGAGCCGGTGGTGGCGCGCGTCGATGAGCTGCGGCTGGCCGAGCGCGATGCCGGCGATGCCGAGGCGATGCTGGCGGAACCCGATATGCGCGACCTTGCGGAAGCCGAGCTGCGCGGCCTTAAGCACCGCATCCCGGAGCTGGAGCACGCGCTGCGGCTGGCGCTGCTGCCGCGCGACGAGGCGGACTCGCGCAGCGCCATCCTGGAGATCCGTCCGGCCGCGGGCGGCGACGAGGCCGGCTTGTTCGCCGCCGAGCTGTTCGAGATGTACCAGAAGTTCGCTGGCCTGAACGGCTGGCGGTTCGAGGTGGTCGAATACGACGAGACCGGGCAGGGCGGCATCAAAGGCGGCATGGCCGAGGTCAACGGGCGCAACGTGTTCGCCCGCATGAAATACGAATCGGGCGTGCATCGGGTGCAGCGGGTGCCCACCACCGAGAGCCAGGGCCGCATCCATACTTCGACCGTGACGGTCGCCGTGTTGCCGGAGGCCGAGGAGGTGGACGTGCAGATCGACGAGGGCGACCTGCGCATCGACGTCTATCGCGCCCAGGGCGCCGGCGGCCAGCACGTCAACAAGACCGAGAGCGCGGTGCGCATCACCCATCTGCCGACCGGCATCGTGGTGGCGATGCAGGAGGAGCGCAGCCAGATCAAGAACCGCGCCAAGGCGATGAAAATCCTGCGCGCCCGGATGTACGAGAAGCAACGCTCCGACCTGCACGCCACCCGCTCCGCCGACCGCAAGTCGCAGGTCGGCACCGGCGACCGCAGCGAGCGCATCCGCACCTACAACTTCCCGCAGGGCCGGGTGTCCGACCACCGCATCAACCTGACGCTGTACAAGATCGACCGGGTACTGCAGGGCGACCTCGACGAGTTCGTGGACAAATTGACCGCCGAGGATCAGGCCGCCCGCCTCGCCGCCGAGGAATGAGGGTGGCGGACGCCCTACGTCAGGCGGCGGCGGCGTTGGGCGAGGCCGGCGTCGAGGGCGGCGCGCGTGAGGCGCGGCTGCTGATGGCCCAGGCCCTCGGATTGCCTGACCGCGCCATCCCCGACCGCGAGGCGGCGGCGCCCGAGGCGTTCTGGTTGCTGCTGGCGCGGCGTTGCCGGCGCGAGCCGATGGCGCTGATCCGCGGCCGGCAAGGCTTCTGGACGCTCGACCTGGAGGTTTCGCGCGACACGCTGATCCCCCGCGCCGACAGCGAGGCGGTGGTTCACGCCGCATTGCGGGCGCTGCCGGACCGAAGCGGCGCCTGGCGCGTGCTCGACCTCGGCGCCGGCACCGGCGCGCTGCTGCTGGCGGTGCTGGCCGAGTACCCGGCGGCGCTGGGCGTCGGCGTCGACCTGTCGCCTGGCGTCTGCGCGCTTGCCGCCCGCAACGCAGCACGCAACGGCATGTCGGAGCGCGCCATGTGGAGCTGCGGCGACTGGGCAGGGGCGTTGGCCGGGCCGTTCGACCTGGTGCTGGCCAACCCGCCCTACGTCGAGACCGCCGATCTCGCCGGGCTGATGCCGGAGGTGGCGCGCCACGAGCCGATACGGGCACTCGACGGCGGCCGTGACGGGCTGGCCGCCTATCGCGCCATCGTCGCCGACCTGCCGCGGCTGCTGGCGCCCGGCGCCGCGGCAGTGCTGGAGCTGGGGCAGGGGCAAGGGCAGGCGGTGGCAGCCTTGGCTGCCATGGCGGGCCTGGCGGTGCTGGACCGGGAGCATGATCTCGGCGGGATCGTGCGGGCGATTGTCCTGGGTTTGGCAAACTCGTGCGGCACACTAAATGATGCCTCGAAAAAAACGTTTGGCATGGCGCTCCCGCGGCCCTAGTTTCGCCTCGCTTGGACGGGCCAGCTGAATATGGCTGTGACCGAATCTCCATGTTGCGGCGGCCTCGCGATCCGAGGCGGCCCAGCGCGGGTGCCTCGCGGAAGCCCACCAACTAAGCGGCTTTGCAACGGAACTGCTCGGATCGTCCGGGCGCTGCGAACCAAGGGTGCTCATGGACTGCGGAACAGCCGTAGGCCCGCGCCGGCGGAACGCGAACAGGAAAGCGTCGTAGTACACGCATGAACATGAAGCGGATGCGCGGCCGGAACCATCGCGGCGGCACTGGCGGAAGCGGCGGAGGTGGCGGCAGCGGCGGCAGCGTACGCCACCACAGCGGCGGCGTTCCGCTCAATCGCAACCACGTCTTCGACAGCAACGGCCCCGACCTGCGGGTTCGCGGCACGGCGCAGCAGTTGTTCGAGAAGTACCTGCAGCTAGGCCGCGATGCGACCAGCGGCGGCGACCGGGTGATGGCGGAAAGCTACTTCCAGCACGCCGAGCATTACTTCCGTATCCTGAACGCCATGGCGCAGGCCCAGCAGCAGGGGCCGGGGAACAACCCGAACGGCCAGCAGGGCCAGCCCAACGGCCAGGGCGGCCAGCAACGCCGGCCCTCGATGCACGACAACGGCCCTGGCGACCAGGGCGAGGGCGACGATATAGACGGCGTGCCAGGCTTTGGCGACCAGCCGTCGAGCGACATGCTCAACGGCGAATCGCCGTCGTCCGATACCCGCCAGATCCCGATCGCGGCGGTTCCCCCCGAGGGCTGAGTCAGCGCCTCGCGAACCTTTCTCATAAGGATACCCAGATGTCGGTTGATGTGAAATACAGCACCGTCGCCACCGCGACAGGCGGCCGTGACGGCCACGCCGCGACCAAGGACGGCGCGTTCGACGTGGCGCTGTCTACCCCCAAGGAGCTTGGCGGAGCCGGCGGCCCCGGCAACAACCCGGAGCAGCTGTTCGCGGCCGGATACTCGGCCTGCTTTCTGGGCGCCATGAAGTTCGTCGCCTCGCAGGGCGGCCCGAAGGTTCCGGCCGAGACCACCGTCACCGCCACGGTCGGCATGGGGCCGCGCTCCGAGGGCGGCTTCGGTATCGACGTGTCGCTCGAAGTCTCGCTGCCGGGCATCCCGCATGACGAGGCCGAGGCGCTGGTCGAGAAGGCGCATCAGGTCTGCCCGTACTCCAACGCCACCCGCAACAACGTGCCGGTCCGCCTCACCGTCGTCTGACATCGCCGACCGGGCCGGCAACGATGCCGGCCCGGTCGCCTCAGCCGATCAGGTCAAGCCTGCGGAACAGGTCGATCAGCACCAGGCTTACGTTGAACTTGAACTCGTCCGTTCCGCGCACCGTCGCCAGCACGCGCGCCATCGGCCAGAGTTCGAATCCCGAAATCTCCCCATCGACCGGCCGCGGCACGAACGACTCCGGCAGTTCGAGGTCGAAGCAGTGCAGCACGTCGCAGCGCAGGCCTTCGGGGCGCTCCATCGCGTAGCTGAAACGCGCCACCGGCACCGCCCGTGCCGCCAACTTGGGCGAAATCCCGGCCTCCTCGCCGGCTTCCTTGACCAGCGTCCGCTCGGGCGTCGAGCCGGCGGCCATGCCGCCCGCGGTGATGTTGTCGAGCTTGTTGGGGTCGAGCAGCTTGTCGGCGGCGCGGCGGCCCACCCATAGATGCAGCCCGTCGTCACGGCGGACCAGCCCGTTCAGGTGCGCGCCATGCGCCACGACGCCGAACGACGGCAGCGCGCCGCGGTCGATGGTGGCTAGCGCGGGGCCGTCCAGCGTTGGTCCGTCCTGGGCCTCGCCGCGCACGTCGAACGCTTCACGGCGAAAGCGGTAGTGGCCCAGCTCGCTCATGCGGCGCGCGAGATCGGGCAGCGACGCGGGATCGGACAGGCGCACGACGTCGCCGGTGTCGGTGATCTCCGGCTGCTGCGCCAGCGCCCGCGCGAAATCCGGCTGCAGCCAGCCGACTGGCGTGTCGCCCAGGCAAAAGCGCCGGCGGCCGCCCGGCAGCACCGCGTTGCTGCAGGCGACGACGTGACGCTGCAAGTCGGGCGGCAATCCTCGCCAGTTACGGATGTCATTCCCCGTCATATGCCCAGCTTTCCCATCGTCCACCTTTCACACCGAGCCATGCCATGCCACATCCCCGTTCATGCCCGAAGCCGACCCATTGACGACCGCTCCCGCCACCACGCGGGAACGGTCCAGCTTGCAGACCGTGCGCAGCCTGCTGCCTTATCTGTGGCCGGCCGGCGACTACGTCGCACATATTCGCGTCATCGCGGCGGTCGTCATGCTGGTCGCCGCCAAGGTCGCCACCGTCTACGTGCCGCTGATCTACAGCCGCGCGGTCGATGCCCTGGCGCCGAAGGGCGGGCAGGCGATGCTTGCGGTCCCGGTGGCGCTGATCGTCGGCTACGGCCTGCTGCGCGTCGCCTCGGCGGGGTTCGGCGAGTTGCGCGACGCGGTGTTCTCGGCAGTGCAGCAACGCATCGTGCGCAAGGTGGCGCTGCGCACCTTCCGCCACCTGCACCGGCTGAGCTTGCGCTTCCACCTCGACCGGCAGACCGGCGGCCTGTCGCGGGCAATCGACCGCGGCACCGTGGGCGTGGACACGGTGTTGCGGCTGGCGGTGTTCAACATCGTGCCGACGCTGCTGGAAGTGGTGATGGTCAGCCTCATCCTGTGGCGGCTGTTCGACTGGCGCTATGCCGCGCTGACCCTGGGCGCGGTCGGCGGATACCTCGTGTTCACCCTGGCGTTCACCAACTACCGGGTGCAGTTCCGCCGCACCATGAACAACCTGGACAGCGAGAGCCAGACCAAGGCGGTGGACAGCCTGCTCAACTACGAGACGGTCAAGTACTTCGGCAACGAGGCGCACGAGGCCGCGCGGTTCGACGAAACCCGCGCCCGCTACGAGCGCGCGGCGGTGTCGAGCCAGGTCACGCTGAACATGCTCAACCTCGGCCAGGCGTTCATCATCGCCGTCGGCCTGGCGTTCATCATGCTGCTGGCGGCCAGCGGGGTGCAGGACGGCAGCATGACGGTGGGCAAGTTCGTGCTGGTCAACACCTACCTGATGCAGCTCTACCAGCCGCTCAACTTCCTCGGCTTCGTTTACCGCGAGATCAAGCAGGGGCTGGTCGACATGGAGTCGATGTTCCGCCTGCTGGACGCCCCCGCCGAGATCACCGATACGCCTGGCGCCGTGAGCCTGGTCATGACCCATGGTGCCGCCTGCGCGCTGGCGTTCGAGGACGTGCATTTCGGCTACCGGCCCGACCGCGAAATCCTCAAGGGGGTGTCGTTCGAGGTGCCGGCCGGCGGCTCCCTGGCCATCGTCGGCCCGACCGGCGCCGGCAAGTCCACCATCAGCCGGCTGCTGTTCCGCTTCTACGACGTCTCCGCCGGCGGCGTGCTGCTGGATGGCCACGACATCCGCGGCCTCACCCAGGACAGCCTGCGCGCGGCGATCGGCGTGGTGCCGCAAGACACCGTGCTGTTCAACGACACCATCCGCTACAACATCGCTTATGGCCGGCTGGGCGCTACCCAGGCCGAGGTCGAGCACGCGGCGAAGCTGGCGCAGGTGCATGACTTCGTGCTGCGGCTGCCGGACGGCTACGACACCAGGGTCGGCGAGCGCGGCTTGAAGCTGTCGGGCGGCGAGAAGCAGCGCGTGGCCATCGCGCGCACCATCCTGAAGAACCCGCGCGTGCTGATCCTGGACGAGGCGACCAGCGCGCTCGACACCCGGACCGAGCAGGAGATCCAGTCGGCGCTGCGCCAACTGGCGCGCAACCGCACCACGCTCACCATCGCGCACCGCTTGTCCACGGTGGTGGACGCCGATCAGATCCTGGTGCTGTCGGACGGGCAGGTAGCAGAGCGCGGCACCCACGCCGAGCTGCTGCGCCACGACGGCCTGTATGCCCGCATGTGGGCGATGCAGGCCGAGCAGCACGACGCCGTCGAGAAAGCGGAGATACTGACGGCACTCGACGAGGCCGCCGAATAAGAAGGGTCAGGGTATGGAAGACGACATGGAGCCGCCGCCGGCCGACCTCACCCACGCCGGAGCGGTGGTGGACAAGGCGATCGAGTACATGACCAGCCAGAACATCGGCTCCATTGCCGTGGCTTCGGCGCTGCTGGGCGGCGCGCTCGGGATGCTGGTGCGCAGTCTGGACGACGAGTCGATCGTGCGAATCCTCGACCGCGCCATCGAGAGCGTGCGCAGCGGCGAGATGCGCCAGGGCGAGCAGCCGAGCGGCCACGCCTGACGCGGCCCTCACTTGACGTATCCGCCTTGACGGGCCGCAACAGGATCGCCATACAGCGCCCCTTGCCATCGAAACGCACGGCCGTCGCCACGTGCCCAGAAAGGTTCCAAAATGTCCCGCCGCTGCCAGATCACCGGCAAGGGCGTGCTGAGCGGTAACAGCGTCAGCCACGCCAACAATAAGACGCGCCGGCGTTTCCTGCCCAACATGCAGGAAACCTCAATGTTGTCGGACATCCTGGGCGCGGCGGTGCATATGCGCCTGTCAACCCACGGCATCCGCACCGTCGAGCACAACGGCGGCATCGACGCGTTCCTGCTGTCGACTCCGAATAGTCGCCTGCCGGTCGAAGCGATGGTCGTGAAGCGCCGCATCCTGCGCTGCCAAGCCAAAAGACTGGCCGCTTCGCCCACCGCCTGAGGCGTTTCCAAACTTCGCTTAGGCTGCCGCGTGACATCATTGTGACGCAATCCTATGGTCTGCTGTTATGCTGAACTAGCGTTGCAGCTTTCTGGGGAGTGAGCCGAATGGCCGTTGGCGCGCGGAAGTCTGGACGGAGCATGTTGCTCGGCACCGTGGCGGCGTTATGCGCCTCGGGCTGCGTGGCATTCGCCGGAGCAGCCGCCGCGGCCTCCCCGCCGATCACGCACTCACGGATCGACCGCCTGGAACGGCATTACGACGTACATCAGGACCTGTCCTACGTAGAGACCACCGACATCGACTACACGCTGCTCACCGCGCGGGGCATCCGCGAGCGTGAAAGCAGCACGTTCCCGTTCTATCCGGCCTCGCAATCGCTGCAGGTGGTTGAGGCGTGGGTAGACGAGCCTGACGGCACCCGGATCATGGTCGGCAAGGACGGCCAGTTTACCCGCCCGAGCGAAGCGGCCGAAAACGCTCCCGGCTTCACCGGCTCCATGACGACGACCATCCTGTATCCGCAGCTGCGCGAGGGCAGCCGCACCCACGTGCGCTGGCGCCTGGAACAGAAGACATCGCCGCTTTTGGGCTTCGACGTCTGGGCGCAGCCGCCGTTGGAGACGAACGTCACGCTGGGCCGCATCGAGGTCGATGCGCCGGCCGATCTTCCGCTGCGCTGGAGCGCTCGCGGCGGCTTTGAAGTGTCGGACCACACCGATACTGGCATCCGCCGCGTTGTGGCGACGATCCGCGGCACGCGCGCCGAGGAAACCGAGCATAACATGGTCGCCGCCAGCGACTTCCAGCCATTGTTCCTGATGACGTCGCTGCCTAGCCTCCAGACGATGGGCGCGACCTACTGGCGTCAGTCGCACGACAAGGCGGTGGTGACGCCGCAGATCGCCGCCCTCGCCGCCAAGCTCGCGCAGGGCCACAGCGGGGAGACGGCGGCGCGCGCGGTGTACGACTGGGTGACAGCCAACATCCGCTATGTCGCGCTCTACCTCGATCCCAACGATGGCTGGGTGCCGCACGACGCGGCGACGGTGCTGAAGACCGGCTACGGCGACTGCAAGGACCATGTGGTGCTGATGCAGGCGTTGCTGGCGGCGCTGGGTATCCGGGCCGATGCGGCGATGGTGGATTGGGGCAACCGCACCACCGACGCCCCGTTGTCGGTGCCGCAATATAACCACGCCATCGTCTATTTGCCGGACTTCAACCGCTACCTGAACCCGACCAACCCGTATGCGAGCTACGACTCGCTGGATCGGCGGCTGGCCGGCAAGGCGACGGTGATCGCGACGCCGACTGGCCAGATCGGCAGCATCGCGGCCTCGCAGCCGAGCGACCAAGTGTATCGCAACGTGACGCGCGTGGTGGTGGAGCCGAACGGCACCGTCACCGGGGTTGCCAGCGTGTCGATGACCGGCAACCTGGAAAACATGATGCGCGCGCTGGTGGTGCAGGCGTTCTCCCCCAGCGACCTTGCCGAGCGGCTGCTTTCGGCCACCCCGGAAGGCGGCTTCGGGACCTTCAGCACCTCCAATCCGCGCAACCTCGACCAGGCTTTCACGATGGTCGGCACCTGGCGCAGCCCGCACGCGGTGGCGACCGGGCCACACAGGATGTTCTTCACGGTGCCGGTCGGGCTCGACGTCAACCCGCCGAGTCGGCTGCGGCAGTTCCTCTCGTCCGACGGCAGTCGCCAGCACGCCATGACCGCCCCCGCCGGCGAGAACGAGTGGCGCACCACCATCAGCGTGCCCGAGGGCATGGCGTTCGTGCGGCTGCCGGCCGATGTGGCGCTGACCAACGGGGCGGGCAGCTACACCGCGCATTACCAACGTAGCGGCGCCAACGTGGTGGTCGACCGCCATCTCGTCATCGGTCACAACGTGTTCCAGGCGGCAGCCTATCCCGATCTGGAGGCGTTGCTTTACGCGCCGTTGAGTGACGCGCGGGCTATCCTGGAGATCTCCCACGTCGACGACCAGGCGGCCTCGGCTCAGCCGCCGGCGATGCCGTGAAGCCCGGGTCGATGCCGCTTCCTCGCCTGCCTGTCCTGTGCGGCCCGATCCTGCTGGCCGTATTGCTGACTGCGACGGCGCCTTGTGCGTGGGCAGCCGCGCTCCCGGCTTTGTCGGATGCCGGCGTGGTCCTGGTGGACGATGCCGCGCCTGACCAGGCCATGCCGGACGGCGTCCAGGCCGAAAAGCCCACCACCACCTTGGTGCAACGTGCAACGCCGGAGTGCGGCGCCGACGAGGACCCTGCGGCTCCAAGCGGCGGCGTCGCGGCTCCGAACCTGGGTTTCTTCAGGTTGGACGTGACCAAATACGCGGAATGGTCGAACGGCAAGGTGGTATCCACCTGGGCCAACAGCGCCGAAACGTTCCTGCGCTGCGTCAACGCCTCGCCCTGACATCAGGCCGCTTGACGTCAGGCCGCGCAGCCTTCGTCGCGCAGCAGTTCCAGCACCGCCGCCATTGGCACGGCGCTGTCGGTGAACCCTCGTCCGATGCCGCGCGCCAGCACGAAGGTGAGGCGGCCGTCGCGCATCTTCTTGTCGCGCTGCATCAGGGCGGCCAGCCGCTCGGCGGAGAAACGCCGGTTCAGCATCGCAAGTTCGGCCGGCAAGCCGACCGCGGCGATGTGCGCCACCACCCGTTCGGCGTCGGCGGCCTCGCAGAATCCGAGCCGGACCGATAGGCGGAACGCCAGGCCAAGGCCCACCGCGACCGCCTCGCCATGCAGGATGTTGCCATAGCCGAGGTCGGCCTCCAGCGCGTGGCCAAAGGTGTGGCCTAGGTTGAGCAGGGCGCGGCCGCCGGACGGCTTTTCCTCACGCTCGTCGTCGCCCACCACCTGCGCCTTGAACGCGCAGGCGCGCAGCACCGCCTCGGCCTGCACGTCGCGGTCGCCGCCGATGATCGCCGTGGCGTTGGCCTCGCACCAGGCGAAGAACGCGGCATCACCGATCAGCGCCGCCTTGACGATCTCGGCATAGCCGGCACGCAGCTCGCGCACCGGCAGGGTGGCCAGCGTGCCGGTGTCGGCCAGCACCATGCGCGGCTGGTGGAAGGCGCCCAGCAGGTTCTTGCCATGCGCCGTGTTGATGCCGGTCTTGCCGCCGACCGAGCTGTCGACCTGGGCCAGCAGCGTCGTCGGCACCTGCACGAAAGGCAAGCCCCGCAACGTCGCCGCCGCCGCGAACCCGGCGAGGTCGCCGACCACGCCGCCGCCGAGGGCGATGATCGTGGTGCGCCGCTCGACGCCCGCCGCGAGCAATGCGTCGGTCAGTTGCCCGAAGCCCGCGAGCGACTTCGACGCCTCGCCGGATGGCACCGTGACGTGGCTGACGACGAACCCGGTCTCGGTCAGGCCGCCCATCAGCGTCGCCAGATGGCTGCCCGCCACGGCGGCGTCGCACACCACCACCGCGCGCTTCTGCGGCAGAACCGGGGCCAGCAGCGCGCCGGCCCGGGCCAGCAGGTTGTCGCCCACCACCACGTCGTAGGCGGTGGTGCTCAACGACAGCGACAGCCGGCGCGGCCGCCGGTGGCCCAGCAGCGCCTCCAGCACGTGGCCGGTGGTGATGTCGGGGTGCTCGTCGCTGCAGTCCACCACGATGTCGGCTTCGGCGTAGGTTGGGTGGCGCGCGTCCATCAAGCGTTGCAGCACCTCGGCTGGGTCGCCGTCGTTCAGCAGCGGGCGGTGCGGGCGGCCGCTGACCCGGCGCAGCAGCGTCGGCAGGCGCACCCGCAGCCACACGCTCACGGCCTCGTCGCGGATGGTGGCGCGGGTGTCCGGGTCCATGTAGGCGCCGCCGCCGGTCGCCAGCACGATCGGGTCGCCGGCCAGCAGGCGGCGCAGCACGCGGCGCTCGCCTTCGCGGAACTCGCGCTCGCCGAAGCGGGCAAACAGCTCGGGGATGCTGCAGCCGGCGGCCAGTTCGATCTCGGCGTCGGCGTCGCGGAACGGCAGGCCGAGTCGGGCGGCGAGGCGGCGGCCGATGGCGGTCTTGCCGGCGCCCATCAGGCCCACCAGCACGATGGTGCGGCCGGCCACGCCGGGCGGCAGGGTAAAGCTGTCTTGCAGCGCGTGCTGCACAGGGAAACCGCTGCCGGAAAAGCCGGTGTCGGAAAAGCCGGGGCCGATGTTGCTTGTCATGGCCAGCGAGGCTAGCACAGGGGCGTGTGGGGCCAAGCGCCGCCGAAAGGATCCGATGCGCCGATTGTTCCTGCTGGTGCTGCTGCTGGGCTTCGTGGTCTTGGCCGTGGGCATGGTCGTGCTCGGCGCATTCCCGCCAAACCCGCATGTGCAGACCATCCAAAGGGTGCTGCCGAACGACCGCTTCACCCACGCCAACTGACCGCCACCTTGGCTTCGCATCCCGGAAGCCGGCAGCTTGAAGACCGGCACCCCGAAGACCGGCATCTCGAAGCTTTCCTGGAGATGCTGACGGTCGAGCGCGGCGCCGCCCGCAACACGCTCGCGGCCTACCGGGCCGACCTGCTCGATGCCGCCGCAAGCCTGCCCGGCACGCTCGCGGCGGCTGACGAGGCTGCCTTGCGGCGCTACATGGTCGGGCTGTCGGCGGCCGGGCTGTCGCCGCGCACCGCGGCCCGGCGGCTGTCGGCGTTGCGCCAGTTCTTCCTGTTCCTGCTGCGCGAGACGGTGCGCGCCGATGACCCGACCGAGCGGCTGGATGCGCCGCGCGCCACACGTAGCCTGCCGAAATACCTGACCGAGGCCGAGGTGGCCGCATTGCTCGATGCTGTCGCCAGCCTGTCACCGGACCGCGCGGCAATGATGCGGGTGGCGCTGGAGCTGCTGTATGCCACCGGCCTGCGGGTCGGCGAACTGCTGGCGCTGCCGGCGCGGGCGCTGCGGACCGACGCGCCGATGCTGGTGGTGCGCGGCAAGGGCGGCAAGGAGCGCGTGGTGCCGCTATCCGACGCCGCCCGCGCCGCCGCGGCGCTGCTGCCGGTGCGCGAGCCGCCCTCGCCATTCCTGTTCGCCGGGCGCGCGCCGGGCGAGGCGCTGACCCGGCAGGGTTTCGCGCTGTTGCTGAAGCAGGTGGCGCTGGCCGCCGGACTCGACCCTGCGCGGGTCAGCCCGCATGTGCTGCGGCACTCGTTCGCGAGCCACATGCTGGCGCGTGGAGCCGATCTGCGCAGCCTGCAACTGCTGCTGGGGCACGCCGACATCGCCACCACGCAAATCTACACGCATGTCGAGGAGGGCCGGCTGGCCGCTGTGCTGCGGGCGCATCACCCGCTGGCGCGCCGCGACGGCGGGGGCTGACCGGCCTTCTCACAGGTGCTAAGCGGACCCATGCGACACTACCTTGATTTCGAAAAGCCGATTGCCGAGCTCGAGGGCAAGATCGACGAGCTGCGCAAGATGTCCGAGCCCGACGGCATCAACATCGCCGACGAGGTGACGCGCCTCGTCGACAAGTCCGACAAGCAGTTGCGCGCCACCTACGCCAAGCTCACCGCCTGGCAGAAGACGCAGGTGGCGCGCCATCCCGACCGGCCCCAGGCCAGCGACTACGTGGCCCAGCTCATCACCGACTTCACGCCGCTGGCCGGCGATCGGGCGTATGGCGACGACGCCGCCGTCATCGGCGGCATAGGCCGGTTCCATGGCCGTTCCGTCGTGGTGCTGGGCACCGAGAAGGGCCGCGACACCGAAAGCCGGGTCGCGCACAATTTCGGCATGGCGCGGCCGGAAGGCTACCGCAAGGCGCGCCGGCTGATCGAGCTGGCCGGACGCTTCGGCCTGCCGGTGCTGAGCTTCGTCGACACCTCGGGCGCGTTTCCCGGCATCGAGGCGGAGGCGCGCGGCCAGGCTGAGGCCATCGCCCGCTCGATCGAGGCCTGCCTCGACGCGCCGGTGCCGGTGATCGCCACGGTGATCGGCGAGGGCGGGTCGGGCGGCGCCATCGCCCTCGCCGCCGGCGACGCCGTGCTGATGCTGGAGCACTCGATCTACTCGGTGATCTCGCCCGAGGGCTGTGCGGCGATCCTGTGGAAGGATGCCGGGCAGGCGGCGGCGGCGGCGGAAGCGCTGCGCCTCACCGCCGAGGATCTGAAGCGGCTGCGGCTGATCGACGCCATCGTCACCGAGCCGCTGGGTGGCGCGCATCGCGATCCGCAGGCGGCGATGGCGGCGGTCGGCGAGGCGGTGCTGGCGGCGCTGCGCCCGCTGCTCGACCTAGACATCGCGACCTTGCTGGCGCGGCGGCAGGACAAGTTCCTGGAGATGGGGCGTGAGGCGATTGCTTGATGCGCCGCCGAGCGGCGCTGCTGGCCTATAAAACATGCCAGACCTGACCAAAGTTGTTGCAACAGAAAAGGCTTGTTGCAGGGTTTTTTGTTGCTACAATAATGGGTGGAGATTGAGTTCGATCCAGACAAGGATGCCATCAACCGGCAGAAGCATAGTCGTTCCCTGGCCGATGCCGAGCGAATGGATTTCGGCACGGCTGCCGTAGCACCTGATCGCCGCTATGTTTATGGCGAGGACCGCTTTCAGGCCCACGGTTTGATTGATGGGCGGTTGCACGTGTTGGTGTTCACTATGCGTGGCAACGTGCTCAGGGCGATCTCGTTGCGAAAAGCCAATCCGCGAGAAGTCAAACGTCATGCCGAAAAATCTTAGACCCCCACCGGCCGATTTTGATGAAAATCCGGAGCTGACCGAGGAGCATTTTGCGCGGGCGAAACCTTTCAAGGAGACGTTCCCCCAGCAATACAAGGCATGGATAAGCCCAGGTCGCCCGCCTGCCGAAAATCCCAAGGTGCATATCGGATTCAGACTCGCGGCTGACGTGGTGGAGGGTGTCCGGGCGACAGGATCCGGCTACAACGCCCGCGTTGAAAAAGTGCTGCGTGAGGCCCTGGCCAAGGGCGAGTTTTGAGGGCGAGGCAATCGCGGCTGCGACTGATCGACGGACACCATCGTCACCGAGCCGCTGGGCGGCGCGCATCGCGACCCGCAGGCGGCGGTCGGCGAGGCGGTGCTGGCGGCGCCGCGCCCATTGCTCGACGCCGGCCAGCGTTGACCGGGAGGCCCGTGTTCTGGGCTGCTGGTCGCTGGTGCATGGCTTGGCGTCGCTGTTTCTGGACTGCCGCGTCAAAGACAAGATCGCGACACCGGATGATGACCTGACCCGGCGCGTCGCCGAGGCGATGCTTGTCGGCGGCCTCGGGCCATCCAAACCGGCCGGCCAGCATACGGTTGCTGATTCACAAGCTTAGCGCTGCGTGACTGCAATTGCCACGGAGTTGCCGGATGCGTGAAATCCAGTTGTGCGAGGCGAAGGCGACATTATCGGCGCTGATCGACGGTGCCCAACGCGGCGAGCCTTCGATCATCACCCGCCATGGTCATGCCGAAGCCGTCGTCATCAGTTTTGCCGAGTGGCAGCGCCTGTCGCGCGTGCCCTCGTTCGCCCGCCTGCTCATGTCGGCGCCGGTCGAGCCGGGCGACTTGCCAGAGCGGGACGACACGCCGCTGCGTGAGGCGGAGTTCTGAAGCATGTATGTCGTGGATACCAACGTCATTTCGGCGTTGGTATCCACGCAAGGCGGCCCTCATGCCAGCGTCGTGGAATGGCTGGAGCGAAACAGCCGGTTTCTTTACCTCTCGGTCATCACCGTGGCTGAGATCGAGGACGGCATCGCCAAAGCCGAACGAACTAACGCGCGGCATAAAGCCAGCCGATTGCGCGACTGGCTGGACGCGCTGCTGCATCTGTACAGCGGCCGGGTGCTTTCGTTCGATATCGACACAGCCCGTCTCACCGGCCGCTTGTCGGACTTGGCGCGGGGCTGCGGGCACCAGCCCGGCTTCGCGGACCTGGCGATTGCCGCCACCGCACTTGGCCGGGGCTACGTGGTGCTGACCAGAAACCTGCGGCACTTCACGCCGCTCGACGTTTCCGCGCGTGACCTGTTCTCCGGGCCGCCGATCTCCTAGAGAGAGCTCCCGCTACATCATCCGGCCATGGCAGTGCTTGAACTTCTTGCCGGAGCCGCAGGGGCAGAGCGCGTTGCGCGGGCTGTTGGCCCAGGTCTGCGGGTCGGCGGGATCGACGGTGTCGCTGCGGGCCGGTCCGGCGCTTAGCGTCATGGTGTCGCCGGCCGCCTCGAAACCGTCGCCGCCGCTCCTGCCCTCGCCCTGGGCATACGCCATCACCGGCTCGGCGTGGCTCTCGATCATGGCCGGCTGCGGCGGCAGCTGCGGCGGTTCGGCGTTCAGTTCGACGCGGGACAGCATCGTGGTCACCCGCTCCTTCAGCTCGTCGAGCAGCGAGTTGAACAGCGCGAAGGCCTCGCTCTTGTACTCGTTGAGCGGGTCCTTCTGGCCATAGGCGCGCAAGCCGATCCCCTGGCGCAGATGGTCCAGCGCCAGCAGGTGCTCCTTCCAGACCTGGTCGAGGATTTGCAGCAGCAGGCTCTTTTCGACGAAGCGCATCAGCTCCGGGCCGACGTTCGCGGTCTTGGCGGCCATCGCATTGTCGGCGGCGGCGACGATGCGCTCGCGGATGCCGTCCTCGTCGATGCCCTCCTCACGCGCCCAGTCGGCCACCGGCAGGTCGAGGTTGAGCACCCGGCGCACGTCCTCGGCAAGCTCGCTGCTTTCCCACTGCTCGGCGAACGCCTTGGCCGGGATGCGCCGGGTCACCATCGCGTCGATCATCTCGGCGCGCATGTCGGCCACCGTCTCGTTCACGTCGGCGGCCCGCATGAACTCGCGGCGCTGGGCATAAACCTCGCAGCGCTGGTCGTTCATCACGTCGTCGTACTTCAGCACGTTCTTGCGGGTGTCGAAGTTGCGCGCCTCGACCTTCTTCTGCGCCTTCTCCAGCGCCTTGTTGATCCAGGGATGCACGATCGCCTCGCCATCCTTGAGGCCAAGGCGCTGCAGCATCCCGCCCATGCGCTCGGAGCCGAAAATACGCATGAGGTCGTCTTCCAGCGACAGGAAGAAGCGGCTGCCGCCGGGGTCGCCCTGGCGGCCGGAGCGGCCGCGCAGCTGGTTGTCGATGCGCCGGCTCTCGTGGCGCTCGGTGCCGATCACCAGCAGGCCGCCCGCCTGCTTCACGAGGTCATGGTTGCGCGCCACCTCGGCGGCGATGGCGTCGGCGTGCCCGGCGTCGCCGCCCTCGGCAACCTCAAGCTTCAGCCGCATCTCGACGTTGCCGCCGAGTTTGATGTCGGTGCCGCGGCCGGCCATGTTGGTGGCGATGGTGACCGCGCCGGGTGCGCCGGCCTGGCTCACGATCAGCGCTTCCTGCTCGTGGAAGCGGGCGTTCAGCACCTTGTGCGGCACCTGCTTGGCGGTCAGCAACTCGCTGATGATCTCGCTTTTCTCGATGCTGGTGGTGCCGACCAGCACCGGCTGGCCGACGACCCGCGCCTCCTCGATCAGCTTGGCCACGGCCTCGTATTTCTCGGCGGCGCTGCGGTAGACCTCGTCGTCGGCGTCCTTGCGGACCACCGGCACGTTGGTCGGGATGTCCACCACCTCCAGCTTGTAGATCTCGGCGAACTCGTCGGCTTCGGTAAGCGCGGTGCCGGTCATGCCGGACAGCTTGGGGTAGAGGCGGAAGTAATTCTGGAAGGTGATCGAGGCCATGGTCTGGTTCTCGGGCTGGACGGTGACGCCCTCCTTGGCCTCCAGCGCCTGATGCAGGCCCTCGCTGTAGCGGCGGCCCTCCATCATGCGGCCGGTGAACTCGTCGATGATGACCACCTTGTCGTCGCGCACGATGTAGTCGACATCTCGGGCGAACAGGGTGTGGGCGCGCAAGCTCTGCTGCACGTGATGCACCACGGAGACGTTGAAGATGTCGTAGAGGTTGCCCTCGGTGACGATGCCGGCCTCGCGCAGCAGGTCCTCGATCCGCTCCGACCCCGCCTCGGTCATCGTCGCGGTGCGGAACTTCTCGTCCTTGTCGTAGGTGGCGGGGTCGCGCGCCAGGTCGCGGACCACGATGTTGACACTGCGGTACAGGTCCGAGGAGTCCTCGGCCGGGCCGGAGATGATGAGCGGGGTGCGCGCTTCGTCGATCAGGATGCTGTCGACCTCGTCGACGATGCCGTAGGAGAAGTCGCGCTGCACCATGTCTTCCAGGCGGTACTTCATGTTGTCGCGCAGGTAGTCGAAGCCGAACTCGTTGTTGGTGCCGTAGGTGATGTCGCTGGCATAGGCGGCGCGGCGCTGGTCGTCGGTCAGCCCATGCACGATCACGCCGGTGCTGAGGCCGAGGAAGCCGTACAGCCGCCCCATCCACTCCGCGTCGCGCGATGCCAGGTAGTCGTTGACGGTCACCACATGGACGCCGCGGCAGGTCAGCGCGTTGAGGTAGACGGGCAGCGTGGCCACCAGCGTCTTGCCTTCGCCGGTCTTCATCTCGGCGATCTTGCCGCTGTGCAGCACCATGCCGCCAATCATCTGCATGTCGAAGTGACGCAGGCCGAGCACCCGCCGGGCGCCCTCGCGCACCACCGCGAACGCCTCCGGCAGCAACGTGTCGAGCTCGGTTCCGGCAATGAGGCGCTGGCGGAACTCGATGGTCTTGCCGCGCAGCTCGTCGTCGGACAGCGCCGAGATGGCCGGCTCCAGCGCATTGATCTGCGGCACGCGGCGCTGGTAGGACTTGAGTGATCGGTCGTTGCTGGTGCCGAACACGACGCGGGCAATGCTGGCGAACATAGGGTACTTTCGTGAAAGCGGAGATGCCTTCGTGGCGGTGCGGTTGGCGAGGTGCGGTTGGCCTCGGCCTGCGGTATGGTTGCCTGTCAGATAGGACCCGGGCAGGGTCCGGTCAACGCGCGGCGGTATTGTAGGCGGCCGGCGGCTCGGTCATAGTCCCGCCGCTTTCAGTGAGGAACAGTCATGCGGACCAGTCTGCTAGCCACCGCCGCCGTTCTGGCGGCGTTTTCGTATGCCGCGCCCGCTGCCCGCGCGCAGGCTGCGGGGCCTGCCGTCAGTCCGGCGCCCGCGGCTTCCGGCGCGGCGCCTGTGGTTCCGGCCAAGCCGGCCGATCCGGTGATCGCGCGGGTCAACGGCGCCGAGATCCACCTCAGCGACTTGCAGCAAGCGGCGTTGAACCTGCCCGACCAATATCGGCAGATGCCGCAGCAGATGCTGTACCCGATGCTGCTGGATCAGCTGGTGGATCGCCGCGCCATTGCCGATTACGCCAACAAGACCGGCCTCGACAACGACCCGTTGGTCAAGCAGGCGATGGACCGGGCCGCGCAGACCGCGCTGCAGAATGCGCTGATCGCCCGCGACGTCGGGCCGCAGGTGACCGACGAGAAGGTCAAGGCGCGCTATGACGCCACCCTCGCCAACAAGCCGGGCGAGGAAGAGGTGCACGCCGCGCACATCCTGGTGGCCAGCGAGGACACGGCCAAGAAGATCATCGCCCAGCTGAACGCCGGCGGCGATTTCGCGGCCATCGCCAAGGCGCAGAGCACCGATCCGGGCGCCGCGCAGGGCGGCGACTTCGGCTTTTTCAAGAAGGGCGACATGCTGCCCGAGTTCTCCGCGCAGGCGTTCACGCTCAAGCCGGGACAGATTTCGCCGGCGCCGGTGCACACGCGCTATGGCTGGCACGTCATCAAGGTGATCGAGACGCGCACGGCGCCGCCGCCCACCTATGCCCAGGCGCACGACGACCTGCGCCAGACGATGATTCAGGAAGCCGTGCAGAAGGTCATCAAGAAGGCGCGCGAAGGCGAGAAGATCGAGACCTTCGGCCCCGACGGCAACCCGATGAAGGCGGCCCCGGCGTCGGCCGCCACGCCGCCGGCCCCCGACGCGGCGACTTCGGCGCCCGCTGACTCGGCACCGGCGACGGCTGCCCCCGCGACGGCGCCGAAGTAGGCCCAGCATGGCCAAGCCGTCGCCCCGTTCGCCGCTCGCGGTCGATCTGCCGGATTTGCCGGCGATCCCTGGCGTGCGGTTGGCGGCGGCGGCGGCGGGTATCCGCTACCAGGGGCGTGCCGACCTGGTGATGGTGGAGCTTGCCCAGGGCACCGCCGCCGCCGGCGTGTTCACGCGCAACCTCTGCCCCGGCGCTCCGGTTGATTGGTGCCGTGCCGCATTGCGCAGTGGCCGGGCGCGGGCGCTGGTGGTCAATGCCGGCAACGCCAACGTGTTTACCGGCAAGGCCGGCGCGCAGGCGGCGGCGGCCACGGCGGCGGTGGCGGCGGCGCTGGTCGGCTGCCCGGACGACGAGGTCTTCATCGCCTCGACCGGAGTGATCGGCGAGGCGCTGCCGCACGAGCGCATCACTGCGGCTTTGCCGGCGCTGCACGCGAGCCTGCGCGAGGATGGCTGGGAGCAGGCGGCGCGCGGCATCATGACCACAGACACTTTCGCCAAGGCGGCGACCCGCGTGGCGATGGTCGGCGGCATCGAAGTGCGCATTAGCGGCATCGCCAAGGGCAGCGGCATGATCGCACCTGACATGGCGACCATGCTGTGCTTCGTGTTCACCGACGCGCGCATCCCGGCGGAGCCGTTGCAGGCGGCGCTGGCGCATGGCGTCGAGCGCAGCTTCAACTGCATCACCGTGGACAGCGACACCTCGACGTCCGACACCGTGCTGCTGTTCGCCACCGGCCAGGCCGGCAACCCCGCTGGCGACCTAGGCGACTTCGCCGTCAAGTTGAACGAGTTGCTGCTCGACCTTGCGTTGCAGGTGGTGCGCGACGGCGAGGGCGCGCAGAAGCTGGTGCGGATCGACGTGGCCGGCGCCGTCTCGCCGCAGTCGGCGCGCCGCGTGGCGCTGGCGGTCGGCAACTCGCCGCTGGTCAAGACCGCCATCGCCGGCGAGGACGCCAACTGGGGCCGCATCGTCATGGCGGTGGGCAAGGCCGGCGAGCCTGCCGACCGCGACCGGCTGGGCATCGCCGTCGGCGGTATCTGGATGGCGCGCGCCGGTGCCGTCGTGGACGGCTACGACGAGGCGCCGGTGGTGGCGCACATGCGCGGCCGCGAGATCGCCATCACCGTCGACCTCGGGATGGGCGAGGGCGCCGCCACCGTCTGGACCTGCGATCTCACGCACGGCTACATCGACATCAATGGCAGCTACCGCAGCTAGGATCGCGCGGCATGCTGCGGCGCGGCTGCCCTGGACCGCTCGGAGTTCTGAACCGGCCCGGCGTTGGCAGCCTGCCGCGCATCCGACACTGGCCGGTCGATGTTGGCCGCCAGGAAGGCGTGCAACTCCGCGTCGGCGATCGGTTGCAGCACGCCAGGGTCGCAATTCACACGGGTCGGCGCCGACGCCATCCCAACCGCCGGGAACGCGACTCGGACGCCCGCCGCCGATGACTGGGCTGACGACTGGGCCGATGACGAGGCGGCACGAAATCGTTCCACGACTCCGTAACGCGACGTGCCGTCCGGCAGTCGATAACGAACGGCATCTCCTAGATTGACTTGTCCACGACCTGCCATAGTTTCCTCCTAGCAAATATTGCGAGTTGAGCGACTTGCTCTTGCACGGCACTGGTTTGTCTAGCCCATGCTTACTGTGAACAATCTTTGTGAATTGTAAGCTCTCGATATTGTGAGTTATCCAATACATGAACTTAACTGTTGTGATATCGGCTGGATCATTTGCACACCCATCCTTGGTCGCTGGCGCGGCGGCACGGAACACGCACCCCTTGTTTCGTGAGCGATGTTTGGGCAAGCCTTGCGGATGTCGGATGACGTTGCCGCACAGGAGACCGGGTTCGAGCCGTTGCGCACCGATCGGCTGTCGTTGCGCCCGTATCGCGCCGCCGACGCTCCGGCGCTGCACCGCCTCATCAACGACTGGGAGGTATGCCGCACGCTGACCGTGGTGCCGTTCCCTTATCCGCGGGCGCTGGCCGACGATTGGATTGCCTCCACCGCCATCTCGCTGGCTGCCGGCGACGCCTACGATCTGGCGATCACCGGCACGGAGGGCACCGGCACGGAGGGTGAGGCGGAGGTGCTGGTGGGCAGCGTCGGCCTGCGCATCGACCGCGCCGCGCGCTCGGGGCGGCTGGGCTATTGGGTCGGGCGGCGCTACTGGGGGCACGGCGTCGCCAGCGAGGCGGCCGGGCGGCTGGCGCGCTGGGCGATGGCCAACCTCGACCTCGACCGGCTGACCTCGACGGTGGCCACGGACAATCCCGCCTCGGTCGCGGTGCTGCGCCGGGTCGGCTTCCGTCATGTCGGCTCAGCCAGCGAGCGTTTCCTGGCACGCGGCGGCGAGCATCCGGTGCTGCGTTTCGAGGCCGAACGCGGCGACCTGTTCGACAACCTGCCCGCCAGCCGATTGCCTGCCAGCGCCACGCCGCCCGACGCGCCCGCGCCACCGGAGCCGGCGGGGGCCAAGCCGCTGCTGCTGGTGGCCGCCTGCGCGCTGATCGACAGCGACGGCCGTGTGCTGCTGGCGCGGCGGCCGGAGGGCAAGCGGATGGCCGGCCTGTGGGAGTTCCCCGGCGGCAAGCTCGATCCCGGCGAGACCCCGGAGGCGGCGCTGATCCGCGAGCTGCGCGAGGAGTTGGGCATCGACGTCGCCAGCAACTGCCTGGCGGCATTCGCCTTCGCCTCGCACGCCTACGAACAGTTCCACCTGCTGATGCCGCTGTTCCTGTGCCGCCGCTGGAAAGGCAAGATGACGGCGCGCGAGGGGCAGGCGCTGGCCTGGGTGCGGCCGGACAAGCTGAAAGACTACCCGATGCCCGCCGCCGACCTGCCCTTGGTGCCGCTGCTGCGCGACTTCCTGTAGGCTTGAGTGGTTAGCCGAAGCCCTCCAGCACGATCTTGCCGCGCGCCCGGCCGCTCTCGATCAGCGCATGGGCGCGGCGCAGGTTGGCGGCGTTGACCGGCCCGTAGTGGTCGGCGAGCGTGGTCTGCACCGCGCCGCTCTCCAGCATTCCCGCCGTTTCGTTCAGCAGGTCGTGCTGCGCCTGCATGTCGGCGGTGCCGAACAGCGAGTGGGTGAACATCGACTCCCAATGCAGCGACGCCGACTTGCCCTTGATCGCGCTGATGTCGAACGGGCCGGAGTCGTCGATCAGCCCGATCCGGCCGCTCGGCGCCACCACCGCGGCAATCGCCGGCCAATGCTTGTCGGTGTGGGTGGTCGAGAAGATCAAGCCGACCTGCGCCACGCCGAGCGCCGCCATCTGCGCCGGAATGTCGCCGTGGTGGTCGATCACGTCGTGCGCGCCCAGGCTCAGGCACCATTGCCTGGTGTCCGGGCGTGACGCGGTGGCGACGATGCGCAGGCCGGTGAGCTGGCGGGCCAACTGGATCGCCATGCTGCCGACCCCGCCGCCGCCGCCGATCAGCAGCAGCGCCCGTCCCTGGCCGGCGTCGCCGCGCGGCACCTGCAGGCGCTCGAACAGCATCTCCCAGGCGGTGATGGTGGTGAGCGGCACGGCGGCGGCCTCGGCGAACGACAGGTTGCGCGGCTTGCGGCCGACGATCCGCTCGTCGACCAGGTGCAGTTCGCTGTTGGTGCCGGGACGGATGATCGAGCCGGCGTAGTACACCTCGTCGCCGGGGCGGAACAGCGTGCAGTCGGGGCCGGTCGCCTCGACCACTCCGGCGGCGTCCCAGCCCAGCACCTTGGCCGGGCTGCCTGGCTCGAAGCGGCGGCGCATCTTGGTGTCCACCGGGTTCACGCTGATGGCGTGGACGCGCACCAACAGGTCGCGGCCCTGCGCCACAGGGTCGGGCAGGGTGGTGTCTTCCAGTGCGCGAGAATCTTCGATTGGGTAGGAACCGGTGCAGATCACGGCTTTCATGGGCAATGTCCTGGCAGTTTGAGGCGTCGTTATGCGCCCCCGCGCGTATAGTGGGGTATGAGCACGCACGCAGCCAACCCCACCGCCTGTTTGTTGATTATCGGTAACGAGGTGCTGTCCGGCCGCACCCGCGACCTCAACATCCATTTCATCGCCGGCCGGCTCGGCGCCATCGGGCTGCCTTTGCGGGAGGTGCGGGTGATCCCAGACATCACCGACATCATCGTGCGCACCGTCAACGAGGTGCGGGCGCGCTACGACCATGTGTTCACCACCGGCGGCATCGGGCCGACGCACGACGACATCACCGCCGAGTGCATCTCGATCGCCTTCGGGGTGCCATGGGAGCCGAATCCCGAGGCGATGGCCATGATGTCGGCGCGCTACGCCCCCGGCGAGTTCAACGCCGCCCGGCAGCGCATGGCGACGATGCCGCGCGGCGCCACGCTGATCCCCAACCCGGTCTCGTTCGCCCCCGGCTTCAGCATCGGCAACGTACACGTGATGGCCGGCGTGCCGCGGATCATGCAGGGCATGTGGGAGGGCCTGGAGCCGATGCTGCCGCGAGGCCGCCCGGTGGTGTCGCGCGCGGTCCATGCGACGGGCCTGCTGGAAGGGCTGATCGCCGCCGGCCTGTCGGCGATTCAGGACCGCTACCCCGACCTCGACATCGGCAGCTACCCGTACGAACGGCCGAACGGCAACGGCGTGGCGATCGTGGCCAAGGGGCTGGACGCAGGCGAGGCGGAAGCGGCGGTGGCGGAGGTCGTGGCCCTGATGCGCGAGGTGGGCCGCACGCCGGTCATGGGCGAGCCGCCGGCGTAGGCGGAAAAGCGTAGCGCCTCCCGCCCTACGCCCCCTTGGGAGTATCCAGGCGCAGCGAGAGCGCGTGCAGGCCGCTGTCGAACTCGGGCTGCAGCGCGGCGTGGACGGCGCGCGAGCGGGCCAGCCGGCCTTGTCCGCGGAAGGCGTCGCTTTCCAGCTCCACCGTGTAATGCGTCTCGCCGCCCGCGGTGGCGCCGGCGTGCCCGGCGTGTTGCGCGCTGTCGTCGGTCACCCGCAGGCGGTGCGGCGCGAAGGTTGCGGTGAGGGTGGCGGCGATGCGGTCTGCTCGGTTCATGGCGGTGTCTTACCTGCCACCCGCCGCAGGCTGCAAACACCCCTTCCCAAACCGGCCGCGGCGACGCACATAGCTCGGAATGACCAAGCGCCCAACCCGCTCACGGGCCTACGCGCCCGATCCCGCGGCGCCGGGCCGCACCTGCGAAATACCAGGCTGCCCGGAAGCCGGGGGATACCGCGCGCCGAAATCGCGCGTCGCGCTCAACCAGTACTGGTGGTTCTGCCTCGACCACGTGCGCGCCTACAACGCCGCCTGGGACTTCTACAAAGGCATGTCCCCCGGCGAGATCGAGGCGCAGACGCGGTCCGACATCGGCGGGCAGCGTCCGACCTGGCCGCTCGGCAGCCTCGGTGGGCGCATCGACGAGGCCATGCTGCGCGACCCGTTGCATGTGCTCAACGCCGGGATGCGCGGCGCCCACGCGGCGGCCCAGGCGCGCGAGGCGGTGCCGGCTGAACTGCGTGAGCCGCTGGCAACTCTGGGCCTTGAATGGCCCTTAACTATCGACGTGCTGAAACACCGCTACAAATCGCTGGCCAAGCTGCACCATCCAGACGCCAACGGCGGCGACCGGGCGGCGGAGGAGCGGCTCAAGACGATTAACCTGGCTTACGCGGCCTTGCGCACACGGGTTTCGGTCGAGCCGCGCATGGCGGCGACGGGCTGATGGGGCTAGACTGTCAATCGCGAAATCACAGGATCGCTGGCCTATGAACAACATCGCCGCCATCACCATCGACATGCCTGACACCACCGTGGACGCGCGCAGCACGTTCGGCCTCGATCAGGATCTGGCGGTGCCGGCCTTCAGCGTCCGCACCGAGCAGGTGCCGGACATCGACCCGGCCTACCGCTTCGACCGCGAAACCACGCAGGCGATCCTGGCCGGGTTCTCGTACAACCGGCGGGTGATGATCCAGGGCTACCACGGCACCGGCAAGTCGACGCACATCGAGCAGGTGGCGGCGCGGCTGAACTGGCCGTGCATCCGCATCAACCTCGACAGCCACATCAGCCGCATCGACCTGATCGGCAAGGACGCCATCGTCCTGCAGGACGGCAAGCAGGTGACCGAGTTCCGCGAGGGCATCCTGCCGTGGGCGCTGCAGCACCCCTGCGCGCTGGTGTTCGACGAGTACGACGCCGGGCGGCCCGACGTGATGTTCGTGATCCAGCGGGTGCTGGAGGTCGAGGGCCGGCTCACCTTGCTCGACCAGAACCGGGTGATCCGCCCGCACGGTGCTTTTCGGCTGTTCGCCACCGCCAATACGGTCGGCCTGGGCGACACCACCGGCCTGTACCACGGCACCCAGCAGATCAACCAGGGCCAGATGGACCGCTGGAACATCGTCGCCACGTTGAACTACCTGCCGCACGCGCAGGAGACCGAGATCGTGATGGCCAAGATGGGCCTGGACATGGCCAACAAGGGCGAGCGCCGCCGCGTCGAGAGCATGGTGGCACTGGCCGACCTGACCCGCGCCGGCTTCATCAACGGCGACATCTCGACCGTGATGAGCCCACGCACGGTCATCACCTGGGCCGAGAACGCGCGCATCTTCGGCGACATGAACTTCGCTTTCCGCGTCACCTTCCTGAACAAGTGCGACGAGGCGGAGCGCAGCACGGTCGCCGAGTACTACCAGCGCTGCTTCAACGAGGAACTCGTGACCGGCAACCTGGTGCGCAAGGCCGGCTAGGCGATGAGCGCCGGGGGCAAGGACAGCAGCCGCAGCGAAGACTTCAAGCGCGCCACCGCCGGCGCGCTGCGGGCGATGGCGCAGACGCCCGACGTGCAGGTGGCGTTCCAGCCCGGGCCGTCCGGCCTGGCCGGCAAGCGCGCCCGGCTGCCGCTGCCGACGCGGGCGCTGCCGGCGCCGGAGATGGCCCGGCTGCGCGGCGCCGCCGATAGCGTGGCGCTGCGCCTGCGCCACCACGACGACACCATCCACGCCGCCCGGATGCCGCAGCAGCGCGACGCGCGTGACGCCTACGACGCCATGGAGCAGGTGCGGGTCGAGGTGCTGGGCGGTCAATCCATGGCCGGGGTGGCCGCCAACCTGCGCGCCCGCCTAGCCGACGAGTGCGATGCCGAGGGCTACGACCGCATGACCCGGCGCGACCAGCTGCCGGTCGCGGTGGCGCTGTCGCTGCTGGCGCGCGAGCGCATGAGCGGCGAAGCCAGCCCGCCCGCGGTGGCGCGCGTGCTCGACCAGTGGCGCGACACGTTGGGCGACGCCGCCGACCTGGCCTTCGACGAGATGGCCGGCGTCACCGGCGATCAGGCCGGCTTCACCCGCGCCGCGCGCAAGCTGCTGGCCGCGCTCGAACTGGCGGAGGCCGAGCTCGAGGCCGAGCCGGATGAGAGCGACGAGGGCGAGGAGGGCGGCGAGCAGTCCGGTCAGGAGGATGCCAGCCCGGAGGACGAGGGGCAGACCGAGAGCGAAACCGAGAGCACGCTCGGCGCGCAGCCGGAGATGGCCGAGGGCGAAAGCGCCGAGCAGCAGGACGGCGAGGACAGCGAGGACGATGCCGCCACCGCCGAGGGCGAGGATCGCCCGGGAGGCCCGCAACCCCGCCGCGAACGCCCCAACGCCGAGCCGGAAATTACCTACCGCCCCTACGCCAAGCAGTTCGACGAGGAAATCTCGGCCGAGGATCTGTGCGACGCCGACGAGCTTTCGCGGCTGCGCCAGCAACTCGACCAGCAGCTGCAGCACCTGCAGGGCGTCGTCTCCAAGCTGGCCAACCGGCTGCAGCGGCGCTTGCTGGCGCAGCAGACGCGGGCCTGGGACTTCGACCTGGAAGAAGGGATGCTCGACGCCGGCCGCCTCGCCCGCATCGTCGCCAACCCGACGCTGTCGCTGTCCTACAAGCGGGAGCGGGAGACCGATTTCCGCGATACAGTGGTGACGCTGCTGATCGACAACTCCGGCTCGATGCGCGGGCGGCCGATCACCGTGGCGGCGATGTGCGGCGACATCCTGGCCCGCACGCTGGAGCGCTGCGCGGTCAAGGTCGAGGTGCTGGGCTTCACCACCCGCGCCTGGAAAGGCGGCCAGTCGCGCGAGCGTTGGGTCGCCGAGGGCAAGCCGCGCAATCCCGGCCGGCTCAACGACCTGCGCCACATCATCTACAAATCGGCCGATGCGCCGTGGCGGCGCGCGCGCAAGAACCTCGGGCTGATGCTGCGCGAGGGCTTGCTCAAGGAGAACATCGACGGCGAGGCGCTGGCCTGGGCCTACCGCCGCCTGCTGGGGCGGAGCGAGCACCGCCGTATCCTGATGGTCATCAGCGACGGTGCGCCGGTGGACGACAGCACGTTGTCGGTGAACCCTGGCAACTACCTGGAACGGCACCTGCGCGAGGTGATCCGCGAGATCGAGGGCCGCGACCTGGTGGAGCTGATCGCCATCGGCATCGGCCACGACGTGACCCGCTACTACCGCCGCGCCGTCACCATCGTCGACGCCGAGGAATTGGGCGGCACCATGTTGAAGCAGTTGACCGAACTGTTCGACGAGGCTGCCGCCCTGGCCTGGGCGAGGGCGGCAGCCGAGCGGGCGCCATTGGTGGCGTGAGCGGAGGCGCCGTCAGAGAACGGCGGGCGGCGGCGTCTCGCCGGGCACATGGCCGGGCATCGGCGGCGGCGGGGCTTCGTCGGGGATCGGGTCGATATCGGGTCCGGGCGGCGGCGGGACGGAGCCGGGCAGCTCGGGCGGCAAGATGGGTACGTCGCTCATGGTCGCTCTCCTGGGTTAGCCGTTGATGACGGAACCGCCGTTGGGATGCAGCACCTGCCCCGACATGTACGAGGCGTCGGACGAGGCGAGGAAGATGTAGGACGGCGCTACCTCGTCCGGTTGCCCGGCCCGCTTCATCGGCACCGCCTCGCCATGCTGCGCGGCCTTCTCGGCCGGGTAGCTGGCGGGGATCAGCGGCGTCCAGATCGGTCCGGGCGCCACCGCGTTGACCCGGATGCCGCGGTCCATCAGCAGCATCGCCAACGAGCGGGTGAAGGCCACGATGGCGCCCTTGGTCGCCGCGTAGTCGATCTGTGTCGGGCTGCCCTTGTAGGCGGTGACCGAGGTCGTGTTGATGATCGCGGCCCCTTCCTTGAGGTGCGGCAGGGCGGCGCGGGTCAGGTAGAACTGGCTGAAGATGTTGGTGCGGAAGGTCCGCTCGATCTGCTCGTCGGAGATCTTCTCGAAGTCGGGCTGCAAATGCTGCTCGGCGGCGTTGTTCACCAGGATGTCGAGCCGGCCCATTGCCTTGACCGCCTGATCCACCAGGTCGTCGCAGAACGCGCTGCTGCCGATGTCGCCGCTGACCGCCATGGCGCGCCGGCCTTCGGCCTGGATCAGCTTCATCGTCTCCTGCGCGTCCTCGTGCTCGTCGAGGTAGGCGATCACCACGTCGGCGCCCTCCTTGGCGAAGCCGATGGCCACCGCCCGGCCGATGCCGGAGTCGCCCCCGCTGATGAGCGCCACCTTGCCGGACAGCTTCTCGGTGCCGTGCCACTCGCGCATCTGCGACTCCGGACGCGGGTCCATCTCCGACTCCAGGCCCGGCTGGATGGATTGTGATTGCGGCGGCTGCAACTCATCGCTCATGGAATGCCTTCCGCGACTGGGTAGGCAATGAAAGCGCGCCGGCTAGGCGGGGGTTCCCGGCTGGCGCAACTCGCTCCATTGCCAGGCGAGCAAGCCCGGCACCCCGACCACCACTTCGCGCCCCCGCTTGACCATGGACAGCGCGATGGCGGCGTCGGCCGGGATGCCGAACAGCCCGCTGACCAGGGCGAAGCCGCCCTTCGAGGCGCCACCCAGGCGGCTCGCCAGATTTGTTGGCCTGATCGCATCGACGCCGACCCAGGCCACCCCGGCGATCATGACGGCGCCTCCAGCCGCGACCAGCCAGCGCATCATGCTCGTCTGTGCCGACCGGCGTGCCTACTGGAACAGGCCGCCGATGCCGCCCCAGACGCCGAGCGCGCAGGTGACGCCGGACACCGCGACGACGACCACGAGGTAGACGCCGCGCAGCCGCACCGCGGGCGGCAGGGCGCGCGTCGCGAGCAGCACCAGGAAGCCCATGACGACGGGCAGCAACAACGCATTCATCACCTGCACGCCGACGTTGAGGGACACCAGATCGGGCACCAGCCCAATCAGCAACGCACCGCCCACGATGCAGGCTGCATAGCATCCATAGAACCATCGCGCCTGCAGCGGATGGTATTCCAGCGACCGGCGATACCCTGCGACCTCGCCCAGTCCCCAGGCCAGCGCCAGCGAGGACACCACCGCGGCCACCATCGCCGCCCCCAGCACGCCCAAACCGAACACCACGCGCCCGGCCTGCACGCCCAACAGCGGCGTCAGCGCGCGGCTCATGTCGCCCACCGTGGCCAAGCTGAGCGTAGGCGGGCTGGTGTGCGCCGCCCCTTGCCCGGCGAGCGAAGCCCCGGCAACCAACACCGCCCCCATCACCAGCTGCGTCACGACCGCGCCGGCGGCCGTGTCCCAGCGCGCGGCGGCAAAGTGCTCCGGGCGCAGCTTCTTGTCGGCGATGGCGGATTGCTGGTAGAAGATCATCCATGGCATGATGACGGCGCCGATGTTGGCCGCGACAAGGTACAGGTAGTCGGGATCGCGGACCGGGATCTGCAGCGCCTGCCGCAGCATCGCGTGCGGGTCCGGCTGCGCCGCCCAGGCGACGCCGAAGAACGCCAGCTCGAACAGCCCGATCACGATGGCCGCGCGCTCCACCCGGCGGTACGAGCCGGTCACCACCATGGCCAGCAGCGCCGCCGCCGCCAATGGCAAGGTGACGCCGCGCGAAACCCCGAACATCTCGCCCACTCCCGCCACGCCGGAGAATTCGGTCAGCAGCGCCCCGATGGTGGCGACCGCCAGCCCGGCGGCGGACACCCAGGCCCAGGCCGGCCCGAAGGTGTCGCGGATCAGCTCGCCATGGCCGCGCCCGGTGAAGATGCCGAGCCGCACCGTCAGCTCCTGCACCATGTACAGGATCGGCATCAGCACGAACTGCAGCAGCAGCAGCCGGTAGCCCCATTGCACCCCGCTCTGCCCGGCGGTGATGATGCTGCCGACGTCGGTGTCGGCCAGCATGACCACCAGCCCGGGGCCGAACACCGCCAAGGCACGGCCGATGCGGGAGCCGGGGGTGGCGCGGGCAGAGGCCATAGTTGCAAATAACTCGCAGTTGCGTTTGGCGGTGGTAGTCGACCCTCGCCGCGTGCGTCAACCAAAGCCGCTTGCGCCGAGTTGCCGCGCGACCGAAAACAACGGCATGAAGCCGCTGTCCGCCCCAGTGTTGCCCGCCCCAGTGTTGCGCCTGCACAACAGCCTGACCCGCCGGCGGGAGGCGTTGGAGCCGGCCGATCCGTCGCATGTGCGGATGTATGTGTGCGGCCCGACCGTCTACGACCGGGCACATCTGGGCAACGCGCGCCCGGTGGTGGTGTTCGACGTGCTGGCGCGGCTGCTGCGGCGGCTGTACCCGCGCGTCACCTATGTCCGCAACATCACCGACGTGGACGATAAGATCAACGCCCGCGCCGCCGCCTTGGACGAACCAATCGGCGTCCTCACGGCCCGCACCACCGCCGACTTCCACGCCGACATGGCGGCCCTCGGCGCGCTGCCGCCCGATATCGAGCCGGCGGCGACCGCGCACATCCCGGAGATGCTGGACATCATCGGGCGCCTGATCGCCGGCGGCCACGCCTATGCCGCCGAGGGCCATGTGCTGTTCGCGGTCGCCAGCTATCCCGCCTATGGCCGCCTGTCGGGCCGCAGCCCGGACGAGTTGCAGGCCGGCGCGCGCGTCGAGGTCGCTCCATACAAGCGCGATCCCGGCGACTTCGTGCTGTGGAAACCGTCCACGCCCGATCTGCCGGGCTGGGACAGTCCCTGGGGGCGCGGCCGGCCCGGCTGGCATATCGAGTGCAGCGCGATGGCTTGGCGCTACCTGGGCGAGAGTTTCGACATCCACGGCGGCGGCCAGGACCTGCTGTTCCCGCACCACGAGAACGAGATGGCGCAGTCGTGCTGCGCCTTCCCCGGCCAGGACTTCGCCCGCGTCTGGCTGCACAACGGCATGTTGCTGGTCGGCGGCGAGAAGATGAGCAAGAGCCTGGGCAACTTCCGCACCGTGCGGGAGGCGCTGGAGCAGGCGCCGGGCGAGGCGATCCGGCTGCTGCTGCTGCGTTCGCATTACCGTTCCACGCTGGACTTCTCCGACGCGGCGCTGGCCGAGGCAAGGCACGACCTCGACCGCTGGTACCGCGCCCTGCAGCGTACCCACGCAGCGGCAGCCGATGTGCCTATGCCTGTGCTGGCGGCGCTGTGCGACGACCTCAACACGCCGCTGGCATTCTCGGCGATGCACGCGCTGGCGGATGCCGCGATGGCTGGCGATGCGCAGGCGGCGGGTGGCCTGCTGGCTGCCGGCGGCCTGCTCGGGTTGCTGCGGGCCGATCCCGCCGCCTGGTTCCGTGGTCCCGAGGCCGACGACGGCGCCGCCATCGAGGTGGCCATCGCCGAGCGGCTGGCGGCGCGCAAGGCCCGCGACTTCGCCCGCGCCGACGCGATCCGCCGCGAACTGGCCGACCGGGGCGTGCTGCTGGAGGACGGGCCGCAGGGTACGACTTGGCGCCGCGCATGACGGGACGTGACGGGGGCGCCGACCTGGCGCCGATCGGCAACAGCCCGGTGGTCGTGCTGGTGCGTCCGCAACTGGCCGACAACATCGGCGCCGTCGCCCGCGCCATGGCCAACGGCGGCTTGTTCGAGTTGCGGCTGGTGGCCCCGCGCGATGGCTGGCCGCAGGAGCGGGCGTGGCGCATGGCCTCGGGCGCCGACCGCATCCTCGATGCCGCCAGCGTGCATCCCGGTGTCGCCGAGGCGGTGGCCGACCTGCACCACGTCTATGCGACCTGCCCGCGGCCCCGCCATATCGTGAAGCCGGTGCTGACGGCGCGCGGCGCGGCGGCGGAGTTGCGCAGCGTGTGCGGCCGTGGGTTGCGCGCCGGCTTGCTGTTCGGGCCGGAGCGCGCCGGCCTGGACAACGACGACATGGCCTGCTGCGACGCGCTGGTGCGCTTCCCGCTCAACCCGGCGTTCATGAGCCTCAACCTGGCGCAGGCGGTGATGGTGGTCGCCTACGAGTGGTGGACCGCTGCCGACGACACCGCGCCGCGCTATCTTATGACCAACGAGACCGAGGTGGCGCCGAAGGCCGAGCTGGAGCGTCTGCTGGGCCACCTGACCGCCGAGCTGGACGCCTGCGGCTTCTTGGCCAACCTGCCCAAGCGCCCCGGCATGGTCCGCAACATCCGCCACTTCTTCCAGCGCGGCGAGGTGACGGTGCAGGAGCTGCGCACGCTGCACGGCATCGTCACCGAACTGGCTCGCGGGCGCCGGCAGCGTGGCCGGCCGGAGCCGTAGCCATCTTCCCGCGAATCCCCGAGAGCATTATGCTGCCGCCATGACCTCAGACCCTGCCCTGATGAGTGCCGAGGAACTGCTCGGCCATTATTCCCGCCGCGCCCTGAGCCCGATCGAGGCGCTCGAGGCCGTGACCGCGCGGATCGCCGCGCACAACCCGCGCATCAACGCCTTCGCGACGATGGACCCCTCGGCCCTGGCCGCCGCCGGCGAGAGTGCCGCGCGCTGGCGGGCCGGGCGGCCGATCGGCGCGCTCGACGGCGTGCCCTGCACGGTCAAGGACCTGGTCGACGTCGCCGGCCTGCCGACACGGCGCGGCAGCCGGCTCACCGAGACCGCCGCCGCCGCCGAGGACGCGCCGCTGGTGATGGGCCTGCGCCAGGCGGGGGCAGTGGTCATCGGCAAGACCACCACCACCGAATACGGCTGGAAGACGCCCGGCGACAGCCCGCTGCATGGCATCACGCGCAATCCCTGGAACACCGACCTCACCGCCGGCGGCTCGTCGTGCGGCGCGGCGGCGGCGGCGGCGGCGGGGTTCGCGCCGCTGCATGTCGGCACCGACGCCGGCGGCTCGATCCGCATTCCGGCGGCGTGGTGCGGCGTCGTGGGACTGAAACCAAGTTTCGGCCGGGTGCCGCAATGGCCGCTAGGGGCGTGCGGCCCGGTCGCCGTCGCCGGGCCGATCACCCGCACCGTGCGCGACGCGGCGCTGATGCTGGGCGCCCTGGCGCGGCACGACCTGCGCGACCCGTTCTGCCTGCCCGACGATCCCCGCGACTGGTGCCAGGGTATCGAGGACGGCGTTGCCGAGTTGCGCGTGGCGGTGCTGCGCCGTCCGGGCTTCGAGGCCCCGGTCGACTGGGAAGGCATCGCCGCGGTCGAGGACGCGGCGCGCCTGCTGATGGAAGCCGGCGCCGAGGTCGAGGAGGCCGACCCTGGCCTGCCCGACACGCGGGTGATCTTCGGCCGTCTCTGGGGCGTGGCGCTGGGCCGCCTGGTGGCCGGCATCCCGGAGACGCGGCGGCAGATGCTCGACCCCGGGTTGCTGGAGGTCGCGGCGTCGGTAGCGGATATGTCGGCCGAGGAGATGCTCGAGGCGGAAGCCATGCGGACCGCGGCGGCGCACGCCATGGCGCGGTTCCACCAGACCTACGACTTGGTGCTCTGCCCCACTGTGCCGAACCCGCCGATGTCGGCCGACGTGCTGACGGCCAACCCGGTTGAGGCGCTGTGGACGCAATGGGCGCCCTGGACCTTCGCCTACAACCTGACCCGCCAGCCCGCCATCACGGTGCCGATGGGCTTTGGTCCCAACGGTATGCCGCGCTCGGTGCAGTTGGCGTCGGCGATGTACCGCGACGATCTGGTGCTGCGGGCCGGGCGGATGCTGGAACTGGCGCAGCCGTTCGGGATGCCGGAGCTGTAGCCAATCGAGCTGTAGCCTATTCGGCGGGCGCCTGCGGCGGCGTGCGGTGGCGCAGGAACATTCGCGACAGGACATCGCTGCCCAGCAAATGGTGCAGGAACGCCAGCCCGGCATGGGCGGCGAGATAGGCCCACATCAGGACGTGCAGCAGGCTGTGGATGCGGATGGACAGATAACCAAACTGGGAACCGTCCGGTGCCAGCAGCCAGACCGTGCCGGTAACCGCCATTGCGGTGACCAGCAGCAGCCCCAGGCCATGCACCATCTCCGCAAACGCGCTGTCACGATCGTCGACCAGCTTGCCGCGCACGATGTTGCGGCCGTATTTGGCGATGTCGGTGCCCAACGCCCGCAGCCGCAGCCCGGAGAACCACGGCACCAGGGCACCGAGCGGCGTTTCGCGGTGGCGCACGAGAGTCCAAAGCCACAACGCGAACACCACGCTCAACGCGGCCACGCCGAGGTACTGGTGCGTCCGCCAAAGCAGCCCCGGAGCCGCGCCGTCACGCGGCCATTCAAGCAACAGGCTGCTGACCAGCTGGTGGATGACCGCCACGAGAAGCAGCAAATGCAACACGCGCGTCATGGTGGAGCGGCTGACTGTCACCGGCGTTCCTTGTTGCTGTCAAAGCCACATCCGACGTGGACCAGCACGGCAACAGCCTACGGATAACTTATTGTTTCGGGAAGTGGCTGTGCTACTTCGGGCGTGAAGGATACCGTCATTGTACCTGCGTCCCGTTTTCACCGAGACCGAGCCCGAACGCATCGACGCGCTGATCCGCGCGCACTCGTTCGGGCTGTTGGTAACCCATGGCGACGCCGGCAGTGAGGCGACACATCTGCCGTTCGTGCTGTCGCGCGACGGCGGCGAACTGCTGCTGGAGGCGCATCTGGCGGCGGCCAACCCGCAATGCGCGGCATTGGCCGGAGGAGCCGCGCTGGCGGTGTTCAGCGGCCCGCACGCCTATATCTCGCCGCGCTGGTACGAGGCGCAGCCGTCGGTGCCGACCTGGGATTACGTGGCGGTACATGTCCACGGCGTATTGCAGCCGGTGACGGCGGCGGACGACATGCGGGCGATGCTGGATCGTTTGGCGGAGGCCGACCCAGTCGGCTACGCGACGGCCGACCAGTCCGACAGCTACATCGCCGGGATGCTGCGCGGCATCCAGGCGTTCCGGTTACGGGCGACCCGGGTGCAGGCGCAATGGAAGATGAGTCAGAACCGCAGCGCCGAGGACCGCATACGGGTTGCGGCGGCGCTGCGCGGCCGGGGCGAAGACGCTGTGGCGGATCTGATCGCCGCCACGCTGCCCTAAACGGAAGATGGTCGCGGCAAGTTAGAAACCTTCGCGCTCCAGGCGCTTGCGCTCCATCTTGCGGGCGCGGCGGACGGCTTCGGCGGCCTCGCGGGCGCGGCGCTCCGACGGCTTCTCGAAATGGCGGCGCAGCTTCATCTCGCGGAAGATGCCTTCGCGCTGCATTTTCTTCTTGAGCGCCTTGAGCGCCTGATCGACGTTGTTGTCACGAACCAGAACCTGCACTTGGCCGCCTACTCCTGTCATGCGGCGTCCCGACCATCGGGGCGCGTGAACATAGGTCCCGGGCGGAAGCTCCATCCGGGAGGCGGCGGCTTTAGCACAGCCGCGGCACCTCGCCAAAGCCTTTTGCAGCCCCTATGTCGGCAGTATCGCAGCAAGGCGCCCGGCATGGCCATCCTGAAGATCGCCCGCATGGGACATCCCGTGCTGCTGCAACGCGCGCAACCGGTCGCCGACGTGGCCGATCCGGCCATCCAGCGCCTGATCGACGACATGATCGAGACCATGCACGACGCCCGCGGCGCCGGCCTCGCCGCGCCCCAGGTGCATGTCTCATTGCGGCTGTTCGTCTTCCACGTCACCGCCACGCGCGCCGGCGCCGATCCCGAGGACGCGGAAATGGGCGACACCGTGGTCATCAACCCGCAGGTGACGCCGGTCGGGGACATCATTGCCCAGGGCTGGGAGGGCTGCCTGTCCATCCCCGGCCTGCAGGCGGCGGTGCCGCGGCCGGAGCGGGTGCGCTACCGTGGTCTCGACCGTCACGGCATCGCGTTCGAGCGCGCGGCGTCCGGCTTCCACGCGCGTCTCGTGCAGCACGAGACCGACCATCTGGACGGGATACTCTACCCTATGCGCATGAGCGACTTTACCCAATTCGGCTTCAACGAGGAACTGGCGCGGGCCGCGGAAGCGCGCGCATGACCGCCGAACCGGAGCGGTCGCCCGAGCGCGACGCGGCGATCCGGGCGATGCTGCCCTACGTGGCCGGCGAAGGCTGGACCCTGGCCACGTTGCGGCACGCGATGGCCGAAGGCGGCGCCGACCCGCTCGATGCCGGCATGTTGTTCACGCGCGCCTCCGATATCGTCGAGGCCTGGGCCGATCTCGCCGACCGCGACATGGCCGCTGGAGCTATTGGGATCGCGGACTTGCGCCTGTCGCAACGGGTGCGCGCCCTGGTGGCGCTGCGGCTGCGGCAAAGCCGGGACCACCGCGAGGCGGTGCGCCGGGCCTTGGCGGTGCTGGCGACGCCGGGCCATGCGGCAATGGCGGCGCGGATCACCGCGCGCACGGTGGATGCGATCTGGCACGCGGCAGGCGACCGCTCGGCCGATTTCAGTTGGTACAGCAAGCGCGCGATCCTGGCCGCGATCTACTCCGCGACCCTGCTGTTCTGGCTGCGCGACGTGAGCGACGACGCCGCCGACACGCTGGCGTTCCTCGACCGCCGGCTGGCCGGCCTGGGCCGCATCACCCGGCTACGCCAGCGCCTGACCGCCTGGATGCCAGGCCACAAGCAGGCCGCCTGATTGCCGGAACCGCACTGTTGCCGCGACGTTGCCACCAAGTCGCTGAACCGTCCGGGAGATTGGCCAAATGCGCGGTGTTCTGCTGTGGATGCTCGGGCTTCCCATCCCCATCATCATCCTGTTGTATATCTTCCACGTCATCTGACGGGGCCTGCTGCCCCTTGAGGCTGAAGTCGGTCTTGCCCATTTCCTGAGCACACGAGACGAAGCCGCTGCCGTAATCGGGGCGGACTTCGCCGGCGTCGCCTTACTCAGAAGGGACCGGACATGAACATCGAGAAGTTTACCGAACGCGCGCGCGGGTTCATCCAGGCGGCGCAGACCATCGCCTTGCGCGACTTCCACCCGCAATTGACGCCGGAGCATCTCCTCAAGGCGTTGCTCGACGATGAAGAGGGCGCGGCTGCCGGCCTGATCCGCGCGGCTGGCGGCGACGACAAGGCGGCGCGCGTGGCGGTCGAGGGTGAGTTGGCCAAGCTGCCCAAGGTGCAGGGCAGCGGCGCCTCGCAGCCTCAGGCAACCCCCGGCTTCGTGCGCCTGCTCGATGCCGCGCAGCAGGCGGCGACCAAGGCCGGCGACGAGTATGTGGCGCAGGACCGGCTGTTGCTGGCGCTGGCTGCCTCCGACTCTGCCGCTGCACGAGCGTTGCGCAGTGCCGGCGTGACCGCGCAGACGCTGGAAAAGGCGGTGGCCGACATCCGCAAGGGCCGCAAGGTGACCAGCCCGGCCGCCGAAGCCACCTTCGACGCGCTGAAGAAATACGCCCGCGACGTGACCGCCCTGGCCCGTGACGGCAAGCTTGATCCGGTGATCGGGCGCGACGAGGAGATCCGCCGCACCATCCAGGTGCTGGCCCGCCGCACCAAGAACAACCCGGTGCTGATCGGCGAGCCGGGCGTCGGCAAGACCGCCATCGTCGAAGGCTTGGCGCTGCGCATCGTCAACGGCGACGTGCCGGAGTCGCTCAAGGGCAAGAAGGTGTTGGCGCTCGACCTCGGCGCGCTGGTCGCCGGCGCCAAGTACCGCGGCGAGTTCGAGGAGCGGCTGAAAGCGGTCCA
>JAABUQ010002227.1_pt1 | contig 39110 bp, 35 predicted proteins | sample 5560001 | NCBI WGS metagenome assembly JAABUQ01 (sample SAMN10711888, study PRJNA513371) | rock metagenome | isolation source: Antarctica rocks | place: Antarctica: Victoria Land, Finger Mt nord | collected 2015-12-18 | reverse complement strand
CTTCGCGCCGTTGCCGGCGGAGGCGTCGTCCTTGAAGTATTGAACGAGCGTGCCGGGTTCCGGACCCTCGAACAGCACCTTGGCCTTGCCTTCATAGAGTTGCCGGCGGCGTGCCATGCCGTGATCCCTGTTCCTCACGCGGCCCAGATCGGCCGCGCACGCGGGGGGTATAGCAGGGGGGCGCATGGCCTGCCACGCCCGCGACGCGCAGGGCTGGGGACCAGGCACCGGATCAACCCGCTGTGTTCAACGCGACCGGGAGGAATGCCGCCCGGTCCGGCGGCCCGGCGACAAACAGCCACTCGGGCGTCCCGGCATCGGGCAGGCCCACCAGGGATGAGCATACCGTGCCGAAACCGTCCTCCGGCGGCACGTTCAGCGCCGCCGCACGGGGACCCGACCCGTCCGCCAGCAACGCCTGCCATGCCGCCCAGTCGCCAGTCGCCGGGTCAGGCGCCGAGGCGGCGGCGAAGCGCGGCAGGTGCGCCCGCGCCCGTGGGCTGTCGGGGTCGTTTGGATCATGCGCCGTCACGATGTGGCAGCCCGGCGGCAACGCCCAGCCCTCCAACCGCCCATGGCCCAGCCCGCGGATGAAGTGCGCCGACCGGCGGTCGGCGACGACCATGTTGAAGCTCCGGTACTCCGCGGCGTCCAGCGCAAGCAACGCATCGGTTGCCGCGGACGCCGAAGGGTGTCGCACCGCCAGGAGCGGCAGCCCGCCCCGGCTCAGCTTGCCCGGCGCCGGCCCGAGGCTGCCGGGACGGTTCAGCACCGCCGCCAGCAGGCCGCCGCGCATCGCCATCCACGTCCCGCCGCCCAGCCGGTCGCGTCCGGCCATCGTGCCGGGCTGCTCGGGCCAGTAAGCGCCGGGCGGGTCCCAGGGCCGGTCCAGCCGCTCGTCGCGGTTGGCGGCGATCAGGACTGGCCAGGCATGGCCGGGACGCAGGAGCAGGACGACGGTGCACACGGCGGCGCGTATGCCACCGTGCGCGCCCGGCTACCAGCCGCGGTGCTCGTACTCCTCATGACGCTCATGGCGCCACTCGCGATGCCGGCGCTCGCGTTCCATCTCCTCGTGACGCCGCCATTCGCGGTGGCGCCATTCCTCGTCATACTGCGCCGGGTAGTAGTGCACCGGCTGCACGGCCGCCGGGCCGGCGGCGAACGGGACCGGGCTGGCGAGCGGCACCGCGGCGCGTGCGCCGGAAACCGCTGCCGTCGCGCCGACCAAGACAGTCAACCCCATCAACAACTTGCGCATGTTCATGGACCTCCTTCTGATCCATCGCCAATCTGCGTAGCGACCGTGGCCGAATCAGGCCGCGCCCGTGGCAAGATCGTGGCTGCCGAACACGCGCTCGAACACGTGATCGACATGGCGCAGGTGCAGCTCGGCGGCCATCGCGCGGTCCAGTTCCGCGGGCGGCACGCGGGCCGCGACCTCCGGGTCGGCCTCCAGGTTGGCGCGGAAGCTCCGGGCGCCGGAATGGCCGAGCTGCGTCCAGGTCGCCATCGCGCTGCGCTGCACGATGCGGTAGGCGTCCTCCCGCAGGATGCCCGCCCGGGTCAGCGCCAGCAGCACCTCGCCGCTGTGCACCACGCCGCCGAGGCCCTCAAGGTTCGCCAGCATCTGCTCGGGATACACCGTGAGCTTGTCGATCATCCCGGCCAGCCGCGCCAGGGCGAAGTCGAGCGTCACCGTCGCGTCCGGCCCGATGGCCCGCTCCACGCTGGAATGGCTGATGTCGCGCTCATGCCACAGCGCCACGTTCTCCAGCGCCGGGGTCACGGCGGCGCGGACGATACGGGCGAGGCCGGTCAGGTTCTCCGACAGCACCGGGTTGCGCTTGTGCGGCATGGCGCTGCTGCCCTTCTGGCCCGGATGGAAGAACTCCTCGGCCTCCCGGACCTCGCTGCGCTGCAGGTGCCGCACCTCCGTCGCCAGCCGCTCGATGCCCGACGCGATCACGCCCAGCGTGCAGAAGAGCGCGGCGTGGCGGTCGCGCGGGATGACCTGGGTCGAAACCGTCTCGGGCTGCAGGCCGAGATGCCGTGCCACGTGCGCCTCGACCGCCGGGTCGACGTGGGCATAGGTGCCGACGGCGCCGCTGATCGCGCAGACCGCGACCTCTGCCCGCGCCTGCACGAGGCGCGCGCGGTTGCGGGCGAACTCGGCGTAGTGCCCGGCGAGCTTCAGGCCGAAGCTTGTCGGCTCCGCATGGATGCCGTGGCTGCGCCCGATGGTCAGGGTATGCCGGTGCTCGACGGCCCGGCGCTTCAACGCGGCCAGCAGGGCGTCGAGGCCGGCCAGCAGCAGGTCGGCCGCCTGGGTGAGCTGCAGGGAGAAGCAGGTGTCGAGCACGTCGCTGCTGGTCAGCCCCTGGTGCACGAAGCGGCTGTCGTCGCCGATGCCCTCGGCCAGCCAGGTGAGGAAGGCGATCACGTCGTGCCGGGTCTCGGCCTCGATGGCGTCGATGCGGGCGAGGTCGTCCGGGCCGATGGCGGCCAGCTTCGCGCCGCCCCGGGCGCGGATGGCGCGGGCGGCCTCCGCCGGGATGCTGCCCAGTTCGGCCATCGCCTCGGCGGCCAGCGCCTCGATCTCGAACCAGATGCGGAAGCGGTTCTCTAGCGCCCAGATCGCGGTCATGGCGGGACGGGAATAGCGGGGAACCATGGAGGGCCTCTTGGGCGTTGCGGTTGCCCGCCGTCAGTACGCCCGCGCGCCCGACATGACAACATCGGGGCGTGCGCCGACCCAGGAGCCTCCGTTGACCCTTGCCGGCGATATCTGGCCGCAGCTCGCCGCACTCGGCCAGGTGCTGTTCATCGACCTGGTGCTGGCCGGCGACAACGCGGTCGTGGTCGGCATGGCGGTGGCCGGCCTGCCGGACGCGCAGAAGTCCCGCGCCATCCTGATCGGCATCGCCGCGGCGACGGTGCTGCGGATCGGCTTCGCGCTGCTGGCCCTGCGCCTGCTGGCCATCATCGGGCTGCTGTTCGCCGGCGGCTTGCTGCTGCTCTGGGTGGCCTGGCGCATGTACCGCGAACTGCGCGGCGCCCGTCACGGGGCCGGCTCGGCAGACGCGCCGGTGAAGACGCTGCGTCAGGCGCTGGTGCAGATCGTTTTGGCCGACGCCTCCATGAGCCTCGACAACGTGCTGGCCGTCGCCGGGGCGTCCCGCGAGCACCCGTGGGTGCTGGTGTTCGGGCTGGCCATCTCGGTCGTGCTCATGGGCGTCGCGGCGCGGCTGGTGGCCGGGCTGCTGGAGCGTTACCGCTGGATCGCCTGGATCGGCCTGCTGGTAGTGGTTTATGTGGCCCTGCGGCTGGTGTGGGACGGCGCGCACGAGATCTCGGCGCACCTGCCGGCTTAACGCTCCGGAACCGGCCGCAGGGTCAGCCGGGATCGGCCGCCAAATCGGCTGCGGCGATGCCCACCAGGCCGGCGGCCTCATCGTTGTCGGACGTGTCGCCCGATAGCCCGACCGCGCCGAGCAGCGCGCCGCCGGCGTCGCGGATCAGGATGCCGCCGGGCACCGGGACCAGCGCGCCGCCCGCGGCATGGGTGACGGCCGCGACGAAAAATGCCTGCTCGGCCGCGCGCTTGGCGATGGCGCGCGACCCCATGCCGAGCGACAGCGCGCCGTGCGCCTTGCCGTGGGCGATCTCCGCGCGCTTCAGGCTGGTGCCGTCCTCGGCGGCGAGCGCCTTGTAGGCGCCGCGCGAGTCCAGCACGGCGACCACCATCGGCTTCAGCGACAGGCGGCGGGCCTCGGCCAGGGCGGCGGCGGCGATGGTCTGGGCTTGGATCAAGGAAAGGTCAGGCATGGGATCCCCTTCGGTCAGCGCGCGGTGTCCCATCCCCGGCGCCGCGCCGCAAGGCGTCACGGCATCCCCAGGGCGTCACGAAGCTCTTGCCGCGCCCCGGCGAAGTCGGCGGTGAAGGCCGGGTCGTTGAACAGCACCGCGGCGATGGCCGTGCCGGCGTCCATGCCGCCCAGGATGTCCGACCGGAAGTGCACCCCGGCGATCACCCGGCTCTCGGCATAGCCCGCGGCGCGGGCGAACAGCGCGCCGCGCCGCTCCGGCAGCATCGCGGCCAGCACGATGGCGTCCAGCCGGCTGCGCGTGGCGTGCCCGGACGGGAAGCTGCCGCTGCGCGACGGCGGGACGGCCGGGTGCAGGGCGGGGTTGGCCTGGTAGGGCCGCAGTCGGGCGTAGGCGCGCTTGACCGGGGCGGTCGCGGCGTCCTCGGTCTCGGCGAGGCGCTCGAACAGCGCGGTCAGCAACGGCAGCCGTTCGGCGGTGGCGGGTTCCAAGACAGCGCCGAACATGTCGGACGCCCCCCCTTCCGGCACGTCGGCCCGTGCCTGGGCGGCGCGCGCCGGCGTGCGGGCCGCTTCGAGCGCCACGACTTCGGCCATCTCGGCGGCGGCCTGCGCCGACCCCTCGGCGGGCGGCGGCGGCAGGAGCCGCATGAGGTCGATCTGGCCGGCGGCCAGGTAAGAATCGGCCGCCCAAGCCGGCGCCGTCCAGGCCGGGGCGCCCCCCAGCAGCGCCACGACGAGCAGCAGGCGGCGGCGCATCATCCGCCCACCCGCGCCCGCCAATCGGCGAGCACGTCGGCGAGGGTCTGTTCCCAAGGGATCGCCGGCGCCCATCCCAGCAATCGCCGGGCCAGCGCGGCATCGCCAGCGGCAACGGGGATGTCGGTCGGGCGCCTGCGCCCGGCGTCGGTCGCGACCTCCGCCTGCACGCCGGCCGCGGCCATCAGCGCGGCCAACACGTCGCCCACCCGGCGCGGCTGCCCCGACGCCAGGTTCAGCACCGTGCCCGGCGCCAGCGCGTCCGCCCGGGCCAGGCACAGCGCGTAGGCCGCGCAAACGTCCCGCACGTCCAGAAAGTCCCGCAAGGGATCGAGCGCGCCCACCCGGAGCACCGGCGGCTGCAGCCCCGCCGCGACGCGGGCGACCTGCTCGGCGAATGCCGCCACCACGAACTCGGCCGACTGGCCCGGCCCGGTGTGGTTGAACGGACGCACGCGCAGCACGCGCAGGCCCTCCGCCGCCATCGCGCCCAGCGCCAGGTCGGCCGCCGCCTTGGTCGCGCCGTAGGTGTTGAGCGGCGCCAACAGCGCATCCTCATTGAGCGGCGTGCCCGCCCGGAACGACGCGCCGTAGGTGTCGGCGCTGGAGGCGAACAGCAGGGTGCAGCCGGGCACCCGGTGCAGCACCGCCTGCGCGACGTTCAGCGTGCCCAGCAGGTTGACCTGCCAAGCGCGTCCGGGGTCGTGCCGGGCGGCTGGGATGGCGGCGACGGCGGCCAGGTGGACGGCGGCGTCCGGCTGACCGGACCCGATGGCCGCGTCAACCGAGGCCGGGTCGGTCACGTCGAACGGGTCGGTCAGCAGCGTGGCAGTAGGGAACGCCGTCCTGAGCGCCGGCAGCAGATGCCGGCCGACAAAACCGTCGGCCCCCGTGACCAAAATGCGGCGCGGGGGCGCCAACTACCGCGCCATGCGCGCCCGGTGCCGGGCGAGGTCGGCATCGACCATCTCCGCCACCATCGCGTCGAGCGGCACCTCCGGCGCCCAGCCGAGCCGCTGCCTCGCCTTGCTGGCGTCGCCCAGCAGCACGTCCACCTCGGCCGGGCGCATGAAGCGCGCCTCCGTGCGGACGTGGTCCTCGTAGTGGAGGCCGACATGGGCGAAGGCGATGCGGCACAGGTCGCGGATGCTGGTGGTGGTGCCGGTCGCGATCACGTAGTCGTCCGCCTGCTCCTGCTGCAGCATCAGGTGCATCGCCCGCACGTAGTCGCGCGCATGGCCCCAGTCGCGCCTGGCATCGAGGTTGCCGAGCGGCAGCTCGCGGGCGAGGCCCAGCTTGATCCGCGCCACCCCGTCCGTCACCTTGCGGGTCACGAACTCGATGCCGCGCAGCGGGCTTTCGTGGTTGAACAGGATGCCGCTGCTGGCGTGCAGGCCGAAGCTCTCCCGGTAGTTCACCGTCATCCAATGGGCATACAGCTTCGCGACGCCGTAGGGGCTGCGCGGGTAGAACGGCGTGCGCTCGGACTGCACGGGTTCCTGGATCAGGCCGAACATCTCGGACGAGGACGCCTGGTAGAACCGCGCTTCCGGCCGCATGAGGCGCACCGCCTCCAGGATGTTGCCGGCGCCGAGCGCCGTGACCGTCCCAGTCAACAGCGGCTGCTGCCAGGACGCGGCGACGAAGCTTTGCGCCGCCAGGTTGTACACCTCGTCCGGCTTGTGCGCCTGGATGATGCGGATCAGGCTCGACAGGTCGACCAGGTTGCCGTCCACGAGCTGCACATGGTCGAGCACGCCGAGCCAGCGCAGCCGCTCGCCGATCACGTCGGACGACGCGGAGCGCCGCATCAGGCCGATGACCTCGTAGCCCCGGTCGAGCAGATGCTGGGCGAGGTAGGCGCCGTCCTGGCCGGTGACGCCGGTGATCAGGGCTACGGGCACAAGCGGCCTTTCATGTTAGATGCGGCCATAAGTATCCTCCAGGCGGACGATGTCGTCCTCGCCCAAGTAGCTGCCCGACTGCACCTCGATCAGCGTCACCGGGATGCGCCCGGGGTTGGCCAGGCGGTGGGTGCAGCCGAGCGGCAGGTACACGCTCTCGTTCTCCCGCACCATCAGCTCGTCGCCGTCGCGCGTCACCAGCGCGACGCCGCTCACCACGACCCAGTGCTCCGCCCGGTGGAAGTGCTTCTGCAGGGATAGCTTGTGGCCCGGCGTGACCACGATCCGCTTCACCTGGAAGCGGTCGCTGAGGATCAGGCGTTCGTAGAAGCCCCAGGGCCGGTACATCCGGTTGTGCGCCACCGCCTCGTGCCGCCCGGCCCCGCGCAGGCGGTCCACCACGCGCTTCACGTCCTGCGCCCGGTCTCGGTGCATCGCCAGCACGGCGTCGCCCGTGACCACCACCACGGCGTCCTGCAAGCCCACCACCGCCGTCAGCACGCCGTCGCTGCGGACGTAGCAGTTGTCCGCCCCTTCCAGCAGCACGTCGCCCACGGTGGCGTTGCCGGCGGCGTCCTTCGGCGACTGCTCCCACAGCGCGTCCCAGCTCCCCACGTCGGACCAGCCGAGGTCGGCCGGCACCACGGCCGCCATCGTCGTCCGCTCCGCCACCGCGTAGTCCAGGCTGATGTTCGGGCAGGCGGCGAAGGCGACGGGATCGAGCCGGGTGAAATCAAGGTCGCGCACCCGGCCCTCGACCGCGCGGCGCACGGCGGCCAGCACGTCGGGCGCATGGCGCTCCATCTCCGCCAGCAGGGTCGCGGCGGTGAACACGAACATGCCGGAGTTCCACAGGTACTCGCCCGACGCCACGAGCCGCGCCGCCATCGCCGCGTCGGGCTTCTCCACGAAGCGCGCGAGGGCATGCACGCCGGGCGCGTCGGCCAGCTCCGGCCCGACCTCGATGTAGCCATAGGCCGTCTCGGCCCGGCGCGGCTGCATGCCGAACGTCACGACCCGCCCGGCGCGGGCGGCGACGACGGCGCGGTCCAGCGCGGCATACAGCGCCTCCGTCCGTTGGATCGCATGGTCGGCCGGCATCATCCACAGGATGGCGTCCGGGTCCGCCTCCGCCGCCAGCAGCGCCGCCGTGGTGATCGCAGGCGCAGAATTGCGGCCGACCGGCTCCAGCACGATCTCCGCGTCGGCGATGCCGGCGGCGCGCAACTGCTCGGCGATCAGGAAGCGGTGCTCGTGGTTGCAGACGACGATGGGCGGCGCAAAGCCCGGCCCCACCCCGCGCCGCGCCGTGTCCTGCAGCATGGTGCGGTCGGACGCCAGCGGCCAAAGCTGCTTCGGGAAGCTTTCCCGCGACACCGGCCACAGCCGGGTGCCGGTGCCGCCGGACAGGATCACGGGAACGATGCTGGCGGCCGGCAAGGCGGAGGGCGCAGTCATGGAGGGCCTTCGGGGTGTAAAGGAAGTTTGAAGGCATCCGTACAATCGGGCCGTGCCGCTGTCCAGTTGCCGCAAAACGCATGTGTCCGCATGATGCGGCGTCTCGGTCGCAAGGGGTTCCATGAAGGTCTGTGTGTTCGGCGCCGGCGCCATCGGCACCCACGTCGCAGGGCGGCTGGCAAAAGGCGGCGCCAAGGTTTCCGTGGTCGCCCGCGGCCCGCAGCTCGCGGCCATCGCGGCGGACGGGGTGCGGGTGCACGCGGCGGATGGCGAGATCCACGCCCGCGTGGCCGCAAGCGCCGACGCGCAGGCATTGGGGCGCCAGGACGCCGTGATCGTCACGGTGAAGGCGCCGGCGCTGCCTTCCGTCGCCAGGGGCATCGGCCCGCTGCTGGGTCCGGACACCGCGGTGGCCTTCGTGATGAACGGCATCCCGTGGTGGTACTTTCAGGGAATGGACGGCGGGGAGGACCGGCGCCTGCCGAAGCTCGATCCCGGCGACGCGCTGCGGAAGGCCGTGTACCCGGCGCGGGTGGTCGGCGGCGTGGCGTATTCCGCCTGCACGATTACCGGGCCGGGCGTGGTGCACGTCGAGAACCAGCGCAGCCGGATCGTGCTCGGGGCGCCGGACGGCTGCCCGGACGACCGTTCGTCTGGGCGCATCGAGGCGCTGGCCGCCATCCTGCGCGCCGGCGGCCTGGCCATGGAGGTGACGGACCGCATCCGCGACGCGGTTTGGGCCAAGCTGCTGCTGAACCTCGGCAGCGGCCCGCTCGCGGTGCTGGCCGGCTGCGCCTCGGCCCAGCTTTTCGCCGAGGACGCCTGTCGCATTGCCACCCGGCGCATCCTGGCGGAAGGCGCCGCCATCGCCGCCGCCATGGGCTGCCCCGTCGAGCCGAACGCCGAGGGCCAGATCGCCAACGGCGCCAAGTCGCATCACAAGCCGAGCATCCTGCAGGACCTGGAAGGGGGCCGGCCCATGGAGATCGACGCGCTGTATGGCGTGCCGCTCGACTTCGCCCGCATGCATGGCGTGCCGACGCCGACGCTGGACCTGCTGGTTGCCATGGTGCGGGCGCGGGCGCGGCAGGCCGGGCTGTATCCCAGCTAGGCCGCCGCCTGGCCCAGCACCCAGCCTTCCCAGCGTTGTATCCAGGGATCGTCCGGCGCCGCATCGGTGCGCCGTCCCGCCAGCACCTGCAGCACGCACAGCAGGCCCAGCACGCAGTCCATGCGGTCCTCGCCGGCGGCATCCGAACCGAAGCCTTGCGCCAGGAGGCGGTTGAGCGCCGGGTCCGGCGTGGCGGAGAGCTTGGCCATCGACTGCCGCAGGGCCGGCGCCAGCGCCATGCGGTCGGCGTGACGCCGCTTGCTGCCGCCCATGCGCAGGCCGAGCTGCCGCATCGCCTCCGCCGGGTAGGTTTCCGCCACGACAACCCTGCCGTCAGTCAGGAGCGGCAGCAGCGCGCTGTCGAACGGCCACAGCGCCGGCGGCTGCGGCCCGGCCAGCGCCGGCAGCAGCAGGTCGCGCCAGGCCGCGATGGCCGCCTTGCCGGTCTGGTTGGCGCCGAGCGTCCAGAACAGCGGCGCTCCTGCCGGGCGGTGCGGGGTCGCCACGTCGCAGGCCCGCGACAAGCCGGCCGCGCTGTCCAGCCCCAGCGCCTGCGCGTGCGACAGCCGCGTCATGCCGCGCACCCCGCGCATGGGATAGAACGGACGCGCCGGCCCGACCTCGTCGAGCGTGCCGCACACCGAGAGAAAGCCCGGCCGGTCCGCCAGCCCGCGCAGGAAGCCTGGGAAACCCGGGGGAGGGGGCGCGGTGCAATCCCTGCCCAAATGCCGGGCGACATAGGCGCGCGGCAGGCCAATCGGGAAATCGACGCCCAGCGCAACCGGCGCACCCCCGGCGTGGGCGCGAAGCCGTGCGAGCAGCGTCGGGACATCGCCCACCGGCTCCGCCCGCAAGACCCAGCCCAATGCGTCCGGCAGCGCGAGCGCCATCCACCGCTTGCCCGGATCGACGCTCCAATCCGCGTGGGCGGCGACGACTCTCAGAGCGGCTTGTGCGCGCGGTCCAGCAGGCGCGAGATCAGGCCGGGCTTCTTCGGCGACGGCGGCGGCGCTGCGGCCTTGGTCTCCGCGGCGGCGCGCTTCTGCTTCGCGTCCAGCCAGCTTTCGAGCGACTTGCCCGCCTTCGCGGCCCGCTTCTGCTCGTATGCGCGTTGCGCGGGCGTCAGGGTCTTGGGATCAGCCATCTCAGCCTCCTTCCGTGAGTTGTGGCAGCGCCATGCGCCGGCTTCAAGCCTTTGCCCGGCGGCTGGGATATGGCGGCGCGTGCGCCACATGGGACGCCTGGCAGCGGCAAAAGGAGCATGAGGTGGCGGAACCGCGGGTGAAGGCGAAGCTGTGGGTGCAGATGGCGCTCCGCATGGGCGACGTGGACGGGCGGCCCGGCGCCGTGCTGCGCAGCGGCGACCCGGACGCCGGCGGCATCCTGGTCGTGCTGCGCGGGCGGGGCGGCCTGTGCGTGCTGTCGCAGGTCAGGGTCGGGGACGGCGATGTCGCCTGGATGCGGGCCACCGGGCCGGGCGAGGTGGAGCAAGAGCAGGCCGACGCCTACGTGGCCCGGCAGGTCGGGCGCGATCCCGACCTATGGGTGGTGGAATTCGAGGCGCCGGATCTCTTGCCGCCGTTCGAGGTGCGCATCGTTTGAGAGAAACTACAGGGTTGAAACGATTGCGGTTTGTGGGCGGGGATGTCACGCCGATGTGTGGTATATCTGCTGAGTCCAATGTGGCTTTTCAGATACAGTCGTTGCGAAAGTATTAAGTGCCTTATCGCACTCGCCTGCAACGGTGTTATGGTATGCGTACCGAGTGGCGGGGGAACAGTCCCGCAGGCCCCCGGATGCGTTGAACGCGCAGTTTGTTATTGAGGAGAACAGAGTATGAAACTCCGCAGCGCGCTACTGGCCGCGACCGTCCTGGCCGCCCCCGTAGCTGCAAAGGCTGAGGCGATCAGCGGCCTCTACATCGGCGCCGGCGCCGGCGCCAACTGGCTGCAGGACGAGAAGGTCCAGTCTGTCGGCTTCCCGCAGGCCGGCATTCCGCAGACCAACCTGAACGTCCGCGGCTCAAGCGGCACGAGGATCAAGACCGACACGGGCTTCGTCGGCTTGTTCAGCATCGGCTACGGCCTCGGCAACGGCCTGCGGCTCGAAGTCGAAGGCAGCTACCGCGACAACAAGTTCAACGGCATCAAGGGCGGCGGCCTCCAGGGCTTCAGCAGCGCCGGCGGCAACGAGCGGAAGTATGGCGGGATGGTCAACGTCCTGTATGACTTCGACCCGAACGTGCTCGGCTTCGCCAATATTTTCGGCTATCTCCCGCTTCCCGTTTCCCCGTATATCGGCGTCGGCGCCGGCTATGTCTGGGCGCAGGACCAGAATGTGCGCCTTACCGGCTTTGCGGGTCCGACCGCCGGCTTCCCGGGCGGCTTCCGTGAGCTGGCCCGCACCAACCAGGGGCAGGGCGCCTTCGCCTACCAGGGCATCGCCGGCGTGGCGTTCCCGATCGCGGCGGCGCCGGGCCTCGCCATCACGGCCGAATACCGCTTCCTCGGCATGGCGGGCGACCGCAGCTACAACTATCAGTACTTCGCGCCGGGCGTCGCGACGCGGGCCGTGGTCAAGTTCAATGAGGACTACAACCACAGCGTCATGGTGGGCGTCCGCTACGCCTTCAATGCCGCCCCCCCGCCCCCGCCGCCGGCTCCGGCCCCGGCTCCGGTGGCAGCCGCCGCGCGCACCTACCTGGTGTTCTTCGACTGGGACCGTGCGGACCTGACGGACCGTGCCCGTCAGATCATCGCGGAGGCCGCGCAGGCCACGACCCGCGTGCAGGTGACGCGCATCGAGGTGTCGGGCTACACGGACACGTCGGGCACGCCGCGCTACAACCAGGGCCTGTCGGTCCGCCGGGCGCAGAACGTCGCGTCTGAACTGGTGCGCCTGGGCGTGCCGCGTCAGTCCATCACGGTGCAGGGCTTCGGCGAAACCCGCCTGCTGGTGCCGACTGCCCAAGGCGTGCGCGAGCCGCAGAACCGCCGCGTCGAGATCGTGCTGCGCTGACCGGCACGGACGTTTGCTGACGTCAGGCTAAACTAGGGTGGGGCCGGTCCGTGCATGGACCGGCCCTCGCCATGTCCGGAGATCCTGCTGATGCGCCCGACCCTGCTGGCCGCCACGCTGCTTGCCGCCCCGGCCCTGTTCCACGGCGCAGCCCGTGCCCAGCCGGTCAGCGGCCTCTACATCGGCGCGGGTGGCGGCGGGAACTTCATGCAGGACGAGCGCAACAAGAGCATCCGTCTTGGGAACGCGGTCACTCCGACCGGCTCGCGCGTCGGCTTTGACGCAGGCGTCGTGGCGGTGGGCAGCTTGGGCTACGGCTTCGGCAACGGCGTCCGCGTCGAGCTGGAGGGGAACTACCGCTACAACCGGCCAAGCTCGTTCCAAGCCGGACCTGGGACCCGGTCGGTGGGCGGGCGGGAACAGAAATACGGGCCGATGGCCAATGTGCTGTTCGACCTCGACGTCGGCAGCCCTTACGTCTTCCCCTACATCGGCGCCGGCGCCGGGTATTCCTACGTGGCCCGCCGTTTGCGGGTGGCCACCGCGGACGGCACGGTCGAAAGCCAGGGCGGCACCGACAACAGCTTCGCCTATCAGGCGATTGCCGGCCTGTCCTTCCCGATCCCGCCCGTTGTCGGCCTCTCGCTCACGGCTGAGTACCGCTATTACGCGCTGGCCGGCGAGCGCCAGTTCGGCCGCGCCCTTTCGGGACCCGGCGGCGCGTCCAGCAGCCAGGTCCGGACATCGGACGATATCAACCACAGCCTGCTGCTTGGCCTGCGCTACGCCTTCAACGTTCCCCCGCCGCCGGCGCCACCGGAACCGGCCCCCACGCCGGTTGCAACCGCCGCGCGCACCTACTTGGTATTCTTCGACTGGGACCGTTCGAACCTGACGGACCGTGCGCGCCAGATCGTGGCGGAGGCCGCGAAGGCCGCCACCCGCGTGCAGGTGACACGGATCGAGGTGTCCGGCCACACGGACACGTCGGGCACGCCACGCTACAACCAGGGCCTGTCGATCCGCCGGGCGCAAGCGGTGGCGGACGAGCTGGTGCGCGACGGCGTGGCGCGCGAGTCGATCACCGCCCAAGGCTTCGGCGAGCGCCAGCTTCTGGTGCCGACCGCCAACGGCGTGCGCGAAGCGCACAACCGCCGGGTCGAGATTGTTTTGCGTTAGGCGGGGAGTGCGGCCGGGCTAAGACCGGCGGCGTGCCCGCGGCCGCGTGGCCGGCGCCAGTGCCGGCGCTGTTGTGCATTCGGGTGCCACGACCGGCTGCAGGATCGACTTGCCGGCGGCGAAGTCCGTCAATTCGGCGCCGCTGCGCAGGGCCAACACCTCGTCGAACGTGCTGAGGTTGTAATGGCAAAATAGGCTGCCCTGGCTCAGCCCGGTCTGCGACTGGCTGTTGGCAAGCTGGGTGACGTAGCCATCCTGCTCCTGGCGGGCGCGGCGGCCGCCGGCGCGGCTGAAAAAGCTGCTCAGCGCCTTATCCTGGGATGCCAGCTCAGGACGGTACTTCGTGATGAACGCATTGTACTTCTCATCGGCGCTGCAGGTCAGCGCCGTGACCATCAGCTTCGCCTTCAGCGCCGCCACGTCCAATGCAGGGTAGTCGGCCGGCCGGGCGCATTGGGCCGCGGCGACGTTGCTGGTCAACCCGATGGCAAGCAGCCCGGACACAAGCATGCGCATGAAGTATTCTCCCACGACTCGGAACGCGATCGTGCCGCGAGCGCGCGGCGACCGAGGTAAACCAGTCTCTTGGCTGGAAGCGCAACAAGCATTCGCAACGCTGTGCTGCGGGGCGGCGCCTGTTGCCGGAAAGACGCAATCGCGGTCTTATGGCGCCATGCTGGGCCGCGGCGGCGCCGAGGTTGCAGTCAGGCACGCTCTATGCATAACACATGATGGATAGCGGCGTGAGCCGCCTGTCCATGCGCTCCTGAAAACGTAGTCCCGTCAAACCACCAACACCGCCACCCTCGAAGCCGCATGCAACGAAAGCCAGCCGTCAGATGCAGCCGAACAGCGCCACCCCGTTCTCCTCCTACGACCCCGGCGCCTACTATTGCGAACTCACGGCCCGCAAGGGCGACGGCGGCTCGGCGGCCTTGGTGCGGGAGCGGATCAGCGCCATCGGCCTCGACGCCCTGCGCCTGCGGGCGCGGGCGGCGGAGCGCGACCTGTTCAACCTCGGCATCACCTTCACCGTGTATTCCGAGTCCAGCGCCATCGACCGCATCCTGCCGTTCGACTGCGTGCCCCGCATCATCGCCGCCAAGGAGTGGTCCGTGCTGGAGCGCGGCGTCGCCCAGCGGGTCCGCGCCCTGAACCTGTTCCTGGCCGACATCTACAACACCCGGCACATCACCCGCGACGGCGTGGTGCCGCCCGAGCTGGTCTATGGCAACGCCAACTACCGCCCGGAGATGGAGGGCTTTCCCGTCCGCTTCGGCACCTACGTCCATATCTGCGGCATCGACCTGGTGCGCGACGAGCGCGGGGCGTTTTCCGTGCTGGAGGACAACGCCCGCACGCCGTCCGGGGTGTCCTACGTCGTCGAGAACCGGCATTTGATGCTGCGCGCCTTCCCGGACCTCGTGGCCGGCATGAAGCTGCGCCCGGTCGACGACTACGGCCGCCGGCTGCGCAACGCCATGGACGAGATCGCGCCGGAGGGCATCGACAACCCGCAGGTCGTGCTGCTGTCGCCCGGCATCTACAACGCCGCCTACTTCGAGCACGTCTTCCTGGCGCGCGAGATGGGCGTGCCGCTGGTGGAGGGCGCGGACCTCACGGTGGAGGACGACAAGGTCTGGATGCGGACGACGGCCGGGCTGCGCCGGGTCCACGCGATCTACCGCCGGATCGCCGACGACTTCCTGGACCCGGGCGTGTTCCGCCCCGACAGCATGCTGGGCGTGCGCGGCCTGATCGGCGCCTGGCGGCAGGGCAACGTGACGCTGGCCAACGCCGTCGGCACCGGGGTCGCGGACGACAAGGCGGTTTACGCCTACATGCCGCGGATCATCCGCTACTACCTCGACGAGGACGCTATCCTGCCGAACGTCGAAACCCACATCTGCGGCGAGCCGGAGGGCTTGGCCTACACCCTGGCCAACCTCGAAAAGCTGGTGGTCAAGCCGGTGGGGGAGAGCGGCGGCTACGGCATCACCGTCGGCCCGCGGGCGTCCCGGTCCGAACTCGACGCGGCCCGCGCCCAACTGACCGCCGACCCGGCCAACTGGATCAGCCAGCCGATGATCTCGCTCAGCGTCGCGCCCACCTTGACGGAGGCCGGGCTGCGCCCGCGCCACCTCGATTTGCGGCCCTTCGCCATCACCGGGCGGGACACCTGGGTGCTGCCCGGCGGATTGTCCCGGGTTGCGCTGAAAGAGGGCAGCCTGATCGTCAACTCGTCGCAGGGCGGGGGATCGAAGGACACCTGGGTGCTGGCGGAATGATCGGCCTCCAGCGCCGCACGCCGCTGCTGACCCGCGACGCGGAAAGCCTGTTCTGGATGGCCCGCTACGTCGAGCGGGTCGAGAACCTCGCCCGGCTGATCGACGTGACGCAGACGTTCGAAAGCCCGGGGCGGGAGACCGAGTCCTGGGCGGCGCTGGTCGCCATCATGGCGGATAACGACGGCTTGCAAGAGCGCGGCTTGGCGGTGGACGCCGCGAACGTCAAGCGCTTCTACCTGCTGGACCCCACCAACCCGACCGGCATCCCCGCCTGCATCGAGTCCGCCCGCACCAACGCGCGCACGCTGCGCCCGCTGATCAGCACCGAGATGTGGATGCAGCTCAACGTGTTCCACCACGACCTGCTGGCCATCGAGCCGTGGGAGCTGGACGGCGACGCGCTGTCCCGCCTGTGCCGCCGCATCAAGGAGGGCGTGCAGGCGCATACCGGCATCACGGAAGGCACGTTCTTCCGCGACCAGGGCTGGCACTTCTACGAGGTCGGCCGGCTGATCGAGCGCGCCGACCAGACGACCCGGCTGCTGGACATCAAGTACCACCTGCTGGCCCGCGGCACGGCGGAGGAGCGCCGGGTCGTCGAGCTGACCCAATGGAACGCGCTGCTGCGCGCGGCGGCCGGCTACCACGGATTCCGCCGGGTGGCGCAGGCGGGTTTCGTGCCGGCGGACGTCGTCGCGTTCCTGCTGGGCGACACCTCGTTCGCCCGCAGCGTCGCGCTGTGCGTGCAGCAGATGGACTGGCATTTCAGCGCGCTCCGCTCCCGCTACGGCCTGCGCGACACCGCGCCGGTGCTGGAGCGGATCGAGGACCTGCGCGTGGTGCTGGGGGAGCCGGTGCTGCGGCTGCTGCCGGACGGGCTTCATGATTTCTTGGACAGCATGCAGCGCGACCTGGCGAAGCTGGGCGAGCTGATCGGCACGATGTTCTTCCGCGATTGGCGCCCGCTGAAGCAGAGCCAATCGCAGGGCCAGGGAGCCCAGGACGGACAAACGGGCCAGCCGCCAGGCGGCCAGTCGCAATCCCAAACCCAGAAGACCGGCTGAATGGCAAGGCGGCCCGTCCGCGCGGGGCTGGCACTGGCGCTGCTGTGCCTGGGCGCCGCGTCCGCCTCGGCACAGCAGGTCGCGCCGCCGGGCATTCCGGCTGACCGCTTCCCGAAGCCGCTGCGCCCGGTCGCCAGCATCGTCTCCAACCAGTGGTCGAGCGAGGACACGCGCGAGCGGGTCGGGGAGGCGGCGCGCGTCATGCAGCTTCTCGGCATCCGGCCCGGCATGGCGGTGGCGGACATCGGCGCGGGGTCCGGCTACTACACGGTGCGGCTGGCGCAGCGCGTCGGCCCGGCGGGCCGGGTGTTCGCCGAGGACATCATGCCGGACTACCTGGCCGGCTTGCAGCGCCGGGTCGCGTCGGAGAAGTTGGGCAACGTGACGCTGGCGCTGGGCGAGGCGCACGACCCGCGCCTGCCGCCGGCCTCGGTCGATGTGGCGCTGCTGGTGCACATGTATCACGAGATCGACCAGCCCTTCGGCCTGCTGGCCAACCTGCTCCCGGCGCTGCGCCCCGGCGGGCGCGTGGCGATCCTGGATGCCGACCGCGCGACCTTGCAGCACGGCACCCCGCCCGCGTTGCTGGAATGCGAGCTGCGCGCGGTTGGATACCGTCAGGTTGCGTTCCATCCGCTGGAAAGCGGCGCGACCTACCTCGCGGTATTCACCCCGCCGCCCCAGCCGCCCGCGCCGGCCAGCATCGTGCCTTGCGGGGGCGGGGCTGCACGCTAGACAAGCGGGACCGCTTGCCCGTACGATTCGCAGGCGAAAGGGGACAGGGCATGGCCGGGCTGGACCTCCATGCGGAGTGGCTGGAGGCCGACGGGCGGGGCGGCTTCGCTTCCGGCACCGTGTCCGGACTGCGTACCCGGCGCTACCATGCGCTGCTGCTGGCGGCGACGCGCCCTCCGGCCGGCCGCATGGTGCTGGTGAACGGGATCGAGGCGTGGGCCGAGGGGGATGCCGGGCCGGTTCCCCTCACCAGCCAGCGTTACGCCCCTGACCTGGTGCACCACGATGCCCGCCCGCTGATCGCCTCCTTTGCGGCGCAGCCCTGGCCCACCTGGACGCTTTGCCTGCCGGACGGAACCGAGCTTTGCCATGAGCTGCTGGTGGGCCGCCGGTCCGGCGCGACGCTGCTGCGCTGGCGCCGGATGGCCGGTCAGGGCGCCTGCCGCCTGCATGTCCGCCCGCTGCTGTCGGGCCGCGACTACCACGCCCTGCACCGCGAGAACCCGGCATTCCAGTTCGACGGCGAGGTCCAGCAGGAGCCGAAGGGCGTGACGGCCGCCTGGCAGCCTTATGCCGACCTGCCGCGCATCACGGCCTCCGCCAACGCGGCCTATGCGGCGGCGCCCGACTGGTATCGCCGCTTCCTTTACACGGCGGAGCGGGACCGCGGCATGGACGACATCGAGGACCTCGCAACGCCGGGCATCCTCACCTGGGACCTGGCCGCCAGCCCGGCGGTGCTCATTTTGCGGGCGGGCGAGGGGCCGGGCCTGCCCGCGCTGCAGGACGCGGCGGGGATCGAGGCGGACGAACGGGACCGACGCACCGACGCGCCCCCCTTGGGGTCCGTGCCGTCCTACGTCGTGGGCCGGGGCGAGGGAAAAACAATCGTCGCGGGCTATCCGTGGTTCACCGACTGGGGGCGGGACACCTTCATCGCGCTGCGCGGCCTGCTGCTGGCGACCGGACGGGTGGGCGAGGCGGAGCAGATCCTGCTGGCCTGGTCCGGCCTGGTCAGCGAGGGCATGTTGCCCAACCGCTTTCCTGACGACGCCGGGCCGCCGGAGTACAACTCGGTCGATGCCTCGCTGTGGTTCACCGTGGCCGTGCATGACCTGCTGCGCGCAGCACCCGGCACGCCGTCCCGCGCGGCGCTGCAAGGGGCCGTGGGCCTGATCCTGGCGGGCTATGCCGGCGGCACGCGGTTCGGCATCGCGGCCGACGCGGACGGCTTGCTGCACGCCGGCGTGCCGGGGACGCAGCTCACCTGGATGGACGCGAAGGTCGGCGATTGGGTGGTGACGCCGCGCATCGGCAAGCCGGTCGAAATCCAGGCGCTTTGGATCAACGCGCTGCGCATCGGCGCGGCGTGGCGGCCGGCGTGGGGTGCGCTCGCGGACCAGGCGCAGGCGTCGTTCCTGCGGCGCTTCCCCGACCCGGACGGCGGCGGGCTGGCCGACGTCGTCGATGCCGACGGCGTGCCGGGCCGCATCGACCGCCGGCTCCGCCCCAACCAGATCCTTGCCGTGGGCGGCCTGCCGTTCCCGCTGCTGTCCGGCCCGGCGGCGCGTCGCGTCGTCGATCTGGTCGAGGCGCGGCTGCTGACGCCCATGGGCCTCCGCACCCTGGCGCCGGACGACCCCAACTACGTGGGCCGCTACGCCGGCGGCCCGGCGCAGCGGGACGGCGCCTACCATCAGGGCACAGCCTGGCCCTGGCTGACCGGCCCCTTCGTCGAGGCTTGGCTCCGCACGCGCGGCGACACGCCCGCAGCCCGCGCCGAGGCCGCGGCGCGGTTCCTGGCGCCGCTCCGCGCGCATCTGCACGAGGCCGGGCTGGGCCACGTTTCGGAGGTTGCGGACGGCGACGCCCCGCACGCGCCCGGCGGCTGCCCGTTCCAGGCGTGGTCGCTGGGCGAGCTGCTGCGCGCGGAACGGCTGGTGGCGCCTTGAGCCTGTTCGATACGGCCGAGGGCCGCCGCCTGCGCGCCGCCGGACCCGGCGCCCGCTGGCGCCGCTGGGGACCATACCTCAGCGACCGCCAATGGGGCACGGTGCGGGAAGATTACAGCCCCGGCGGCACCGCCTGGGACTACCTGCCGCACGACCACGCCCGCAGCCGCGCCTACCGCTGGGGGGAGGACGGGCTGGCCGGGTTCAGCGACGACCAGCAGACCTGGTGCCTGGCGCTCGCTCTGTGGAACGGGCGCGATCCGATCCTCAAGGAGCGGCTGTTCGGCCTGACCAACGGGCAAGGCAATCACGGGGAGGACGTGAAGGAGCGCTACTTCTTCCTGGACGGGATGCCGACCCACTCCTACATGCGGATGCTCTACTGCTACCCGCACCAGGCGTTCCCTTATCAGGAACTGCTGGACCGCAATGGCAGCCGCGGCCTTGACCAACCGGAGTTCGAGCTTGAGGACACCGGCGTGTTCGACGCCGGCTGGTTCGACATCACGGTCGAGTATGCGAAGGCCGGGCCGGACGACGTGCTGATGCAGGTGACGGCGCTGAACCGCGGCGCCGCTGCGGCGCCCCTGCACATCCTGCCGCAGTTCTGGGCGCGCAACTCCTGGTCCTGGGCGGACGGGCCGCGTCCCGGCCTGCGCCTCGCCGCCGACGGGTCGGTGCGGGCCTTGCGCCGAGGCTGGCGTCCCCGGCGGTTCGAGGCGGAGGGCGGCTATCCCTGGCTGTTCTGCGAGAACGACACCAACACGCGCCGCTTGTTCGGGGTGGAAGGCGCCGGGCCGTTCAAGGACGGGATCAACGATTTCGTCGTGCATGGCGACCACGCGGCGGTTTCCCGCGACGACAGCGGCACCAAGTGCGCGGCGCACGCCCAGTTCCTCGTGCCGCCGGGCGAGCAGGTACAGGTCCGGGCCAGGCTGCGCCTCGACGACGGCAAGCCGGCCCCGGACGGCGCCGCCGCGATGCAGGCGCGCCGGGCCGAGGCAGACGAGTTCCACGGCGTGCTGTCCCAGGGCATCGCCGACCCCGCGCGCAAGCTGGTGCAGCGTCAGGCCTTCGCCGGGCTGCTGTGGACCAAGCAGGTCTATCATCTGGACGTGGCGCGCTGGCTCGACGGCGACCCGGCGCAGCCCGCGCCGCCTGAAAGCCGCAAGCGCGGACGCAACCGGGACTGGCGGCACCTGAACAACGCCGACGTGCTGTCGATGCCGGATAGCTGGGAGTACCCGTGGTATGCCGCCTGGGACCTCGCCTTCCACGCCGTCGCCTTTGCCGAGCTGGACCCGCAGTTCGCCAAGGACCAGCTCGTCTTGCTGGCCCGCGAATGGTACATGCACCCGAACGGCCAGTTGCCGGCCTACGAATGGGCGTTCGGCGACGTGAACCCGCCGGTGCACGCCTGGGCGGCATTGCGGGTATACCAGCGCGACGCGGCGATCACCGGCACGCCGGACCGGGCCTTCCTGGAGCGGGTGTTCCATAAGCTGATGCTCAACTTCACCTGGTGGGTGAACCGCAAGGACCCGGACGGGCGCAACGTGTTCCAGGGCGGGTTCCTGGGCCTCGACAACATCGGCCTGTTCGACCGGTCGAAGCCGCTGCCGACCGGAGGCACGCTGGACCAGGCGGACGGTACGGCCTGGATGGCGATGTATGCGCTGAACCTGATGCGGATCGCGCTGACGCTGGCCCGGGACGACGCGGTATACGAGGACATCGCCTCCAAGTTCTTCGAGCACTTCCTGCTGATCGCCGAGACCATGGCGAACCTGGGCGAGGGCGGGCTGTGGGACGAGGCGGAGGGCTTCTTCTTCGACGTGCTGCGCCTGCCGGACGGCTCGACGGAGAAGCTGCGCGTCCGCTCCATGGTCGGCCTGATCCCGTTGTTCGCGGTCGAGGTGCTGGAACCCGGCGAGGCCGCGGCGATGCCGGGCTTCGCCGGGCGGCTGCAATGGGTGCTCAATCACCGTCCGGAGCTGGCCGCCCTGGTGTCCCGCTGGACCGAGCCGGGCCTGGGCGAGACGCAGTTGCTGTCGCTGCTGCGCGGCCACCGCATGAAGGCGCTGCTGCGCCGCATGCTGGACGCGGCCGAGTTCCTGTCGCCCCACGGCGTCCGCTCGTTGTCCAAGGCGCATGAGGCCCAGCCCTATGTGCTGGAGCGCGGCGGTGAGCGGTTCGCCATCGCGTATACGCCCGGCAATGGCCGCACGCGCGAGTTCGGCGGCAACTCCAACTGGCGCGGCCCGGTGTGGATGCCGGTCAACATGCTGCTGATCGACAGCCTGCGGAAGTTCCACCGCTACTACGGCCCGGAGTTCCGGGTGGAGTGCCCGGCCGGCTCCGGCGAAAGGCTTGACCTCGGCCAGGTGGCGGACGAGCTGTCCGGGCGGCTGGCCCGCCTGTTCCTGCCCGACGCGCAGGGCCGCCGTCCGTCGATGCCCGACGAATGGCTGGAGGACGCGGTGCTGTTCCACGAGTACTTCGACGGCGACACCGGCCGCGGCCTCGGCGCTGCGCACCAGACCGGGTGGACCGCCCTGGTCGCGCTGCTGCTGGCCGGGCATGAATGAGCTTTGCCGGCCCGCGTCTCCGTTCTAGGGTCAGACATGATCTCGCTCGCACTTGCCGCCTTGGCCTTTCTCGGCATCCACCTCGGGGTGTCCGGCACCGCCTTGCGGGACCGGGCCGTGGCGGCGGTCGGGCTGCGCGGCTACATGCTGGCGTTTTCCGTCGCCTCGGTCGGCGCGATCATCTGGCTGGTGTCGGCCTACGTGGCCGCGCCCTACGCGCCGACCTGGGGGCAGCTCCAATGGTGGAAGCCGGTGATGATCGCGCTGATGCTGCCGGCGTTCCTGCTGGTGGTGATCGGCCTCACCACGCCGAACCCGACCGCGGTGGCGCAGGAGGGTTTGGTGGACCGGCCGCCGCAGGGCATCGTCCGCATCACCCGGCACCCGTTCCTGATGGGCGTGGCCCTGTGGTCGGGCCTGCACCTGATCGGCAACGGCGACGTGGCGTCCCTGCTGTTCTTCGCGGCGCTGGCGATCACCGCCGTCGTCGGCACGGTGTCCATCGACGCGAAGCGCCGCCGGGCGCTGGGGGACAAGGCTTGGGACGTGTTCGCGTCCCGCACCTCCATCGTGCCGTTTGCCGCCATTCTGGCCGGGCGCAACAGCTTCGGCATGCGGGAGATGGGCTGGTGGCGGCCCGCCGCGGGGCTGGTGGCCTACGCGCTGATGCTGGGCGGCCACGCGCACATCGTCGGCGTCTCGCCCTGGCCGGCGTAGCGGCGGGCGCATGACCTCCTGGCCGGTGTTGCAAGGCCCGCCGCGTCTGCAATAGTAGGACGAGAATATCGGCTGGGTTGCCTATGGCAATTCTGCGGAGGGAGGAACAATGGCAGCGGATGCGGTCGACACGTTCGACTACGTGATCGTGGGCGGCGGTTCGGCCGGCTCCTTGCTGGCCAACCGGCTGACCGAGGATGGCGTCACCACCGTTTGCGTGCTGGAAGCCGGGCCGCCCGACCGGAACCCCTGGATTCACATCCCGGCCGGCTTCACCAAGACGCTGTTCGACCCGTCCTGCACCTGGCAGTTCAAGACCGAGCCGACCGAGCGCACCGGCGGACGTCCCATCGCCACCACCCAGGGGCGCACGCTCGGCGGGTCCAGCTCGGTCAACGGCATGGTCTTCAACCGCGGACAGCCGGCCGACCTCGACAATTGGGCGCAGCGCGGCAACCGTGGCTGGGGCTACGCCGACGTGCTGCCATACTATCGCCGGACCGAGCGGCGGATCGGCTTCGGCGACGACGCGGTGCGCGGCCGCGACGGGGGCATCCCCGTCACCGACATGGACTGGATCCACCCGGTGTCGGAGGCGTTCATCGCCGGCTGCGTGGCGGCCGGCATCCCGCGCAATCCCGACTACAACAGCGGCGACCAGGCGGGCGTCGGCTATTTCCAGCGCGCCATCCGCAACGGCCGCCGGGTCAGCGCCGCGCGCGCCTTCCTCAAGCCGGCACGCGCGCGCTGCAACCTGGAGGTGCGGACGCAGGCGCGGGCGTCCGGGATCATCCTGGACGGGCGCCGGGCCGTGGGCGTCCGCTACCTCCTTGAGCGCGGCGGCGCGGAGCGGGTGGTGCACGCCCGGCGGGAGGTGGTGGTCAGCGCCGGCACCGCCAACACGGCGCGGCTGCTGCAGGTGTCGGGCATCGGGCCAGCGGGCTTGTTGAGCGAGATCGGCGTGCCGGTGCGCCACGAGCTGCCCGGCGTCGGCGAGAATTTCCGCGACCACTACGCCGTCCGCCTGGTCATGCGGGCCAAGCCCGGCACGACCACCCTGAACGAGTTGGCCCGCGGCCCGCGGCTGGCGGCGCAGGTGGCGCGCTGGGCGGCCGGGCGTCCGAGCATCCTCGCGACCGCGCCGTCCCACGTCCACCTGTTCTGGCAATCCTTCGAGGGGCTTGACCTCCCCGACCTGCAATGCGTGTTCACGCCCGGCTCCTACGAGCAGGGCAAGGTGTATATCCTGGACGACTTCCCAGGCATGACCGCGGGCGCCTGGGCGCACCGTCCGCAGAGCGTGGGCCATGTCCGCGCCCGGTCCGCCGACGTGTTCGTCGATCCGGTGATCCAGCCCAACTACCTGGCCGACCCGAACGACCGCCGCGTCACGCTGGGCGGCATCCGGCTGATTCGCCGGCTGCTGCACAGCCCGCAACTGGCCCCGTTCGTGGACAGCGAGGTGCTGCCCGGCGTCAACGTGGAGTCCGACGAGAACCTGCTGGCTTACGCCTATGCCAACGGCTCGACCACCTACCACCTGATCGGCACCGCCCGCATGGGGCCGGCGACCGACCCGGCCGCGGTCGTCGACGACCAGCTTCGGGTGCACGGGCTGCAGGGGCTGCGGGTGGTGGACGCTTCCATCATGCCGAGCATGCCGTCCGCGAACACCTATGCCACGGTGCTGATGATCGCCGAGAAGGCGTCGGACATGATCCGCGGCCGGCCAACGGAGGCGCTGTCCGAGGCAGCCTGAGACATGCCGCCGTCCGCAGCCGCTGTTTGGCACTTGCAGGGAGCACCCTGTCATGGCCATGCGCGTGCGCGCCGCCATCCTGCGGCAATCCGGCCTGCCCCGGCCGGAATACGCCATAGAACGGGCCTCGACTTTGCCCGTTCTTGCTAGGCTGATCCAGACGCTGGGCTGATCCAGGCATGGCCAGCCGTCATTGCGCATAGCAGGCAGCCTCGATGATGCTCTGCACGGCCGATGGAAGTGGTTGCGTCAGGTCGGCACTTCCGGCCGATATGACGATACGCTCGAACCAGAGGTGGTGGCGCAATCGCGCGATTGCATCGGCAAAGGTTGGAGCTGGTTTCGGACATCATGCGGCCTGGCGTGGCGAAAGCGCCAGGCGCTCGGCATTCTGATGCACGTGAAGGGTGACCACGCTGTAGAGCCCGAGCAGCAACGGCGTGGTCCGAAAGATCGCGGGGTCGGACCATCGGCGCTGCGTTTCCATCCCAAGATGCGCGCGCTTCCTCATAGGCGGTCTCGACAGCCCAGCGCCGGTTGAAGCAGTCCAGCACGTCACGCGGCTCGGCGCCCGTGTCCGTGCACAGGAAGGCCTCCGGCTCGCCGCCGTCCGTCGGGGTAGCGGACCAACACCCACAGGATCGGCACGATCGGCTTGCCCCCGTGATGCCATGGCGCCGTGCCGTGCGTGTATTCGATCCAGCCGTTGCTGCGCCATGACGTCCGGCTGGACTGCACGGCCCGCAGCCAGCGCGTGGCCGGGTCGGCGAGGCGCGCAGGCAGGAGCGGTTGGCGCGCGCCTTTGCGGGCGGGACGGCCGGGCTTATCCTCGTAGTGCGACGGCGGGTCGAACAGGCGCGCGTCCTTGCGCATCCGCGTGACGACCGCCATGGACGGGCGCAGCGCGGTCAGCACCGGCAAACCCCAGATGCGGCCGGCGAACGGCACGTCCGCCGGCACCATCGCGTTCAGCCAGCGCAGGCCGCGGCTGGTCGGCTTCGGCGTGTCCGCGCGACGGCTCGCATCGTAGAAGCGTCCAGCCGGGCCGATATGGGGACCACGGCGGCGCTCAAGCGTGTGGTCGAGGCCAATGATGATCGGACCTGACGGGACAAAGGCCGCGACGACCATGTGCAGCAGCATACGGGCCAGCGCGAGGCCCGACCAGGCATTTCGGTTGAGCACACGGTGGAAGGCGGCGAAGCCCGGAGGGTTTGCGCTGGGGCGCGAGGGCGTCTGCGCGAGCGTGCTGCGCCGCCGGCACCGGCGGGCGCGCAAGGATGCGGGCCTGCCGGCGGCGGCGGCGGCGCAGCGCCTGTTGCCGGTGCGGGTGGCGGCGCCAGCGCCGGCCGAGCCGGCCCGGCCGGCGGCGGGGCTGGAAGCGGTGCTGGGCAACGGGCGCGTGCCGCGCATCCCGCCTGGGGCCGGTCCGGCGCTGGTGGCGCAGATGGCGGCGGTGCTGGAGAGGCAGGCTGGCGGCAGGCGGGGCCAGGCTGCATCGGCGGCCGCGCTTCCGCCCGGTGCCGATGGCGCCGGCGCGGTTGCCCATGCTGCTGGAAGGTCTGGAGTGGCGCGCGCCCGCACGCCCGCGCGCACCTGGCGGCCGGAGATGGCGGCCGGAGATGGCGGGGTGAGGACGGTGCGGGCCGGCCCGGGCCGGCCCGGGCCGGAACGCGCCGCACACCGGCCCCGGCCTGGGCGATGATGCCGGCACGGCGCTGGACCTCGCCGCGCGAGGCCGTGGAGCATCCGGCCCCGGGCGCCTGTCCCGCTTGCGGCGGCAGCCTGCGCCCCTTGGGCGAGGACGCGCCCGAGGTGCCGGACTGGGTGGCGGACTGGGTGCCGGGCCGGTTCCGGGCCGTGCGCCATGTCCGGCCCAAGTGCTCGTGCCGCTTGCGCGGGGCGGTCTGCCAGGCGCCGGCGCCGTCCTTGCCGATCCGCCGCGGCCGGGCGGGGCCTGGCCTGCTCGCGCACGTGCTGGTGGGGAAGCATGCCGACCCCTTGCCCTTGCATCGCCAGGCCGAGATCTTGGCCCGCGACGGCATGGAGCTGGGCCGGCCTGCCCTGGCGGACCGGGTCGGCCAGGGCGCGGCGCTGCTGCGCCCGCCCGTGGACGCGCTGGCCCGGCGCGTTTTGGCCGGCACTGTCCTGCACGCCGACGCCACGCCCGTCCCGGTGCCGGCACCCGGCACGGGCCGGACCGGGCGGTTGCGGGCGCATGTGCGCGGCGAGCGGCCCCGGGCCGGCGCGGCGCAGCCTGCCGTGCCTTGCTGCCGCGGCCCGGACCGCAAGGGCGGGCATCCCAGGTCCCGCCTGGCCGGGTTCCGGGGCACGCTGCCGGCGGACGGCTGCACGGGCTTCGACGGCCTGCGTGAGGCCGGGCGCGTCGTCGGGGCCGCGTGCTGGGCGCATGCGCGCCGCAAGCTGCTCGACCTGCACGCCGCCGGCCAAGCCCCGCTGGCCGCAGAGGCCGCGCAGCGCATCGACGCCCTGCATGGGATCGAACGCGGCCTCGCCAGGCGCCCGCCCGACGAACGCGCCCGACGAACGCGCCCGACGAACGCGCCCGCGAACGCCAGGCCCGGGCCGGACCGCTGCTGGACGCCTTGCAGGCCTGGCCCACGGCAACGCTGGCCCGCGTGCCGGGCCGCGGCGGCCTCGCGGGCGCCATCCGCTGCGCCCTCACGCGCTGGGCGGCGCCGGCCCGCCGCCGCGGCGGCGGCCGCCTCGCCATGGACGGCAACGCCGCCGGACGCCCCATCCGGCCGCCCACCCTCGGGCGCAAGAACCGGCTGCTCTGCGGATCAAACGCCGGCGGCAGCCGCGCGGCAGGGATGCGGCAGGGATCACGCCGCCCCTGGAAAACGCCAAGATGGACGGCCTCGGCCCGGAAGCCCGTCTCCGCGCCCACCTGCTGCGCGATGCGGCATGTGCGAGCGAGGACGGGGATGGCGGGTTTGCGCCGGGCTTTTGCCTGCTGCTGTTGCGGGCCATGGCGATCGGCAAGCGACGGGCGGCGCTGAAGGACAGCACCTTGGCGCGCTACCACGCGGGCCTGCAGCGACAACTGGACCGGCTGCTGTCGGGGCCGATGCCGGAACGGCCCGCCGCGTGCCGCCTGTTCCGCACGAACCTGCCGCTATCGCACCGCCTGACGATTTCGACGTTGACCGCGCGGCAAACCCGAGCCAGACTTTTCTGGAATTTCGGCTCATGGTAGCCCGCGTCGGCGTAGAGCTTGGGAAAGAACGGATACATCCCGAACAGCGTCGCCATCAGCAGCACGCCACCGTCATGGTCCTGGATGTCGGCTGCATGCACGATAGCTTCCATTAGCAAGCCTTGCGTGTCGAGGAGGACGTGGCGCTTTTTGCCCTTGATCTTCTTGCCGCCATCAAAGCCCGGCCGATCAATCGAGGCCCCCTTTTTCGGCGCTCTTGACGTTCTGGCTGTCGATGATCGCTGCCGTCGGACCCGCCTCGCAGGCGGCCTGCTCACGGCAGCGCAGGTAGGGCGCGTGGTGCAGCCGATCGAGTGTCCCGCCGTGCTGTCAGCGGCAGAAATGGAAGTTGACGGTGCTGCGGGGCGACAGGTCCTTCGGGGTCGCGCGCCACCGGCAGCCCGTGCTCAGCACATTCATCAGCCCGTTCATCACCTCGCGAAGGCACCCACCATGGAATCGCAACCGGTTCACAGGACTCAACAGTGACCGGGGCAGATTCCCGGGCAATCAGGCCGTGGTCGCGGCCTGACGGACGAGGCCTGGAAGCGGCGGGATGACGGCGGCGCCCGGGACACGCAGGCGGCCGCCGATGTAGCGGAAGAACGAGACCTTGGGCTTGCTGCAGGTCTTCATCAGGCCGAGCATGACGTCGCGCGCCGTGCGTCCTGCCGTGCTCATGGTGCCGCCGGAGATCTTGCGCTTGGTCACCCAGGCACGGACGTCGTTCTCCGAGCCGTTGGTGTGCAGCGGGATCTCGGGATGCTGCAACGCGCAGCAGCTCGGCCTTGCGCCGGTGCAGCCGGGCGAGCAGCCGGTCCAGGGTGGCGTAGCCGGTTCGCCGCCCGAAGATGCGTTCGAATCGCGCCCGCAGCGCGGCAGCGCGCCGTGGGCAAGGATCGCACGCCCAGGCTTTCAGGTCGGCATACAGCCGCCAGACCAGCGTGCGCGCCCCCTCGACCGCCCGGCGCTGCTCGGGCGTGGCCGGCACGAGGTTGTGCACCAGGCGCTCGGCATGCACCCAGCACAGCGCGTGGGTGCCCATCCGGAACTGCCCGGCGCCGTCGGACACGATCACCGTCCCGGCCGCGCCAAGCGCTACGTCCGTGCCCAGCAGGCCATGGTGGCTGATGGCACCCCGGAGCGCGCCCTCGGTGGCGGCCTGCACCGGATCAGGGGTGACCGCGAGCGCGTCGATGCCGAGCCGGGCCAGGTGCGCGGCCCACGCCGCCGTGTCGGCGAACAGCCTGGCCGGGTGCGCGTCCAGCAGGGCGACCACCGGGCCTGACAGGCCACGCCCGCGCATGTAATCCAGCGCCGCCGCGTTGGCCACATAGTCGGCATGGCCCGCCCGCAGCAGCGACAGGAACGAGCACCGTCTCCCCTGATGGCGTCACCCAACGCTCACGTCGGTAGCGCACCACCTCGGCCGAAAGCCGCAGGTCGCGCACCAGGATGTCTTCGTAGCCTTTGAAGCGCGAGCCGGCCGGCACCGCCGCCTTGAGCACCCGCTCGGCGGTGATCGCCTGAGCATCGCGCTTGACGCCGCGCGGCGGCTTCGGACGCCTTCCGTCCTTGCTGGCCGCCCAGGCTGCGTCGCCTGTTCCATGCCGGACGGCCGCGATGGCGGTCGGGGCGGCAAACCCTTCAGCCGCGCCATCTCGTCGCGCAACGCCTGGTTCTCGGCACGCAGCGCCGTGATCGTCGCCTGCTGCGCGTCCACCCTGGCCTACAGGGCCGCGTTGCCCGAGCGCAGCCGATGCACCTCGCCGACAAGGCGGTCGACCACCTCCCGCAATTCGGCAAGCGAGAACGCCTCCAGCGATGCAGCATCCGGCAACGACATGCAGGCTGCGAATCACGCCCGCGGCCTCAGCGCAACCACCTCGCCCGGGAATCTGCCCCGGTTGCGACTCAACGTGATCGTGGACGGACACTTATGCAAACCGCCTGAGCAAGCGTGAGGCAGGTGAATGGTTACGCCGAAGGTGCGCCGGTCGAAAACTCAGTCAGGCATTTCGCAAAGCATGGAAGGCGGAGACGCAACGTTTATGATGCCTAACCGCCCACTTGGGGCTGTCTTGCTAACCCCGGTCTTCAATCACCATTCTGCTTCCTTTGTCGGCGATCATAATCGTCGGCGTATTGGTGTTGCCGGACGTGATCGTCGGCATCACAGACGCGTCGATGACTCGCAGCGCCTGCAGGCCGAAGACCCGTAGCCTATCGTCGACGACCGCGCGCGGGTCGGACGGCAAGCCCATCTTGGCCGTTCCCACCGGATGGAAGATGGTGGTTCCGATGTCGCCAGCCGCGCGGGCGAGCGACTCCGGGTCGTCGCCCACGGCCGGTCCCGGCAGGTACTCGACCGGCGAGAACGGCCGCAGTGCCGGCTGGCGCATGAGGCGGCGGGTGACGCGGATGGCATCCGACGCGACCTCCCGGTCCTCGTCGGTGGACAGGTAGGAGGGGGCGATGATCGGCTTGGCCGCCGGATCGGCCGACCTGATCCGGATGATGCCACGCGAGGTCGGCTGCAGGTTGCAGGCCGCAACCGTCACCGCGGGAAACCGGTGCAGCGGATCGCCAAACTTGTCGAGCGACAGCGGCTGGATATGGAATTGCAGGTTGGCCCGCGCCTCATGCTGCTTCGAGGAGTGGGTGAAGATGCCGAGCTGCGAAGGCGCCATTGTCAGCGGTCCTTTCTGGAACAGCGCGTATTCAAGTCCCATGAGCGCCCGGCCGATCAGCGAGTGATAGGTCTCGTTCAGCGTCTTGATCCCCGCGACTTGGTAGATTGCTCGTTGCTGCAGGTGGTCCTGCAGATTGCGTCCGACCCCGGGCTTGTCGAGCACGGTGGCGATGCCGTGCTCACTCAGCCATTCCGCCGGGCCGACGCCCGACCGCTGCAGCAGGGCCGGCGAGCCGACCGCTCCGGCGCACAGCACGACCTCGCCCTTGACCCGGACCTCCTTGACCTGGCCGTCCTGCACGTAGCGGACGCCCATGGCCCGCGTGCCGTCGAACAGGACACGGTCCACGAGCACGCCCGTCTCGAGCCGCAGGTTCGGCCGCTTCAGCACCGGCTTGAGGAAACCGCGCGCCGACGACCAGCGCAGCCCGCGCTTCTGGTTGACATGGAAGTAGCCGACGCCGGTGTTGTCGCCCGTGTTGAAGTCGGGCGTGGCCGGGATGCCCATCTCCACCGCGGCTTGTGCCATGGCGTCCAGCACGTCCCAACGCAGGCGCGGCGCCTCGACCCGCCACTCTCCGTCGGCGCCATGATGCTCGGTCTCGCCGCCGTAATGGCTGTCGAGCCGCCTGAACACCGGGCGCACGTCGTCCCAACCCCAACCTGTCAGGCCGAGCTGCCGCCAATGGTCGTAATCTTGCGACTGGCCGCGCATGGAGATCATGGCGTTGATGGCCGAAGATCCGCCGATCACCTTGCCGCGAGGGTACTTCAGGGACCGGCCGTTCAGACCAGGCTGCGGCTCCGTCTCGAACATCCAGTCGGCGCGCGGGTTGCCGATGGCGAACAGGTAGCCGACCGGGATGTGGAACCAAATCCAGCGGTCGTGGCCGCCGCCCTCCAGCACCAGTACGCGGTTCGCCGGGTTGGCCGAGAGGCGGTTCGCCACGACACAACCGGCCGACCCGGCGCCCACGACGACGTAGTCATACTCACCATCGAGCTTACCGACCGTGGCCATACCGATGTGCTTACCTCGTGATCTAGCTTCTGGCCGGGCCTGTCAGCGGTTGCGGAACACCGGCGCGCGCTTGGCGACGAAGGCGTTCATGCCCTCTTTCTGGCCCTCGGTGGCGAAGGCCGCCTGGAACAGCAGGCGTTCGTGGCGCAGCCCTTCGGACAGCGGGACCTCGAACGCCCGGTTGACCGCCTCCTTCGCCATCTTGACCGCCGGCGCGTTGTAGCCGGCGATGGTATGGGCCGCTTCCAGCGCTGTCTGCAGCAGGTCGCCCCCGGGGACGACCCGGGCGACAAGCCCGACGGCCTTGGCCTCCAAGGCGCTGATCGTGCGGCCCGTGAGGATCATGTCCATGGCCAGCGACTTGCCGACGGCCCGCACCAGGCGCTGGGACCCGCCCATGCCCGGCAGGATGCCGAGCTTGATCTCGGGCTGCCCGAACTGGGCGTCCTCCGCCGCGATGATGAAGTCGCATAGGAGGGCCAGCTCGCACCCGCCGCCCAGCGCGAAGCCGGCGACGGCCGCGACGATTGGCTTGGACACGGTCCTGACCTTGTCCCAAGGCGCCAGGAAGTCGTCCATGTAGAAGTCGCCGAACGATTTCTCGGCCATCTCGGCGATGTCGGCGCCCGCCGCGAAGGCGCGCGGCGACCCGGTGATCACGACCGCGCCGACCTGCTCGTCCGCATCGAACCGCTCAAGCGCTGCGAGAACCTCGAGCGCCAGATGCCGGCTCAGCGCGTTGAGGCTCTTGGGGCGGTTGAGGGTGATCAGGCCGACCCGGTCGCGCCGCTCGACCAGGATCGTCTGGTACACTGGCATCCCGGTGGTTGCGGCGCGCGGCGCCATCGGCAGCGTGGTCACGGCCTTCTCGGCCAGGGCAGCCTTCGTCGTCATCCCATCCTCCCGGTCCAAGGCTTCGCCCTGGCGTTATTCTGCAGCGATCCAAAGCCCGGCTGCGGGCACGTCGTCCTCGGACGCCAAGTCGGCGCGCGAGTAGCCGCCCCGTTGGCCCAGCAACTCGGCAAGGATCGCCACCCGGTGCTCGTCCAGCGCAGGCGCCTGCGCGACCGCCGCATCGTTCACGGCGTCGTCGATGCGGATCGGGTTGCCCGCCGTCCGGATCGTCTTGCCATCCTTGCTGCGCACATTGACGATCATGTTCCGCACCAGCAGTTGCGGATGCTCGAACAGCTTGTCGATCGTGTTGATGGGCGAGCACGGCACGCCGGCCTCGTTCAGGCGGTCGATCCAGTGCTGCATCGGCCGTTGCGACGTCGCCGCCTCGATCTGCTCCTGCATGGCAAGGCGGTTGCGGCAACGCAGGTCGTTGGTCATGAACAGCGGGTCCAGCGCCAACCGGGGAATCCCAAGCGCCTCGGACATCAGCATGAACAGCGTGTCGTTGCCGGCCGCGATGATGAACCGGCCGTCTGCCGCAGCGAAGCTCTCGAACGGCGCCAGCGAGGGATGGCTGTCGCCTGTCCTCGTCGGCACCTTTCCCTCGACATCGAAGCGGGCGAGCGCCGTCTCCATCAAGGCCGCCTGGCAATCGAGCATGGCGACGTCGATCTTGGACCCCTGCGCGTTCTGGGTGCGCCGGAACAGCGCCGCCACGATGCCGATGGCCGCGAACAACGCCGCCCCCAGGTCGCCGAAGCTGGTGCCGACCCGCGCCGGCGCCTCGCCCGGCCACCCCGTCAGGCTCATGATCCCGCCCATCGCCTGCACGACCATGTCGTAGCCCGGCAGGTCGCTGTACGGCCCGGTGTGCCCGAACCCCGAGATCGACGCATAGACGAGGTGCGGGTGCGTCTTGGCCAGGCGCTCCGCACCGTAGCCCAGGCGGTCCATCACTCCCGGGCGGAAGTTCTCGACCAGCACGTCCGCCTCGCCCAGCAGCCGCTCCAGGATGTCACGGTCCCGGGGCGACTTGATGTCGAGGACGATGCTCTCCTTGCCGCGGTTGAAGCACATGAAGTAGGCGGAGTCCTCGTCGAGGAACGGCCCGAAAGCGCGGGTATCGTCGCCCGTCCCGAACCGCTCGACCTTGATTACCCGGGCACCCAGGTCCGCCAGCACCATCGTGCAATAGGGTCCGGAGAGCACGCGGGAGAAGTCGAGCACCGTGATGCCCGCGAGCGGGCCGCTTCTGCCGCCTCCCCGCGCGGTGGCCGGCTGTGCCAGGCCGGAGCCGCCCGTCACTGCGCCACCGGCATGGCGAACTCGGCACCCTTGCCGATGCTGTCCGGCCACCGCTGCATGATCGATTTCTGCTTGGTGTAGAAGCGCACGCCCTCCTCGCCGTAGGCGTGCATGTCGCCGAAAAGGCTGCGCTTCCAGCCGCCGAAGCCATGCCAGGCCATCGGCACCGGGATCGGCACGTTGATGCCGACCATGCCCACCTGTATGCGGCGGCCGAATTCGCGCGCGGCGTGGCCGTCGCGGGTGTAGAGGCTCACGCCGTTGCCGAACTCGTGCGCGTTCACCAGCGCCACGGCGTCCTCGAAGGTCGCCACGCGGACGCAGGCCAGGACCGGGCCGAAGATCTCGTCGCGGTAGACCGTCATCTCCGGCGTCACGTGGTCGAACAGCGTGGCGCCCAGGAAGAAGCCCGCCTCCCGGCCGGGCACCTTGAAGCCGCGCCCGTCCATGACGAGGGTGGCGCCCTCCGCCACGCCCTTCTCGATGCAGCCGGCGATCCGCTGCCGGGCGGCCTCGGTCACGACCGGCCCCATCTCGACATCCGGGACGGTGCCGTCATCGACGTGCAGCGTGCGCGCGCGCGCCGCCAGCTTGGCGACGACTTCGTCAGCGATGCCGCCGACCAGCACCGCGACGGAGACCGCCATGCACCGTTCGCCCGCCGAGCCGTAGGCGGCGCCGATCAGGCCGTCGACGGCCTTGTCGATCTCGGCATCCGGCATGACGACCAGGTGGTTCTTGGCCCCGCCCAGCGCCTGCACGCGCTTGCCGTGCCGTGCGCCGGTTTCATAGACATGGTTGGCGATGGGCGTGGACCCGACGAATGAAACGGCCTGCACGTCCGGATGCGCGAGCAGGGCATCGACCGCCTCCTTGCCGCCCTGCACGACGTTGAACACGCCGGCCGGGAACCCGGCCTCGTTCATCAACTCCGCGACCATCAGAGAGGGCGTGGGATCGAGCGGGCTTGGCTTGAGCACGAACGTGTTGCCGGCCGCGATCGCGACCGGGAACATCCAGGCCGGCACCATGACAGGGAAGTTGAAAGGCGTGATGCCGGCAACGACGCCGAGCGGCTGGCGCATCGTGAAGTTGTCGATGCCGGTCGAAACCTGGTCGGTGTAGTCGCCCTTGAGCAATTGCGGGATGCCGCAGGCGAACTCGACGATGTCGATGCCGCGCTCGACCTCGCCGCGCGCGTCGGACAGCACCTTGCCGTGCTCCGCGGTGATGGCATGGGCCAGCGCGTTCTTGTCCCGGTTCATGAGCGCGAGGAAGCGGTTCATCAGCCGGGCGCGGCGGATCGGCGGCATGTCGGCCCAGGCCGGGAACGCCGCCTGCGCCGACGCGACAGCCGCACCGACTTCGGCCACGCCGGAGAGCAGGACGTGCCCCGAAACCGCACCGGTGGCCGGATTGTAGACGGGCTGCGTCGGCAGGCCGTGTGGCGACGTGAGCGCTCCGCCGGTCGCGTTGCCGATCGTGGCGACGGCGCCCTCGGCTGGGATCCTGGTCGATACGTTCATTGTTCTGCTCCCTTGGTGAGGCCGCCCCGCGCCATGCGGGGCGGGCACTTCGTTATCGTTGCAGGAGTGAGAAGAAGCCGGCGGCGAACGTCCGCAGCGGCTCCCCGTTGCGCTCCAGCTTGGCCCGAAGGACAGCGCCCTCCCAGCCGATCCAGAAGAATGCGGCGAGCTGGTCGCAGTCGTGGGTCGGCGCGATCTGGCCGGCGGCGACCGCGCGGCGAAGGCACTCGGCGGTCCGGCGCTGCCAGTCGGAGAAGACGTCGACGAGTTGCTCCCTGAACGACTCCGGCAGCGCGTTCATCTCTTGTCCCAGGTTGCCGACCAGGCACCCCCGCGCGTAGCCGAAGCGGGCCATCCCGGTATCGGCGCCAATGGTGAACTCCCGCATCCGGTCGAGCGGCGTCCTGCTCTCGTCCAGGAACACGGAGTCCAGCCGCTTGGCGAAGTAGGCGGCGTAGCTGCCGATCAGCTCGGAGCCGTACGCCTCCTTGCTTCCGAAGTAGTGGTAGAACGATCCTTTCGGCACGTTCAGCCGCTGCAGGATTTCCTCGATGCCGGTAGCCGAGAACCCTTTCTCCGTCAGTGCGACGACCCCCGCCCTGACCAGCGCGTCGCGGGTCTCGCTGTAGCCGCCGGCCGATTTCGGCGGTCGGCCACGGCGGCGAGGGGCAAGCTGTGTCTGCATGGCGATCAATTAGACCGATCGTCTGCTAATGTCAACGTGTCCGTTGCGTGCGGCGGATTTCGGCAACTGCCCGCGGCGGGTTCCGAGCCCTGCCAACGGTCGCAGCCGCCGATACTCGCCGATTGCGAGGAGCTGTAGCGCCGTTGCCCGGGCTCATGGATGATCTGCCCGCCACCTGCGAGAGCAAGGGGCTGACGATAGAAAGGCCCTATCCCCGCTTGCCGGGCGCCGCTCAACGCCACGGCCACGCCGTGTCCGATCTACCTCACCCGATGCTCACCACGACGCGGCCGCGGATCTCGCCTGCCAGGAGGCGCGGCGCCATGCCGATGACCTCGTCGAGGCCGATGTGCTGCGTCATGCCCGCGAGCCGGCTACTGTCGAGGTCCTTTGCCAACCGCGCCCAGGCCTCGGTGCGCAGCGGCATCGGGCACATCACGCTGTCCGCGCCCAGCAGCGACACGCCGCGCAGGATGAACGGCGCGACCGACCCCGGGAGGTCCATGCCCTGGGCCAGGCCGCACGCCGCGACGGCCCCGTCCCGCCTGGTCTGCGCCAGCACGTTCGCGAGCGTGTGGGACCCGACGCTGTCGACCCCGGCCGCCCAGCGCTCCTTGCCGAGCGGCTTGCCGGGTGCGGACAGCTCGGCGCGGTCGATCACCTCGGACGCGCCCAGGCCCCGCAGGTAGTCTGCCTCCGACGCGCGCCCGGTGCTCGCGATCACGTGCCAGCCGCGCTGCGCGAGCAAGGTGATGGCCACGGAGCCGACCCCGCCCACCGCGCCGGTCACGACCACCGGGCCGGCCTCGGGCGTCAGGCCATGGCGCTCCAGCAGCAGGACGCAGAGCATGGCCGTGAACCCCGCGGTGCCGACCGCCATCGCCTCGGCCGCGTCCATCCCGTCCGGGATGCGCACGGGCCATGCGGCGGGAACCCGGGCGAGTTCGGCGAACCCGCCGAAATGGCCCTCTCCCATGCCCCAGCCGGTCACCAACACCTGATCGCCGGGCTGCCATGCCGCGCTCGTGCTCTCCTGCACGACCCCGGCGAGGTCGATGCCGGGGATCATCGGGAACCGGCGCAGGATCGGGGCCTTGCCGGTCAGCGCGAGGCCATCCTTGTAGTTCAGGGTCGAATGGCTGACCCGGATCGTGACCTCGCCGGGCATCAGGCCCGCTGGGTCGAACTCGGCGATCCGGGCGGGCCGGTCCTTTTCGACGACGATTGCCTTCACGCGCGTAGCTCCTGGTTCGTGTGGTGAAGCGAAGGGGTTGGGCGGGAAGAGGGCGGCACGGATATCGCCGAGCACCTTCGGGTCTTCGATCGTGGCGGGCGGCACGGGATCTCCGCCGTCCGCGATCGTCCGGATCAGGCCGCGCAGGATCTTGCCCGACCTGGTCTTCGGCAGCCTGTCCACGACGCAGACGGTGCGGAACGAGGCCACCGGGCCGATCTGCGACCGCACGAGGGCGACCAGCTCGGCCGTGAGTTCGTGGTGGTCGTCGGCCGCGCCTGCCTTCAGCACCACGAAGCCGAGCGGGACCTGCCCCTTGAGGGCGTCGGCCGCGCCGACCACCGCGCATTCGGCCACGCTCGGGTGCTGGGCGAGCACCTCCTCGATGCCGCCGGTGGACAGGCGATGGCCGGCGACGTTCATCACGTCGTCGGTCCGGCCCATGATCCACACGTCGCCCTGCTCGTCGATGCGGCCCGCATCGCCGGTGCGGTACCAGCCGGGGAACTCGGCGAGGTAGCTGCTGCGGAACCGCGCATCGTCGTTCCACAGCGTCGGCGCGCAGCCCGGCGGCAGCGGCAGGCGGATGGCGAGGTTGCCGACGGTCCCGCCCCTCGGCTGCTCGGCGCCGTTGTCGTCAAGCACGGCAACGTCGTAGCCCGGGCATGCCCGCCCGCCCGCGCCCACCTGCGTCGGCAGGTGCCCGGCCCCACGCAGGCTGGCCGTGATCGCCCAGCCGGTCTCGGTCTGCCACCAGTGGTCGATCACGGGACGGCCGAGCAGTTCGCCGATCCAGGAGGACGTCGGCGGGTCGCAGCGTTCCCCGGCGAGGTACAGCGCCTGCAGGTTCGACAGGTCGTGCCCGCGGACGAACTGCCCCTCCGGATCCTGCTGCCGGATGGCGCGCAACGCGGTCGGCGCCGTGAACAGCACCTTGACCCGGTGCTGCGCGCACACCCGCCAGAACGCGCCGGGGTCGGGCGTGCCGACCGGCTTGCCCTCGTAGACAACCGTGGTGAGCCCGGCGAGCAGAGGGGCGTAGACGATGTAGCTGTGGCCCACGACCCAGCCCACGTCGGACGCGGTCCAGATCACGTCGCCAGGCTTCAGCCCGTAGACCATGCCGATGGAGTTGTGCAGCGCCACGGCATGGCCGCCATTGTCGCGCACGACGCCCTTCGGCTTGCCCGTCGTGCCGGACGTGTAAAGGATATAAAGCGGATCCGTCGCGGCCACCGGGACGGGAGGATGGGGCGCGGCGGCCGCCACGGCCGCCTCGAAATCGTGGTCCCGCCCGGCCAGCATCCGCGCTTCGAGCATCGGGCGCTGCAGGATGAGGCACGATTGAGGGGGCGCGGCGCTCATCGCGATGGCCTGGTCCAGCAACGGCTTGTAGGCGACGACGCGGTTGGGTTCGAGGCCGCACGAGGCTGAGATGACGACCCGCGGCCTGGCGTCGTCGATGCGCTTGGCCAGTTCCGGCGCGGCGAATCCGCCGAACACGACACAATGCACCGCGCCCAGTCGCGCGCAGGCCAACATCGCGACGATCGCGTCCGGCACCATGGGCATGTAGACGATGACGCGATCGCCCCTCACCACGCCCAGCGCCGCCAGCGCGCCGGCGAGCCTCGCGGTCCGGTCGCGCATCTGCCGGTAGCTGAGAGGCTCGACCACGCCGGCCATGGGACTGTCCCAGATGACGGCCACCTGCTCGCCGCGCCCGGCGTCGACGTGGCGGTCGAGGCAGTTGGCGCTCGTGTTCAGAATGGCTCCGGGCAGCCAGCATCCGTAAGGCCCGGACCCCGCATCGAAGACGAGGTCCCATCGACGCTCCCATTCGATCCGGTTGGCGGCCACCTCCCACCAGCCGGCGGGGTCGGCGCGCCACGCGCCGTAGACGGCATCGTAGCCAGAGTCGAGCGTCATCGGCGCGTCCTTCCCCATCAGTTATTGCGCTCGCACATCGGATCAAAGACCTCCGGGCGAGCGTTGACAGTTTCTAGACGATAGGTCTAATTACAATGCATGTTGTTGGCAAGGTCCTAGCCGCAATACTGTTCACTTTGCAATCCGAATGGCGGCATTGAAGTCGATGCGCGTGGTCGGTAGCGAGGTGCGCGGGCGCAGCGGATATCCGCTCATCTTGCGCTTGACCCCGCGCGGCACCT
>JAABUQ010002226.1_pt1 | contig 39127 bp, 26 predicted proteins | sample 5560001 | NCBI WGS metagenome assembly JAABUQ01 (sample SAMN10711888, study PRJNA513371) | rock metagenome | isolation source: Antarctica rocks | place: Antarctica: Victoria Land, Finger Mt nord | collected 2015-12-18 | reverse complement strand
GAGGGATTTCTTCTACGCGCAGGACACGTGGCGCGCGACGCAGAAGCTGACGATCAACTACGGTCTGCGCTACGAGCTTTACTTCCCCGAGACCATCAACAGCGCTGGACAGGGTGCTCTTCTGGATTTAGCGACAGGCTACCTTCGGGTGGCAGGCGTTGGACAGAATGCAAGCAACATGAACTACCAGAAGCCGACCAACGCCTACAACCCGCGTATTGGTGTCGCTTACCAGGTGCACGAGAAGACAGTGGTCCGGGCTGGATATGGCCGCAGCTTCGATATCGGCGTCTTCGGATCGATCTTCGGTCACGCTGCAACGCAGAATCTTCCCGTCTTAGCCAATCAGCAGATCACGGCCACCGGCGGTCCTACGAGCTACGCCTTCACCCTGGCGCAAGGCCCCACGGCACCAACTCCCACAGCAGTGCCCAGTAATGGCCTGATTGCAAATCCTGGATACGCTGTTGCTTCTCGGGCACGGCCCACTACCCTGAGACTGCCCACGCTCGATGCCTGGAACGCGAGTGTGCAGCAGGCACTCACGCCGACGGTCTCCTTAACCATCGCTTACGTTGGCAACAAGGGAACGCATACCTTTGGAGACAGCGTCGGCAATACCACCAACCCCAACGAGGCTGGCCTTTTCCTGCCCGCATCGCAAAGTATCACGGGCACACCGCTGCACTACGATCCAGCGGGTGGAAACTGCTTTCCCCTCGGACCGAACTGCACGGCTGCGAACGTAGTGCAACCCAGCGGTGCTACAAGAAACGCCACGTTCCTGCAAAGGTATTACGCAGGTAATCTGCCCGCCTGTTCGGATCCGACCTACATTGCCAATGCCGGAACCAATCTGGCCGGTCTCCCCAAAGGCGCCTGCGGGTGGACAAACAGTATCCAGTACTACGGAGATGATCTGGACACGCACTTCAATGCGCTTCAGGTAACAATGGCCAAGCAGTTTACGCACGGTGTGTCTCTGACCGCGAACTACGCCTGGCAGAAGGCCTTCAGTGAAGGCACTGGTTATTCCACGTTTGATCGTGCCGCCGTTCGTGGTCAGGACAGCAACGTTCGCCACCAGCAGATCATCGTTTATGGATTGCTGGAACTGCCGTTCGGGCACAACCATGCTTTCCTTAGCCACGCAAACGGAATCGTGAATCAGATTGTTGGAGGGTGGCAGGTTAGCCCGGTCATCAACTACTCCAGCGGTCTGCCGTTCACGCTCTCGTATATCTCCTGCGGAAGCAGCGTGGGTGGAAGTGCACCGTGCTATGTGAACGGCGACACCAAAGCATTTCACTCCCACATCACGGGCCGGCCAGGTGCTGGTCTCTCCTTCTACGATAAGATTCCGCTGGGCGGGGCCTTCACGGCTCCTGGCCTGGATCAGATTGGAACGGCAGGACGCAACAGTGTCTTCGGTCCCCACTTCTTCAACGCTGACATTTCACTGCAGAAGAACTTTCCCATCAAGGAGTACGCCACGGTTCAGTTCCGCACCGACGCCTTCAATGCCTTCAACCACGTCAACTTCGGTCTTCCCGGCGGAAACATTGAGCAGGGCGGTGCCGGTGCGATCAGCAGTGGACCGGGCGTCAACGGATCGACAGACCCGCGGCAGCTGCAGTTCTCGGCGCGCGTTCAGTTCTAAGGATGCGCTGTAGTCCGTCAGCAAGGGGAGCCTCGGCTCCCCTTGCTCTCTTCCCCGAGGCTCTATCTGCAGAGCTGTTTGTGCGTCTCTCCTGAATGACTCCTCCGCTCCTGAACTTTGCCGTCGTCGTTGTTCTCCTGTGTGGCGCGAGGAAGTCGCTGCCTCAGCCGTTGCTCGCGGCGCAGTCGCCACTGCCGGCAGCAACCAAGGGCGGGACGATAGCAGTGGGAGGTGACGACGCGCAGGCGCTTGCTTCGATTCGACAGCGGATCAACGCGGGGCATACCGAGGAGGCGCTCCATGAGCTCGAGAGGCTGGCGGGAAAGGAGCCGGCTCCCCAAGGCCTGGAGACGCTTCGGGGGCTCGCCTTCTACAGCCAGGCGAAGCTGCAGGAGGCCGATACGGCCTATGCGGCGGCGCTTGCGAGAGATCCGAAGGATAAGGAGGCGGCCCAGATGCGTGGGCTCACGTTGTTTCGGCTGGGTCGGCCCGCGGCAGCGATTCCGCTGCTGGAGGGGTCGAGCGGCTGGTCTGCCGAGAGCAAGGTGGACCCGAGCTACGTGCTGGCGCTGTGTTACCTGGATACGCGCCGTTACGAGGATGCGCGGCATGCCTTTGCGGCCCAGTATGGCGTCGCGCCCGAGTCCGCGGCGGCCTACCTGCTCGGGGCGAGGATGCTCTTTCGACGAGAGTTTGTGCCGGTGGCGAAGGAGTTCGCCACAAAGGCGCTGGCACTCGATCCGCAGCTTCCGCTGGCACACGCTCTGCTGGGAGAGATCGCGCTGGCGGGCAACCACTTGGACGACGCGATCGCGGAGTTGGAGATGGAGCGAGCGCGCAATCCGTTGGACGGCCCTGTCTACGACCGGCTGGGCGACGCGTATTATCGGGCAGGACGATACGAGGATGCGCAAAGATCGCTGCAAGAGGCGTTGCTGCTGGAGCCGAACTCGACCGGACCGTACATTTTGTTGGGCAAAGTTCTGCTGAAGCGGCAGGATGCCTTGGGTGCAGCGACCTATCTGGAACACGCAAAGGCTCTGGATCCGACGAACTACCGCACGCGTGCGCTGCTGGGCCAGGCGTATCGAGCTCTGGGGAGGCAGGAGGATGCGAGCCGCGAGCTGGAAGCTTCGCAGAAGTTGCAAGCCGGAAGCGAGCCGAAGTTGGAGAAGGCCCCCTAGTCCGAGATCGAGGATGCCGTCGAGGTGCGCTTGTAGACTCCAAGAGAGTGCGGAACTGGGAACAGATGATCAGAAGCCGAAGCTCCCTTGCGATCCTGGCAGCCATTCTTAGCCTGGTTGCGGTCGCGTCGGTGCGCGGCTTGGGGACCCAGCGAAAGCTCAGTCAGTTCGGCCAGCAGACCTGGGGGAGCGACTCCGGCCTGCCGCAGAACACGGTGCACTCGGTCGTGCAAACATGCGACGGATTCCTTTGGATTGCGACCGAGGCAGGCTTGGTGCGTTTCGATGGCATTCGCTTTCTCGTCTACGACACGGAGAATACGCCGCAATTTCGCAGCGACATCATCAGCGACCTCCGAGAGGGCAGCGATGGGTCGCTCTGGATCAGCACGACGGGCGGTCTGGTGCGGGAGAGGGGTGGCGACTTCACGCTGTTTGGTGTTGCGGACGGACTTCCGTCCAGCTCTGTCTCGGCGACCTACGCCTCCCACACCGGAAAGTTGCTGGTAATCACGGCGGCTGGGCTGGCAGTGTTCGATGGCAGCCGATTCCAGCAGGTCGCGGGCGCTGAGGATCTGCAGATGATCGACGGGAGCTCCCAGGTCGTCGAGGACGATCGCAACCAGATCTGGGTCGCGGGGAGCCGGTCGATCTACCGCCTGGACGGGAGCGGAACGAGGGCGACCAAGGCGGCTGTCGCCTCCGGCCTGGGGGAGCTGCGGGCGCTTGCCGTGATGCGCTCGGGAGAGGTCTGGGTCGCGGGCCGGGGCGGCGTGGAGATCCTCGGAGAGGTTGGCGGCAGAACGCTGACCATGGGAGATGGCCTTCCTTCGGACGTGGTCAACGTGCTGCTGCCGGACGGTGGCGGCGGTATGTGGATCGGGACGGACCGGGGTCTCGCGCGTTGGAGCGCTGGAGCGATCTCGATTCCGGGCGGCGCCGAAGGGCTCGGAGTTGCACCGGTCGAGCGGCTCTACCGGGATCGCGAAGGGACGCTGTGGGTCGCGACGAACCGGACCGTGGCGCGAGTTAGGGAGGGCAGGGTCGACCTCTCGGCACGACGGTCCCGGCTCACGGGCGTGCTTTCGATCTTTGAGGATCGCGAGGGAAGCGTCTGGTTCGGCACGGATAACGCTGGTCTAACCGTGTTGCGCGAGCAGCCGTTCTCGACCATCAGCGAGCAGGACGGTCTGTCGGCGGGAGCGGTGCGGGCGATCTTTCAGGATCGCGAGGGCACAATCTGGATCGGCACCAACGGCGGCGGTCTGAACCGGGTCGAGGGCGGACGGGCTTCGACCGCGATGAGTCATGCGGCGCTGTCGAGCGATGTGGTGCTGGCGCTCGCGCAGACCGGCGCGGGCCTATGGGTGGGAACTCCCAATGGTCTGAACCTTATCCGGAACGGAGCCGTTCGCGTGTTTACGACGGAGAGCGGCCTGGCTGACGACTTCGTTCGATCGCTGTTTGCCGATCGGGACGGATCGCTGTGGATCGGAACGCGCAATGGTCTGTCGCACCTTGTCGGCGACAGATTTACGTCGTACTCGACCCTGGATGGGCTGGGGAGCGACCTCATCGGCACGATCCTGCGAAGTCGAACGGGCGACCTCTGGATTGGGACGCTGGGGGGGCTGAGCCGCTTTGAGGGGAACGGCTTCGTCACGTTGAGGAGGAAGGATGGCCTGGGCAGCGACGCGGTGACCGCGCTTCTGGAGGATGGCGCCGGCACACTGTGGGTGGGGACACAGGACGCCGGGTTAAGCCGTGTCCAGGACGGCCGGGCGATCGCCCTCGCGCCCGGAACGACCGGCCTGCCGGAGACTGTATTCGGCATGCTCGAGGATGCGGCCGGCGACCTGTGGATGAGTTCACGGAGGGGGATCTACCGCGTCAGCGCAGCGGCGCTCAACCGTGTCGCAACGGCGGGTCAGGGAGCCATTCCACTCAGAAGGTATGGCACTGAGGACGGCATGCGCATCAGCGAGGGCAGCAGCGGAGGGCATCCGGCGGCATGGCGCATGCAAGACGGATCGCTGTGGTTTGCGACGCTGGATGGTGCGGCCCTGGTCGCACCGGAGCTGACGGCGAACAACCAGCTGCCGCCATCCACGGTGATCGAGCAGGTGCTGCTGAACGACAGACCGATCGTCCCGGAGCGGGTGGGCGCCGAGATGGGCCTGGTGGTTCCGCCCGGCGAGCGGCGAATCGAGGTCCAGTATGCGGGGCTAAGCTTTGTTGCACCGCAAAAGGTGCGCTACCGGTACAGGCTCGAAGGCTTCGACAAGGAGTGGGTTGAGGCGGGCGCGCGCAGAGAGGCGTTCTACACCAACGTTCCGCCCGGCCGATATCGCTTCCGTGTGCTGAGCTCGAACAACGACGGGGTCTGGAGCACGGAAGCGGCTACATTTGCGGTACGGATCCGGCCGACCCTGTTTCAAACCTGGTGGTTCTACGGTCTGGTGGCGCTTGCACTTGGCGGTCTGGCATTCCTAATCTATCGCTGGCGCGTGCTGACGGTGGAGGCGCAGTACAAGGCCGTTCTGCAGGAGCGTGGGCGCATTGCGCGCGAGATCCACGACACGCTGGCGCAGGGGTATGTCGCGATCTCGGTGCAGTTGGAGATCGCGGGTCGGCTCTTAGAGGTCTCGAAGGAGGCGGCACTCGGGCAGCTCGAAGAGACCAAGCAGCTGGTGCGGGGCAGCCTGGCCGATGCGCGCAGCTCCATCTGGAACCTCCGTTCGCAGACCGAAGCGGAGACGCTGCCGTCGCGGCTGGCAGCGCTGACCGAGAGCAGATCGAGGCGTGACGGACCGGCTCTGAAGCTTGAGATCAAGGGCGCCTACCGTCCGGTCGCGCCGGTCGTCGAAAGCGAGATTCTGCGGGTCGCGCAGGAGTCGGTAACAAATGCGATCCGGCACGCCGGGGCGAAGCAGATCCGGGTGACACTGCGATACGATGCGAGTACCCTCGAGCTGCAGGTGAGGGATGACGGAAGGGGGTTCGCGGAGACGGCGGCGAACCGGACCCGGGACGGGCACTTCGGTGTGCAGGGCATGCGAGAGCGGGCCGAACGCATCGGGGCCAACCTCACCGTCAGCAGCCGGCAGGGTGTCGGGACCGTCGTCGATCTGCGGATCGATCCGCGCCGGACAGAGAAAGAGGACCTGATTTGAGTGCTGATATCCGCATCATGATCGTGGAGGATCATCACGTTGTGCGGCAGGGCTTCATCGCGCTCCTGCGTATGGTGGAAGGCTTCCACATCGTTGCCGAGGCCCCCGATGGCGATCGTGCGATCGAGCTCTTTCGCCTCTACAGGCCGGATGTCACGCTGATGGATCTGCGTCTGCCCACCATCGGTGGCGTCGAGACCATCGGAAAGATCAGGTCGGAGTTCCCGGACGCGCGCATCATCGTGCTGACGACCTTCGATGGGGACGAGGATATCTACCGGGCGCTGCAGGCTGGAGCCAAGGGCTATCTGCTGAAAGGAATGAATGCGGATGAGTTGATTGGCGCCATCCGCGCGGTGCATGGAGGCAAGTCGAGAATTCCGGCGGAGGTGGCCGAGCGTCTTGCGGAGCGGCTCTCCGGACCCACGCTCACGCAACGCGAGACCGATGTGCTTCGGCTGATTGTGAGTGGAAACAGCAACAAGGAGATCGCCGGCGCGCTCTTTATCTCGGAGGCGACGGTGAAGACCCATGTAAACAATCTTCTGGGAAAGCTTGGCGTGACGGATCGAACGCAGGCCGCTACGACCGCGCTGCAGAGAGGCATCGTGCACTTTGATTAGCCAGTACCGAAAGCGCGGTTGGGTGCTCGCCTCGAAGCTGCTGGCGGTCTGCCTGGCCGTGGGCCACGCCGGCCATGCAGCCCAGGGAGCGCGGCCGGCGGCGTGGAGATCGGCGACGGCGGAAGAGCTGCGATCCATCATTCCTGCCCGGGCGCCGGTGATTGCGGAGCGCATTGAGACGGAGATGCGGACCGCTTCGGGCGTGATCGACAGCCAGGGTCACACGATCGCGGGCGTGGTCCTGATCACGGCGGGCTACTCGGCAAACGGAAAGTACTCGGACTATCTGACGACGCAGGTTCCGCTGAAGATCGGCGATCGAACGCTGCCCGCTGGAGGGTACCTCATCGGCTGGACGAGAAGCAGCGACGAGCTGCTGGTGACGATCTCGGAGGCGTCGACCGGAAAGGCGCTGGTGGAGGTGCCCGCCGTGCGCAACCCTGCGGTGCATCGGGTGGAGTCGTTTCGTGTCTGGCCGCCGAGTACGCATTCCATGATTCAGCTCGGACGCTTCACCATCGACTACAGTCTTCCCTGACCGCATCGCTCCGCTATGGCTTCAGCAGGTTGTTGCCGCGGTCGGAGTCCGGCAGCACGTGATTGGGATCGACGGTAACGGAGACGATTCGCTCCTTGCTGTCGAGATCGAGCGCGAACTTGGAGGTGTGCAGCCAAGTCTCGACCGGAAGCGAGACCCGGCGCGTGCTGCCGTCCGCAAAGGCGATCTGCACGACGGCTGGAAGAACGAGCTGCCCTCGATTGGCGAGCGTGATGATGGCTCCCTTGCGCGGATCGCCGTCCACGTATCCAGCAGATTCGACAGCAAGGTCCAGCTGCCAGTTGTGCATGTACCAGCCGCGCCAGAAAAAGGAGAGGTCTTCGCCGCCCTCGCTCTCCATCTCGCGGAAGAAGTCCGACGGCGAGGGGTGCTTGTAGGCCCAGTCGCGGATGTACTTGCGAAAGGCCCAGTCGAAGCGCTCGGGGCCGAGGATCTGCTCGCGCAGAAGCACCATGCCGTAGGCGGCCTTGAAGTAGCTGACCGGGTGGCTGAGCTTCGAAGGAAACGCATCGGCGCGATTCAGGATGATGGGTGCTGAAGGATCTTTGAGCACCTTGAGAATCATCTCCGGTGGCTCGCCGCCGGCCGAGTACTCCCCATCGCGCTTGGGGCCGTAGACACCGCCCCCGAACGCGTCCGACTCGCCGATGTCGATGAAGGTATTGAAGCCCTCATCCATCCACGCATTGCGACGCTCGTTCGATCCGACGATCATCGGGAACCAGTCGTGGCCGATCTCGTGGGCGGTGATCCAGAAGAGCGTCTTGCCCTTGTCCTCGATGCCGTCGAAGACGATGCCGGGGTACTCCATGCCCTCGGAGAAGCCAGCGACGTTGATCGCGGCGGGATAGGGGTAGGGGAACCAACGGCGCGAGAACTCCTCGACCGCGTGCTTGACGTACTCGGTGGAGCGCCCCCAGGCAGCGTCGCCGACGCTCTCGACGGGGTAGACGGACATCGCCAGGGACGACCTTCCATCCGGGAGGTTGATGCGCGCCGCGTCCCAGACAAACGCGCTCGAGGCGCTGAAGGAGACGTCACGCGTCCGGTCCATGCCGAAGTGCCAGGTCAGCGTTCCATCGCGCTTCGGCCGGCTTGCCGGATCGTCGACCTCGGCCGGGGTGCGAATCATCACCGTCTTGTCACTGGTGCGCGCCTGCTCCAGGCGGGCGATCTGTGCTTTCGTGAGGACGTCCTTCGCGTTCAACAGCTCGCCGGAGCCGGCCAGGATCATGTTCGACGGCACGGTGACGTAGTAGTCAAAGTGACCATACTCCAGGTAGAACTCGTTGCCGATGTAGGGTTGCGTGTCCCAGCCGTGCAGGTCGTCGTACACCGCCATACGCGGGTACCACTGCGCAATGTCGTAGATCTCGCCCTTCTTCGACATGCCCCAGGACGTACGTCCGCCGAAGATGGCGGGGATGGTGTAGTGGTAGCGAATATGGACGCGGATTTGTGCGTGGGATGCGAGCGGTTGAGGAAGCCGCAACTGCATGCGCGTGTCGGAGACGACGTACATGAGCTTTGTAGCGTGGGCCTTCTCGTCCACCTCGACCGCGTCGAAGAGGAAGCCGTCGGTGAACTCCTTTCGCGGAGGTCCGCCCATTGTGCCTTCCCGCGCATCCTTGCGGTAGACGTTCTGCTCCAGCTGCAGCCACAGGCTTGGAAGCGCGTCGGGGCTGTTGTTGGTATAGGTGATGGTCTCGTCCGCGCCGAGCTGCTTGCCCACGGTATCGAGTGTGGCGTGGATCTCGTAGTCGGCGGAGTTCTGCCAGTACGAGGGACCTGGAGCTCCGTTGGCTGAACGGTACTGGTTTACCGGCTCGGGCAGCGTCAGCGGCGCAAACGTCTTCTCCGGATCGTAGATTGAGGCCGAGGTCTGCGCACCGGCGACTGCAGCCGCAGCGAGAGCGGACAGAGCAAGCGACAGGCAGGAGATGACGGTGCTGGCAGTCTTCAAGAGAGTCCTTTCATTCGCCGGCGCTCCTTCGGCTGCGCGAGGCCGTGAGATACCGGCGAGTTGTGGCCTGTCTGACGTGTTCACAGGGTACACGCATGTTGCTGCCCGGAAGGCGGGTGCCATCTTTTGACAGAGCGTTCAACGCGCGAAGCGCCTCGGCTTCGTGGCGCCCAGCCTCGATTACTCTGGCCGCATGCTTTCCTGTATAAGGTTCAACGAAGCACTTTGTCTGTTTCATCGTGGTCCACTTCCCGCCGTAGAAGGCGGAACCTTCGCAGCCGGGCGCGCGTCCATCGCGCTCCAAACCCCAGGAGAGGCCACAGGAGAGGCGTTGACCGATCGCCGTTACATACTCGGCTTAGACCAGGGCACCACCAGCTCCCGCGCGATGGTGATCGATTCGACCGGAACTGTTCGGGCGCTGGCGCAAAGAGCGTTCGAGCAGATCTACCCGCAACCAGGCTGGGTCGAACACGATCCGGTTGAGATCTGGTCGACGCAGATCGGCTCGGCGGCGGAGGCGCTGGCCGGCGCCGGCCTCCATACCGCCGACATCGCGGCGATCGGCATCACCAACCAGCGGGAGACGACCATCGTTTGGGATCGGCGGTCGGGCGATCCGATTCACAACGCGATCGTCTGGCAGGACCGGCGAACAGCGGAGTTCTGCGACCAACTGAAAGCGGACGGTTTCGCCGAGATCATCCAGCAGAGATCAGGCCTTCTGCCGGACGCGTACTTCTCGGGAAGCAAGATTCGGTGGCTCCTCGACCATGTTCCAGGTGCGAGGGACCGGGCAGAGCGCGGCGAACTCGCCTTCGGAACGGTGGACTCGTGGCTGATCTGGAAGCTGACCGAGGGCGCACGCCACGTGTGCGATGCGACCAACGCCTCGCGAACGATGCTCTACAACATCCACACCCACCAGTGGGATGACGATCTGCTTGGCATCTTCGGGATTCCGCGCGCGCTGCTTCCGGAGGTTGTTCCGTCAAGCGGGGTCTGCGCCACCGCGGCAGGCGCTCTGAGCGGCATACCGATCGCCGGTGTGGCCGGAGATCAGCAGGCCGCGCTCTTCGGGCAGATGTGCACGAAGCCAGGCATGGTGAAGTGCACCTTCGGCACCGGCAGCTTCATGCTGCTGAACACCGGCACGTCGCCCATGCCGTCGCGCAACAAGCTGCTGACGACCATTGCGTGGCAGGTGGGTGGACGCACGGACTATGCGCTCGAGGGCAGCATGCTGATGGCGGGCGCCGTCGTGCAGTGGCTGCGCGATGAGTTGCAGATTATTCGCAGTTCGGCCGAGGTGGAGGATCTGGCAATGTCCGTGCCCGACTCCGGCGGCGTTGTGCTTGTGCCGGCCTTCTCCGGCCTCGGAGCTCCGCACTGGGACCAGTATGCTCGCGGAACGCTCGTCGGCATGACCCGCGGAACTTCACGAGCCCATATCGCGCGAGCAGCGCTCGAAGGCATCGCGCTGCAGGTTGTCGATGTGCTCGAAGCCATGCAGGCGGACTCGCAGCTTCCTCTGCAGGAGCTGCGCGTCGATGGTGGAGCGTCCGCCAACAACATGCTGATGCAGCTGCAGGCCGACCTTCTGGGTGTTCGCGTCGTTCGACCGCGCAATGCGGAGTCCACCGTGCTTGGAGCGGCTTACCTTGCCGGGCTGGGCGTCGGCCTGTGGACCTCGGTGGAGGCGCTCGCCAGCCAGTGGGAGGCGGAGCGCGTCTTTGAGCCGAGCATGGCGGCTGCGGAGCGAGAGGCGATGCGCTCGCGATGGAAGAGGGCGTTGCAGCGCGCGGCGGCATGGGAGCAGCAGCCGTGACGGCCGCCGGCGCCCTGGACCGGACGTCCGTTCTTCGCGAGATGGAAACGACTTCCATGTGGGACGTGCTCGTGATCGGCGGCGGAGCGACCGGTCTCGGAGCCGCGGTCGAGGCTGCCTCGCGCGGCTATCGAACGCTCCTGATTGAACGGGACGACTTCGCCAAAGGTACCTCGAGCCGCAGCACGAAGCTGGTGCACGGCGGTGTGCGCTACCTCGAGCAGTTCAACATCCGGCTTGTACTCGACGCTCTCAAGGAGCGAGGACACATGCTCCGGAACGCACCGCACCTCGTTCACCCCATGTCCTTCGTCGTGCCTGTGTACGACTACATGGGCCTGCCCTATTACGGCGTCGGCCTGAAGCTGTACGAGCGTCTCTCGGGCAAGCTCTCGCTCGGCCGATCGGAGATGCTCTCCCGAGGCGAGACGATCGCTCGACTTCCAACCATCCGTCAGGCAGGGCTCAAGGGCGGTGTCCTGTACCAGGATGGCCAGTTCGATGACGCGCGCTTCGCCATCACGCTCATGCGAACGCTCTTCGACCTCGGCGGCGTCGCAATCAATCACGCGGCGGTTGTTCGCCTGCTTCAGAATGATGGAAAGACCTGCGGAGCCGTGGTGCGAGACGCCGAGAGCGGGGACGAGCAGGAGATCCGGGCCAGCGCGGTCATCAATGCGACCGGCGTCTTCGCGGAGGAGGTCCTGACCATGGACACGCCGGGTGAAAAGACGAAGCTGCTGGCGATCAGTCAGGGGACCCACTTTGTTTTGCCGCGCGAGTACCTTCCCGGCACGAGCGCTCTGATGGTGCCGAAGACCAGCGACGGCCGTGTTCTCTTCGCGATCCCGTGGCACGACCACCTGGTCGTTGGGACGACCGACGAGCCGATGCCACAGAGTGCATCCGAGCCGCGATCGACAGCAGGGGAGCGCGAGTTTCTCTCCGATCACATTCGCAAGTATCTCGGCAGGGCAGTCGAGCAACAGGATGTCCTCAGCATGTGGTCAGGGCTCCGGCCCCTGGCAGCCGGCGGCAACGCCACCACGGCCAAGCTCTCCCGCGACCACAAGCTCCTCGTTTCGCCGACAGGTCTGATCACTGTCACGGGCGGAAAATGGACCACCTACCGGCGCATGGGCGAGGACGCAATCCAACACGCAGCGGATGTCGGCCAGCTGAGTACGTCGCCGTCGCGGACCCTCGATCTTCACCTCCATGGATGGACGGAGAGCACCGCTGCGTCGTCAGATGAGAGTTCGCAGACCGTGTACGGTTCGGATCGCGGCGCTCTGGACGCGGTGTGCGCCGAGCGGCCCGAGCTCAGGGAAGTGCTGCACCCCCGCCTGCCGTACCGAAAGGGCGAGGTCGTCTGGGCAGCCCGATTCGAAATGGCCCGCACCGTCGAGGATGTGCTCGCCAGGAGAACGCGGGCGCTGTTTCTGAACGCGCGAGCCGCGACCGAAGCCGCCCCGACCGTCGCGACGCTGCTGGCTGCGGAGTTGGGGCGCAGTCCAGAGTTCCGCGAACGTGACCTGCTGGCGTTCCAAACGCTGGCCAAAGGGTATGTGTATGCAGCTTGAGGTGGACATGCTGAACTCGATGGGCAAGGACACGGAGGAACTCCCGTCATGAATCTCGCTTCGCCCGCGATGGGTGAGTTTTTCGGCACCATGGTCGTCATCGTGCTCGGCAACGGTGTGGTTGCAGGGACGCTGCTCAACCGCTCCAAGGCGCAGGGAGCCGGTTGGCTGGCCATCACCACGGGCTGGGCGATCGGCGTCTTTGCCGGAGTCGCGGTGGCCTCCGCAATGGGCGACGCCGACGCGCACCTCAACCCGGCTGTGACGCTCGGATCGGTGCTGATGACCGGCAATGCGTCGCGTCTGTTCACCTACATTCCGGCGCAGATTCTAGGCGCGTTTCTAGGGGCCGTTCTGGTGTGGATCCACTACAAGCCGCACTGGGCGGCGACGGGCGACGCAGGCCTGAAGTTCGCCTGCTTTGCGACGACTCCGGCCATCCGGAGTCCGCTATGGAACTTTCTCAGCGAGGTGCTCGGTACCTTTATCCTCGTCCTGGTCGCTGCCGCCCTGTTCTCGCGGCGCGTCTCTCCGGGAGGTTTGGCGCCGGGGCTCGGCCCGGTGCTGCTCGGATCGCTTGTCTGGGGTATCGGCCTCTCTCTCGGGGGCAGCACCGGATACGCAATCAACCCTGCCCGGGACCTGGGGCCGCGGCTCGCCCACTTTCTTCTCCCCATTCCCGGAAAGCAGGGATCGGAGTGGAACTACTCCTGGGTGCCGATCCTTGGGCCGCTGGCGGGCGCCGCCGTTGCCGCTCTCTTTGTGCGACTCTTCGGTGTGGCGTAGAGCTCAGCAAACCCGCACGCGGTTAGCCTGGCAGGTGCCGTGTGTGGCTCGCTGACGTGTGGCCAAGATGTGGACGGTAAGCGGATCTGCAAAGTACCATTCGCAGCATGGAATCTCACCTCACTCGCCGTCGTCTCCTTCGCTCCGCAGCCGTGCTGACCAGCATGCCCCTCATGCCAAAGCTTGCCTTCGGTGTGCCGGAGAAGGGAACAACTCACGGGCCAGCGCCCGTCCGCCTGGGCATCGCGAGCTACACGTTTCGCAAGTTCAATCAGGCGCAGCTCATCGACTTCATGAAGACGCTGCGAACACCCTATCTGAACCTTAAGGAGGTTCACCTCCCCATGGGACCGGCCGACCAGGTACGACAGGCGGCGGAGCCATACAGGAAGGCGGGCCTCGAACTCACGGCCGCGGGAACGATCTACTTCCCCAAGGACGACGACGACGATATCCGAAGCAAGTTCGAGTACGTCAAGGCGGCCGGTATCCCGCTCATCGTCGGTGCGCCCACCCGCGTCACGCTCCCCCGCGTCGAGCGCTTCGTAAAGCAGTACGACATCCGCCTGGCCATTCACAACCACGGGCCCGAGGATAAGGAATGGCCGTCGCCGCTCGATGTCCTTTCCGGGGTGAAGAACATGGATCCGCGCATAGGCTGCTGCATTGACGTCGGCCACACCATGCGTGCGGGGACGGATGTCGTCGACGCGATCCACAAGGCTGGTCCTCGGCTCTTCGACCTCCACATGAAGGACCTGGCGAACGCGACCGAGAAGGAGAGTCAGGTAGCTGTCGGTGAAGGCATCATGCCGGTGCGCGCCATCTTCCAGGCGTTAATCGACATGCACTACGCGGGAGCCGTGGACCTCGAGTACGAGATCAAGGCCGACGACCCCATGCCGGGTGTCATGGAAAGTTTCGCCTACCTGCGCGGCGTGCTCTCGGGAATGGGCTACGCGGGCTAAGCGAACAGAGTGGAACGAACCTAATCCGAATCGTGGTGTGCGGGCGTGTAGATGGTGACAAGATCGCCCTCACGAAGAGCTCCGCCCTGCACCACCGAGCAGTCCAGTGCCAGGGTGCCCCGATTTTGCGTCACGATCTTCCTCAGTATGGACAAGTCCTGGTCCAATGAGTCGGGATCAAAGGTAGTCATCACACAACGCCGTCGCAGTTGAGCCGCGCGAATGCGTACGTCGCCCAGTTGAAGCTCGGATCCGGGCCACTCTCTTTCAAGCGTTCCGGCGACTCCGCCGATGATGATGTTCGGACGGAAGCGACGGCTGTCCATCTCGAGTGCAGCGATCGCCCCGTCCGTAGCGACCAGGAGTGGCAGCACATCGAATCGCTGCTCATTAGTGCCGAGATCCACCAGAACAACCTCCTCGCCCCCTGCGGCGCTCGCAAGCTCCTGAGCGGAGCGACTCTGCCAAGGCTCGCCGTTGATGGTAATCTCCCCCTCTTCCACTTTGCCTTGCAACCCGAGCAGACCGGGATTAGTCCGAGCTGTCACAAGGGAACGGCGCGCGTAGGACACGCAGACGATCCTCCGGTCCGAAGCCAGGCCAGTCAGAGCGACGTCAGAGAAGGGTATGCGTTCGCCACGCATACTCTTCACGGGAAAGCGCCAGATCTCACGGATATACAACGTAACCTCTTTCTCAAGGAGATATGGGTTGGTTGTGCTGAAGTCGAGCGCGGGTCCGAAGCCTTTCCGTTGCGGCTGCCGGAGAGCGCATCCGGCGAAAGCACAGAAGCTCACAACCTCGGCTAAATCCGCCGGAGTTCCCAACCGGGTGATCCGCAGACGCTTGGGCAGATCACCCGGCATACTCCTCCGCAGAAACTCCGTAGACGGCAGCCTGCTTCTCGATCAGCGTCTGTCGGCGAGAGGTCGCGATGGTTCCCGGCTGCCCGCGGATAGCGATGGTGCTTGCACGTCTCCGTACGACGTCCCTTAGCCGAGAAACTCGAGAATGTGCTGGGCGATAGCCTCATGTTCCTCTTCGAGAGCGAAGTGGCCGGTATCGACCAGGTGCAGCTCGGCCTTCGGCAGGTCACGCTGGTACGCCTTTGCGCCTTCCACGGTGAAGAAGGGATCGTTCTTTCCCCAGACAATCAGCATCCGCGGCTGCTCGTCCCGAAAGTATTGGTGCCAGGAGTCGTACAGCGCCAGGTTCGACGTGTAGTTGTGCAGCAACGAGAGCTGAACCAGATCGTTGCCAGGGCGGTCCAGGAACACCTGATCGAAGGTGTAGGAATCCGGATTCACCTTCTCGATCTCCTTGGCACCATGCGTGTACTGAAAGAGCGTCGTCTCCTTCGTCAGCAGAGTTCTCGCCGCTTTCTCGGTCTCGGCAGTACGCTCCTCCCAGAAAGGCTTTAGCTGTTCGAAGGCGCCGCCGATCCCCTCGGCATAGGCGTTACCATTCTGAACGAGAATGCTATCGATCGCCTTTGGATGCTTGGCGGCGATGCGGAAGCCCACAGGCGCGCCGTAGTCCTGCACATAGATGCTGAACTTCTTGAGCTGCAGAACATCGAAAAGCAGCTCTTCGACATGGGCCGTTATGGTGTCAAAGGTGTAGTCGAAGGTCTTGGCGTCCGGAGCGTCACTGTAGCCGAAGCCCGGAAAATCCGGGGCGATGATGTGAAACTTCGTCGCAAGCTGCGGGATCAGCTCCCGAAACATATGCGAGGACGAAGGGAATCCGTGCAGCAGTACGATCGTCGGTGCGTCTTTCGGTCCGGCCTCGCGGTAGAAGAGCTTCAGGTCTTTAACTGCAACGTGTTGGTATCTTGTCATGGAACCCTCGCTTGTCGATCTGTCGTGAAAACTGCATGCCTCGGTCAGGCCACTCACATCCTGCACCCGGTAAGATGGGCAAGAACCAGTAAAAGATTCTTTATCGGTGTTATAGTCGATGTTGCTCCGGATAACAGGCGGAACCCGTGAACAGTGCTGCGCAAAACTCAATGGAGTGGCTCGATGGTTTTCTCTTCGTCGGAAATCATCCGGCGTTGGATCTTCTGAATACCAGGCTGATCAACGACCAGGGACCAGTGGAGCTTCTGCCCGACACAGCCGCGCTGGTTCGCTGGCTGATGGCGGCGGAGATCCTGCGCACTCCGAGCGCGAGAAACACGGTGTATGCGTGGGGGAACTCGCGACTCTTGCAGAGCTTCCTCCGAGACCTGCTCGTCTTTCGCGAAGACCTGCGTGCCTCCGTCCTACGGTTCGAAAAGGGGGAGGTGCCCGCCAAGCACTTTCTGGTCGAGCTCAATCAAAAGCTCCAAGAATCTCCTAGTCGGTACGCGCTCGCTGTCGAAAAGGGCGCCGTTCACCGGGAGATCTTCTTTGAGCCGTCGAGTCCGGAAGATCTGTGGAGCTGCATCGCGGACTCGGCCGCGCGGCTCTTCACCGAGACCCAACCTTCGCGAGTGCGCCGGTGCGAAGGTTGCGTGGTGCATTTCCATGACATCAGCAAAAAGGGCTCCCGTCGCTGGTGCAGCATGGCCATGTGCGGAAACCGGAGAAAGGTCGCCGCGTACCAGCAACGGCAGCGCGAATCTACCTGACCAGCGGTATCGGGAGAACGTGGAGAAGACGATGGCAGGCGCGGCGGATCACCGCCTCCCGTTAACCACCTTGCGGCCGTCCACAATGGCGCAAGAACTTATACCGGCAATTAGCGCCTTACGGCTGCCCAGGATTCCCCAAGGGACCAGAATGCAATTCCGAATAAGGCGAAGTCTTTGACAAGGAACTGTCCCGCTACCCCGAGAGCCGGAAATCCTCCTAAGGTCGGCTCCCAACCCGGAGTGGAGAGCATAAAGCTCAGGGTGGAAAGAAACATCAGCATGGCTGCTGTACTGCCAATCGCACACAGCTTTGCCGAGAACGGACGCAAAGCAATCAAGGTCGCAACCACTAGCTCCGTTGCGCCAAGGCAGGCAGCGAACTGCCGAACCGAAAGAAAGTGATACATCCAGCCCATAAGCGGACTCTTTGCGACCATGGGGTAGATTCCATGCGCTCCGAAATCCGTGAACTTCATGAAGGCAAACCACACAATCACCAGGACCAACCCATACCGAAGAAACAGTGGGCCAAGCGCCTTGGTACGGATTTGTGCTTCAGTAAATTCCCTATTTGCAACCATTGCAGCGTCCATATATTCCTCTTCCGAGCTTTCGTATTTTACTAACTGACGGAACAATACTCTAAGTTGCGGCACCCATCTCCGCTCAGTCGAGGAGAACAACGACCTTTCCCACCGATTTGCCGGACTCCGATGCCTCGTGGGCCTCGGCAATCTGGTCAAGCGGAAAACGCGTGGCAATGGTGGTCTTAAGCCATCCTTCCTGCAAACCTATTGTGGTTGCTCGGATTGCGCTCTCATGGGCCTCGCGCGTCATCTTGTAGACAAGCACAAAGCGAATCGTCGCATCCAGAAACACGAGTGGCCAGAACGGAATTGTCGGTTCAGGCTTCGAATCCGAAGCGTAAGTGGCGATGACACCGTTCGGTTTGAGCAGCTTCATCGTGGACGCGAGGGTCTCACCGAAGGCAACATCGATGACCCGATCCACGGCTGGAGCCCCCGGGGTTTGCGCCACGTCTCGAATACGCGTCACCACATCCTCTTTATGTCTGTTGACAATAAGATCCGCGCCCGCATCCTTTGCCACGGTGGCTTGCTCGTCACGGCTTACGGTCGTAAAGACCCTTGCCCCGTCCGCCTTCGCGAACTGAATAGCGTGGACGCCCACGGCGCCGGCTCCTCCGGTGACCAGCACCGTCTTACCCGTGACAGGACCATCGGCAAAGACACAGCGATGGGCGGTCAACGCCGGCACCCCGAGGCACGCACCCATCTCAAAGGAGATGGTGTCCGGAAGTTTGATCGCGTTTTCACTCGGAACAGCGACATACTCCGCTGCACAACCGGCCTTACCTGAAATCAAAGCCTCGTAGATCCACACACGCTGCCCGATGCGAGAACTGGGCACACCTTCACCCACTTCCTCGATAATGCCTGCCCCATCCTGATGCGGTATTTGGCGCGTAACTCCTGGAAGAAGAGGCCTGTCAGACCTCGATTTAGTATCCGAGGGATTCACGCTGGTAGCATGCACTCTCACCAGCACCTTTCCAGGCTCGGCCTTGGGTTTATCGAGCTCACCCACATGCAGAACATCCTTTGCACTGCCGTTTCTCTCGTACCATGCTGCTTTCATCAACGTGTCCTCCCCTTCAGTGCCGGTGCTGTTTGGAAGATCTTCAAACTAGATCACACCAATGCAGAACTGTTCCGCTGTATCATCCGGTACACACCGCGTAAGCGGCTCCGAGTGGGATGAACGGTTCGCCGCGATCCAAGCCATAAAGGTTTGCTTTCTCCGTGAAAGCATCAACCTGTGCTTCCTACAAAGCGACCTATGGCCGCATGTACAGAAAGTCTGGATATTCCGTGTATCCGATAGTTTGACTATACTTGGGCACGCCTCGATGCAAGCCTAGTTGGGCGAGACCTAAGCGGAATCGCATTGAGAGTGCTTATTTTCTAAAGAAGGATTGCTTATGCTGACCACTCGTGGATTTTCCGGAAGAGGGAGGCCGCAAGGCGATGTGGCAATCCGCGTACCGCCTGGCCAACACCTCACGACGGATTTCCCTGTCCTGACTGCTGGACCAACGCAGCAGATTCCATTGCAGCAGTGGTCGTTCTCGCTTGAAGCAAATGGAAAAACGTTGCTGAGTCTGGACTGGGAAGCTTTTAACGCGCTGGTACAAACCGAAGCCACGGTTGACATCCATTGCGTGACGACTTGGACAAAACTCGACACGAAGTGGCGAGGTGTATCGGTCGACACGCTGTTTCGGGCTGCTTCGTTGGAGCTTGCGCCTACTGCGTTCCTGATGGCTCATTCCGATGGCGGTTACACCACCAACCTGCCCGTCGCCGATCTGATTGGTGGCAGGGCCATGGTGGCCACCCACTTCGATGGGAAGCCCTTAGCGCCTGAACACGGCGGACCGGCGCGCCTTCTGGTTCCACATCTCTATTTCTGGAAGAGCGCCAAGTGGGTGCGCGGGCTCCGATTTATGGAAGCCGATGAACCCGGCTTCTGGGAAACCCACGGTTACCATCTTTATGGAGATCCATTTCGTGAGCAGCGTTACCGTGGGGACTAACGTCGCACCTCCTCCACACCGCCTGGACTGGCTGACTGCTAAGGTTCTGGCCACGCGAAATGAAACGCTTACAGTTACAACCCTCGTGTTGGATGTCCTCGCCTGGCCAGGTCACGGGCGGGCCAACATCTGGATGTCAGGCTTACTGCACCAGATGGCTACCGTGCTCAGAGGAGTTATTCGATAGCCTCGGCCCCGGACGGTAGCACCAGGCTTGAGATCACTGTTCAGAACGTCGATGCTGGTGAGGTCTCACCCTTTCTTACGAGCGTTGTTGCCGTTGGGGACCCTCTGGAACTGCGGGGTCCTATCGGAGATTACTTCACGTGGGTTCCAGGATCTACCTTCCCTTTGGTTCTGGTCGCTGGTGGATCAGGCATCGTTCCCTTGATGGCCATGTTGCGCAACCGGGTTCAAGGGAGCAATCCAACTCCAACGTGGCTCCTGTATTCCTCACGGGACTACGAGAACATCATTTTCCGAGAAGAGCTGGAGTTGATGGCGAAGGCGAGTGAGGGTTTTACACTGCTCCAGACGCTCACCCGAACGCATCCTCCTGGCTGGAAAGGCGAGTGCCGGCGGATTGATCGTGCGCTGCTCGAAGCAGCCGCATTTCCATCAAACCCTGAAACAATGGTCTTCGTCTGCGGCCCGACATCGATGGTGGAAACCGTGGCGGGCGAACTCGTTACGATGGGTTATTCCGCAGGCAATATCAAGACAGAACGATTTGGTCCAACTTGACCACAGACATTCTGAGGTTCTTTCCTAAATGAATGTGGCGGGCCAACTACAGTGGCCGTTCGTCCAAGCAAACGGGACAGAGAGCGTTGCGACGGAAGCCGCAGAGTCAGTCTTCTTCAACGGCACCCACTGCCGTCTCTGACCACCACCAATCCATTTCTAAGTATCTTCGGCTGGCCGCGTAACGGAGTTCGCCTCACTCTTCACCGATACCGTGCAACTCTCACCGCCAACGCGCGCCACCACAATCGTCGACCCACACCTCACCAGCGATACGCGGCGACGACGTGAGGCGGCCCGTGCTTTCCTTCGATGACGTCGGTCGCGAGGACGATCTCTACGTTGTCGTTGGGAGCCGCCGGCATCTTTTCGACCCAGGTCTGCAGCGTCCGCTTATCGGTCACGAAGTCCGCAGCGGCTTCCGTGCCGCTCTTGCCGATGCCAGCCACGACCACAACGTGCTGTTCGATCCGCGGGTCAAAGAAGCGCGCGATGATAGCGTAGTCCCGGGTATTGGAAAGAACGCTCTGGGCATTATCGAACTGCCACCGGACCTCCGGATGCTGGCTGTCCCGGATCTCGTGAAGAGACGCGCTGACGACGTTGAACTGGAACCGCAGGGATGATGTCAGCCGCATGGTCCACATGTTGTTGAAGCCGCCGATCAGAATCAGCGGGCCGCGGCGGAACTCCTCGATTGTGGTCTCTGCCGCGCTTTGCGTGCGGAACGGGAGCGACTGTCGCGTCAGCAGGCTGACCACCTCACTGTAGCTGACTACATCGCTGACCGGCACCATGTTGGATCGAATCATGGACGCAAGCGCCGTCTGCTCGCCTTGCGGCAACTGCGCATAGCTTACCGGCGAGAGATCGTTGCCATGGATGTCGAAGGAGTGAACGCCGAGCACGATCATCGCCGGCTGCTTCGATCCGACGAGGGGACCCCAGAAGAAGGTGAGCCCCGCCTCTTGTCTCTGGGTGCGGACCAGGCGTGCCGCAGTGAGCAAGCAGACCGCTACAACACCAATGATGCCGCAGGCGAGGATAACTTGCATACGCCTCGAGCGAAGATTGAGTGCGCGATGCACTCGGGGCACTTGCGGAGGCGTTACGTTGATCGCAGCTGCGACCTCTCTTTGCTTAAGGACAAGAGGTGAAGCGGGTAGCGATTGCTCCATCGGCTCGGCCGGCGGAGACACGGGCTGGGTTGGAACTGTGAGCTCGGGCGTGAGGTCCCCAGCAGGGGACATGGCCGCGTGCGCGTGTCCCAAGGGGGGCAGAAAGTGCATGGTATACGACCCGAGCGGAAGCGCCAGGCGGAGCTCATGCCCATGGTCCGGGGCCTGGTAGTACTGCGCGATGCGTTTACGGACCTCGCCCGCCGAGATGCGCACCACCGGATCGGCATTGGTGTCATAGTCCGCCGGTCTGCCGAAGACCTCGATGCCGAGCGTGCGTTCTTTGAGGCAGTCCGTCCTTCCAAACAGTGTCTGCTCCACCAAATAACGGAGCAGCGCCGGGTAGCGCTTGCTGTTGCGGAAGTGAACGCTTGCGACCAGCCGCTCCAGTTGGTTGAGAATCTCCTCCGGACTGTACCAGGCAAAGACCCCGGTTCCGGTCTCCTCCTCCATCACTGCTCTCGTTCCCTGTATGCGCACACCCACAACCTCTTAAATCCTACAGAACACCGGGAGAACAAGCTGCGGGCGTCACCTTTTGGGCGTACCAGCTGTAACCAATAGAGCGAGTACTTGTAGTATACGCCGCGGCCACCGGGGCGGTACCAGGTGGTTTTCACCCGTTTGACGGGCATTTTTGTCCGCTACCGTAACAAACCTTCTACGGCTATGGGGGACCGCCTACGATTGGCCGTCAACTCCAGACGGCTAGGGTCTGTGGCGCTCAGGAAGGCTCGCTGAAGCCGAAACTCCCTGGTCCCAGCCGCTCGGGGTTCCCAGCGCCGCACTTCAGCGGCCAGCGGCGGGCAGTGCTTCTTGGGAACGCCGCGCGGCTCGCCGGCACTTTCGCGCGTCCGGCAGACCCACTCGCCGACCCAACCCGCACCAGGAGAAAAACAATGCCCTCCTCCTCGAACCGCTCTTCCCGCATACTCCGCCAGGGCCTGCTTCTGGCTGGCGCGGCATGCGCCGCCATTGTCAGCAGACCCGCCGCCGCCCAGAACACCTCCATCTTCGGCCCCAACGTCTATGTGATCGACCCAGCGATGCCCGCGGCCGACATCAATACCGTGCTCAACAAATTGAATGGCGAGGGTCAGTTCAGCACCAATCGGTACGCCATCCTCTTTAAGCCGGGCATGTACGGTACCAGCGGCAATCCGGTGCAGGCGCAGGTGGGCTTTTATGAGACAGCCGCCGGTCTAGGCCAGACACCCAACCAGGTCACCATCACCGGCGGCCTCTCGGCAGACCAGATCATCAGCGGCAACATGACCCAGAACTTCTGGCGCTCGCAGGAGAACCTCACCGAGGTGCCGGTTGGCGGCCTGACCAACGGCATCCTTGACTGGGGCGTATCGCAGGGCGCGTCGCTTCGGCGGCTGAATATCCAGGGCGGCCTCCAGTTGACCAACTCCGGATCCATCGGTTCGGTTAACCCCTGCGCGGAGTCGAGCGGCGGCTTTACCGCCGACACAGCTGTCTCCGGTCTCACCAACGCCTGCTCGCAGCAGCAGTGGTACACGCGCAACAGCATCCTCACCGGCGGCTTCAGCGCCAACGTCTGGAACTTCGTCTTCTCCGGCGTCCTGCCCGCCAACGTACCCGCACAGTCGTTTCCAGGCGGCACGGGTGGCGACGCCAACGTGACCAATCTCACGACCACGCCCGTTAGCCGCGAGAAACCCTTCCTCTACCTCGACAGGAACAGTAACTATAACGTGTTTGTGCCGACGCTCAAGAGCAACTCTTCGGGCACAAGCTGGTCCGGAGGCACGCTGGGCACCGGCTACTCGAAGCCCATCAGCAGCTTCTTCATCGCAAACCCGTCCAGCACCTTGCCGGACATTAACGCCGCGCTCGCGGCCGGCAAGAGCCTGATCCTGACCCCCGGTGTGTATAAGTACGGCGACGCGATCAAGGTCACCACCGCAAATACGGTTGTACTCGGCATGGGCTATGCGACCCTCGTGCCGCAGTCCGGCACACCCGCCATCACGGTCGCGGATGTCGATGGGGTGCAGCTTGCCGGTGTGCTGATCGATGCCGGTCCGGTCAACTCGCCGGTGCTGCTCGAGGTCGGCAATCCGAGTGGAGCTAACGCGAGTCATGCCAGCAACCCGACCTCGCTCAACGATGTCTTCTTCCGCATCGGCGGTGCTACGCTCGGTACCGCCACGACCAGTCTGCAGGTCGACAGCGGCGACGTGATCCTGGACAACATCTGGGCCTGGCGCGCCGACCACGGCAACCAGGGCACGGTGGGTTGGGCGGTCAACACCGCCGCGCACGGCCTGGTGGTGAACGGCAACAATGTGACCGCTCTCGGACTCGCCGTGGAGCACTACCAGCAATCGCAGGTGCAGTGGAACGGCAACGGCGGCGAGACGATCTTCTATCAAAGTGAGCTGCCGTACGATCCGCCCAGCCAGAGCGCGTGGTCGAACGGCACGGCCAATGGCTTTCCGTCCTATGCTGTCGCGCCGTCGGTCTGCACCCATACGGCGTATGGTCTTGGCGTGTACTCGTTCTTCAACCTGGGCGTCAACATCTTGGAGGACAGCGCCATCACGGCGCCCAACACCACAGGCATCAACATCAAGGATGCTGGGACCGTGTGGCTGAATGGAAGTGGCCAGATCAGCAACGTGATCAACGCGATAGGCGGGTCGGCCAGCGCCGCCAACGCTGGTGTGCTTGTGCCTGTCACCAGCTTCGCCGGCAACGGAACCTGCTCCGTCACGCAGCCACCCGCAGCTCCGGCGGCTCCAACCAACCTCGTTGCCAAGGCCGTCTCCTCCAGCCAGATCAACCTGACCTGGACGGCGAGCACGACGCCCGGGGTCTACTACGAGATCTTCGGCAGCGCAAACTCCGCGCCGACGATCTCCGAAGCGAACCTGCTCGCCACCACCTCCGGCACCTCCTACTCGGCCACCGGCCTGACGGCATCGACGACGTACTACTACGCCGTGGTCGCCGTCGGCAGCACGACCTCCGCGCCGGCGCGCGCAAACGCTACGACCCAGGCGCCCCCTGCGCCTCCGGCAATCTCCATCAACGCGGGCGGCGGTGCCGTCAGCGGCTTCGTCGCCGACGTTGACTTTGCCGGCGGCGGCCTCTACAGCAGCAGCGCTCCGGTCAACGTCGCCGGTGTTGCCAACGCCGCTCCGGCCGCGGTCTACCAGGACGAGCGTCAGGGCGAGTTCGTCTACACTGTCCCTGGCTTCGTCAAGGGCAGCAGCCACACTGTGCTGCTGCACTTCGCGGAGCTCTACTTCACCCAGCCGGGCGCGCGCAAGTTCAACGTCTCGGTCAACGGAGCGCCGGTTCTCACGGACTTCGACATCGTCCAGGCTGCCGGCGCGGCAAATAAAGCCGTGGTCCAGCAGGTTCCGGCGACCGCCGATGCCAACGGACAGATCGTGATTCGGTTTAGCCGCGGCTCCGTCGATCAACCTGCCGTCAACGCCCTCGTCATCCGCTAACCCAACCTAACCCAAGCTAACCCGGACGGCTGCATCTCGCGTGCAGCCGTCCCTCCCCCGATCGACGCATGGCTGTCTTGCCAAGCAGCCATGGCGTAAGAACAGTCCGTCCTGTTCTCGCGCCGCGCGATGCATCTGTTGCTCTTTTAGCTACAGAAGGAGATGTATGCCCCTGCCCAACCTGAAGTCGCACATCGAAGCCAAGCACAGCGAGGCTCTTTGGTCCACCGCGTACGCGCAACAACGGCAGGTGCAGCACGGCGCGGAGCGGAGCTTTCAACGTGGCTTCAGACTAAGGAGGATCCCGGCGGCAGGCGCGCTGATCCTGCTGCTTCTTGCAACGCTTGGCTTCAGAAGTGCCGGTGCACAGCAGAGTGAGCCCTCGCTGCCGCTATCGCAGCGGCAGACCATCAATCTCTCCTCCGGCATGCCGCAGTACATCGGCAACGCCGGCTCCACCTCCAATGCGCCGCAGAGCAACTGGTGGTTTGAGAACACCGCAAATCGACCCGAGTACTCGACGCAGAACTTTACCGAAAGCACAGATACCGGCGCGAAGTGGCAGCAGGTCGGCCTGCCCTACGATGCGAACATCACGAGGACCTTCATCAACCAGACCTCCGGTGGTGGGCAGGGCTCTCTGACCGGCAATGACAACTGGTACCGCCTCCGCTTCAAGGTCGATCCGAAGTACGCCACACAAAAATTTGTACTTGAGCTCGAAGGCTCGCACACCGGCGTTCAGGTTTACATCAACGGAACGCTCCTGCCCGGCATCAGTGCGGTCGCGGCGAACGCCAAGGCAACCCACGTCAACGGCTTCGTTCCGGTAGTGGTCGACCTTACGCCTTATCTGAAGACCGACGGCAACACCGACAACGTCATCGCGATCGACGTCTCCCGCGGCAGCTCCTGGTTTGAGACGCCCAACTTCTCCGGCGCCTTCCGCTTTGGTCAGGCAATGGCCGGCCTGTTCCGCAACGTAAAGCTGTTTGTAACAAACCCGGTACACATCCCCATCAACGTCTACTCCAACCAGAAGACCTGGGGGACCTACGTCGGCACACGGTCTATCGCGTCCGCCGCCGGCGAGACCGCGACCGCAACCTCGGCCGTCGTGGAGGTGCAGACCAACGTCCTCAACGAATCGGCCAGCACCCAGCAGGTCACGCTCACCACACAGATCGTCGATGCAACGGGAAAAGTCGTGGTGACCGCGCCTCCCATCACGCAGGCCGTTTCGCCCATGACACCGGGCAGCTTTCCGTCCAGCGAACAAGCGATGTTTCAGCAGCAGATCACGGTGCCAAACCCGACCCTCTGGTACCCGAATAATTCCACCTTCGGCAAGCCGTACATGTACCGGGTCTACCACATCGTCAGCGTCAACGGCTCCGTGGTTGACTCGACACAGAGCCCTCTAGGTATCCGCACCATCACCTGGGATAACAACTTCCCCTACTTCAACGGCCACGCAACGTATCTTTGGGGGGCCTCTGGCCGCTACGACTACCCGGCGCTCGGTTCGGCGGTTCCGGACGAACAGGTGTGGCGTGATCTCGCTCAGTTCGCCGCCAGCGGCGGCAACGTGTGGCGGCCCGGCCACTCCACCAGCAGCGAAGAGTTTGTGGAGGCGGCCGACGCCTACGGCATCATGATTGATCAACCCAGCGGCGACGGCGAGGGCAGCTTCACCAATCCGTCCGCGGACGACACCACCCTGAAGGTCGAGATCCATCGCGACATGATCATTCGGGATCGCAGCCATCCTTCGATCCTCGATTGGGAGGAGGACAATGGCGGAAACAACATCAGCCTTGTCAACACGCTGGACAGCCTCGAAAAGCAGTGGGATAACATCAATCCACGGCAGCAGGCCACACGCGACTACAAGCCCGAATACGCCAACTACGTCGGCATCGCCGAGTGCGATGGAGCCGGTTGCGAGACGGGCGTCAAGCAAAGCAATCCGACCAAGCCCTCCTTCGGAGCCGAGTACTGGGACAACATCGGCACCGGTCGCGGCCTGGCCTGGGACAACGAACTCGCCTTTGCAGCACCTTATCTGAACGACTGGCGCCAAGGCCGCGCGAAAAACGCCTTCGGCGTGGCCCAGTGGTACTTCGCCGATACACCGGGTGAGGTCAGTCTCTTCTCCGAGGACCAAAGCAATACCACCCTGTCGAACTATGTCCGTTCTCTCGGCTACTCGATGGTCGACATGAACCGGTTCCCCCGTCTGCTCTATTACATCTACGCGGCGAACTGGACACCCTTCTCCGTCAAGCCCGTGGTGGCGCTGGCGCATCACTGGAACCGCGGCTACGAGTACACGCCGGGTACCCCCCTTCAGGAAAACGCTTTCAGCAATTGCCCCTCGGTTCGCCTGCTCATCAACGGGGCCAACAAGGATCCGCTTACAGGCGCGACCCTCGCCGATCAGGTCCCGAACCCCTGGAACGTCCAGTCGGGCAACGACCTTACCCAAAACACGACCGTCATGCCTGGCCAGGTGCACTGGATGGTGAACTGGGCGGCGGGCAAAGTCGAGGCGCAGTGCCTTGATACCAGCGGCAACCTCGTCCCTTCCGCAACCGACGTACGGTACACGGCCGGCGCCGAGAACAAGATCGTGCTCAAGGCTGTTCCGGCACTGACCAGACCCGATGGGACCAGCTTCCAATGGATGGCCAACGGCTCCGACGCCGCCTTCGTCACCGCCGAGGTCCAGGACGCGGCGGGGAACATCGTGCCCACCGCGACCGATAACGTAACCTTCTCCGTTACAGGCCCTGCCGCCTACATGGGCGGCAGCCAGCAGCGCGTCGCCGATCCGGCCGTCACCAGCTACTACGAAGACGCCTTCTCCAAGGCCAACAGCAACGTCATCCAGGGCGTGCCCTACGCTTTCTTCCACGCGCCCGGCGACCCCGAGCTCAACTTCGAAGGCGGACTGACCAAGATCGCCCTTCGCAGCACCTTCACCCCCGGCCCTGTCACCGTGACCGCAACCGCCCCCGGCCTGGCGAGCGGCAGCGTTCAACTGCTCTCCGTCGCCCCGCCGCCGCCGCCGCAGTCGCAGGCCCCGGCCATCATCGTCCCGCCGGTCAGCCAGTCCGTCACCGCCGGTTACTCCGCCACCTTCAGCGTAGCGGCCAGCGGCTCCGGATCGCTCACCTACCAGTGGTACAAGGGGCAAGCAGCTATCCCCGGAGCCACCGGCACCAGCTACAACACGCCCGCAACCACACTCGCCGACAACAACCAGGTCTTCATGGTGACCGTCACCAGCGCCAGCGGCTATGGCACGGTCAGCTCCAACCCCGCCACGCTTACCGTGGTCGCGCCGGCCAGCCCCGCCATCGCCACACAGCCCGCCTCGCAGGCCGCTGTCGTGGGCCAGACGGCATCCTTCAGCGTGGTCGCGTCCGGTTCGCCGCAGCTTACCTACGCGTGGTACGAAGATGGTGCTTTGGTCGCGAACAGCCCGCAGAACACCTTCACCACCCCCGTTCTAACCTCGGCCGGAACGCACACGCTCTATGTCATCGTCAGCAACCCGATCAACCAGGTGCAATCCGCGAACGCCGTGCTCACCGTCGCTGCCGCGACGCCCGTCAGCTTCACCGCACAGCCCGCAAGCCAGATCGTCACGGTCAACCAGCCGGTGCAGTTGACCGCTACAGTCGCCGGCTCCAGCCCGTATACGTTTCAGTGGAACTTCACACCGAAGGGCGGGTCGGCCATCACCCTCTCCGGTGGGTCGCAGGTCTCCAACTCCCTCACCTACATCATTCCAGCCGTAAGCGCGGCCGACGTCGGCGGCTACACGGTCACGGTTAACAACTCCGCCAACGTCCCTGTCACCAGCGCTGCGGCGCAGCTGACGCTTGCTCCTCCGGGCAACAACCTCGCGCTCGGTCGGCCCGCCGCGTCCAGCTCGACGCAGAACGCCTGCACCGACGCCACCACAGGGCCGCCCTACACCGGTGGCGGTTGCCTCGGCGCTGAAAACGTCGTCGACGGCAACCTCGCCACCCGCTGGGGTTCGACCCCGGCCGGCGCCCCGCCAACGACCGTCGTCACCGGCGTCGACCCCTCCTCGCTGCAGGTGGACCTCGGCTCCACGCAGGCCTTCAACACGGTCGTTCTCAACTGGGAGGCCGCCTACGCCGCCCAGTACAGAATCCAGTACACCAACGCCACCCCCCCCCCCCGTACCGTCTGGCAGGATGCAGTCACCAACAACGCCGGCGCCGGCGGGACCGAAACCCTGACCTTCCCGACGGTCCAGGCACGCTACGTCCGCGTACTCGGCACGGTTCGCGGGGGCAACTACGGCTACTCGCTGTATGAGTTCCAGGTCTACAACATCGCGCAGCTCGGAGACTCCGCGGAGCGCTACACCACCAGCTCGGCCAACGCCTCTCTGGTCATCGACAACCTGCTCGGCCTCACCTGGACCAGAACCGTCAAGACCGACACCACGCCCGGCTCGCAGTTCACCGGCGTCGACGCTGCCGCGTACTGCGCCAGCATCCATATGCGTCTCCCAACGCAGGCCGAAGCGCTTGACATCAGCGGCATCAACAACTCCTCCAAAGCATTCCCCGGTGCCTGGAACACCTGGACCTCCACGGTCGACCCCAACAACGCGAGCCAGACTGCCATCGTCGGCTTCGACGGCGGCGTGTCGGAGAAGGTGACCAATAACTGGCCCGGCGCGACCTTCTGCACTTTGGGGACGACCTCCGCGCAGGCAGCCAACTTGCTGACCCAGCCGCAGCCCGCCACGGCGTTCGTCGGTCAATCCGCCCTGTTCACGGTCAACGCCACAGGCAAGCCCACACCGAGCTACCAGTGGCTTGAGAACGGCAAACCTATCCCCGGTGCGACCTCGGCGACCTACATCACACCCCCGGTCACAACCTCCGACAGCGGCGCCACCTTCAGCGTCGTCGTCTCCAATGGCGAACGGTCGCTCACCAGTAACCCCGCCGCACTCACAGTCACCAACGCTCCGCCGCCGCCTCCACCCGGCGGACCAAACCCACCGCTGCCACCCCCACCTCCCGGCACGTACAACACCGGAAGTGGAGACGTGATCGCCATCCACGCCGGCGGCGCCAAGCTCGATAGCTTCCTCGCCGACCTCGACTTCGTCGGCGGTGGCACCTCAACCACCGGCAATGTCATAGGGACAGCGAACGTTGCCTATGCTGGCCAGCCTGGGCTCTACCAGACTGCCCGCGAAGGTGTCTTCACCTACGTCATTCCCGGGCTCACCGCAGGTACGCAGTACACGGTTCGTCTTCACTTCGCGGAGACCTACTTCACGGCAGCCAGGCAACGCATGTTCAACGTGGCGATCAACGACGTGGTGAAGCTGCCGAACTTCGACATCGTCGCCGCAGCCGGCGCGCCCAACACGGCCAACGTTCAGTCCTTCACGGTCGCCGCGGTCGCCGTTCCCAACGGCGCCGGCGGCCAGATCGTCATCGCGTTCACCGCAGGCTCGATCGACCAACCGAAGGTCAACGCCATCGAGGTCGCCCCGCTTGCGCCACCACCGGCCCCGGTTACCGTCACGCGGCTCTTTGCCATCAACGCCGGGGGACCGGCGACCACCAACTTCGCAGCCGACCAGAACTTCAACGGCGGCGGCCTCGGCCAGCCCTCCAACCAAACCGTCGCCACGGCGAACATCGTCAACGCGGCCGACCCGGCCGTCTACCAGACAGGCCGTGAAGGCACCTTCCAGTACACCTTCGGCGGTCTCACGCCGAATGCAAACTACGAGGTCCGCCTGCACTTCGCGGAGACCTACTTCAGCCAACCCCAGCAGCGCATGTTCAACGTCGCTATCAATGGGACCAACGTGCTTCCCAACTTTGACATCGTCGCGGCAGGCGGTGCCAAGACCGCGGTCGTCCGATCGTTCACCCAACCGCCAGTCAACGGCCAGATCGTCGTCAGCTTCACGCCCGGCTCGGTCGACCAGGCCAAGCTCGACGGCATTGAGCTGCTGACCAGCTCGGCTGCCGCCGGAGGCGCACCCACCATCACCGCGCAGCCCGCCAGCACATCCGTCGTCGTGGGCGCCACGGCCACATTCCGCGTATCCGTTAGCGGCACCGGCCCATTCACCTATCAGTGGCTCAAGGGGGGAGCCCCCATCGCCGGCGCCACAGGCGCAAGCTACACCACACCGCCCACTGTCGCCGCCGATAGCGGCAGCCTGTTCAGCGTCACTATCAGCAACGGCGTCACGACGACCTCCACCGCGGCAACCCTTACCGTCACCGCGTCGAACGCCCCAACCATCAGCAGGCAGCCGGCGGCGCAGACAGTCGTCGCTGGTGCCACGGCCACGTTCTCCGTCGTCGCCGGCGGCACCGGACCCCTCACCTATCAGTGGTCCAGGAACAGCAACCCCATCCCAGGAGCGACGGCCGCGAGCTACACCACCCCCGCGACCTCCTCTGCCGATGACGGCAGCGTCTTCCAGGTCGCCGTCTCCAACGGCGGCACACCCATCACCTCCTCACCCGCCAAGCTCACCGTGACCCCCGCCACTGCCTCGGCACCCACCATCACCACACCGCCTGCGAGCCAGACAGTGACCATCGGCCGCACGGCCCAGTTCTCCGTCGCCGCCAGCGGCAACGCTCCGCTGACGTACCAGTGGGCCAAGAACGGCACGCCGATCTCCGGCGCCACCGCCGCCGCTTACACCACACCCGGTACCACAGCGCCGGACAACGGCGCCACCTTCAGCGTCGTCGTCTCCAGCGGCGGTGTGCCCTCCGCGCCTTCAGCCAACGCGGTGCTCACCGTGAGCACCGGCAATCCCTCAACGGCCACCTACGGCCGAGCGATCGGGACCGATCTCAACAACAACACCCACGGCGCATACCCAGACAGTCAAATCTACGTCGAGGTCCTCGGGAGCGACTCCGCCAACGGCAATGCGCTCTCCTGGGTCAGCCCCGACGGAACCCTGCACGCCGCCAGCGTCGCCGATAATACCGGCGCAGGCCACCTGACCGGTCCGGACGGCAAGAGCTATCCCAACTACTCCTTCACGCTTGCGCAAAGCAAGCTGCTCCTGCTGCCGCCACTCGGCTCCGGCCGTGTCTACGTCTCGCTTGGTCATCCCATGTACATGCCAATCACACCCGGCAACCCGCTCGGCTACGCCGGTCCCAATCCCCAGAACGTAACCGATCCAAACACAAATACGCACTTCGACTGGTACGAGTTCACCACCGGCCTGAACGCGGACGGTACGCCCAACATCTACATCAACACCACGCAGGTCGACCAGTTTGGCCTGCCTCTGCTGCTCGATGTCTGGGACAACTCTCCAGAGATCACCGTCGGCAGTGCAACCTCCAGCCACGGACAGACCGGCATCAACGAGACGGTCGCGGCCATCGATCAGGAGTACGCCGCGGAGACTCCAGCCGACTTCCACCTGACCGCTGTCTCCGACCTGCGCATCCCCGCCCCCGCCAAGAGCACCTTCGCCGCGGGTGGTGCCAACGCCACCTACTTCGACAGCTACGTCAACTCCACCTGGACTTACTTTGCTTCCAACCCGCTGACCATCTCGCTCAACAATGGAAGCCGGCAGTTTACGGGCAGTACCACGGCATCCACCTTCGTCTTCACCGAGAAGAACCTGAACAACGGGGCCTACGTCGGTGGTAGCTATGTGATCGGCAAGCCGTCAACGCCGGAGATCCTGGCCTGTGACGGGGTCTTCAACAACGACGGAAACAACGGAATGGGCGGCCCACAGGCGGGCGGAACCCTGGCGCTCGAAGTCCAGCTCTGCGCCGCGTACAACCGGCACGTCGTGGAAAACCCGTCGCAGTGGACCACACCAGCCGCCTACTATCAGGTCGCCCCCGCCAACTTCTACGCGCAGTTCTGGCACCACCACAGCGTAAGCAGCCTGGCCTACGGCTTCCCCTACGACGACGCCAGCGGCTTCAGCTCAACTATCCAGGCATCCCACCCGCTGCACATGGCCTTTGGCATCGGATGGTAAACCGGTCGATCGAGGCGGACGCTGAGACCGGCATATAGGCCTTACAAGCAGCAATCCTCCAAAGCCACCACCCGATGTTCATCGGGTGGTGGTCCATGCGAAATCCCGCAGTGATCGATAGCGAGTGAGGCAAGCAGAGCTCTGCCAAGATGATGAAGGGAGTCATCCAGCCAGCGTCCATGGTATTTCCTTAGGTCGCTTTCGTGAAGACTTGCATCAGAATGGCTCCGCCCAGGGATAAGAGCAGAGCGACGGGCATGGCAATTGCCCCCACTTTGAGGAAGCCCCAGAAGCTCACATCCAGCTTCTCTTTCCGCAGCGCGAGTAGCCAAAGAATGGTCGCCAGCGAACCGGTGATCGACAGGTTTGGTCCCAGGTCGACGCCGATCAGAACGGCGTGCGCCAGGATGCCCTGGATGTGAGCTGCCTGCAGTGTGCCGCCCGCGATCAGGCCCAGCGGCAGATTGTTGACAAGATTGTTGCCCACGGCAACTGCGAAACTGACCACGATGGCAGCCAGGGGTGGGGCAAGCTTCTGCGCGGACACGATCCAGGCCTGCGTCAGTTGCAATGCCCCGATGCTTTCGACGGCGTCCACCATGACGAATAGGCCAGCCACAAGAAGGAGCGTTCCCCAGCTAATCGCCTTCGCAAGCTTGAGCGGATTGCTCCTCGATTTGAAGGAAATGACAGCCGTAATGACGAGCGCAGCCAGACAGGCAGGAAGGCCGAGGTCCCTCTTCAAGAGGGAGGCCGTGAGCAGGCTTAGGCTTCGAGCGCGTTCGGAAACTGCCCCTTGCGCCTCCGCCAAAGTCGTTGCGCGTTCTCCAGAAGCGCACGTTTGAGCGTGTTGGAGGCACGCCGGCTCCATCCAGAAACGAGGGCAATATCCATTACCCATACCGCTGGTAACTTCATGAGACCGGTGCGCTGATGAAAGTCCGACAGGGACTTATGCATCACGCCTGGATCGAGACCACGAGCAACGTGCAGGGAAGGGTAATGCCAGAATCGAAGAGGGAAGCGAATGGGCAGGTTGTCACGACGGTGCTCAAGCCCGTGTGGGCGAGCGCCTAAACGGCCAGTTTGTAATTGGGAGCGAACGGGAGAGGGTCTAATTTCTAAGATTAGCTCTCACGTTGTTGCTTTGATTGGTTGCGGGGGTAGGATTTGAACCTACGACCTTTGGGTTATGAGTGACCGGGCGCTCGCGTAAGTTGTTGATTTTGCCGTACGAATAGCTAGCCGGAAGTACGGAAAGTACGCATTGGACAGCTTATTGGGAGTCTGTTGGGAGCGCGTTTGGTCAATAAAATAAGACTCGCTTTCGATCCTCGTCGGCGCCTCGAAAGATGCTGTGAAAGGCGAACAGAAGGCGGAACTTCTTGGTCGATCTCTCCGTGGAATTGTCAAGGGTCGAAGCTGTCTGGGATCGTGGCATTGTCCAACCTTGGCTGTACTCGGCAGCGCCTGTGAGATGATGGTGATGTGCGGTTGATGCTAACCTGTATCGCACGAGGGCCGGAATGCAAGCAGCTACGCTCACCGCCGCAGCCAGCAAATGGGACGTTCGCGAGGGTGTCGCCGACGACCTCGCCCCGGAACTGAAAAATGATCGTACAGAGGTTTTGGCCTTCCTCGCACATGGTGAGGACGAGGCAAGCCGGCGCATGAAGTTCGGAGTGCTGCGGCAGGTTGCAGGCATTCTCGACAAACTCGTCGATGACCGTCGGACCGGGAAGCTGCAGGCACTCGTAGAGGCGCTCACTCCAGACATCGAACTGTCCTCCACAAGAGTAATCGAGGCTCGCATGTTGAGTTCGGCGCGAACGGCTGTCCTTGAGAGCCAGGATTTCGTCACGGCCTCAGCTATAGCGGACGCTGCCCATTTCAGTTCCAAGAACCCGAGTTCCCAGCCGAATCGTTGGAAGAAGGGCGGCTTGGTTTTCGCCATCCCTTACAAGGGAACAGATCTCTATCCTCTCTATGCTCTCGACCGTAAGCATGGATTCCGGCCGGTGCCCTTAATCGCTGAGATTCTCAACGTCTTCGACGGCACCAAGGATGAATGGGAGACGGCGTTCTGGTTCGAAAGCCTGAACAGCCATTTGAGCAACAAGAAGCCCAAGCACCTGATCGCAACCAAGCCGGACGCAGTTCTGAAAGCCGCTCAGGTCGAAGCGGCAGGCCTGCAACATGGCTAGGAGCGGTGGACGTCCTTCGCTCATAGGAGCCCTGAACGTTACCACAATCGAATGGGGTAAAGGAGTGACACTCTTCCGCGTCCATCGAGCTGTGTACAGTCCAACTCAGTTCAATCCTTCCAAAGCAGGCGATGCCCGCTTCAGCCCCTTGATACTGCCGACTGGCGAAGTCGTCCCCACGCTCTACGCTGGCACGACCCTCGACTGCGCCTTAATGGAAACCGTCTTTCACGATGTGCCGTTTGCTCCCGGACTGAAGACCGTCTCGAAGAAGACGATTGTTCACGGTCAGATGAGGTCTTCTATGCGCGCCGTGCGCGACCTGAGCCTCATCGATCTTCGATCGATCGCCCTGCGCAGACTAGGGCTCACTCGCCGGGAACTTATCGAGACGGAAGCCGCGCAGTATCCCGTCACTCGCTCGTATGCGCTGCGACTTTACGAGCAGCTTCCAAGTGCTGAAGGCATGATTTGGACTTCGCGCCAAGACGACCAATCGCAGGCGCTGGTCCTTTTCGAGACTCGCCTCGAAGGCTTCGTACTCGAACAGCTTAAACACTCGGAATCGCTCATTCTGGCAGATGGCAGTGCTTCTTCAGATGTTCTCGCGCTAGCCGACCGCTTAGGCGTTCTCATTTGTCTGACCGAACGGGTTCGGTCATTCGACGAAGAAGTCGAGCGTCTTGCCGTACATTTGAGCCAACTGCAAGAATTCATTACATCGATGCGCCTGTCCCCAGTCTCACACTTGGACAGAAACGAGTGGGGCATCCCTATACGCTCGCAGACATCCCGCTGACTCAAGCCCATTTCTTCTCGCGCTTCGATCAATCGCGATAGTAGAGTAAAAAGTTGTATATTTCCTGACGGAGCGCCGTTCTAGCCTTGCGGGATATCCGTGTTTCGGCTGTCGGCGACTTGCTCACCTTCTAAGTCTGTGGATCGGTTGACGATTCCCCTAATAAGGGGCAGAGTAAGGCGTACTCTAGTTCGCGGAGAACGAGATGAGCGACGAGAAGCCGACTGAATGCCCCGAACTCATCGGGAAAGTCGTCCGGAGCTTGAAAATCTATCGACATAGGTTTGACGGCACAGAGATCCACATCGATTTCGCCGACGGAACGAGTTTCTCGTGCTGTGTTGCTAATTATCAGAAGACAGAAGCGAGTCACGTAATCTGTGGTGGCCCTGGCGAGCCGGAAGTGCTCCATGAGTACGAACTCGATTGACTTTCCGGCTTAGACAACACGGACTGTATAACTAACGGGAATAATCCTCATACGGATAGGAATTGGACGCGGCATTTGCCGCGCCTTTACGTTGCGCCATACCCGACGAACGAAAGTCGGATGGAGGTGCAAACATGCAGGCAATCAATCGTGGAACCCGAGCTATGCGGTGACGGATTAGCTGCTCCACTTGAAAGTCCTTTCCGCTTACGAAGCGAAATTTGGCTCGCGCTACCCACGTAGCGGCGCCAACCCTTTTCGCTCTCGCGTTCGCCACCATTGCTCATGCCCAGGGCACGATCGACTTCACCGGCGCTCAGGGCGTAATGAGCTCGTTCAAAACCTTCGCTCTGTACGCTGGCGCGATCATCTGCTTTGGCGGCCTGATCTTCGCCGGGATTCGGATGATGAGCGGTCGCTTCCAGGATGCGATCCCCGGTTGTTCGGCGCCGGCGTGCTTGGTTGGGGCGCAGGCTGGATCGGCTCTCTCACCGGACAGCAGCAGTAGGCGATGACCATGACAAAACGAGGAGAGCCGTTACCGATCAATCAGGCGCTGAACCGCCCGAGAGCCAAGCTCGGCCTTGAGTTGGGAACTTGGATGATATCGTCTTCGTTTCGGTGACGGCTTTCATCGTCGGATTTCGCCTACTCGCCATCCTGAGTTTTCCAACGCTGGCCTGTGGTGCGTGGCTCATCGTTCGGAAGCACCCCAAGATGTTTCAACTCTACTCACTCTCTTGGAGCCAACACAACTACTATGACCCGCGCAAAAATTGACCACAACACCTGCAATGGCTTGCGACTGCCGGTTCCGCTGCCAGCATCGTCCCAGTCGCTCGATTCGTCGGACCCAGCGCCTTCGCTTTGAAAGGAGGCGGTTGTGGCCGCCTCCTATCTCTCCAAGGGATCGACGAAGAAGACTTGACCGACCAGGAGCTCGAATCGCGTGTGCGCGGGATCGAAGACTCACTGTGCGGCCTGCCCGAGGGTTCCTGCCTGTATCAGTACGCCCGCGTCATGTCCGGATTCGACCTTCCCCGTCAGGACACCTACAACAATGCGGTCACCGAGGGCTTCGTGCGCGACCGGCTGGCCTTCCTCAAAGAGAAAGCGGCCTTCCGTCGCATCGACCTTTTCTGGTGTCTCACGATCGAGCCGGGGACGACCAGCCCATTTCAGTGAAAGCCAACGAACAGGCCGACGAGAACTCCCGAATGCTGAGCAATCTTGAGAAGACGGCCACCATCCTGCTTTCCATTCTCGGCAACACCATTGGCCTCGAGCAGCTCTGCAAGAACAAGACTTTTCAAGTCTTCTCTTACCTCTTCAATTTGGAGGAGTGGGCAGGAGACGACCGACTTCGTTGCGATACCGGCGTAGACCGACAGATCGTCAAGACTCCAGTTGGCTTCCAGGACGATCAACTGCGCATCGGCAAGCGGCACGTTCAGATGTTGTCGCTCGTGATGACGCTCGAGTCATCGAGGCCGTGCCTCTTCTCCGGTCTGCTTGGGCTCGGTTGCGACACAGTGGTGTGTTCAACGTGGCGGCCTAAGTCAGCCTCAGCCGCCCGCAAAGAGGTAGAAAACCAGGAGAAGTTCACATCCTTCTTTGAGGTTGGCGTAGCAAACCGGCTGATGAGCGGGCGAGACTTCGCTTCGATGGACAAGACCGCCGGAGGCCGAGCCGCGGACAAGGGCGTGGACGACCTCAGCGACGTAATCCGCGCGCTCGACAAGAAGGCCCATGGCGAGTATTCGCTGAGGGTACTGCTTGCGGCCAAGGATGCCGACCAGCTTCGGCAGACGATACCCGCAGTGCACCGCGCGTTCGTCGATGCACGCGCCCAGGCGATGGAAGAGAGTGTTGGCAACCTCTCGGCTTTTTATGCATGTTCCCCGCCAATGCCAAGTTCAACGTCTTCCCGATGTGGCTTTCGGAAGACCACAACGCCCGGCTCAGCTTCATCTATGCTCCGCACCTTGGACACCAGCACTCGGAAGACCTTGACGCGGAGTACCTGAACGTCTTCGAGCCAGGACCGGAACGCCGTTTTTTCAGGACAGCTATGTCAACGGAGTCCGGGTGCAACTCATCATCGGGCCTACCGGCACCGGTAGGTCGGTACATGGCAATCTCGCCATTGCTCATGAACAGAAGTATGGCAGCTTCACCTTCATCTTCGATGTCGGCGGCAGCTATGAAAGCGTGGTCGAGTTGTACGGCGGCAAGGTCGATCGGGTCGGGAAGGATGGTCCGCGCGTCAACCCTTTCGCTCTGGAACCGACCGAGAGCAACATCAAGTTCCTTTATAGCTTCGTTAAGCTCCTACTCACTAACGGCGGCGCGGAATTAGAACCCGAAGACGACGAAGTTGTGTTCAAGGCCGTGCAGGATATGTATCTGCTCGACCCCGAAAACCGCCGCCTCTCCAACGTCTACCTGCCCAAGAACCTCGACCGCTATCTGTCGAAGTGGGTTGGCAAGGAGTTTACAACGCAGTCTTCGACAACGTAGAGGATTCGCGAAGACACTGCAACACATTCTCGATCACCCCCGCATTCGTGCGTGCGAGAATGACGTCCGGCCGAACACGCCCAAGGTGAGAGGTCGTAGAAGGCAAACCGAGCAGCGGATCGCGCGCGCCGAGCTTGCGAAGGACGA
>JAABUQ010002225.1_pt1 | contig 39130 bp, 39 predicted proteins | sample 5560001 | NCBI WGS metagenome assembly JAABUQ01 (sample SAMN10711888, study PRJNA513371) | rock metagenome | isolation source: Antarctica rocks | place: Antarctica: Victoria Land, Finger Mt nord | collected 2015-12-18 | reverse complement strand
CGTCGTAGACAAGCAGGGAAACCGGATGGCCGTGCACGCCTCCATGCTGGTTGACGTCGTCCAGGTACATCTGGACGCTCCCGGCCATCTCCTTGCCGTAGGCGGCCGAGCTGCCCGATATGCCGGCTACCAGGGCGACGTAAACAGGGCTCGCCCGGTTGGACCTGCTCAGCACTATCCCCAGACTGCCAAGCACAATCAGGGCCACCAGGGCGCCGCCAACGCCGATCAACCAGCGAGGTCGGCGACGCCAGACCGAAACGCGCTCTTCAATGAGACTTGACGGAGGCGGCGGCTCCGCCAGTTGATCCAGTTCGGGCGAGTGTTTCTCCGGCATCGACCGCAGCCGACGGGCGGCGTCGCGCGCCACGCTCTTGTCATTGGCGTCGATCGCCCGCTCCAGGCAGTACCGCCGTTCGCCGTCGTTCCTGGCCAGTGAGGCGAACCACAGCCAGGCGCGTTCGTATTTCAGGTTGAGTTGGATCGCCTCGGCGAGCAACCGGCGGGCTTCGTCAGCATTGCCGTCGTTTGCAGCCTGGATCGCCCGTCGCGTGAGCGAGAGCGCCGTCGGGGTCTGGTCAGGCATCGGCGTCGCTCAGGCCCGGAGCCACGGGTTGGCGGCGTGACAAGTCCCTGCGCCGACGGTGACCGAGCTTCGAGCCGAAGGTCCCTGCCACTGACACCGTTTCGCTACCCGCCCCCGGTCTGACCGCCTTGGGCCGAGCGATCGCCCAGTGCCGCCAGCTGGGTGGCGTCAGGGATCTTTCCCTCGGGCGTCAGCACGTTCACCACATGCGGCAGAGCCTGGGCGAGGGCCGCCTTTACGTCCCCGGGCGGCTGGCCCGCCTGCTGAGCCAGGGCCTCGATCTTCTCGCCGCCGAGCATGCGCTCGATCTCGTCAGGCTGGAGCGGCTGGTTCTCGCCGCTCGACACCCACGACCGGGCCTTGTCTTCCAGGCCCGCTTCGCTGCATTTGTCGACCAGCCCCTGGAGAGCGCCTCTACCCCCTGCGCCGCCGAGCAGATCCTCCATCGCGTTGCCCATGGCGTTTCCTGCGCTTTCGCCCAAGCCGCCGCCGGGCATCTTGCCAGTGACCTGCCCGAGCATCGCTGTCACGGCGGGCATCGCCCAATCGGGCAGGGGCCGGGACTGCTCGTCGCCGCTCGGAGCTAGCAGTCTGTCGAGCTCATCGTCACTCATTCCGTTCGCGTCAGACATCACTGTCCCCTTGAGTCCCTGAGCCAAAGGCAGATGTCATTATGTGGAACCGGCACAGCTGGCTTCACGAGCGGTAACCGGTTTAGGCTCGGGCAGCCAGCCCCTGGAGAGCCTCGCCGGTCAGGCGGTAGACAGTCCAGCCGCTCTGCGGCCGGCCCCCGAGGTTGTCGTAGAAGCTGATGGCTGACTCGTTCCAGTTCAGCACCGACCACTCCAGGCGTCCGCACTCGCGCTCTTGAGCCAGCTCCGCCAGGTGAGCCAGCAGCTTGAGACCGACTCCCCTGCCGCGCTGCTCGGGCCGGACAAAGAGATCCTCCAGGTAGAGGCCGGGCCTGCCGAGGAAGGTCGAGTAGGTGTGGAAGAACAGCGCGAAGCCGAGTGGCTCCCGCTCCTTCTCGGCGATCAGCACCTCGGCATAGCGCTGTTCGCCGAAAAGCGTCAGGCGCAGGTCGGCTTCGGTCATCACCACCTCCTGCGCCAGGCGTTCATATTCCGCCAGCTCGCGGATGAAGCCGGCGATCAGCGGCACGTCAAGCTCGGTGGCGCTGCGGACGATGACGCTCACACTTTCTCCGTCACGCGATACTCCAGGTACTTGCCCAGGAGTAGCCGAGTGTGCGCCTCCAGGGCAGGCAGGACGCTCAGCATCAGGCCCACCACCGGATAGCTGAAGTACTGCAGGTAGATCAGAAAGCGCCTAGCCCGGCTCCAGTGCGCCGGTTTGGGCGGCAGCATCAGGTGTTCGAGCGCTATGAGCGCCAGAACCGTCGACAAGGTGGTCGTCAGGATTGCGAGGCTGTAGATCCAGAGATGCTGGCCCATCTCGGTCAGGGAGAAGTCAACGCTTGCGTACACAGGAATCGACGCCCCGAACATGAGGAGGATCGGCAGGAAGATCCAGTTCAGGTGGTTCAGGTAAAGGTTGGAGAAGCGCCGCAGGCGCGCCGCCAGCGGGATCTCGCGGTGGTTGAACAAGCGCTTCAGCACGTAGGGGATGTCGGTTATGCCCCAGGACCAGCGCTTGATCTGGTTGTACTGATTCAAGTGCGTGGCGGCGTAGTCGCGCGACTGCGGTGAATCTCCGTAGAGCGGCAGATAGCAGGACACGACCTTGAATCTCGTGCCAAAGGTGAAGAACGACTTCCAGTAGAAGCGGGAGTCTTCAGGGATAACATCCTTGTCCCAATAGCCAACATCGTGCACGAACTGCAGGCTGCACGTGTAGCTGGAGAAGGCCACCAGCCGGTGCGGCTGGGAGTGGAGGAACATCTGCCACTGCGTGGTGCTAGCGGACATGACGCGGACAGCCGTGGGCACCTGCCAGATGTTGTTGTGGAACATGGGTACCGGCTGCCAGATGACAGTCTCCCGGTCAGGATGGCGCGCGTGGTGCCAGCTGATCCAAGCGAAGTACTGGGGATGGACGCGGTAGTCGGAGTCCAGATCTGTGATGAGCACCTGGCGCAGGTCGTAGCCCAGCTCTCCCAGACGCTTGACCATGTCCTTGCCGCCATGATTCATGGCCGCCGACTTGCCGGGCACCAGCGGCGGCTCCATCGGGTCCTTGATGTGAAAGAAGCCGGCGAAGTGGTCGCCGAAGGCCTCTTGCAGGCGCGCGACGTTGACCCAGCCGGCCTTGTCGTCCACCCGCGTGATGACGCCGACCAGCTTCAACTCCTTCGGGTAGTTGGCTTCCGCGATGGCCCGCACGGTTCGCTCCAGCACCGCGTAGGGCTCGGTGTAGGTGGGAATGACGCTCAGGTGGTGATAGGAGAGCGGGTCGACCACGCCTTCAGGGACAGGCTGCCGGCAGAGCTCCAGCCAGTCAGTCGCCATGTCGCGGCGCATGCGCACGTAGGTGGACCAGATCCCCGTGATGACCATGAAAGAGCGAACGAACCAGTAGAGATCGAAAACCAGCACGGCGATGGCCACCGCGAAGGCTCCGTTGGAGGCGAACACTATGGGGATCCACGCAGGGGCCAGCAGGAGGATCCAGGTGCTGCCGCCGGGGATCGCTTCCAGCAGGCGATCGCCCGCCTGGCGGAGGGGCGAGGGCTGGGGCGGCGCGAGCGGCCTGGCTACAGTGGACATCCGGCCCGATTATGCAGTGGCCTCAAGTCCGCGCCGCCAGGAATAGCTCGCCTACCTGGCCGCTTTTAGTGCTCATGAGCAACCTTCCTAAGTTCGAAGAAACAACCTTCGACGACACAGTCCTCAAGTCAGACAAGCCAGTCCTGGTGGACTTTTACGCCGACTGGTGCGGGCCCTGCCGCATGATGGCGCCGGTGATCGACCAGCTGGCGAGTCAGTTCGAGGGCAGGATCACCGTCGGCAAGCTGGACGTGGATCACGCCCAGAGCATTGCCATGCGCTATGGCGTCATGGGCATCCCCACCCTGGGCGTCTTCAGCGGCGGCAAGCTGGTGGATCGGCTCACCGGCTATCCGGGCCCCGGCGCGGTCCGCGCGTTCGTGGAGAAGCACGCAGCTCAACCAGCTCAGCCGTAACCCTGCTGGGCCGGTTGGGCCGGCCGTCTTTCGCCCCAGCTGCGCAGGTGCCGGCAGGTCGCCGCTGCATTCGATAATGGGCTGAGCGTGCCCGCCTATCTCCTCGCCAACGTCAGAGTCACCAATCCGGAAGCCTATGCCGAGTACAGTCGGCAGGTGCCCGCCACCGTCGCAGCGCACGGCGGCTGCTTTCTGGTCAGGGGCGGCCCGGGCGAGGTGGTTGAGGGAGAGTTTTCGTTCCAGCGGCTGGTCATCATCGAGTTCCCTGACCGGGACCGGCTCCGAGCCTGGTACGACTCCCCCGAGTACCAGGCGATCCTGCCCATCCGGCAGGCCAACGGTGTGTCGACAATGGTCTTCCTGGACGGTTACTCGGACCCCGAACTGAGCCCGCAGGCATGATCCCTGGCGCCTGGCGGATCGGGCCTCAGGCGCTGGGTGAGCCGAGCGGGGTGAACTGGCCGGTGTCGACACCGCTCTCGGCGCGGATCACGTGCATCACAGCGTTGATCAGCGCCAGATGGGTGAAGGCCTGCGGGAAGTTGCCCAGGTGACGGCCGCTGCGGGCGTCGATCTCCTCGGCGTAGAGTTGGAGCGGACTCGCGTAGGAGAGCAGCTTCTCGCAGAGCTGACGGGCGCGAGCGACCTCGCCGATCTCGACCAGCGCCGAGACCAGCCAGAACGAGCAGATGGCGAAAGTGCCCTCTTCGCCGCTGAGCCCGTCGTCCGTCTCCTCAACCTTGTAGCGCAGCACCAGCCCGTCCACTGTGAGCTCGTCGGCGATGGCGAGCACAGTCGCCTTGATCCGAGGATCGTCCGGCGCTAGGAAGCGCAGGAGCGGGATCAGCAGCACTGACGCATCGAGGGCCTTGGTTTCGTAGTGCTGGACGAAGACGCCGCGCTCGTCGACGCCATTCTGGCAGATGTCCGCGTGAATTTCGTCAGCAATCTTCTGCCAGCGCGCCGCCAGGTCCCTGTCGGCGTGCAGCTCGGCCAGCCGGGCGCCCCGGTCCAAGGCGACCCAGCACATGACCTTGGAGGAGGTGAAGTGGCGCGGCTCACCGCGCACCTCCCAGATGCCCCGGTCAGGCTTCTGCCAGTTCGCTATGGCTGCTTCGACAGCCCTCTTCAGGATCGGCCAGACCAGCTCGGGCAGATAGTCGCGGGAGCGGGTGTGAAGGTAGACGGAGTCCAGCAGCGCTCCCCAGACGTCGTGCTGCCGCTGGCTGTAGGCGCCGTTGCCCACCCGCACCGGTCGCGCCCCCTCATAGCCGCTCAGATGGTCCAGCGTCCGCTCGTCGAGCTGCTTCTCGCCGCCGATGCCGTAGAGGATCTGGACGTCGTCAGACTCCTTGGCGACGTCCGCCGTGAAGTAGAAGAAGTCGTTAGCCTCGCGGGCGAAGCCGAGCGTGTAGAGCCCCCAGAGCATGAACGTCGAGTCGCGGATCCAGGTGTAGCGGTAGTCCCAGTTGCGCTCGCCACCGGGAGTCTCAGGCAGCGAGGTGGTTGCCGCCGCCAGGACGGCCCCGGTGGGGGCGTAGGTCAGGCCTTTCAAAGTCAGGGCGCTGCGCTGCAGGTAGCTCTGCCAGGGATGCTCGGGAAAGATCCCATGGTTGATCCACCCGCGCCAGAAGTTGGCGGTCCGCTCGATCCTCTGGAAGGCCTCCTCGGCGGTCCTGGGCGGCGGGTGCTCGGCCAGGAACTCGTCCGACGCGGAGAACTGCGAACGCGGCCAGCAGAGCGCGGCGAAGGCTGTCTCGCCCTCGCGGAGGGTCTTCGTCGCGTGGGCGCCGGGACCCTCGAACCCCACGCGCAGGTCGGTCACCAGGCGCAGTGGAACGTCCGTCTTGCCGCCAGTGGCGACCGCCTCGTCGTAGCCTGGCCCCGCATAGGACCAGCTGGCGCCCGTCTCGCCGTAGTTGAAGACAGGCTCGCAGTCGAGGCTCAGCTCGACTGTGCCGATGATGCAGCGGGCGGTGCGCACCAGCATGTGCTCCGCCTCGTGGTCGGTCGGCGGCCGGCGGTGGGTCCCGGAGCGCCGGTGCTCGTGGTACCAGGGACCCAGGCAGAGCGCGTCACGAATGATCAGCCAGCCGGTGCGCGTTCGCCAGGTAGTCTCCAGCACCAGCGTGCCGGGGAGATAGCGACGGCCGGCTGGAACCATCGACCCGCTGGGTCCGAACCGGAAGCTGCCGGCCGCCCGGTCGAGCATGGCGCCAAAGACGCTGGGACCGTCAGGCCGGGGCAGGCAGAGCCACTCCACGCGGCCGCCGGGCGCGAGCAGCGCGTTGACCTCGCAGTCTGATAGGAAGGCGTACTCGGCGATCGGCGGGTAGGCGCTGGCGGTGGGCATCGCCTCCACGCCGGCGAGGCCATGAACTTGGGCCACCTCCTGAAGCTGGCCGGCGGCCTGCTCACCGTCGACAGGATGTCCTGCCGGCTTGATCCGGGAGCTCATCGACCGCTTCTCTCGGCTGCCACGCGCCGATCATAACTGCGGCGGCCCCGAAATGCCGGTGCCTTCGGTTATCGCCCGATAGATCAGCCGGCTCGCAGGCTGTTCAGTGGCCCCACATCTCGCGCTGCTGGTGCTGCACGGTCGCCGCGCCGTGCTCGCCGGTCCTGATCCGGACGGCGTCCTCGACGCCAATCACGAAGATCTTGCCGTCACCCACCTCGCCTGACTCACCAGTGCGGGCGGCAGCTGCCATCTTGTCGACCACGACCGGCACTATCTCCTGCCGCATCACGGCTTCGATCTTGAGCCGGGGCCTGAGTGAGATGTTCACTGAGGTGCCGCGATAGCGCTCTGTGTAGCCGCGCTGGGCGCCACAGCCCTTCACCTCCGTCACCGTGACGCCGGATACGCCGCATTCATCGAGCACGTCTTGAACGGCTTGCAGATGCTCGTGCCGGATGATCGCGATGACCATCTTCACGCAGGTTCCACCTCCTGTCGCTCCGCCTCTCTCAGCTTGACCCGTCGACCGCTCGGGGCCTCCTGCCCGGCGGGGCGGTAGGCGCCGCCCGGCACTGGCATGAACGCCTCGGGATAGCCCCACATGCCGTGCTCGCTGATGTCCAGGCCGTCAAGTTCGTCATGAGCTTCCGCTCTTAGGCCGACAGTTCGCTTGATGAGCCAGAAGATTCCGTAGCTGAGTCCGAAGGTGACCAGGAAGGAGCCCGCCACAGCCACCGCCTGGGCGCCCAGCTGATGCACGCTGCCTGTGTAGAAGAGGCCACCCTCACCCACTCCGTTGAACTTGGCCAGCGCCGGGACTGTGAAGAGTCCGCAGGAGAGCGTGCCCCAGATCCCCGCCAGACCGTGGGCGGAGAGACAGCCGACCGGATCGTCGAGCTTCTTGTCAATGAGCGGATCGCCACCACCACTATGGTGCCGGCAACTGCGCCGATGACGATGGCCGCCCAGGGCTCGACGTAGCCCGAGGGCGCGGTGATCGCTACCAGCGCAGCTATCGCGCCGTTCCCGATCATGCCCACATCGAGCGTCCGGCTGGTGAGATAGATGCCCAGCAGCGCCGCCAGGGCGCCAGCCGAGGCCGCCAGCTGGGTGGTTATGACCACGTCGGCAAAGTGCAGGTTCACGGCATTCAGAGTGGAGCCGGGGTTGAAGCCGAACCAGCCGAACCAAAGGATCAGTACGCCGAGCTGGGCCAGCGGCATGTTGTGACCCGGGATGGCGTTCGGCCGGCGGCCCTTTTCGTACTTGCCCAGGCGGGGACCCAGCAGCAGCAGCCCGGCCAGCCCCGCGGTGGCGCCTGTCAGATGCACCACTGTGGAGCCGGCGAAGTCCTGTGCGCCCAGTGTCGCCTGGAGGAAACCGCCGCCAAAAAGCTGGTGGCTGATGAGCGGATAGATGACGGCAGCGAAGGGAATGCCGAAGAGCACGTAGACGATGAACTTGGTGCGCTCGAGCATGGTGCCCCAGACGATTGCCAGCGAGACCGCGCAGAAGACGAACTGGAACATGAATTTGGCCGCCGCGGGGGCTGTGCTGCCCGACATGGCCGGCAGGTTCAGCGTCGAGCCGGGCGAGAAGGTGGGAGCGAAGTTGCTGCCGCCGATCAGGGGAAAGAGCCAGGTGGCGGCCGCCCCAAACGCCAGCGCAAAGCCGATCGCCCAGTAGGAAAGCGCGGCGACGCTGAAATTCGTGATCACCTTGGCCACCACCGTGCCAACGTTCTTCATGCGGCTGAAGCCGACTTCCAGCATGGCGAAGCCCGCCTGCATGAACATGACGAGCACTGCGGCGACCACCACCCAAACGGTGTCGGCGGCCACGCCGGCGGCCTGAGCCACCTGGCCCGGGTCCTGGGCGGCAGCCTGGACGTTGAGCGGGAAGGTGAAGAGGAGAACGAGCGGCAGCAGGAGCACTTTCCAGGCTTTCATGGCCGCACAGTAACCGAGCGGGGCGGCGCCTGGTTGCGGTCTGTTCACACAGCTTTCGGACCGCGAACTTGGTTCAAACGCACGACGGACTGTGAACTTTGCCCTCAGGTAGACAGCCTGACGGGCGAACCGAACCGTCAGTCGACTGTCTGGTTGCTCGCGGGCGGCCGGTAGTGCTGGAAGACGGCAACCCAGGTGCTGGCGATGTCGTGGCGCGCCTGCTCCAGGGGCAGCCCGCCAAAGCAGACGCGGCCGTAGAGGTAGTACTCGAGGTCGTCCTTGCGCTGCGAGCCCCAGTATCCCGCTCAGGGCTGCGGCCACAGGTTGCGGGGGTCGCTCGGGCTGCCGCCCAAGCCAAGTGGGATCAGGTGATCCTCCTGGTAGTCAGAGGCTCTGCCCGGGCGCCCGTAGTCGCGCATCTGCTGCTTCTTCAGCTGATCCGTGTAGGAAGGCGGCGGCCTGACCGTCTTGGTGTAACCGCCCAGGCAGACTGTGGTCTTCAGCGTTTCCTGAGTCACCTTGGAATCGGCCGCGCCAGGCGTCAGGGCCGGGTTTGGCAGGTCCGCGGGAGGCACCACGGCCGGCGCGCTGGGCGCCGCCACAGGCGCATGGGCCGCCTCCATTCCTGATAGCCGATGCCTGCCGCGACTGCTACTATCACGAGAGCGAACAGCAGGCCGACCAGCTTCCCCACTGCCAAAGTGTGACCTAGCGGTGACGCAGGAATGTCCTCGGGACGACCTGCCGCAATTGTCTTAAACCGTTACTTGGATGGTTTAACCAGGGCGGGCGCGGTCTTTTCTGTGTGCCTCGTACACAGAGACGAGCCTCGCGACCGCCTAGCCTGAGAACTGGCGAGCAATCCCTCGCCTCGCCGGCCCACCATGTGTCCCAGGAGATGCCGATGGCTATCGACGTAGAAGCGAAGAGAGAGACCAATCCCCGCGACGTACTGCAGAAGGCTCGCGCAGCGGGCGTGCGGGTGGTCGATGTGAGGTTCGTGGACCTGCCAGGCCAGTGGCAGCACTTCAGCCTGCCGCTCAGCGCTCTCGACGAGGAGGCTTTCCAAGAAGGCCTGGGCTTCGACGGCTCCAGCATTCGGGGCTTCCAAGCGATCAACGAGAGCGACATGCTTCTCATGCCCGATCCTGATACTGCGACCATCGACCCGGTTCTGAAGGTGCCGACCATGTTCATCATCTGCGACGTGGTCGATCCGGTGACGAGGGAGCCATACAGCCGCGATCCCCGCTTCGTGGCTAAGAAGGCTGAGTCCTACCTGCGCCAGACTGGCATCGCCGACGTCAGCTACTTCGGCGCCGAGGCGGAGTTCTACATCTTCAACAGCCTGCGCTTCGATCAGAACGCGAACAGCGGCTACTACTTTATCGACTCGGAGGAGGGCATCTGGAACTCCGGCCAGGACGGCGGTGCCCCCAACCTGGGTTACCGGCCGCGCTTCAAGGAAGGTTACTTCCCGGTACCGCCGACCGACAAGTTTCAGGATCTGCGCTCCGAGATCATGCTCAAGCTGATCGACGCCGGCATCGACGTGGAAGTCCAGCACCACGAGGTGGGCACCGCCGGCCAGGCGGAGATCGACCTCCGCTTCAACTCCCTCACCAAGTCGGCCGATACGATGCTCGTCTACAAGTACATAGTCAAGAACGTCTGCCAGCAGCACGGCTACGTGGCGACTTTCATGCCCAAGCCGCTCTTTCAGGACAACGGCTCAGGCATGCACTGTCACATGAGCCTCTGGAAGGACGGCGAGACGCTGATGCACGACGCCGACCAGTACGCCGGTCTGAGCGATCTCTCCCGCTGGTACATCGGCGGCCTGTTGAAGCACGCCCCCGCCCTGCTCGCCTTCTGCGCGCCCACCACCAACTCCTACCGGCGCTTGGTGCCTGGCTACGAGGCGCCCATCAACCTCGTCTACTCCCAGCGCAACCGTTCAGCCTGTGTGCGCATCCCGGCTTACTCCCAGAGTCCCAAGGCCAAGCGGCTGGAGTTCCGCTCGCCCGACCCGAGCGCCAACCCCTATCTCGCCTTCGCGGCGATGCTGATGGCTGGACTGGACGGCATCCAGAACAAGCTGGAGCCGCCCGCCCCCGTCGATAAGGACATCTACGAGCTGGAGGGCGAGGAGAAGGCGGCCATCGCCAACGTGCCAGGCTCGCTGGGCGAGGCGCTGAACGCCCTGGAGGCCGACCATGAGTTCCTGCTCCAGGGCGACGTGTTCACCGAGGACCTGATCGAGACCTGGGTCGAGTACAAGCGCAAGCGCGAGGTCGACCAGGTGGCGCTGCGCCCGCATCCCTGGGAGTTCTTCCTCTACCACGACGCTTAACCGGTCCCCGGCCACCCAGACCAGAAGCCCCGGTCATCGTGGGAGTGCCGGGGCTTTCGCACTCAGGCGGTTTGGGCCAGCCTCGCCGCCACTTGATCCGCCGACTCGACCACCTGATCGATCTCGGCATTGGTCAGGCAGGTCGGAAGGGCCGCCATCAGCCGCGGCGCGAACATGACTCCCTCGTTCATCATTGCCAGGAAGAACTCGCGGCTCAGCTCCTTGTCCGCCGCCGCGAGCGAGCGGTAGTCGCGGACCGGCCGGCTGCTGAAGTGGATGTTGAGCAGGGAGCCCGCGCAGTTGACTTGCGCGGCGAGATCATGGCTGTCGAAGGCTTGCTGCAGTCCCGACCGGAGCCTCTCCCCCTTCCGCTCCAACTCCGCGTAGACCGGTTGGGTGAGCTCTCGCATCCCGGCCAGCCCAGCTGCCATGCCCAGCGGGTTGCCGTTGTAGGTGCCTCCCTGCGGGAGCGAGTCCTGGCGGCTGGGTAGAAGCAGCTCCATCACGTCGGCCCGGCCGCCGAACGCTGCCACTGGCAATCCACCGCCGATGATCTTGCCCATGGTCGTCAGATCGGGGGTCACGCCATAGCGCGCCTGGGCGCCGCCGTAGGCGACCCGAAGCGAGATGATCTCGTCGAAGATCAGCAGGATTCCGTGCCGGCTGGTCACCTCGCGCAGCCGCTCCAGAAAGCCCGGCTCCGGCGCTATGACACCGCCGGCGCCGATGATGGGCTCGACTATGACTGCCGCCAGCTCGGCTGCGTGCCGGGTCACGATGGCGGCGGCCGCAGCCGGATCGTTGAAGGGCAGCACTACCGTCGCGGCCACCGCGGCCGCCGGAGTGCCCGACGAGTCAGCGACCGGGCTCGGCTCACTGGCGGGGCCGGCCAGCTCTGGATCGGGATGGGTCGAGACCTCGGCGAAGTCATGGGTCCCGTGGTAGCCGCCCTCGCAACGGGCGGTCTTGGGCCGGCCTGTGAACGCCCGGGCCAGCCGCAGGGCGAACATGGTCGCCTCGGTGCCTGAACTGCAGAAGCGGATGCGCTCGACGGAGGACACACGGTCCCACAGCAGGCTTGCCAGCTCGACCTCGAGCGGATTGGTGGCTGCGAAGCCTGTCCCTCTTGCCGCCTGCTCGCGGATCGCTGCCACGATTGCGGGGTGGGCGTGGCCCAGGATCATGGAGGAGTAGTTGCAGATCAGGTCCAGCCGCTCGACGCCGTCCACGTCCCAGACGCGCGCACCCTCACCGCGCTCGATGTAGATCGGATACGGGTCGACATAGGTAGTGGTCCGCGTTGTCCCGCCCGGCATGAGCTCGCGGGCGCGCTCGGCAAGCTCGCGGGATCGGGGGCTGCGTCGCCTATATTCGAGCTCCGCCTCAGTGGTCATGAGCCCAGCATGGCAGGGCCCGGGAGTCGGTGGCGCCTGTCTCCCCCTGGAGCCGGAGTTGGCGGCGTCAGATGGCCGGCTCGACGCGGTCATGCGACAAGGTCGCCGGAAGCTTACCTCCGGCGCCCCTCATGCATTTACTATTCCGGGCGATGGCATTCGAGGGCTGGCAGGGCGACTTCGTCGGCTTCTTCCGCGGCCTGGAGCTCGACAACTCCAAACGCTACTTCGAGGCACGTCGCGAGCAGTACGAGCGCGAGGTGCGCCAGCCGATGGAGGAGCTGGCGGCCGAGCTCACACCGCTGCTCGGCCCGGCCAAGATCTTCCGGATCAACCGCGATCTCCGCTTCTCAGCAGACAAGTCGCCCTACAAGACCAACGTCGCGGCCGTCGTCGGGCCTCTCTACATTCACCTTGACGCCCGCCTCTTCTTCCTCGCCACCGGCGCGCACATGCCGACCGGCGCGTGGCTGACGCGGTACCGGCAGGCGGTCGCGGGAAAGGCCGGCGGGGATCTCGCCCGGCGCGTGGAAGAGATGCGCGCCGCCGGCCTCAACGTGGGCGGCAATGAGCTCAAGACGGCGCCGCGCGGATACGCCGCCGACCATCCCCGCATCGAGCTGCTGCGCTGGCGCGAGGTAGGGGTCGGCAGGCGGTTCCCGCTCGAACCCTGGATCGCGACGCCGGCGGTGAAGGACCGCGTGATCGACACCTGGGAGACGATGCGACCGCTCGCCGATTGGCTGTCGGATCACGTACCCCAGGCGTAGAGCCAGACCCGACCGATCTCACCCCGGCTTGGCTGGGGAACGAGCACCCCGGCCTCAGGCGCCCAGCATCGCGTGAGCGCGCAGCGCGATGGCAATAGCCACGCGGGTTTCCGGGTCGCGCAGCGAGAGTCCCGTCAGCTTCTCGATCCGCTCCACGCGGTAGTTGATGGAATTGATGTGGATGCCCAGGGCGCGGGCGGCGGCACGGCGCACCCAACGCGCCGCCGCCAGAGCTTCCAGCGTCTCCAGGAGCGGCGTATCGCGTGATTCGGCGTAGGTCAACAAGGAGCCCAGCACATCGCTGACGAAGCCGCGCAGCGCCTCCGGCGACTGCACCTCCAGGAGTAGACGGAATGCACCCAGGGACCTGTAGGTGGTCACCTGGCTCCGAGTGCCGGCCCGCCGCGTCAGCCGCAGCGCCTGCCGCGCCTCCACGTGAGATCGCGCCAGCTCGGAAACCGAGCCGGCGAGGTTGCCAACGCCAGCCGACGCCGTGACCGGTTTCAGCACGGGGGCCGCCGCGGCTCGAAGGTGTTCGGCCAACTTCTCGGCGGCAAGCAGATCCGGCGTCTGCTCACCCGGCGCTAGGACGACAGCTCCCGTCGAGCGCACCATTGCCAGGCCGCCCATAAGACGTCGCTTGAGGACTTCTCCGAGCGCAGCATCCAGGCGATCCTGCCGGGCGGGGTCGTTGCGGCCGGAATCGACTGCCTGGTCGTCAGGCTCGATCACAATCACCCAAGCGCTGTGCGGAAGCCGGTGGCCCAAGCGCTCCGCCTGAGCGGCCAGCCGCTCCATCTCATCCTCGGCGAGGCCTCCAGCCAGCACTTCCTCGACCAGATCGCCGCGCAGCCGTCTCTCGACCTCGGCCGCGGCGCGCTCCTTGGAGAGCTCCAGGGCAAGGACTGTGGAACCGTGCTCCAAAGCGCGCCGGCGTCCCTCCTCGTCGAGCACCTGCTCAGGCACCGCGACTGCGAGCAGGGCCAGCAGATCGGCGCCCGCCCGGACCGGAACCACGTCCAGCGGCCGCGGCGGCCGCCCGGCCTGGATTCGGAACTCGCGAGCGCCGGAGCTCAACTGGCTCACGGGCACGCTGAGCCGGCCGGGCAGCCCGTCACTGCTGTCCCCCGCCCCCCTGACCCGGAAGCCGCCGAGAGAGTAGAGGGCGGCGCGACCGCTGGCCAAGGCCCCCACGGCTTCCAGGATGGCGGGGATCCCGGCGCCCTCCAGCGAGAGCCGGGTGAAGCGCTCATGCACGTCATGGGAGAGCTGGATCTCCCGCAACTGTTCTTCCAGGCGGCGCTGCAGCTCGCTCCGCTCCAGGATCCCCGCGACCTGGCCCGCGATGGCCTGAAGGAAGTCCACGTCCCCGGCGGTGAAGTCCCGCCGCTCGACCGATTGCACGTTCAGCACGCCGACCAGGCGTGGACCTGACTCGATGGGCACCGAGAGCATGGAGTGAAAGCGCTCCTCGTCCAGCCCCGGCACCCACTTCCAGTGGGCGTCCTTGGCCACCTCGGCGACCAGCCTCGGTTGGCGGCTCTTCGCGACCCAGCCGGTGATGCCCCCACCGAGCGGCAGGATGGAGCGCCCGATCATGCGCTCGTTCAGCCCGTTCGTGGCTGTCAGGACCAGCTCCCGCCCTGATTGGGAGAGAAGGTAGAGGGTGCAGACGTCGGTGCCCATGGCCGAGGTGGTTTCGCGGATGATGAGCGAGAGCAGCTCGTCCGAGTTGACGGTCGCCGCGGCCTGGCGCGACAACCGCTGCAGGAACCCGAGCTCCCGCAGGGCGAAGTCAACCTCGGTTCGAGGGGGGCCTGTCTGCCGCTGGCTGAGGTTCGCCATGGTTACATGTTGACTTCGTCCGGCCGTTGCCGGCCAGCCGCGTGCCCACTCTCGGTGGGATGGACCTGGTGCCCGAGGCAGGACTCGAACCTGCGGCCAACCGCTTAGGAGGCGGTTGCTCTATCCCCTGAGCTACTCGGGCTCATTCAGAGCGGCTCGACCTCGGTCTGAGCGGTCTCAAAGGCTACCGGTTTCAGCCGGCGGCGCCAACACCCGCCGGAGACCCTGTCGAGAGCTTCCAGCCGATGACTGAGCCCGAGCTGTCGGGAAGTGAGAGGATCGTCAGATGAGGCTCGCAATCGTCTCCGACATCCATGGCAACCTGGCCGCGCTGGAGGCGGTGATCGCAGATCTCGAGCGCCAGGCACCGAACCTGGTGGTCCACGGCGGCGATCTCGCCCTCAACGGCCCCCGCCCAGCGGAGGTAATCGATCGGGTTCGTGCCCTGGGCTGGCCGGGGATCGTGGGCAACACCGACCAGGCGCTCTGGGGGCTGCCGCCGTCGCTGCCCGACAGCGCAGTCGCGGCATTCGAGGAGATGGTGGCGGCGACCACCGCAGCGCTCGGCGAAGTGCGTGTCGCCTGGCTGCGCAGCCTTCCCTTGGAGTGGCGGCGTGACAGCGAGGTCGCGCTCGTCCACGCAGTCCCAGGCGACAGTTGGAAAGGCGTGATGCCTGACGCGTCCGACGAGGAGCTCCTCGGCTTCTACGGTCCACTAGGCGCGAGCCTGGCCGTCTACTGTCACATCCACCGCCCGTTCATTCGGCGGCTGCCGACGCTGACCGTGGCCAACGCCGGCAGCGTGGGCCTGCCATACGATGGCGACACCCGTAGCTCCTACCTGATCATCGACGAGGGCCAGCCAACCGTCCGCCGGGTGGAGTATGACCGCGATCGACACCTCGCCGAGCTAAAGGCGTCGGGTTACCCGACGGCGCGCTGGCTGGCCGAGCAGGCCCGTACCGCCACGGGAGGCTTCCCGAAACTGGACTGAGCAGGCAGTCCTGCCGCCTAAGCTGGCCACCGGCGGCATGGCCGCGCTAACTTTAGAGACGTGGCCGATACCTATGAGCTTGGACCCACCGATGGCCGGCTGACGATTCGCACCTTTCGCGAGGGAGTCGCTGCGCGGGTGGGACACGACCTCGTGATCGAGGTGACGCGCTGGAGCGCGGTTGCGTCTGTCGCTCAGTCCCAGCCCGACAATTCCAGTCTGACCTTCAAGGCGGATGTGCGATCGCTGGAGGTTCGGGAGGGCACGGGCGGCGCCAAGGCGCTGACCGACAAGGACCGCCGAGACATCAAGGGAAACATCGACAAGCTGCTTCAGGTGGATAGATTCCCTGAGGTCAACTTCGCCTCCCGGCGGGTGGCCGAGCAGGCCGGAAATGGTTATGTGGTGGAGGGTGACCTCGAGCTGGCCGGAAACCGCCGGCCGCTGAGGCTGGAGCTGACTGCCCAGCCGGGGGGTCGGTTCCGCGCCCACTGCACGCTGGTTCAAAGCGAGTGGGGCATTAAGCCCTACAGGGGGTTCATGGGCGCCCTCAAGGTGGGGGACGCGCTCGAGTTGGAGAGCGAGGTTCGACTGCCGGAGCGCTGAGTGCGATCAGGCAGCGCGTCGAGTGAGTTCTCAAGAGGACTGATCGACCGCTCGGGTTACGAGAGCGAGGAATTCGCCGAAGGCTACGATCGCCATCGCCTCACTCCGCCACGGGCCCTCCTCAAGATCTTGACTCTTGTCGCGCAGGCTGAGCGCCCGCGTCTCGTAGTCGATCTCGGCGCCGGCACAGGCCTCTCGACGCGCGTCTGGGCAGGGCATGCCGAGCAGATAGTGGGGGTCGAGGCAAACGCGCGGATGCTCGAGTGGGCGCAGCGCGTCACGCAGGAGCCGAATGTCAGCTACGTGGAGGCATTCGCGAGCGATACAGGCCTCTGCGCGGGTTCAGCCGACCTCGTCACCTGCGCACAGGCCTTCCACTGGATGGAGCCGACCACTGTCCTCAGGGAGGCCTGGCGGGTCCTCCGCAGTGGCGGGGTGTTCGCGGCTTACGACTACGACGTGCCTCCTGCTATCCACCCCGAAATCGATCCTGCCTTTGCTGCCCATTCGCCGCGCGGCGACGGGCGCGCGAGCGCCTCGGGATTCGGGCGGGCGCCGCCACTTGGCCGAAGGAGCAACACCTGGAGCGCATCCGGGAAAGCGGGCTTTTCCGCTTCACTCGGGAGATTGTCTGCCACGGCTTCGAGGAGGTTGACGCGGCGCGCGTCGTCGGGCTGGCCGAAAGCCTGGGCGGACCGCGCACCATCTTCGGTGACGAGGCGCCGGAGGTCGAGGAAACGTTCGTGAACCTGCGTGAAGCTGCCGAGCGCGTCCTCGCTGACAGTTCGTCGCCGATGGTTGTCAGTTACCGGATCCGACTTGGCGCCAAGTAGTCGGACCGGGCGGAGATCTTAGCGGCGTCTATCGAGGCACTCTGAGCTTGGGGTTCGAATAACGCTCGTACTGCAGTCTGAACAATTCGATCACTCCCCTTGCGTCTTGGGCACTGGACATCCAGCAGCTGACCCAGCCGGTTTCAGGTAGCACGTGGTGAGGAGTGGCGCGACCGGCAGCAATCACCTCGTCGTGTAGCCTGCGGGGCAAGGGCAGATCGGCCAGGCGGTCGCCGTGGACGTGGCCCAACTCTTTTCGGCCGTAGCGATATTCCGTTCCGCCGAAGCGATGCGGGACTGCCTCGATGCCCGGCCAGGACGTCACCGCCTGCTTGATCAGTTCACCCGCTCCGCTCATGGTCGCTTCTCTGGTCCAAACTCCTCGGCAGGCAGTCGTAATCCGTCCTGGCGCGGATGTCCACAAACGGACTGACGCCAAGCAGACGAGGACGCGTTCAGAGTCAGCCTGGTTCGAGGTTGCGCGTGAGAGGCCGGGCGAAGGCGTCGCTGTCGAGGCCCCAGGAGAACACCCGCTTAGGACGGATTCTGATTACCGCGAGGACGGGATGCTGCGCCTAGTCGCCCTGCTGCCGCCGGAGGAAGGGGCGCTGGTGGCTTCGGTGCTGGAGTCGATCGCCCTAGAGCGGTCGCAGCAGCCGGCTCAGGCGGCTGGCGAAGCGCTGGCCAAGGGGCGGGAGGCGCCCGAAGTGCCGGATCCGGCCGAAGACCCCTGGGCGGCTCGGCGGGCTGACGCGCTGGTCGCCGTCTGCGAGCGTGCCGCCGGCGTGGCGGCCTCAGAGCTTGAGGGGGCGCCCGGTCGCACTCGGGTGGTGGTTCACGTCGATGCCTCGCTGCTGAGCGGCAAGGCAGAGGGCTGTCGCTGCACGCTGGAGGATGGGCGGGCACTGCCGCCCTCGGTGGCAGAGTGGCTGGCCTGCGATGCCGAGGTGGTGGAGCTCTGGGAGCGGGAGGGACTGCCGATCGACCTCGGCCGCTCGCGGCGGACTGTCTCGCCGCGGCTGCGCACGGATCTCAACGCGCGGGACCGGGGCTGCTGTTTTCCTGGCTGCCCGGTCCCTGGGCGGCGGACGCACGCTCACCACCTGCAGCACTGGCTGAAGGGCGGCCGCACCGATCTGAGCAACCTGGTCTCGCTCTGCGGCTTCCATCACCGGCGCCTGCACGAGGGTGCCTACACGATCGGGGACCAGCGGGATGGCAGCCTGAGCTTTGCGGCGAGAAACGGCAAGCCGATCAAGGCCCAGTCACAGCGGCTGGACTGCGCCAGTGCCGGGGCGCCGCACTTGCGTCCTGGCGCGGAGCGGTCGCCCAGCCGCTCCGCGGACAATGGGACAGGTGAGGACCGACGGGATTATCCAGAACCCAGCCAGCGGAGAGCGGATAGTGCTCCGCCGGACGGCGGCCGAGACCGGCGGCCGACTCTTCGAGTTCGAGCTTCATCTCGCCCCTGGCGGCCGCGTTCCGGCTGGGCACCTTCACCCTGAGCAGGAGGAACGCTTCACAGTGCTGGCCGGTCGAGTGCGGTTCCGGCTCGGACGGCAGTCGGTCATGGCGGGGGTGGGCGAAACCGTCACTGTATTGCCGGGCGTCGCACACTCCTTTGCCAACGCCGGGCCAGCCCCTGCCCGGCTCCTGGTGGAGGCGCGGCCCGCCCTGCACATGGAGGAGCTGCTCGAGACCGCCGCCCAGTTGGGCAGCACGCCTGGACCTATAGAACTGGCGCTCTTCCTGAGCGAATTCGATCGAGAGGTGCGCGCTCCCATCTTGCCCCGACTTGTCGCCGCGGCTGTGCGCCCAGTGGCTTGGATCGGCAGGCGCGGCGGGCTGGATGCCCCCTACCGGCGCCTTCGTGACGGAACGCGAAGTCCATGAAAGGCGATCACCGTCTGTGACCTCGATTCTCGCTCCCACTCGTAGCTGATGGCCGGTGAGCGCCGCGGCGTGGGCAGCGAGGCCTCGGCCCTGCTGGCAGTCGCTCAACGCGACCTGACCAAGCTGCTGCGCGACCGCGTCCGGCTCGGAGTGAGTCTGGCCTTCCCGATACTTCTGATCGCCGGCCTCGGCACTGCGCTCCAGCCGACAGTGGGCCGTGCCACCGGACTCGATTCGGTGACGTTGATGTTCACAGGGGTGCTCGCAGCGACGCTCTTTCAATCCACAGCAGCGGGCATGATGTCGCTGATCGAGGATCGCGAGACCGACTTCTCACAGGAGCTTTTTGTGGCTCCCATCTCGCGCGTCACCATCGTGTCCGGCAAGGTCCTCGGGGAAACGCTGGTGGCGCTGGTCCAGGGCTTCGGCGTGGTGGTCTTCGCGCTCCTGTTCAGAGTCCATCTGGGTCCAGACCAGGTGGCGGCGCTGGTCCTGCCCTGTGTGGCCTGCTGCCTGCTCGGGGGCGCCTTTGGCCTCGCCACCCTGGCGGCCCTGCCCAATCAGCGCGCCGCCCTCCAGGTGTTCCCCTTTCTGATCCTGCCCCAGTACTTCTTTGCGGGAGTAATCGCGCCGCTCAGGGGACTGCCCCAGTGGCTCGACGCCGTCTCCTGGGCGATGCCGCTCCGCTATCCGGTCAATCTCGTGCGGGCGGCGTTCTACGCCGGCAACCCCGGCTGTGGGACGGCCGTAGCCGAGAACCCGCTGCTGGACATAGCTGTGATGGCCGGGCTCTTCCTGGTTCTCCTCATTGCGGGTGCTGCGCTACTCAATCACCGAGAACGCTCCCTATGAGGACGCGCTCAGCAATCGCTGGCTCGGTGATGGGTGCCCTGACGTTGGCAGTTGCGTCGGAGGTCCGGATCAGACGGTCCGACCAACCGCTGACAGACCGCTGGCGGGCCCTGCCCATCGAGCCGCGCGGCTTGACGCAGCTGGGCATAAGCTTCCGACCGCGGCAGGCTGAGGCCATGGCCCTGGATCCAGAGGTGTCGTTGCGAACGCTGCTCGCCTATCCCTTCCAGCTGGTCAGGCTGGGTGCGTACTGGGACCGGTTGGAACCCGACGCCGGCTCGTTCGATCCCACCGAGCTTGACTGGCAGATCCACGCCGCTGAGGGGGCCGGCAAACGCGTGATCGTCTGCGTCGGCGCTCTGAAGAACTTCGGCTACCCGGAGTTTTACGCGCCCCTCCACCACCTTCGACAACCGCTGCGCGAGGGCTCCCTCATTGGGCCCGAGTCCCATGCCAAGCTCCTCGCAGCGGCGACCTCCTTCGTGACTCAGGTGGTTCAGCGATACCGCGGCCACGAGTCGATAGTCGCCTGGCAGGTCGAGCACGAGGCGGTCGACCCGCTCGGCATGGAGCACTCCTGGCGCCTGGCAGTGGACTTCGTGGAGCGGGAGGTCCGAGCAGTCAGACGCGCCGACCCGACCCGTCCGGTCCTGCTCAACGGCTTCCTGCCGACGTCTCTTCCGGTGCGCATACAGCAATGGTGGCGGACCCGGGACCAGGGAGATTCTCTGGCGCTGGCGGCTCGCTTGGCCGACATGGCCGGCATCGACTACTACCCACGTCATGCGGTGGCCGGACTAGGCCACCTGACCGCCTACCTCGATGGCGACCGCAGTCCCTGGCGAAGGCGCTTTGCCGCTTCGGGCGACGATAGGGGACGCCGCCTGATGATCACCGAGGGTCAGGCGGAACCCTGGGAGGCGGTGACAGCACCACCGAACCCGGCGGACCGGGTGATGTACACGTGCCCGCCCGAGCGGGTGATCGACAACTACAACCGGTGCCTCCGGCGCGCAAGCCGGAACGGACGTCGGCTGGAGGGGTACCTCTTCTGGGGCGGCGAGTACTGGTTGCTCCGCAGCCTAAGCGGCGATTCGAGCTATCTCGACGCCTTTGCGCGGATTGTGGGTGCGCCCGTTTCCACTGAGTAGTGGGGCTAAGCGAGACGCTGGGCGGACCGGCCCTGTGAGGAGAACTTGCGTCTGATTTCCGGCAGGTCCACCACGGAGCCTCAGCGGCGAGCAAATCGGCGATTAAGAGCCTGGTCACCCACTCCCGATAGCGTTCTCGCGGCCAACCGCATTCCATGGTCAGCAGGTGGTGTAGCTCGGGGCTGAGAAGCCGCCGAGTACCTGTCAGCTGCGTCGTCGAGCGTGACTTCCGACCGCAGGATCCCTGGCAGAAGCTGACGCGCCCGGTGCCGCTGCAAGGACAGGCGCTCTTCGAGCAGCTGGGCCCGCAGTTGCGCCACGAACGGCTCCGTGCCGGCCGCCACCCGGATTATCTCGTGCACCGGACTGGTGTCGGCGAGGTGGTTGCAGGTGTGGGCCACCCAGGCGCGAATTCGATCGCGGCCGGACGGCAGGCGCTCGATGGCCGTCGACCAATAGATCAGGCCGGCAAACGGGAGCCAGAGGCTCGGGCACCTCGAGTCGGTCCTCCCACCAGGCGGCGGGTTCCCCATTCCACATTGGCATGACGACTTCGAGGAGATCTTCTACGTCCTCGAAGGGGAAGTCGATTATCTCCTCACGATACCTTGAACCGGGCGGTGGTGGGAATCACTGTCTTCGTACCGCCAGGGACGATTCATTGCTTTCGCAACTCAAGTGATCGACCCGCCAGGCATCTTTTTGTCGGGCGGCCCGCCGAGGTCATGGACTTGATAGCAGAGCTCGGTGCCGCCGACCCTGACGAGTTCGAGGCCATTCATGAACGCCATCGCTCGCACTTCGCCCACGGGTCGCCCCACCACCCCGGATAGCCGGGAAAGATGGTCGGGGCGAGGGGACAGTACTTGAACCGGGCGCCTGAGTTCGAAATGAGTGTCCTGGAGTTGATCCGCACACATCAAGACCGTCGTCGAGCCGGCCACGATGACTCGGCTCGCAAGCGTGCGAACCTTGAGGAAATACTCAGGCGAGAAGCAACGAGCGGCCATAGAGAACACCCGTAAGGCGCTTCCCAGGAGCCACCCACATTAACAAGTGCAGGAGGACTATCGCCGCTGCCTGCAGGATGTGCGAGCGGCTGCGCGACCAAGGGCGACTCGACGCGATTCCGCGCTCTGACCATCAAGTGAAGCAACTGCTTGAACTCGCCTACACCAACGTGGAGCCCAAAGCCCGCAGAAGTTCAAGACCAGGTACGCGACGTTCGGCTTCAGCGACGAGGCGAACCTCGACGAAGGCGCCATGTGGCCGACCGCCTTCGCTCTGACGGAGTTGACCGCCGCCGACGAGGCAAGGATCGGCGCGCTCTTGAAGAAAGCGGTGAGCTGAGGACTGAGCTCGACACCGGGCCCGGCCCTAGGCGGGACGGTATGGCGTCTAGCTACTTCCCCCTGAAGAACCCCAGGCGCTGAATCGGTTTCGCTCGGTGGTGGTCGCGACGTCCGACGCGGTGCAGATTTGGTGGGCCTGGAGCACTTGCCCTACCCGGCGAGGGCCACGATACGGTCCAGGTTGCCGGCCAGGATCCCATATCCCGCCCAGATCTGGGCACCGGCGTAGCCCTTGAGGCGCGTCCGCTTCAGCCCGTAGCGGCGCTTGAGATGGCTGATCCGACCCTCGCTGCCGGCCCTCCAGCGGTAGCGTCGCCGCCAGCTGCGAGTGGCCTCGACGGGCGCCGCTTTACCCACCCGCGGGATGACCTTGTCCGGGATCGCCTCGGCTTGGATGGCAGCGTCAGCCGCTTCATTACCAAAGCCTCGATCTGCGAATACCGTCCTCACTCGCATCCCGACTGCCTTCGCCTGTTGCAGAAGCGGGCGCAGCGTATCCGTGTCGAAGGGGTTGCCGAAGTGGACCTGGTGGGCAACCACGAAGCCCTCCCTCGTGTCGCCGAGGGCGACCTTGTAGCCGAACTCGTTTGGCCTCTGGGGCTTTCCTCGTCGGAGCGGCCGGGCGTCGAAGTCACACAACGAGATCACCCGATCCGCGATCACGGCCTCGCCTGCCAGCCGGCGCCTGGTCTGCATCACCACCCGCTCGCCGCGCTCGATCTCCTGAGCCAGCTTCTTCACCGCAGCTCTGCCCCTGCCTTCAGGCCTGGGCGCTCGGCGCCGGGCGTTGTCGAGCACCCGCTGCGCCTGCTTCAGGGTGCTCTGGGCCAGGTCGCGGAGTTGGCCGGTGTACTTGAGCACGGTCTCCTTGGAACCCGGCCGCCCCAGTCCCAGCGACAGCTTCCGCGCCACCTTGGAGGCGCTCCGCCTATGGTTCCGGAACTTGGTCCGCAGCCCCAGCCCCGCCGCCTTGACCGCAGCCACCGCCCGACCGACTCGACTAACCGCGTGCGCGCACAGGCCCGAGTCGGTCGGGTAGCGAACGTCAGCCTCCATCGCCGTACAGTCGACTCTCAGCCGGCGACTGCGCAGTACCTTCTTCTCCACAGCTGCCTTCAGCGTCTCCCGGTTGAGCTCCTCCACGATCTCAGTACCGAAGCGCTGGGTCAGCTTCAGCAGCGTCGTCGGATGCGGCACCGGATCCAGCCATCCCAGCCGGCAGAACCGCCGCCAGGAGAGCGAGTCGGCCACCTCCTTGAGCAGGGTTTCGTAGCCCAGGCTGTGGCGGTGCTTGAGGTACATCAGCCGCAGGTAGGTCTCGACCGGGACCGTCGGCCGCCCGATCGAGCACGAGAACCGGGCGACGAACGGGGCCAGGAACCGATCGTCGTCGAGCAAGGCATCGACCGCGGCCAGCTCCCTCGAGAGGACCTTCACCTCGGGCGGCATGACGGCGTCGAAGAGCTCCACCTGACTGTCTCGCAGTCGAAGCATTCGGAAACCCCCGCTGGAACGTGAAGAGAGACGTGGGAGTGCCGCAGCGAACGAACCTATTTTCGCCCAAGTGGAGGCCCGTTGGACATCCAGTTTTTCAGGGCGAAGTAGCTAAGCCCCCGCTTGCCCCCTGCCCCAACAATCCGCCGAGGAGCATCGTCGCAGCGAGGGTCAAATCCCGCCGTTCGGTTCTAATGCGTGCGACGAGTGGAGTGCCACAGCAACCGCGAGCGCGCCCAGGGGCACCGAGCGGACAGCATGAGGAGCCAGCGTCTCCTGATACGGAGCAAGAGGCCTCACAGCAATCTCAGGTCATGTGTTCGAGTCACCTTGGGCGGACCCCGACGGACTCGAACCCCTTACCTTCGCCGGACCGGCATTCTCTCTTGTCGACCCAGACGGGTGCGACATCGTCACCACCGGCGCCGTCGTCAACCCGCGCCCGCGCGGCGGGCTTTCGGAGCAGTGAACTCCCGGCCACCCACCGAGAGGACGTCGCTCACCGAAGGTCCGTCTCCCTGCTCCACGGCGCGGACTGGCTTGAACGGGCCCCTCGTGCTCGGGAAGGGTGGTCGGGGGCCCGGGATTCGAACCCGGGGCCTCACGGTCCCGAACCGTGCGCGCTGCCGGACTGCGCTAGCCCCCGCCTACAGAAAAGCGAACCGCCATTCTAACCGCTCGAGCGTCAGTGGCCGCCAGCGCTGCAGGTAGCCGACCCTAAACGACAGCCGCTTCCTTCGTCATGAGGACAGCCGTCGCCTCCGCGATCCGGGCCCCGTCGGCGAGGCGCTCGATGTAGCTGCTGGCGTAGCTCAGGCTGCGCCGGGCTCGGTCGATCCTCCCCACCACGCGGATGCGCTCGCCGCACTTCAACGCCTGTCGGTAGCGCACCTCCAGCTTCCCCGTAACGCCCGGCCGGTCAGCATGCCAGGCCGCCCAGCCCACCGCCTCATCCAGCATCAGAGCTATGACGCCGCCGTGGATCATGCCCTCCCAGCTCTGGTAGCGCCGGGGCACCACATACTCGCAGACCGACTCTCCGGTCAGCGGCTCGAAGTGCATCTGAAGCCCTTCGGCGTTGTCCGCACCGCAGCCGAAGCACTGATGGTCGTACGTGAGTTGCACGTTGTATTTTGTAGCCGTGGCGGCCATCTTGGAGCATGTGCTGGTGGAGGACCGGCTGCCGGCCGTCTTGCTCACCCTGAATGAGCCGGAACGGCGCAATGCGCTCTCCACTGCCCTCATGCAACAGCTCACGGCGCTGCTCGAGGAGCAGAGCCGGCGGCCCGAAGTGCGGGTGATCGTGCTGGCGGCCAACGGCCCGGCCTTTTCCGCCGGTCATGACCTGCGCGAGATGGTCGACCGCAGCCTGGCCGACGAGCAGGCGATCTTCGACACCTGCACAGGGCTGATGCAGACCATCCAGCGAGTGCCCCAGCCGGTCATCGCCGCAGTCCACGCAACCGCGACCGCCGCCGGCTGCCAGCTGGTGGCCACGTGCGATCTCGCGATCGCCGCCGGGACGGCTACCTTCGCCACCCCTGGGGTCAAGATCGGGCTCTTCTGCTCGACCCCCATGGTGGCAGTGAGCCGTGTCATCGGCCGCAAGCGGGCGCTGGAGATGCTTTTGACCGGCCGTCCGATCAATGCCAACACAGCAGCGGACTGGGGCCTGGTCAACCGTGTGGTGCCGGCTGACAGGCTCGAGGACGAAGTGATGGAGCTGGCTCGGCAGATCGCCTCCTCCAGCCCACTCACGCTCCAGATCGGCAAGCAGGCCTTCTACCGACAGATCGACGAGCGGCAGGGCGATGCCTACCAGCTCATGGGCCGCGTGATGGCCGACAACGCGATGACCTGCGACGCCCAGGAGGGCATGAGCGCCTTCCTTCAAAAGCGCAAGCCGGAGTGGACCGGCCGCTGAAGCTCCGCTAGGTCCGGCAGGACCAGCGGCCGCTCACCTTCACCTTGGTTTGGTTGTTGCTGAGATTGGTCAGAGAAGCGTTGATCTGACCTGATTCCTGGCTCGGATCCAGGCTGAAGCTGACTTCATCGTCCCCGCCCGAGCTCCAGGCGAGACTGTTGTCAGGCCGGAAGAGCTGGACCTGCGCCTTGGCCCCGTTATAGGCCGCCGGCCCCCGATAGGGCTGGATGCCCACCTGGAAACCGTAGACCCTGCGGCCGATCGCCCCAAATAGCGTGAGGATCCAGCCGTCGGCGCCGGTCCCTCGGCCCCCAGTGCAGACGCTGCGCAGATTGCCCTGGCCAGGACTGAGCTGGTTCAGCTTGCCCTTGACGTCGCCACTGAAGCTCAGATCCTGGAGCCAGCTCTGGGCCGCCACCGCTGAGGGTGTCGACAGGGGGGTCGCGGCGACCGGGGGCTCGGCCTCCAGGCCTGCACAGGCGCACGTCAGCAGGATGAGCATGCCCAGAAGAAGTGGGGCAAAACGGGGCATTCGCGCCTTCATCCTACCGACGGAGCGGATGACCGCCTGAGCCGTGGCTGAGCGCGCGCGAAGCCGGCCGACGGGGCCGACTTACACTTTGGAGTCGTGGCAGCCACTCAGGCCGCGGGGATGCGTGCAAAGCGCTTCCGCGGCGGCATCCAGAATCCCTACAGCAGGCTTCCCGACTGGCTTTACCCTGCCTCCATCGTCGTGGTGTTCTCGCTTTTCATCATTTACTCGGGCCTCGTGGTTCTCTTCGAGACGACAGGCCGCTTCGGGCCCTATTTGAGCCCCTTCTTCTCGCCCGAGGTGAACGTCCGCCTGGGCGGCTTCCTCATCCCACCGGCGCTCTGGGTCTTCTGGGCGCCGTTAAGCTTCCGACTCACCTGCTACTACTACCGCAAGGCCTATTTCCGGAGCTTCTTGCTCCACCCCCGGTCCTGCGCGGCGACGGATCCCGAAAAGCGCGACTACCGCGGCGAGACGCGGCTCTGGGTCTTCAACAACCTCCATCGCTTCGCGTTCTACGCGACAGCCCTTCAGACGCTGATACTGATCTACGACGCAGTGATCGCCTTCAGCTATCACGGTGCCTTCCACTTCGGGCTGGGCAACGTGATAATGCTGGTCAACGTCGCCTGCCTGCTCGGCTACACCTACGGCTGCCACGCCTGGCGGCATCTCGTCGGCGGCAGCACCGACTGTTTCAGCTGCCACAGGGCCCGCTTCCGGCTCTGGAAGGGAGTGACAGTCCTCAACGCGAACCACGCGATGTGGGCCTGGGTGAGCATGTTCACAGTCTGGTTCACCGACATCTACATCCGGCTCGGCGCGCACGGCCTGCTGGGCCAAGCCGCCTGGCTCTGAGGCGTTGAGATAGATGGCCCAATCCACTGTCAACTACGACGAGGTCAGCACCGATGTGCTCGTGATCGGCGCCGGGGGCGCCGGCATGCGAGGCGCCATCGCCGCCGCCCAGGCCGGCTGCCGGGTGCAGGTGGTCTGCAAGTCTCTCCTGGGCAAGGCTCACACGGTCATGGCCGAGGGCGGCATGGCCGCCGCTTTGGCGAACGTGGCCAAGCCCGACAGCTGGAAGACTCACTTCTCCGACACCATGAAGGGCGGCAAGCTGCTGAACAACTGGCGCATGGCCGAGATCCACGCCAAGGAAGCGCCTGAGCGGGTTCAGGAGCTCGAGCGCTGGGGCGCCATCTTCGACCGCAACGCGAAGGGCCTGATCCATCAGCGGTCCTTTGGCGGTCACACCTACCCCCGCCTCGCGCACATCGGTGATCGCACGGGCCTGGAGCTCATCCGATCGCTGCAGGACAAACTGGTCCACTCACCAGGCGTCGACGTCCACATGGAGGTCACAGTCACCCGCCTGCTGGTCCGCGACGGCCGCGTCTGCGGCGCGCTCGCCTACCGCCGCCAGGACGGCGGTCTGGTCGTCTACCGGGCCGGGGCGGTGCTGCTGGCCAGCGGCGGCCTGGGTAAGATCTACAGGGTCACCTCCAACAGCTGGGAGTCGACAGGTGACGGCACAGCCCTCGCCTATCACGCCGGCGCCATCCTGCAGGACTGCGAGATGGTCCAGTTCCATCCCACCGGCATGATCTGGCCCCCGGGCGTACGCGGTCTCCTCGTCACCGAGGGAGTGCGCGGCGAAGGTGGCCTGCTGCGGAACAGCCAGGGCGAGCGCTTCATGGAGAAGTACGACGCCGAGCGGATGGAGCTTTCCACGCGCGACGTGGTCGCCCGCTCGATCAACCAGGAGGTCCTGGAGGGGCGGGGCACGCCCCACGGCGGCGCCTTCCTGGACATCAGCCACAAGCCGGCCGACTTCATCAAGTCCAAGCTTCCCTCCATGTGGGAGCAGTTCCATGAGCTGGCCGATGTGGACATCACGAAGGAGCCGATGGAGGTCGCCCCCACCATCCACTACGCCATGTCAGGCGTGCGGGTCGAGCCTGCGACTGGTGCTTCCAACCTGGCCGGCCTCTTCGCCGCTGGCGAGGTTGCCTGCGGACTGCACGGCGCCAACCGGCTGGGCGGTAACTCGCTCTCCGATCTGCTGGTCTTTGGCAAGCGGGCGGGCGACGCGGCGGCTGCCTTCGCCCAGGCCGGGCACAAGGCGGTCGGCTGGGAGAGCGGCCAGCTCAGCGAGGCCATCGCTTACACGCTTCGTCCACTGACCGGGGAGGATGGCGAGAACCCGTACAAGTTGCATGCTGAGCTGCAGGACGCGCTCACGCGCCATGCGCCCATCATCCGCGAGGAGAAAGGCCTGAGGGTCGGGTTGGGCAAGGTGAAGGAGCTGCAGGAGCGCGCGGCGCGGGTCGCCGTCGCTGCCCACGGCGGCCGCCACTTCAACCCCGGCTGGCATGCGTCACTGGACGTCCAGAGCATGGTGGATAACGCCGAAGCGCTGTTCGTGAGCGCGGTCGAGCGGCGGGAGAGCCGCGGTGCCCACACGCGCAGTGACTACCCGGAGCCCGATGACGAGCTGGGCAAGGTCAACTTCGTGGTCGAGAAGGACGGGCGAGAGCTCAAGCTTGACGCGATTGCCAAAGAACCCATCCCCGACGAGTTGATGGAAGTCATCAACTCGAAGTGGAACACCGACTACACGCGGGACGATTAGTGGCTGCCAGATCCGAGGTCGCTGAACAGGTCGACGATGTCCCCCTGCACCTGCGGGAGGCGGAGGCGACCGGCCGCTCGGTCACGCTGAAGGTCTGGCGGGGCGATCCCACCGGCGGTGAACTCGTCAGCTACGAGGTGCCGGCTCAGGAAGGCATGGTCATCCTGGACGCCGTGCTCTGGATCCAGGCCCACGTGGATGCCGATCTGGCGGTGCGCTGGAACTGCAAGGCTGCCAAGTGCGGGTCCTGCTCGGCGGAGATCAACGGCTTTCCGCGTCTCATGTGCAAGAGCCGCCTGGACAGCTTCCAGGGCGACATCACAGTCACTCCCATGCATACCTTCCCGGTGATCCGGGACCTTGTCACCGACGTCTCTTGGAACTACGAGGTGAACAAGCAGATCCCGCCCTTCACGCCCAGCGAGGATGATCTGCAGGACCCCGAGCCCTGGCGCATGCAGCAGGAAGACGTGCAGCGCCTGACGGAGTTCCGCAAGTGCATCGAGTGCTTCCTCTGCCAGGACATCTGCCACGTGCTGCGTAACCACGAGCAGAAGGATCAGTACTACGGACCGCGGTTCATGATCCGGACGGCCACTCTCGAGATGCACCCGAAGGACTCGCTGGACCGGCGGCCGATGCTGAAGCACAAGGCAGGGCTAGGCATGTGCAACATCACCAAGTGCTGCTACGAGGTCTGCCCTGAGCACATCAACATCACCGACAACGCCATCATCCCGCTCAAGGAACGAGTGGCCGACGAGTACTTCGACCCCGTGCGCTGGGCGGCGCGGAAGTTGACGGGCGGCGACCAGCGGGGCCGCCGGCCGGTCCGCGGCATGGAGGACGCCCCCGACCGGCGCTAGCGGACCGGGCGGTCGAGCGGCGGTTCAGCGCGCTTCACGTCCGCCACACCCCGCGCGCGTGCAGACTTCAGCGAGTCGTGGCAGCCCCCAGCCGCCTCTGCTCCTCCAACAGCGGTCGTACGTCGGGGGCCACGTAGGCCGGGCCCTTCGCCGGCTTGCCGTCGGGCCTTCGTTCGTGCCGATCCTTGGTCATGTTGGCGCGGTGGATCTCGGCGAAGATGGGCTCGAGGTCGATGCCGCAGGCGACAGCCGTGCCATAGGCGACGTGGAGCAGGTCCGCCAGAGCGTCAGCCACCTCGGCCAGATCGTGGTTCTGGGCTGAATTGCGCAACTCCGCCAGCTCCTCTTCGAGCATGACGATTCGCTGCCGGAGGACCTGGTCGCCCGGCCAGGTGGGCACCTCCTGGCGCGGCAAGCCGAAGCGCTCGTGGAAAGTGTGGACCAACCGCTGTTCTTGGTTCATGACCTCTCCTTCTCCTTACTTTGCCGCGCGGGCCTCCCGCGGTGCCGGGGGCAGGCTGCGGCCCAGAAACTCGAGCCAGTTCGCTCCCATGATCCCCTCCACCTGCCGCGCCGAGAAATGACGCTGCAGGAGCTGGCCTAAGCGGCTCAACTGACCCTCGCGCCGGATTGCCGCCTCGGAGGCCTTGAAGCCACCATCCAGGTCGCTGCCCAAGCCGACATGCTCAGGCCCACCGGCAGCCCGCGCCAGATGCCGTAGATGCCGCACCACATCCTCCAAACGCGCTGGGCGCTCGTCAGCTCGCAGATGGCGGCGATAGAAGCTCACGCCAAGCATGCCACCCCTCCGCCCTACCTCGGCTGCGACGCTGTCCGCCAGCTGCCGATCCCCGGGGACGATGGCGCGGGCATTGCTGTGCGAGGCGATCAGAGGCCCCTGCCAGAGCTGGAGGGCATCCCGCAGAGCCTCATCGGCCAGGTGGCTGAGGTCCAGGATGACCTGTTGGCGGGCCATGGCGCGGAGCAGCTTCACCCCGCGGCCGGTCAGCCCGCCCGGCTCACCGGTGCCGCCGGCGTAGCGCGTGCCCGACCACGCCGGGCCGATGACTCGGACGCCCCGCTCCTGCCACCAGCCGACCTCCGCCGGTTTCCGGATCGGATCGGCTCCCTCCATCAACAGCACCGCCGCCAGTTTGCCGGGCCGCCAGCCCCGCCGGTGGCGGTCCAGCTCGGCTCGGTCCCGGATCAGCGGCGGTCCGGCGCTGCCGTACCAGCCGAGCTGGGCGCGAGCCATGAGATTGGCTTCGCGAGGCGTCCTGTAGGTGAAGCGCCCCGCCAGCTTGCCCGCCCGGGCGGGCGCGCAGAAGAGAGTGGCGAGGACGAGTCCCACCCCTGCTTCGGCCAACGCCGGCCGGCTCACGACGAAGCCCGGCGTGGGCCGATCGAAGGGCAGGCCCTGGGCGACAGCGTTCCAGGCGATGTCGAGGTGAGCGTCGACGATCATCTCGGGGCGCCGGACGCGCGTCATGCGGGTCCGCCGCGGAGAGCCCGATCAGCCCGCCGCTCCCCGTCGGAAGCTGCCGCCCTCCCCAGCAAGACGGCCCGGCCCGCCGCCTCCAGTGGCGTGGCGCCTTCCAGATACGCCACGCAGAAGGCTGCGGTGAGCGCGGCGCCACCGCTGTTCAAGCGGTGGAGCGCCGGCACGTGGCGGTCGAAAACGCGCAGCCCGCCCGACTCGATGCTCAGCACCGGCACCTCGCATAGCTCAGAGAGTGGCGCCGTCAGGAGCGCACCTCCAGCCTCGGAGGCAAAGAGCAGCTCTGGCCGGAGCGCTGCGAGCTCCTGGGTCACCCCCCGGCGGCCATGCTCAATGATCTGTTCGGGTCTGGCCAGACCGACCGACAGGGTGGCGCTGGCACTTCGGGCAGTGGCCACCGCCCGTGCCAGCAGCGCCATGGTCGTCTCGCTGAGAGGCGGGAAGGCTGCCAGGTGCAGGTGGCGGACCTCTGCCAGCGCAGCTTTGAGAGAGCCGGGCCCCGTCAGCTCCATGACCTCGTAGTCCTCAGTCTTGGGCCCGACCCCTGCCCCGTGGGAGTCCACAGAGAACGTGAGCAGACGGGTCCGCTCACCCAGGCCCACGGCAGCGGCGCAGAACGCGGCTGCGCCCGCCTCCCTCCAGGCGGCCGGCTCGGCCGCGCCGATGCTAGCGATCACCAGCGGCTAGCTTACCCAGCCGACCCCCCAAACGAAGATCTAGTGAATAGAGTAATATTGAAGCACTACACTATGAATCCAGGTAATGAAACTCCAACAGTCGGCCCTCCTCTGGAAACTGGCTCGCAGCTGAGCGAAGCGCTCGGTGCTGACGAAACCGGACTTCTCTACAACGTCCAGGTCCGGCGTGATTTGGAGGCTACCAAGGCGTCGCCTGCCACCCTCGTCACCGCCGAAGCGCTGGTGGCGCTGACCAAGGTCGCTCGCCACCTGCACAACAAGCGCGAGCGCCTCTGCGAGGGCGTGAACCTCAGCGAAGGTCGCTTCCAGATGCTGCAGGCGCTCTCCTGGAGTAACTCCGGCATGGTCCTTGGCAAGCTGGCCGGCTCGATGGGCGTCACGCCTCGGAACGTGACAGGACTGCTCGACAATCTGGAGCGCGACGGTCTGGCCCGCCGAGTTTCCGACCCCGAGGATCGCCGCTCCTGGCGTGCCGAGCTCACACCCGCCGGACGCGAGAAGGTTCTCCAAATGCGCCAGCGCATGCTGTACGCGCAGGACCTGCTTTCCGGCCGGCTCTCGGAAGCCGACTGGAAGCAGCTCCGCCACCTCTGCTGGCGCCTGCTGCAGATCACCACCACCGAACCGGCCGGCCACCGTCAGCCGTCGCGGCTTGATCCAGCCATCACCACCGAGGAGGAAAGCCATGCCCGCTAGAAACCTGGCCAGGGGCCAGAAGGTCTTCGCCACCGCGGGCATCATGCTTGCGCTTCTGCTGGCCTCGCTGGACCAGACGGTAGTGGGGACGGCGATGCCGCGCATCATCTCGGAGCTGAACGGTCTCGAGTACTACGCCTGGGTCACCACCGCCTACCTGGTCAGCTCCACAATAGTCGTACCGATCGCCGGCAAGCTGGGCGACATGTTCGGCCGCAAGCCTTTCCTGCTGACAGGCATGGTCGGGTTCGTGCTGGCCTCCGCTCTCTGCGGGCTCTCGCAGAACATGTTTCAACTGACCGCCTTCCGGGCCATCCAGGGCCTCTTCGGCGGCATGCTGTTTGCCACTGTCTTCACAGTGCTGGCAGACATCTTCCCGCCTGAGCAGCGGGTCAAGCTGCAAGGCGTCTTCGGCGGTGTCTTCGGCCTCTCCTCGGTCATCGGCCCCACACTGGGCGGCTGGCTGACCGACGGGCTCGGCTGGCGCTGGGTGTTCTACGTCAACCTTCCGGTGGGCATCCTAGCAGTCACGGTTGTGGCTTTGGGCCTGCCCTACGTGCGCTCGCACGCCAGCTGGCGGCAGATCGACTTCTTGGGCGGAGCTGTGCTCGCAGCCGGCTTGGTCCCACTGCTGATAGCGCTTTCCATCACCAACACCCACGCCTGGACCTCGCCCGAGGTGCTTGGTCTCCTGATTCTGGCCGGCGTGCTGCTGATCAGCTTCTTCTTCGTTGAGCGCCGGGCGAGCGAGCCGATAGTGCCCTTCCAGCTCTTCAAACTCAATGCCTTCACCATCACTGTGATCATTGCCTTCTTCACAGCCTTTGGCATGTTCGGTTCGATCATCTTCGTGCCACTGATCTATCAGGGCGTGCTGGGCGCCAGCGCCACCAACTCCGGCCAGCTGCTGACGCCGATGGTCCTCGGACTGCTTGTGTTCAGCATCGTTTCCGGACAGTTGATGATTCGCATCCGCCGCTATCGAGTGCTGGCCATCGCCGGCGCGAGTGCCGTCGTCGGCGGTCTTCTGCTGCTGTCGCAGGTGAGCGTCGGCACCACCCAGTGGGAGGTGGTGCGCGACCTGGTCATCGTCGGCGCAGGCTTGGGGACCACTTTCCCGCTCACCATCAACGTGGTGCAGAGCGCGCTGGCGGGAAAGATGGTAGGGGTCGCCACCAGCCAGGTGCAGTTCTGGCGGAATCTGGGCGGCACAGTCGGCACGGCTGTGCTCGGCTCCGTGCTCGCCAACCGCCTGTTCGACTCGGTCCAGAAGCAGGTCGCCGCGCTACACCTCCCGCCGCAGTTCAAGCTGCCCACCAGCCAAGGCGGCAGCAGTCCCCAAGCGCTGTTCGATCCCAACAACCTGGCCCATCTGCGGGCCGCCCTGCCGCCGCAGGCGGCGCCCCTCTTCGACCAGTTCATCCAGGCGACCCGACTCGGCCTGGCCGATACGCTGCACAGCCTGTTCCTCATTGCTGCCGCAGTGGTCGCCATCGCCGTCGTGGCGAGCTTCTTCCTACGCGAGGTGCCGCTCAAGGCAGCCGCCGGCCGGAACTCCGGCTTCGGCGAGGCGCCAGTCGCCGAGGTGGCGGAGGAAGAGTTCGAGCGAAAGGAAGCGCTGCCGGCCTGACAGGGTGAAGGAACGGACTCAGGTAGGGATCATCGGCGCCGGCCCCGCCGGGTTGCTGCTCTCGCACCTCCTGGCCGCGGCCGGCATCGAATCGGTCGTCCTGGAGGTGCGCAGCCGCCAGTACGCAGAAGGCCGGGTCCGGGCAGGCGTGCTGGAACATGGGGCTGCCGAGCTGCTCCGAGCCAGCGGCGTGGGCGAGCGCATGGACCGAGAGGGTCTCGTCCATCGCGGTATCAACCTCCAGTTTGCCGGCGAGCGCCATCACGTCGACTTCATGGAGCTCACCGGGCGCACCATTGTGGTGTACGGCCAGCAGGAAATCGTGAAAGATCTGATCAGCGCGCGCCTGCGCGCCGGGGGACGGATCCTCTTCGAGGCTGAAGCAAAACGGCTTGGCGGGATAGTCGGTGACCGACCGATCATCACCTACCGTGTAGGGGGTGAAGAATCGGAGCTCGGATGTGACTTCGTTGCCGCTTGCGACGGGGCCCATGGCATTGGCCGCGCAGCCGTCCCGGCGACGGTTTACGAACGGGTGTATCCGCACGGCTGGCTCGGCATCCTGGCCCGCACGCCGCCCGCGGAACGAGAGCTGATCTACGCCTGCCATGAGAACGGCTTCGCGCTGCACAGCATGCGTTCTCCGGAGGTCAGCCGTCTCTACCTGCAGGTCGCGGCGGACGAGGATCTCGCGAACTGGCCGGAGGCCCGCATCTGGGAGCAACTTCGATTGCGATTGGCCGAGCCTGACCTGCGAGCCGGCGAAATCCTGGACCTCGGCATTTCAGCTCTGCACAGCCTCGTGCTGGAGCCCATGCAGCACGGTCGGCTCTACCTCGCCGGAGACTCGGCTCACATCGTGCCGCCGACTGGCGCCAAGGGAATGAACCTGGCCTTGGCGGACGTCCAGACCCTGGCGCGCGCCCTGGCCGTCTGGTATCGGTCGAAATCGACCACACTCCTGGACGGGTACACCAGGAGCTGTCTGGTCAGGGTCTGGCGGGCCCAGCAGTTTTCAGCGTTCATGACAGGCCTGCTCCATCGCACGCCGGCAGGCGATCCCTTCGAACATCGCCTGCAGCTGGCCCAGCTGTCATACCTGACGCGTTCGCGCGCCGCCTCGACCTCGCTGGCGGAGAACTACACAAGTGCAGCGACAGCTCTGGACGGCGGCACCTGATGAGCGAGGCCGGATTCGAGCCACCGTACCTGCACCCCGACTACAAATCGACGATTCCGCGAGCTCCCCAGGCGGCGCTGCTGAGGCTGCCACAGGAGTGGTTTCATCGGGCGCCGGGGCCCGCCTTCGGCCGCGTTCCCGTCGCCAGCGGGGACGCGGACCTGACGCGCCAACACCGGGGCGAGCCTTTGGGGGAGCGGATAGTGGTGACCGGCCGCGTGCTGGACAGCGACGGTCGTCCTCTGCCGCACACTCTGATCGAGGTTTGGCAGGCCAACGCCGCCGGTCGCTACGTCGATCCCGGCGACGACCATCCAGCCCCGCTTGACCCCAACTTCACTGGCGCCGGGCGCTGCCTGACAGACTCGGAGGGCCGCTACAGGTTCGTGTCGATCAAACCAGGAGCCTATCCCTGGGGTAATCACGCCAATGCCTGGCGCCCCGCGCACATACATTTCTCGCTCTTCGGCCCTGAGCTTGGCAGCAGGCTCGTCACCCAGATGTATTTCCCGGGTGACCCGCTGCTGTCTTTCGATCCCATCCTGCAATCGATTTCTGATCAGCGCGGCCGAGACCTGTTGGTGGCGGCGTTCGACTGGCCGACCACCAAGCCCAACTGGGCGCTCGGCTACCGCTGGGACATAGTGCTCAGGGGCCGGAACGCGACCCCGCGAGAGGCGTGACATGGCCCGGACCGCCCCCACGCCTTCGCAGACTGTCGGCCCCTTCTTCGGTTTTGCCCTGCCCTTCGCCGGGGACTCGGACGCAATTGCGTCGAGGAAGGGCGAGCTGCGGATCGAGGGCCAGGTCTTGGACGGCGCTGGGGCGCCGATCCCCGACGCGCTGCTCGAGCTGTGGCAGGGCGAGCAGTTCGCGCGCTGCGCGACCGACGCCGAAGGCGCTTTTCACTTCACTGCGTCAAAGCCGGCGCCAATGCCAGGTCCTGACGGCGGGGTCCAGGCGCCCCACTTCAGCCTCACCGTCTTTGCGCGCGGGCTCCTGCGGCAGCTGCAGACCCGGATCTATTTTCCCGACGAGACTGCTGCCAACAGCGCCGACTGGGTCCTGGCGCGGGTCGAGCCAGAGCGCCGGCCGACCCTGATAGCTAGGGCCGAACCAGGCGCCCTTCGGTTCGACATACGCCTGCAGGGCGAGGGCGAGACGGTTTTCTTTGCTCTCTGAACGCCGACGGCCGAAAGGGCTCTACAGCCGCTGACCGCGGCCGGCGTCAGGCTGGGGCTCTTCGCCGGGCGGTTGATCAGCCATTTCCCCGAGCACCTCCTGCGCCACTCGGAACGCGCTCCGCGCGGCCGGAAAGCCGCAATACACGGCGGTTTGGAGCAGGACCTCGCGCAGCTCCGTCGCGCTGACCCCGTTGCGCAGAGCTCCGCGCAGGTGCAGCGCCAGCTCTTCGGGGTGATTGAGGGCCACCAGCATGGCAACTGTTATGCAGCTGCGGGTGCGACGGTCGAGACCCTTTCGACTCCAGATCTCGCCCCACGCGTAGCGGGTGAGCAGGTCCTGGAAGTCGGCGTTGAGCGGAGTGCGGGTCGCTTCCGAGTGGTCGACGTGCTCCGAGCCGAGGACCGCCCTCCGGACCTCTCTCCCGTGCTCGAGATAGCTGTTGCGGTCGCTCACGTTCCCTCCGCCAAGTCCATCTGATAGGCGGTGACTGCCCTTTGGACGAGAGCCTCAGCCGAGCCGAGGTAGCTGCTGGGCTCAAGGGCCGCATCGATGTCGGCCGGGCTGAGCTGCTCAGAGATCTCAGAGTCGGCGCTGAGCTCCGCCCCGAACCCCCGGCCTGAGTTCGCTGCAGCCGCAGCCGCCTTTCCCACCAGGTGGTGAGCCCGCTGGCGGCCGATGCGGGCGGCAAGTGTCATCATCACGCCCTCGGACATTACCTGGCCGCCTCCCTGAAGAAGGTTGGCGGCCATCCGCTCGCGATTGACCTGGAGGCCTTCCAGCATTCCCGCGGTGCGGGCCATGGCGCCGGCGCTGAATCTGAACAGCTCCCTGATCGCCGGCCACTCCGCCTGCCAGCCGCCGGCCGCCCGCTCATGCTCCTGCAGGGCTGCGGCCATGAGCAGAGCGACCTGGGCGTTCACGCCCCTGACACAGGCCAGGACCTCCACAGCGGCCACCGGGTTTTGCTTCTGAGGCAGGGTGGATGAGCCCCCACCCACGCCTTCGGAAACCTCTGCGACCTCGTTCTGGGCCATCAACAACACGTCCAGCGCGATCTTGCCGACGGCTGCGGTGAGGATGCCCAGCGCTGTAGCCAGCGCCAGGACGCGGCCTCGGGCAGCGTGCCAGGGCAGGACAGGCTCGACTAGGCCGAGCTCACGCGCGAGTTCACGGGACACATCCAGGCCCCGTTCGCCCAGAGCTGCCAGCGTGCCGACCGCGCCGCCGAACTGAAGCGCAAGGCCCCTGTGCTGTATCTCGCGAATCCGGGCTCTGGCTTCCCTGACTGCCGTCAGCCAACCGGCGGCCTTCAGCCCAAACGTCGTCGGCGCAGCCTGCTGCAAGAGGGTGCGCCCAACCATGACGCTGGACCTATGGCGTACTGCCAAGTCAGCGGCCGCGGCCGCCACCGCATCAGTGTCCCGCGTGATAAGGGTCAGCGCCCTGCGCGCGACCAGCATCATCCCGCTGTCCAGGATGTCCTGACTTGTGGCTCCCCAGTGGACATATCCCACCGCCTCGCCGGGCACCACCCTGCTCAGCATCCTGACCATCGGGATGACCGGGTTGCCGGCAGTGACCGCCTCCCGGCCGATCTGCTCCGGATCGAGCTTGGCCCCCAATAGTGCTGATGTGATCGAGGCTGCAGCCTCTGGCGGGATCAGCCCGAGGCGGCCCTGCACCTTGGCCAGGGCAGCTTCGACCTGGAGCATCGACTCCAGCCACGCAGCGTCAGATACCGCCTCCAGCATCTCTTTGGTGCTGGAGGCCTGTCCGAACAGACGATCAGAGGTCAAGCTGAGGGCGCTCAGAGCTGAAAGCGGCCGGCTTCCATGATCTTGCGCCCATCCACCCAAACGTCGGCCTGGCTGGCCAGGACATCGACGTGGCTGGGACAGCTCCAGTCAGCGCCTGTGGCGGAGCCGTAGGGATCGCCGAAGGCCACGTGAACGCCCGGGAACTTCTCGTCCTGCAGGAAGTTGCCGACTATCTTGCGCAGGCCCGTGTTGGTGCCGATGGCGAACTCGCCCACGCGGTTGGAGTTGGGGTGCTGGCCGAAGTACGCCTCCACCTCCCGCACGAGCTCCGGTCGGCTGCTCAGTCCGACGGAGACGACCCGGCCGTCCCTGAGGCGGATGCTGATCGGCTCGGGCAGGAGGCCGTACTTGGGAGCGAAATGATCCCCCAGCTCCTCGCCCACCAGGACGCCGTCCAAGCTCAGTGGGGCTGTGAACGTCTCGCCCTCGGGAAGGTTGCCCCACTGCCCCTGCTCCCAGTAGCGACCGTCACACGGCACCCAGCGGCGGCTGGGCGAGAAGGTGGCGGTCAGCTCAGTGCCGAGACGCGTAGTCACCTCGATCTTGCTCGCCTGGCGGGCCACTTCCCAGACCCTGCGCGTGACCGAGTAGATCTCCTCGTAATCGCCCGCCATCCCCTCCAGCATCAACTGGTGGTCGATGCCTATCATGTGGCCGTGGCGGCAGTGAAGCCTGCCCCGGAGCAGCTCGAGCATCGGCTGGCGGAAGGCCAGCTCCCCCTCCAGGCCTTCGCCGATGAAGTAGGAGACTGACGGCTCAAAGGCCAGGATCTCCTCAGCCAGACGCCGGGGGAA
>JAABUQ010002224.1_pt1 | contig 39138 bp, 26 predicted proteins | sample 5560001 | NCBI WGS metagenome assembly JAABUQ01 (sample SAMN10711888, study PRJNA513371) | rock metagenome | isolation source: Antarctica rocks | place: Antarctica: Victoria Land, Finger Mt nord | collected 2015-12-18 | reverse complement strand
GCGCAGACCCCGCCCATGGCCCCCACTGCCACCCCCCCAATGGCCGGCAAGCCCATGATGAGCAAACCCATGATGGCGAAAAAGCCCATGATGGGCAAGAAGATGATGTCCAAAAAGGGCATGATGGGCAAGAAGCACATGATGAAGAATGGCTCCATGATGAAAAAGGGCATGTAGTTTCGCCTTTTATCCTCTTGCTAATCTGTAATTGCAGTTTGACATGCTGCGCATGCTCCCAAAGGGCAATGCCAAAAAAAGCCCCGACCGAACCCTGGGTTCGGTCGGGGCTTTTTTGCGCATTGGCCTAGCTTGGCTAACGCTCGTGGTCGGTGCCGAACAAGGAGCGCAGGGAGAAGCCGGGTTTCTCAGGCAGGTCGTCGCTGACCCTGTCCACCATTGTGGTTTCTTCACCCACGGAGTCCGGTTCAGGGGCCGCGTTTCTTTCCTCGTTCAGGCGGCGGTGATCCAGGGTGACGCCCATCAGGGTCTGCTCGTAGCCGTTCCTTAGCGCCGGGGGCGTGGGCAGTTCAGGCTCCGCAATGGGGGCGGGCAGGGCATGGTGCGGGGCGATGGATTTGCCGATCTGCGGGTAGTAAGCGGCGTGGTAGTGGTAGGAGTCCACGAGCTGCGGCTTGACGCCGTTCAGCACAACGCCGACGACATTAGCGCGGGCTTTGCCCAGCATCTCGCGCACCTGCTTTTCGCCGCCGCGAGGCGCTTCCTGAGCGCGCATCACCAGCAGCACGGCATCCATAAACGACGCGAGAATGGCGGAGTCGCTGAAGGCGATGGCGGACGGCGTATCCACAAGGATAAAGTCGGTGTGCGGCTTCAGGCGCTCGTGCAGCACGCGCATCCGCTGCGAGGCGAGCAGCTCGGAAGGGTTCATGGGCAGCGGGCCGGACGGCAGCAACAGAAGATTATCAATGTCGGTGATCTTCAGGGCCTCCTCCATGCTGCACTCGTCGCGCAGCAGGCTGGTCAGGCCGGTTTCGTTGGTGGTGCCGAAGAAGTCGTGCAGTTTGGGGCGGCGCAGGTCGGCATCAATCAGGATGACCCGCTTGCCGACCTGCGCCAGGGCCACGGCGAGGTTGCAGATAGTGGTTGTCGCGCCTTGTCCGGGCTTGGAAGTCGCCCCCATAATAGACTTGAAGGGCTTGTCATCCGCCGAAAACAACAGGTCGGTGCGCAGCAAGCGGTAGGATTCGGCGACCGGGGACAGCGGCTCGCTGACAATCATGCGGGTGCGGAGGCGCGGATCGGTTTCCGACATTTCCGGGATCACGGCAGAAACGGGCATGCCCAGGAGTTTCTCGGCATCCCCCACTGTCTGAATGCGGTTGTCCAGCGAATCCAGCCCGACCACCACGCCGATGCCGATGATCAAACTCAGCAGACCCGCGTAAACGAGCAGGCTGGCAAGACTCGGCCCGGTCTTATCCGGTAGGGCATATTCGGCGGCATTGGTGAGCGTAATCAAACCATTGTTGAACAGCTTGTTGGTGGTTTGCAGGTTGTGATAGGCGGCATCGGCGGCTCGTTTGTTGCCGACAGCCTGATCGTAGGCGGTTTGCAGGTCAGCCAGCTTCTTCTGGGCTTCGGGCAGGGTGCTGCTGTTGGACGCCTGCAGAGCGGTGATTTGCTGCGTGTAGCGATTGACAGCCGCCTGCGCCCGCGCGGCTTGGGCCAGTTCTGCATCCCGCTGGGCGCGCAGGGTCTGAAACTGCGGGTTGACAGCCGCGACCACATACGGCTGGGACAGCAAGCGCTGCAGTTGACGCTTTTCCGCGCCGAGCGCAGTTACCGCCCGCTGATAATCCGGGTTCTGGGGAGTCAGGCGTGTGGCAAGCACCTGGAGATTGGCCGTGTCCTGCTCGATCTTCGTGGACAGCGCCAGCACTTCCGGGCGGCTGCGCGGGTCAAGATTGGTCACGGTTTGGGGATTGGCTTGCTGCATCTGTCCCTGCACAGTGGCGGCGGCGCTGCGGGACGAGTCCAGCTGGCTTTGCGCCTGCTCCCGCTGCTGCTTGAGGTGTTCCAGATCATTGACGGCTTCCGTCTGCTGGATATTCAGGTCAACAATGCCGGTGCGCTCCTTGAAGTTGTAAAGGTTGTTTTGTGTGCGCACCACTTCTGCGCGGGCGATCCGCTGGTTGTCAGAGTACTGGCTGAGCGCGGCTTTATTTTCCTGCGTCCCCGCATCCTGGTAGCCATTGACAAACGCCGCGGCGGTAAGGGTGGCAAGCTGCTGGGCCATCTGCGGGGTGGGGGCGTGGACCTTGACGTAAATAAAGTCTGTCATGGTCGGGGTAGGATTGCCGCCGCCGCCGGATTGGGTCACTTTCTCATCGTAAACGGGGGCTACATCCAGCCCGTCGCGGATGGTTTGGGCGAGAGCCGGAGACACAATGCGCGGCGACCAAATCTGCGGGTCGGTGGGGACTTGATAGGCCGTCAGGTAGGGGTCTATCTGCGCTTCCGTAACGCCGGGGCTGCTCCACAGCTTGCGCGCCGGTCCCTGAATGCGGTTGCTCAAGGCACGCAGGACGGCCTTCTTTTGATCGAGGGGAGAAAGCGCGGCGATCTTCAGGGCTTCGTCCTGCTCGTTTTCCAGGCTGCCGCGGAACAACGCAATGCGTTCCATGCGGTCGGGGGCCGGGGCGGATGCATCTGTTCCATCGCCTTTTGCCATGTCTCCGGGGTTCATGGCTCGGGGCGAAGGCAGCACGGTAGCCCTGGCGACATATTGTATTTGTGCATCAGCCACTTTTTTAGCGACCAGCACGGACACCAGGGCGACGGCCATCAAGCCGAGGACGAGCCAACGCCGTGCGATGACAAGCCGGTAAAGTCTCCAAAAATCCATTGCGTACAGCGTCTCCTTCAGGGAAACAGGGGAAAAGCCCCGCATTGCAGGGCATGTTGATGACTAATTCAGGTAAAGTATGCTGGAATATGTCGTTGTCAGGGTGAGGTTCGCGTTATGAGATGCTATTTCCTGCGCTATCCATTGTTTGTGCTCGTTTCTGTGCTGTCGGCGCTCCCCGCTTCGGCGCAACGGCTGCCAACAGGGCAGCGACTGCCGCCGACCGGCAGGCAGATCGCCCTGTCGGGCACGCTGCCGCTGGACGTCGCAAATGTGCCCGGCACCGCGCGCGTGGTCGTGTCCTGCAGCGGGGCCTTGCAGGGCTTGTCTGTTGTGGACATGCAGGCGCGCAAGCAATTGTCTTTTCTGCCCTTCCAGACACTGGGCAGAAATGCCGTCGGCAAGATGTCCTACACGCCGACCGGCAGCTCCTTTTACGGCATCACCGTGGCTCCCGATGGGCAGACCGTGTATGCGGCCCAGGGCAGCATGGACACTGTCGGCATCTTTCACCTTGATCCCAGCGGAACCCTGACCCAGACAGGCGCACTGCCCGAGCCGACCGGCGATCCTAAGAAGAGCAACTTCCCGGCTGGGGTGGCCCTTAATGCAGCCGGGACACGCCTGTACGCCGCCAACAATCTCTCAGACAGCCTTGCGGTCTTTGATGTTCCCCGGTACGCGCTCCTGGGTCGCGTGCCTGTCGGCGGCTATCCACTCGCCGTCGCGGCAGGGCCAGGCAGCGCCAAAGTGTATGTCGCCTGCGAGCAGTCGGGCACGGTGGCCGTGGTGAACCCTGTGACTTTGCAGCACACGGGCGACATTGCGACCGGCTCGCACCCCGACGCGTTGTGCCTGTCCCGTGACGGCAAGCGCTTGTTTGTCGCCAACGCGGGCAGCGATACGGTTTCCATTGTTGACACGCGCACCGACACTGTGCTGCGCACTCTGCTGCTGCGCCCCGCCCAGGCGCGCGGCCTGCCCGGCACGACTCCGACCGGCCTGGCTTTGACTGCTGACCAGCAAACTCTGTGTGTCACCCTGGCCGACATGAATGCTGTCGCCGTCGTGCGCCTGAACCTCGCCCGCGATGACGGCTCGCTGCGCGGCCTGCTGCCGTGCGGCTGGTATCCGTCCGCGCTGTGCGCCCTGCCTGGCAGCAATACATTCTGCATAATCAATGCCAAAGGCGCGCGGGCGCGGATCGCCAACCCCGACGGCCCCGGCCCAACCGGGCGCGGGCTGCCTGTGCACTATATCCACGATCTGCTGACCGGCACTGCTTTGTCCATTGCCTTGCCGATGCCCGGCGTGCTTGCGGCCCAAACCAAACAAGTCCTGCGGGACAACAGTGTGGCGCAAACTCTTGACCCCGATGCGCCTCAAATCGCCCGCGCTCTAGGCCGTCTTCCCATCAAGCATATTCTGTATGTCATCAAAGAAAACAGAACTTATGATCAGGTGCTGGGCGACATCAAGACCGGCAACGGCGACCCGTCCCTGACACTGTTCGGGCGCGCCGTCACTCCCAATCTCCACGCGCTGGCGGAGCAGTTTGTGCTGCTGGACAACTGCTATGCCTGCGCCGAGGTCAGCGCGGACGGCTGGAACTGGAGCACATCGGGCTTTGCCAATGATTATGTCCAGCGCACGGTGCCCGAAAACTACAGCGAGAAGGGCAAGACAGGCCGCCCTTCGGTGCGCTCGTATGACTATGAAGGCGAAAACAGCGATGATGTTCCATCGCTGCACGGCGGCACGGATGTGGCCGAGTCTCCGGGCGGCTACCTTTGGGATGCCGTCGCTCGTGCCGGTCTTTCGCTGCGCAATTACGGCTGCTTTTTGACTTTCAAGGGCGACCATCCGACCAAGCCTGCTTTGGTGGGCGCGACTTCGCCGGACTTCGCCCCCTTCAACATGAAGCACGCGGACAGCGATGCCTGGGTTTCCTTCGGCCTACGTCCGCCCGGCCAGGGTCTGCCCAAACCCGGCGATCCCCCAGTTGCTGACCAGCATCTGTATGGAACAGCCCGCATGCCCAGCCGCTTTTCCGCCTGGAAGCGCGAGTTTGACGGGTATGTCCGGCACAACTCTCTGCCCTCATTTGAGATTATCCGGCTGCCGCGCGACCACACGTCCGCGACCACGCCGGGCATGGACACCCCGCAGGCGATGGCCGCCGACAACGATTACGCCGTGGGCGAGATTGTGCAGGCTGTCTCGCACTCTCCATTCTGGGGCAGCACGGCCATCTTTGTGATTGAAGACGATGCCCAGAATGGCCCCGACCATGTGGACTGCCACCGGACAACCGCGTATGTCATCTCCCCCTATATCAAGCGCCAATCGGTAGACCACCACTTTTACAACACGGACAGCCTGCTGCGCACGATGGAGCTGCTGCTGCACCTTGCGCCCATGACCCGCTATGATGCGGTCGCTCCGCCCCTGCGCGCCTTTACGACGACGGCTGATTTTGCGCCCTTCACGGCCTTGCTTCCCGACCGAACGCTGCTCGCACAGCGCAACTCTCCCAAAGCGTATGGGGCCGCGCAAAGCCGCCGTCTGGACTTTCAAGCCGCCGATGCCGCCCCGGACAGCGTGATGAACGACATCTTGTGGCATAGCATCAAAGGCCGCAGCGTTCCCCTGCCTGCCGTGCGCCGCTGAGTGCGTGAGTGGGGAGGCGCTCGCCTGTCCGCTTGCCCCGCCCGCGCCAAACCGGGTACAATTCGGGGCATGCCGCACTCAGTCCTCGCCCCGGTTCTGTCCGTCGAGCCGCTTGTCCCCAACCATTACGTTCTCACCTGCCATGCGCCGTCTCTGGCTGCCCTCGCGCGCCCCGGACACTTTGTCAATGTGCGCGCCGACGACAGCGGCTTTGACCCTTTTTTGCGCAAGCCGTTTTCCATCTACACCGCCGACACGCAGACCGGCAATATCAGCCTGCTGTTCTCGGTCGTCGGGTCTGTGACCACGGGCATGGCCCGCAAGCGTCCCGGCGACCTCATTGATCTGGTCGGGCCGCTGGGGGGGCATGTCTTTGCGCCCCGCACTGAACAAAACACGCTGCACATCCTGGTCGGCGGCGGGTACGGCGTTCCGCCCCTGGTCTTTCTTTCGCGCACTTTGCTTCTCAGCAGCCCGGCCCCCGACATGGCGTTTCTGATTGGCGCGCGCACCAAAGACTTGCTCCTTTGCGAGGCCGAGCTGCAGGCGGCGGGCGTGCCGACACACACCGCCACCGATGACGGCTCGCACGGAACATCAGGCCGCGTCACCGATGTGCTGCTGCCCCTGCTGATCCAAAACGCCCCCCGGCCCGTGAGTGTCTATTGCTGCGGCCCGACCCCGATGATGCGGGCGGTCGGCGAATTGTGCGCCGCGCATTCCGTCTCTTGCCAACTGTCCGTGGAAGTGGCGATGCCGTGCGGCATCGGCGTCTGCATGGGCTGCGTGCTGGACCTCGCCGACGGCAGGCGCGTGCGCTGCTGCGTGGACGGGCCGGTTTTCCAGGCGACGGAGGTGGCATGGAACTAAACACTTCCGTCCAAATCGGTTCGTTGACCCTGCGCAACCCTGTGATGACCGGGTCGGGGACATTCGGCTTCGGCAGCGAAATGGCCGATATTCTTGACCTCAATCAACTGGGCGCGATTGTCGTCAAAAGCACGTCCCGCGAGCCGCGGCTGGGCAACAAGACCCCGCGCATCGTGGAAACCCCGTCGGGGATGCTCAATGCTATTGGCCTGCAAAACGGCGGCGTGGATAACTTTGTCAGCGAGAAACTGCCGTTTCTGCGCCGGTTTGACGTGCCTGTGATTGTCAATCTCGTCGGTTACTCCGTGGATGATTACGTCTTCCTCGCCGAGACGCTCACCCAGGCGGGCGGCGTTCACGCCCTGGAAATCAACATTTCGTGCCCGAATGTCAAGCACGGCTGCGACTTCAGCGCCGCGCCGGAGCTGACCGGCGAACTCGTTGCCGCCGTGCGCCGCGCCACGCCCCTGCCCTTGATTACCAAGCTGTCGCCCAATGTCACCGACATTGTTCCCATCGCCCGCGCCGCCGCCGATGCCGGGTCGGATGCCCTCAGCCTGATTAATACGTTGCTGGGCACGGCGATTGATGCCAAAAAGCGCCGCTTTCGGCTCGCCAACATCACCGGGGGGCTGAGCGGGCCTGCGGTCAAGCCGGTTGCTTTGCGCCTCGTCTGGCAGACCCACCGCGCTCTGCCCCATGTCCCGATTATCGGCATGGGCGGCATCGCCAGCGCCACCGATGCCGTGGAGTTTTTGCTGGCCGGCGCGACCGCGGTCTCGGTGGGGACTGCCACTTTCATCAACCCCACGGCGGCCCTGGATGTTGTCCACGGCATTCATGCTTATCTGCAAGCCAATGACATTTCCGATGTGCGCGCCTTGATTGGGGCCGTGTCCGAGCTGTGACCCGGCAGGCCATAGACAGCGCCCTGGAGTTGATCGCTGAGACGCCGGGCTATGAAAACATCGCCCGCCGCCTTCGTCGCACGCCGATCCGCCTGCTCCCCTCGCTCGTCGACCGCGCGCAAACCAGCCTTTGGGGCCGCATCACCCTCGGCCCTGAGCCATTTACAGGCACGGAAGACAGGGTGCGGGTGTCGCTGGCCGCAACACTCGTTCACGAGCACTTTCATCTGCGCCAGCATCCCCTGGAAAAGACAGCGAGTTTCTGGCTCGGCGCTGCGACCCATCATCACCCCATGCGACGCTACGAAGCGCCCGCCTATGCTGCCCAGCAGCAGTTTCTGCGCGCCCTGACCCGCAGCCATCCCGCGCTCCAAACCCTCGCGCTTGCGGAGCTTGAACAAGTGCAGGCCGCCTTTGCCCGCCACTACGGCCCCACTCCGTAAGTGTTTCTCGGCACATGCGGGGGCCATGGGGGCGATCTTGTCCGCCGCTTGTTCGCCTTCCCCCGGCGCGCGCCCTCTGCGCCTAACTCTGCCGTGGTTTCCCTTTTCCCGCGCCCCGTTTTCCCTTCGCGGGCGGATGCGCCCCCGACTTCGCGATGGCAGAGCGGGCGAGTTTCCCGGCCTCCGCCGTGGGCGACGCATTCCCCGGCGCGCTGCCGCTTGCAACCATCACCGTCTGGATGGGCGAGATATACACATCCCCCGACGTGTCACTGGCCTGGATAAACACCCGGTGCGGCCCTGAGAGCACGCCCCCCAGCGGCAGGGTAAACGCAAACGGCGCGGCGGCAGCGGTGCCTGCATTCACGCCATCCAGAAAGAAGTCCACCTTTGCCGCATGAAAATCCCTGTCGATCTGCACCGTCACCGGCAGGTCTTTGCCCTGCGCTGCGCCATAAAACTGCGCAGGCAGCGTGCTGAGCACGACGGGAGCGGTGTCCTGGACCAGCACCAAAAAGCGATGGTCGGTGACAACCGTGCGGTTTTCCAGCACATAGTCCAGCGTCAGCCGGTGCGTCCCCGCCGTGTCCGCCACCCAGCGGAACGCATAACGCGGGTTGTTCGGGTCATTGTTTTGCTGCTGCCCCGGCACCCGTCGCCGATCCGCCGAGAGCACGCACATCAGAAAATCCCGCATTGTGTCCGGCCCGCTCAGCAGCAGCGTATCCCCCGTCGCGCAGATCAGCGTTCCCTGCAAATTGGGCGGCACAACAATTTCATGGCCCTGAGCCTGCGCCGAAGGGGGCAAGGCAAGCCAAACCGCCGCCGCAGCGGCGAAACAAAAAACACGGTGCATAATCGTGCCCTCACTAGCATTCTTCGGCAGCCCCCCGGAAAACAGCGCGTTGTCTGCTCGTCGCAAAGACGCAGTTTCGGCGTTTCCACGGCGTACCGACGACGGAAGAGTTTGTTCCGTCGTCGGTACGCCGTTGCAGCACGCTGGCAACGCCGAAACTACGGGCTTGAAACGACGCAAAATCGTCACCTCGCCGGGCATGCGAACAAGCCATTGGCTTCCAGTGTATCAAACAGAATACCGTCTGTCAAGGACAGGTTTGCAAAGAACGTCTTTGGAGTTGCGCGGCAAGAGCAGGCCACAAAGAATGTTTTGCGCAGGAAGCCGCACAGCCTGACTTTATTACGTCTGCGCGTTGTCAAAGAACGCTTGCGTTTGCGGAGGAAACACGCGAGAATGGAAGCCTCTGAACTTGGCCGGGGGGTGGCAGAAATGGACGTTTCGGGAGGACGCCGACCATGAAGAGACGCAGGTATCAACGCATTTTGCTCTGGGCAGGCATCGCCGTCGTGTTCCTGCTCAGCCCGGTGTTTTGGCTGCTTCCCCATAGAACAGTGGTTATTGGCAGCGTTTCCATAGCGGCATTGCCTTTTCCGTACTGGACGGTTGGGACAGAGCAAGGACATGCGACCGATTACTGGGCAAGTGGCCGGTTTTCGTTCCAGCACCCGAAGTTTCACATGACCACTGCGAAGATTACCTGCCCTGAAAGTCCTGCACAATCTCAGACGGCAGCAAGGGAGTCGCGCCGTCGTGTGCAGCCACATACGCGCCCAGGCGGCAGGCGTGTTCCAGTACTTCGCGCGGGTTCCCTCTGCGCGTCAGTCCCACCACAAGGCCCGCCATGAACGCGTCTCCCGCTCCCACGGTGTCTTTAACTTGGGTGTGGGGAACCGGAACAGACACGAGCGCTCCCTTGTCCCACAGCGCCGCGCCCTGCGCCCCGCGCGTGACACAAATGCACGATGTGTCCGTGGCGCGCGCGAGCACGGCACAGGCATTCGCCAGAGCCGCTGTGCTGTGCGGAGTAGCCCCCGTCACCGCCCCGGTTTCCACCCACCCGGCCAGCAGCCCGGCCTCGTCCTCGTTGAGCTTGATCACATCGGCGCGCTTTGCAAGGTCAAGAACGCGGGCTGGGTCGGCGAATGGGGGCCGCAGGTTCACATCAAAAAACTTGGCTGGCCCCGGCATCTCCAGCAGCCGTCCAAGCTGGGTCAGATTGTGCGCCGAGCGGCTTGCCAGCGAGCCGAAAACAAGCGCGCGGGCTTGCGCAACGGCCCACAGAGAGGCGGGGGGGGCTTGGATTTCGTCCCAGGCCACGGGTTCCACAATGTCGTAGACGGCGTTGGCGTTGGCATCCAGCGTGACCTGCACGGTTCCGGTGGCAAGGCCCGCACGCGCCCGGCCAATATAACGGGTATCAATGCCCTTGTCGTGGGCTACTTGCAGGAGTTCGTCGCCGAGGGCATCCTGGCCGACAGCCGAGATGAGGGATGCCGAGACGCCTATCTGTGCGAGGTGCGCGGCCACATTGAAGGGTGCGCCCCCTGCGTGCCTGCCCGACGGCAGGCAGTCCCAAAGGATTTCCCCAAACGTATAGAATTGCGTGCTCATAGAGCGAAGTTTATCATCCCTGTGCCTGTCAATCCAATGGCATCAGCTCGCGGCCCTCGGCGGGCACCAGTTCGTGCGGGGCTACCAACACAAGCTGATGGTCTTCAGGGCGCGGGGCGTGGTAGTTATCGCCGTTGTCTTTGTCCTCGTCATGCTCAAACCATGAGTAGAGGGTGGGCAGGACAAACAGCGTCAGCAGCGTGGACGTAATCAGGCCCCCAATAACGACAGTCGCCAGCGGATGCTGCACTTCGGCTCCCATGCCTGTGGAGATCGCCATTGGGATAAAGCCGATGGTGGCGACTGTGCCGGTCATCAGCACGGGGCGCAGTCGTTCGCGCGCCCCTTCCTCCACGGCCTCCTTGACGGACTTCCCTTGCTCGCGCAGGCTGTTGATAAACGACAGCATGACAATGCCGTTCAAGAGCGCAATGCCGCCGAGCGCAATAAAGCCGACTGCCGCCGTCATGGAAAACGGCAGCCCGCGCAAGGTCAGGCCGATAATGCCGCCGCTCACGGCCAGCGGGATACCCGTAAAGATAATCAATGCCTGACGCATCCGCCCGAAGACGACCAGCAGCAGGCCCAGGATCGCCGCCAGGGCGATAGGCACGACAAGGGCAAGCCGCGCACGTCCTTGCTGCAAACTCTCATATTCGCCGCCATAAGCAAGCGTGTAGCCGGGCGGCAGGTGCACCTGCGACTTGATCTTCTGCTCGGCGGCCTGCACAAAGCCGCCCAAGTCGCTGCCGCCGACATTGGCATTGACCATGATACGCCGCTTCTGGTTCTCGCGGGAAATTTGCACCGGCCCATCAATGTTCTTGATAGCGGCGACTTCGCTCAGCGGCACTTGCAGTCCGTGCGGGCCGGGAACCAGGATGCGCCCAATCTCCTGCGGGGTTTGGCGCGCATCGGCATTCAGCCGCACAGTGACTTCCACCTGCTGATTGCCGTCCACCACCATGGTCGCCGTCCGGCTGCCAATGGACGAGTCAATGACATTGTTCACATCGGCAATGTTGATGCCGTAGCGGGCAATGGCAGGCCGGTCAATTTGGATAACAAGCTGCGGCAGGCCCGTTGTCGTTTGGACTTTGACATCCTGCGCGCCTTTAACCGTTTGGATTACGTCCGCGATCTTTTGCGCCTGCTGGCGGGTGACATCCAGGTCGGGGCCGAAGACCTTGACGCCAAAGTCCGAAGTCTGACCCTGGCCGTAGATCATCTCAAACATGCGCATCTGGATCGGCTGCGTGTAGTCTGTGGAGAAGCCGGGCAGCTCGTTCACCACTTTGGTGATCTTACTGGTCAGCTCCTTTTGGTCTTTGGCATCCGTCCATTGTGACCGGTCTTTCAGCTGAATGAGAATGTCGGCCTGGCTTTGCAGCATGGCGTCGGTGGGCACATAGGCCCGCCCGATACGGGTCAGCACATGGCTGATCTCATGCGGGAACTTTTGCAGCAGCACTTTCTCGGCGAGGCTGGAGCGGTCTATCATCTGCGGCAGGTTGGTGCTGGGATCGTAGTAGACCGAGATGGCGATGTTGTTTTCATCCAGCTGCGGCACAAACTCGCTGCCCAGCCGCGTTGCCAGGAACGCCGTCGCAGCGACCAGGGCGGCGGCAACTCCCACTGTCACCCAGCGGTGATTTATGGCACGGTCCAGCCCGCGCCCATACTTCTCGGTCAGCCACTCCAATGGCGCATTGCGCTTCTGCTTGCCGCCGCGCAGGGCCATTGCGCACAGGGCCGGGATGAGTGTCAGCGACAGCAGCAGCGACCCGAACAGGGCGAACATGACTGTGACCGCCATTGGCTTGAACAGCTTGCCTTCAATGCCGCTGAGCGTCAGCACGGGAATGTAGGTCGCCAGGATAATGATAATACCCCAGACGCTCGGTGTCAGCACTTCCACGGCGCTTTGGCGGATGATCTCGTGCCGGTCGTCGTCGCTCAGTTGTTTGCCGTCCTTGTCATCGCCCCCACCGCCGTCCTTGCCCTTCTGCTCGGCGGCCAGGCGGCGCACCGAGTTTTCTACAATAATGACCGCACCGTCCACGACCATGCCGAAATCAATCGCCCCCAGGCTCATCAGGTTGGCGGAGATGTGCAGCGCGCTCATGGCAATCACTGCAATCATCATGGCAAGCGGGATAATGGCGCTGACAATCAGCCCGGCCCGCAGCTGAAGCAGGAACATAAACAGCACGACAATGACCAGCACGCCGCCTTCCACCAGGTTATGCACCACGGTGAGCAGCGTTTCTTTGATCAGGCTGGTGCGGGCAAACTCCACCTGGAAGTGCGCGCCGGGCGGCAGCCCTTTGGACAGCGACTTCAGCTTCGCCTGCACGCCCTGGGTAGCGCTGCTGGTGTCGGCATGCACCCGCAGCAGCGGCTGGATGATGACGGCTTCTCCCTGCCCGTCCTGCGTCGCCGACCCCTGCATCGGCGCTTGGCCTTCTTCCACGTCCGCCACCTGCGACAGCGTGGTGGGAATCCCGTTTTGCGCGCCGACAACCACCTGGCGCACATCGTCCAGGCTTTGCAGAAAGCCCACGCCGCGCACGATATGTTCGGTCGCTCCCAGGTTCAGAAACCCGCCGCCCATGCTGGCATTGTTTGCGGCCAGGGCATTGTCCACATCGGCCACCGACAGGCCGCGCGCCGCCAATGCCTGCGGACGCACCGAGACGTGCCACTGCCGAATCTGCCCGCCCAGAATATTGACATCGGCGATGCCCGGCACCTGGAGCAGCAGGGGCCGCACCACCCAGTCCGCATACGTGCGGCGCTGCATCAGGGTCATGGGGCCACCGGTCAGGCTGACATGCAGGATTTCGCCCAGACCCGTCGTGTCCGGCAGCATGCTCGCCGAAACCCCGCCGGGCAGTTGGCTTTGCACGTTTTGCAGCCGCGCCGACACTTCCTGGCGGGCGGCGTAAAGGTCTACTTGTTCGTCAAAGGAGCATGTCACCTGCGACAAGCCAAACTGCGAGACGCTTTCCACATGGTCCAGGTGCGGCATCCCGGCCAGGGCGATCTCAACCGGGAACGTCACCCGCTGCTCCAGCTCTTCCGGCCCCAGGGCCGGCGCGAGGGCGCTGACCGTGACACGCGTGTTGGTGACATCCGGCTCGGCGTCCAGCGTGAGCTGGGTCGCCTGCCAAATGCCAAAGCCCAGCAGAAAAAAGGTCATCACCAGCACGGCAACCCGCTGCTTGATGGCGAAACTGACAATCGCGTTAATCATAACGTTCTATTTTCTAGGTCGCCCTGTCGGTCGCCCAATGAAGTGTCGCGCCCGCTTTTTGAGCATTGCTTGGGAATTGCAAACTCGGTTCTACGGCATACCAACGACGGAACAAAACCGTCCGTCGTTGGCACGCGCTCAAAACACCGATAATACGCCTAAAATGCGCCCTGGTGCTCCCGGCGCATCCCCGGCCAAACGCGGGGCGCACGCTAATTCAGCGTGTCTTTGATCATCTGGGACTTCAAGACAAACGAGTTCTTGCTGACATACGGCTGCCCCGGCGCAAGGCCGGATTTGATTTGGGTCAGGCCGTTGACTGTTTCGCCGACCTGGACGGGCGTGGCGGCAAACTCGCCCGCTTTGCCGGTGGGAGTAAAGACCGCGCTGCCGCCGCTTACCTGCTGCACGGCATCAAACGGCACTGCGACCACGTTGTGCCGCGCCGCGCCGAAGATGATGCCGCTGACATACACGCCGGGACGAAGCATGCTGTGCGGGTTCTGGACAACGCAGTTGACGCTGGCCGTGCGGGTGTTCGGGTCCAGGGCCGCGCTGACCACGGAAACAATGCCGTTAAAGACTTGGTCCGGCGCGGCATTGCTGGTCACCTGAACGTGCTGGCCGACCTGGACATTGGCAAGGTCTTCCTGGTAGACAGCGAGCTGCACGACTACGCTTTTCAGGTTCATAATCGTCATCAACGCCTGATCAGGCGTCACATTCGCGCCCATCGCGACGGTTCGGTTGCTGACAATGCCGGCGACCGGCGCAGTGATGCTGAGCATGCCGCCACTGGGATCGGCCTCGTCCATCGGCTTTCCGCCCAGCAAGCGGACATTGGCCGCCGTGGCTTCCACTTCATGGGCCGCCAAAATGTACGCGGAGTAGGCGGGGCCGACCTGCTCGGCATTCAGCGCCCCGCTCCGCGAAAGCTGAGTCTGGCGCTGCAAGGCCCGCCTGGCGATCTGGGCGCGCTTTTGCGCATTCACCTGCCGGTCGGTGGCCTGGCGCAGGGCGCTGAGGGCGGCATCTCTGGCCTGCGCCGCCTGGACAGCATTGGCCTGGGCCTGCTCCAAGTCCTGCCGCGACAGCAGCTGGGCGGCATACAGGGCCTGGTCGCGCGTCAGCTGCTGGGCGGTCAGGCTGGCCTGCGACTGGGCTTGTGCCGCCTGCGACTGGGCGACATTGACAGCATCTTTGTCTGCCTGCACCTCGCCCTGCGACTGGGCAAAGAAGGTGCGCGCCTGCTCCAGCAGGGGCAGGCTGTACTGGCCCAGGCCGGCCAGGCGTCGCAGGCGCAGCAGCGTGGAGCGCGCGGCGATGCGCCGCAGCTCGGCATCGCGAAAGGTGGCCTGCGCAGTGAACAATTCCGGGCTGGAAATCGTAATCAGGCTCTGCCCGGCCTGCACGGCCTGCCCTACATTAACATTGACGCGGGCGACTTTGCCGCTCAGCCGCGCCATCACGGGCGCTTCCTGGTTGAGGTTGGCAGCGACCGTGCCGACAGTGTTCAGCTTGGTGGGCAGGGTCGTTTGCGGGGCGGCGCTCAGGGCGACAGCCGCGTACTGCAATTGCTGCGGATCAAGCGCGATGGTCGGGGGGCCGGGCGGCGGAGCAGGCTTTGCGGGGGCTTTGGCGGTCGCAGGCGCGGCCTTTTTGGCCGAGCTGCGCCCCAAAAAGAATGCGCCCAGCCCAAGTGCGATCAAAAGAAGCGCCAGCCACACGGGGGAAAGCGAGCGCCGCTTGTCCGGCGGCTGGGGACTGGCCGCTGCGTGCGTCCTTTCTTTGATTTCCTCAGCGGCATGGTGCGCTTTGTCCCGCGTATGATCGACAAACTCATGGGTGCGGGCGCGGGTGCGCTCGGCAAACTCGTGGCTTTTGTCGGCAGCGCGGTCCACCGCTTCTTTGGCCGACTCGGCGGCTTCTTTGACCTTCTCGGATGTGCTCATTTGGCGTCTCGGTTTCCATTGGTGCGACCAGGGTTTGAGTTTTGGCGACTGATGTTTGGGTCTTGGCGACTGATGTTTGGGTCTTGGCGACTGATGTTTGGGTCTTGGCGACTGATGTTTGGGTCTTGGCGACTGATGTTTGGGTCTTGGCGACCGGCGTTGATGTCTTGGCTCAGTTGTGTCAGCAGGGCGGGCGGGACAGCGCCGACGGCGCGGCCCAATACGGCGCGGCTTTGGGCGACAGACGCCTGGGCATCCAGGCGCTCGCTGAGGATTTGGCGGTACGTGCGCTGCGCATCCAGCACGGAAATAATGGTCGTGCCGCCCGCTTTGTACCCGGCGAGGGCGGCGGCCAGGACGGTATGGGCATTGGCAAGCAGCCCCAGGTCGTACTCGCCAAGCACGGCTTGGGCGGCATTCAAGCGGACGACCGCCTGCTCCGCATCCAGCCGCACCAAGGCCTGCGCGCCGGTCAGTCGCTCCTCCTGGGCCTGCGCGTTTTGCTGAGACTGGCGGATCAGCCCGCGCCGCGTGCCATAGTCAATCGGCACGGAGATCACGACGCCGACGCCGGCATCCATGTAGGTCGGCGTGATCTGGCTGATGCGGAACGAAGGCGAAATGTCGGGGCGGCCCTGCGCGCGGTACAGCGAGGCTTGCGCCAGCGGCACATCACGATTGGCACGAGCGACAGCCACCTCGGCGCGACCTTCCAGCGCCAGACGCTGGGCATCGGCAATGCTGACCGGGGGGGCGAGGGCAGCAGTCGCGTCCAGCGCGCGGGATGTATTAATCGGGTCGAGCGGGGCGCGTCCGAGATAAGCATTAAGCGCGGCGCGCGCGGCCTGCTCCTCCCCCTGCGCCTGGGCGGTGATCTGACGGGCGCGGGCCAGCTCAATCGCTGTCTGCACGGCTTCAATGCCGGGGCGCGCCCCCAGCCTGACTTGAGTGCGGGCAATCTGGTCAAACTGCCGAACCGAAGAAAGCAGGCTTTGCTGAAGCGCAAGGCTGGCCTGGGCGCGGGCCAGCGAGTAAAAGTACAGGCGGGCGGTGTAAACAAGGGTTTGCAGGCCTTGAAGTGCCTGCGCCTGCGCCTGCCGAAGCTGCGCGCGGGCGATGCTTGTCCTGGCTCCGCGCGTGCCATTGAGTTCCAAAGGCTGAAGAAACAGCAGGCCATCGGTCGTGCCGCCAGTTTTAAACGCCGGGCCGATGGTAAACGAGGGCGGGGCTAAAACACGGGCGGATTGGACGCCACTGCCGGCGGCGAAGGCATCCTGAAGGGCCGCCCTGACGCCCAAATTGCGCCGGGCGGCCAGGGCAACGGTCTCGTCGGCGGTCAGCATCAGAGGCGCGGCTCCCGGCGTGAACGGCAGCAGCGAGCGGGGCGGGGCCGCAGGCAGAGTTCCCTGAGCAGGGGGTGGGGCCGGTGCGCCGATCAGGCCGGGCAGCGGCGACCCGATTAGAGGCACGGCGGGCGAAACCGGCGTGGCTCCCGCAGGCCGTGGCCCATACCCGCCTGACGACGGCAGCATACCCGTGCCTGGTGAAAGCTGGGACTGCGCAGAGGAGGCGGCAGCCGGCGGCGCTGCCGCGGCAGGATCGCCCCCAGGAGCCGTGCTGGCCGTAGGAGGCGAGGCCGGGCCGCTCCCCGGCGGCATGGGCGATCCGCCGCTTGCGGGAGCGGACGGGGCGGGACCTGCCGGGCTGGACGTAGCGGGCATCTGCGCCCAGCCTGCGGCGGGAAGCAACAGGCTGCACAGGCCGGTGAAAAGAAGAAGTCGGTTTTGGCGCGGAAAAAGCATAACGGTCAAACTGTGCTGTGCGATTGTGTGTGGGAGGAGCAGTCCAAAGCGTATTCCGCCAAGCGCCAAGCGTATTCCGCCAAGCGCCGCTCTGGGCGCGGCGTGCAAGAAAAAGCGAGCCAGACGTGCTTGAATGGGGTCGTGCCATACAGCCCCTTGCTTGCGCAGGGTTTAGCCTGCTGGGCCTGGACTGCGTTGATTGGCTTCGTGATCCGGCTGCTGTCGGCTTTGTTCCCTGCCGCGCCTGCAAGCGCGATGAGAGCACGGTGGTTAAGTTTCCGTCGGATCGTAATTCAAGAGAGCTTCTCTCACGGAGTGCTGTGTGACAATCGCTGAAGCAGGGCGCGCGAGTTTCATTTCAGCGCGCCCTGCTCGCGTTTTCGGAAGGTACTGCTGCCGTCCGACAGGCGTCTTCAGGCGGAGATGCGTCCGAGGGAAGGGCGCCCCCAGTGCCGGCGCCCAATAGCGGAAACGAACTGCTGGGCTGAGGCACCCAAATCGGAACCGCTCGGCCCGACAATTATCCCCAGGTGATTGAAAGCCCGCCCTGTCCCGTTCGGCAGCGCCGCTTCTGGCAGCGCCGCCTTCAGCAGCCCTGTGCCGCCGTCGGTCGCCGCGATCGCTTTGGCATGCTTATAGGCTTCTGCGACAAACACGAGCGCATCACCCTGCAGCAGCAGATGCTCGGCGCTTTGGGCGCTGCCCGGCACGAACACGGCATCATACAGCACGGAGCTTGTGTTAGCGAATGTTTTGGTCGCAATGACGCCGCTGAGTGTTCCTAAGTGCGTGCCGACCACCTCGCCCTGCGCCCCTGCTGCCTTCAGCGCGTGCTGGATCGCCTGGACCTGGCCTTTGTCAACGCCGGCAGCGACCAAGATGGCGACTTTGCGGCCCCGAGCGCTTGCAGGCTGACCTTCTTCCATGCTCAGAGCCTTGGAATGCTGCACCCCTCCTGATGCGCTTGTCAGCGATGTCGCGCCTGCCAGAGCATGCGTTTCATCCGCCGAATCCGCCGTGCCACTCGGCGTGGCGACAGGACGAACATGGGTGGTCTCGCCCAGCACCGCACCGACCTGTGCCGCCAGTACGCCGTTGATCTTTTCCAAGTGCCCTAGCATGCGCTGACGCACTTCCCGCGTCTCCACCTTGCTCAGTTCAAACTGCAAGGCTTTGGTGATATGCTCTTTCTCCGGCGGCGTCATGCTGTTCCAAAACAAACGCGCCTGACCGTAGTGGTCGCCAAATCTCTCACTGCGCTGGCGTACCTTCGGTCCGCTGACCTGCTCTGGGTAGGAAACAAAACCGCCCCGCCTCGGCGTCGCGTCATCGGGCGAATGCCCGTCCAGCGAGGCCGGAGCGTAGGAAACACGACCCTTATTGATGGTATGGCGCATGTGGGCGTCACGCTGGTTGTTTGAGACTTCCACAATGGGCTGGTTGATCGGCAGTTCCGTGAAGTTCGGGCTGCCCAGCCGGCTGAGCTGCGTGTCCAAATACGAGAAGTTGCGTCCTTGCAGGAGTGGGTCGTCGCTGAAGTCGATGCCCGGCACGATATTCGTGGTGTTGAACGCGACCTGCTCGGTTTCCGAGAAGTAGTTGTCCGGGTTGCGGTCTAGGGTCATTTTGCCAACGCGACGCACGGGGATGAGGTCTTCCGGCCACAGTTTCGTGGCATCCAGAATGTCGAAGTCGTACTTCGTCTCGTCACCCTCAGCCATTGTTTGCAGGCCCAGCTCCCACTCAAAGGGGTTTCCCTGCTCAATCGAGTCCCACATGGTGCGGCGGTGGAAGTCTGCGTCTTTGCCGGCGATCTTCTGCGCCTCGTCCCAGACCAGCGAGTGAACTCCAAGAAGTGGCTTCCAGTGGAACTTAACAAAGGTGGACTTGCCTTGAGCGTTGACCAGCCGGAACGTATGGACGCCGAAGCCTTCCATCAGGTTGAAGGCGCGTGGGATAGCCCGGTCGCTCATGATCCACATCAGCATATGCATAGATTCGGGTGTCAGTGAGATGAAGTCGTAGAACGTATCGTGAGCGGAGGACGCCTGCGGGATCTCGTTGTTTGGCTCCGGCTTGACCGCATGGATCAGGTCGGGGAACTTGATGGCGTCCTGGATAAAGAAGACGGGGATGTTGTTACCGACTAGGTCCCAGTTGCCGTCGGGGGTGTACATCTTGACGGCGAAGCCGCGCACATCGCGGGCCGTGTCCGCCGAGCCGCGCGAGCCGGCGACGGTGGAGAAGCGCACAAAGACAGGCGTCTTCAGCGACGGGTCCGTCAGAACCCGCGCGCTGGTCAGAGCCGCTAGAGAGCTATCGTAAACCTGGAAGTGGCCGTGCGCCGCTGCGCCGCGCGCGTGGACAATGCGCTCGGGGATGCGCTCGTGGTCGAAGTGCTGGATTTTCTCCCGGAGGACGTAGTCTTCAAGCAGTGCCGGGCCGCGCGTTCCGGCCCGGAGCGAATTCTGGTCGGTGCTGACGGGCTGTCCCACGTTCGTCGTCAGCGGTGCAGTGTCCGTGACCGTGGCGCTGGCGAGTTGATGGTCCTTGCCTGTGGCTATTGGAGGTGGGGTGGTTTGCTCCGATGCGGGGTTTGTTGCAGCTGCTGGTGTCTCCTGATCTTCTGCGTGTGCTGTCGCCCCCGTGAGTGTCAGCCCTACGATACTGACAGCGGATGCGCTGTCCCGGATAAAATCGCGTCTTGTGCTTCTCATCGGCGGTCCTGCTTTCCCTAATACAGCGTGCGAGAATTGATCTTATCTACCCAATAACTATTATAATTCCAATAACTATTATAATTAGCAGGTGTTGATTTTATTTGTTGGCTTAATTATACGCATTGCGAACATGAGAAAACGATGAAGGAATATGGTTTCTGATGTTCATTGTCTTCTCATCCCGCAAAGGGTACTCTGAAACTATGAAACTGCTGGTTGTTGAAGATGAGGTGCCGACCATCGCATTCCTCCGTCGCGGGCTGACGGAGGAAGGCTTTGCCGTGGATGTGGCTGCCGACGCCGCAACCGCCGAAGACAGCGTTGCGGTTTACGATTACGACGTGATCCTGCTGGACGTGATGCTGCCGGAGGGCAGCGGTTTGGACCTGTGCCGCCGCTGGCGCGAAGGCGGGCTAAAAACACCAATTTTGTTTCTAACAGCACGGGACGAGGTCGCTGACCGGGTTCAGGGCCTCAACCTCGGCGGCGACGATTATCTCGTGAAACCATTTGCCTTTGAAGAGCTGCTGGCGCGAGTCCGTGCTTTGCTGCGCCGCAAGCAGTCCGGCGGGAGTTCGCTGCTGCGGGTGGGTGATGTAGAAGTGGATACTGAGAAGCGGCGCGTGGTCTGCCGGGGCCAGACAGTTTCGCTGACGGCACGGGAATACCAGATGCTGGAGTACTTGGTTTACAACGCCGGCAAAGTGGTCTCGCGCACCGAGCTGTGGGAGCATGTTTGGGACAGCCGCGATGAGCCTGACTCGAATGTCGTAGATGTTTACGTGCGCTACCTGCGCAACAAGCTGGGCCGTGCCCCAGATATAATTGAGACTGTCCGGGGCTTTGGGTATGTGCTGCAGCCCCGAAAAAACGCCGGGGGCACGCAGAACGCCGGTGATGGGGTGCCAAATTGAGACAAGCACATCGGCGCACAACGTTCCGTGCCCGTTTGGCAGGAGCGGCCACCCTGCTCTGCCTGGTTGTTTTGATCCTGGCCGGCGCTGTTGTGTATTGGACTGCGCGGCAGGCTCTGCGCGCCGGGATGCAGGCGTCGCTCCTGAGTGCTGCGCGCGCGGAAGTGGCCCCCGCCCAAAACAGCCAGGGAAACCTGCGGGAAGTCCAGGCCCAGGAGCCTCTAATCCTTGTCCTGAAAGCGGGAAGCGGGGACGAGAAGTTTGCGCAGGTAGAGAACAGCGCCGACAGGATCATCGCCCGCACGGAGAACCTGCAGCACCTGCCGCCGCTTCCCACGAACCGCAAAGAGGAAGCGCAGGCCCGCGCGGGCCGTATCGTCATGGGCGAATTGCAGTTGCATGGCGCCCCCCTCCAAACCCTGTATTATCCATTTCGCAATGCCCGTGGAGACCGGCTGCTGGCCGTAGTCGCGATCCCCGAAGAACCCATGCGCCGCGCCCTGCGCACTTTGCTGGAGTCGATTTGCCTCTCAATCCTCATCGCTGGAGGCGTGGCGGCGACTGGTGCGCATGCGCTGGGGCGGCGCCTGACAGTGCCTTTAGAACAGATCGCTGTGGTTGCCCGCACCGTCGGGGGAACCAACCTTGCGGAGCGCATCCCGTCGTTCTCGCCGGATGCCGAGCTGCAGGAAGTCACTCAAGTCTTGAACGAAATGCTGGGCCGCCTGGAAGCAGCCTTTCTTGCACAGGCGCGTTTCGTCGCTGATGCCTCCCACGAACTCCGTTCGCCGCTGTCAAACCTGCGGGGAACCGTGGAAGTCGCCCTGCGCCGTCCGCGTTCGCCGGACGAGTACCGGCAGACGCTCAGCACGTCATTGACGGAGATCGAGCGGCTGTCGCGCCTGGCCTCAGACCTGCTGACGCTGTCCCGTGCCGACACCGGGCGGTTAGTTGTTGATCAGGGCATCTGCGACCTGGGACGGGTTGCGGGCCAAGCGGTCTCCGCCCATGCCATGCGTGCGGAAGAGCAGCAGGTTCTGCTCCATCTGGATTATCAAGGGACGCTGCCGGTGCGTGGGGATTCTGACCGTTTGCGTCAGGTGCTGGACAATCTTTTGGACAATGCCCTGCGCTATGCGCCTGCCCATTCCACCGTCACCGTGACGGCTTATGAAAGCGCTGGTTTTTGCGCAGTCCAGGTCAGAGACAGCGGGCCGGGTCTGAGCCTGCAAGACCAATCAAGGATTTTTGATCGCTTCTACCGAGCCGACTCTTCCCGTGCGCGCCAATCAGGGGGGCTAGGGCTGGGGCTTGCTATCGCCAAAGCCATCGCTGAGGCGCATGGCGGCAGGATTACAGTTGAAAGCCGCCTTGCCGAGGGATCGGTATTTGCCCTTTTCATCCCTTCTGCCACTTCAGACAGTGCGGCGGCTGTGTAACATCCGCTCTTGGCTGAGGTGCAGCCAGACTGCACGCGTATTGAGCAAGCATCAGCCGACGCCTTCTTGCGCAGCCAGATGCCGATAGGGCATGCACCACAAAGTGCGCTAATGACACAGGCAGGCAAGGCAGTGAAGTGAGCCGCAATGACAGAGTAGAAGTGGTCTTAGCCCTTGGCGTGTTTGAGGACGAGGGCTAAGGCCTTAACTTAAATTGTCACACGACCTGCATGGTGTGCAGAGTTGGAAACGGCAATTCAGCATACCGAACGCGCCAAACGCATCTGAATAGTGCAGCCGCATAGTTCACGCTTGCAGCCGTCTCCTTATCCGGTGGGTGCGGAGACGGCGGCTTCAGCAAAAAGGTGCTGCACATCCGCCGCTGTTTTGACAGCCTTCGCTCGCTTCCGAATATCAGCATCTTGCAAGTCCAGACGGCGGATGTCGTCATCTTCAAGGATAATGCTTTCAATGCGCCCGTAGTGCTCACCGTGATTTTCGGCGTAGTGGGCAAGCCCGCACAGTTTTTCGGCGGCTTCGCCCAGCGTCGGCAGGTGAGGGTCTACGATGTCCACGACAAGACCCTCCTTGCCTTCGCGCACGATAAGAAAATCTATGTAGACAGATTTGACTTTGCTGCCGTAGGAGTAGGGAATGGTCAACGCCCATTTTTGACGCGGCACAACACGGAGCCAGCCGCGCACATCGTGACGTTTCAATTCTGCCTTAACAACAGCCGTTTCCCAGGTATTGAACTTGGCTTGAAACTCCCCTTGCTCATCCTGGTACAGGTGCTTGTGCCAGACTGCGCCTTCTTTTTTGGCTTCTATCACCTGTGGATAGACGAGCGGCACAATCTCCGGCTCCCCAGCAAGGCCTTGAATGTCTTCATACGCCTGCCGCTTCTTTTCCGGTAGGTCTTTGATATGGCTTCCATAAATCGTGAGCCAGCCGCGTGACTTGTCTTTTGCCGCCCTGTCCATGTCGCGCTTGAGGTCGGGGGTGGCAAGGGCGACCAGCTCTAACTTGGCAAGGCGCGGCTCCACATGGCCCTTCTCCACTCGATGATCGCGCCAGTCTTTGTGCAGCCCTTCCCCTACCTTGCGGCCTGCCGCATCAAACAAGTCTTCTATATTCTCGGCGGACACGGGGATTTGCTTGGTCGTGCTGCTGTGTGCTTCTTCTTCGCCGTACAGGTAAGACACCAAACGAATGTCCAACATATCCTTTTCGCTCACAATGGCTTGAAAGCCTGGCGTGTCTTTCTTTTTCTGGTAGTCAGCATCTACCACTGCAAGCATCGCTTCTTTGGCCTGATCGGGGGCGTTGACACGCAGTTTGTCCATTGATAGGCGCAGGGCCAGCCGCATCAGTCGTTTGGTTTCGTTGGCAGATGGAGCGCGGGGCACAGAATACGATGGCAGGGCAGCCAGTGCATCAAATAGGGCGTCGCTGTCTGGCGCGCGCTTGAGGACGGCAGCCGGTTCCGTTCGCACTTCGGTGGGCAGGGGTGTGTCGCCTTTGGTGAGTTTGTCTATAATGGCCGCAAGCCCTGCCGCATTATAGTGAGGCAGGTACAGGGCGACAGTGTTCAGAAACTCATCGGCTTCAATGCGCCGCACAAGTGGGGTTCTGACCATACGCCCGACCAATTGGGCGATGTTGGTGGCGTCGGCTGCCGTGCGGAAAGACATCATCACTTCGGCGCGGGGGCAGTCCCAGCCGGTGTTGAGGCTGGTCTTGAAGAACACGACTTGCACATCGGGGTCGGCGGCAATCTCGGATGGCGGCAGATGGCGCACCTGCCGCCCGCCAATGTCCAGTGCGCCATTGTCTTGAAAGGCGTGCGCGATGGCATGGCTAGGAAGAGTGCCCGTCAAATCTTCAATACAGGCGATGGCCTGCGCCAAGTCTGTCTGAGAAATGCTGCTGGCACTGGCAGCGGCGTCGGCTACCTGCACGGTCAGCAGGGGACGCACGAGTTCTTCGCTCTGCTCGGCGCAATATGTAGCCCAATGTGTTTGATAGTTCTGCCAGGACTGCACGGCAGAGCGCAGCAGGGTCATGTCTGAGGGCTGTGTTTCGGTGGGGTGGGTGAACTGAATGGCGTCTTTAATCAGGCCGGACGAGCGCACATCGGCAGGCTCCACAACTGTGGGGCGCGTGGTGCGCGGGTGGTTGGCAATCAGGGTATTGAACCGCTCCGGTGTGGCGGAGATGCCGACAATGAGCGGCACGGGGGCAATCTGTCCCGGCTCGCCCAAGATGAACTTCTGCACAATGGCGTTGGCTTCATTGACAGCCTGACGGGATTGACTCATGCCCCGGTGGGCTTCATCAATGACCACAAAGAACGCGCCAGGGCGGGCCTGTGCGGTGCTTCTGAGCGTGTCCCAGAATGAGAATTGGCGGCGGTCGCCTTCGGCTACCAGAGAACTGTTCTTGCCAAGTTTCTGCGTGTTCAGGAAGTAAACTTGGCCTGTGTCTAGCAACTCGGCGTCAAACTCGGCATCCAGCACCGTGAGCGTGGAAGATGTCAGCACGGTGGAAAACGCCAGCATCTTGTCCCGCGTTTGCAGGTTGAGTTCGGGCTGGTCGGTGAGCCACAAGAAGGTGGCATCCGGCTGTGGGCCGTGGCTGTCGTCGCCTTGCAGAATGCGTTCTATGGCTTCAATCAGCATGACGGTCTTGCCGCTGCCGGTGGGGGAAGACAGCGAGACGGCCTGCAATTCTCCATCGCGGGCATCGCGGGCGGCTTTTCGGAGCTGCTGGACAAACTTGGTAACGGTGGTTTGCTGAAACTCGCGCAGTTCAATGTTCATGGCGTGGCAAGGTCTTTCAGGAGGCAGGTTTCAGGCGGAACGAGCGCAGGTAGTCGCGGTACAAACGGTGCGTTGTCAGGCGCGATGGCAGCGTGGCTCGCATCTGCGTGTAGGCATCCTCGCTGTTGGTGACAAGGTAAGCGTGGGTCACGTCCGGGCGGGCGTTCAGGGCTTCGCAGAAGCCGCCAAATGCGCTGTCCCGAAAGCAGACGCCGTAGCGTGCATCCGACGGCAGCCAAAAGCCGGGTTTGTGTTTAGCGTTGGTCAATGTGTCCCACGTGCCCACCGCCCCGCTTTGCAGCCACAGGAGGGGAGCGATGGCCGCAAACTGCTGGCCCATGTCCACGCGGTCGGGGTCAAGGTAGTTGAGTTGGAAGAAAGAGACGTTCTCGGCAAAGCCGTCTGCCATCGGACGCCCACCAATGTAGGTTCCGGGCACGGGGGTTCCGTCGGGCCGATTGCCGGAGATGGCGGCTTCGCAGCGGGGGCGGGTGACGCGCTGAAAGATGCCAAACTTTTCGTATGCGGCATCGCCTTTGTAGTGGCCCTGCGCGTGGAGGGTACGCACGTCGTCTGCGCCGACTTCGTTGTTGGTGACCAGAATGCAGCGGCGGCGTCCGTCGTCTTCGGCGTTCAGGAGGCAGGTGGCGTGGAGGGTTGTGCCGGAACCGGCGAAGAAGTCTACGATGAGGGCGTCGGGCCGGTTGCCAACCAATGTTCTGAGTGTGTCTAAAACCGCGTAAGGTGACTTTGCATAGTCAAACGTTACACTGCCCAAAAGTTCTCTGACGGTGCGTGAACCCCATTTGCCTGCATCATGGCTTGTCCTACGCCACACAGTTTTAGGAATGACTTCTCGTGCCGCACCTCCTAATAGCAACGCCCCATTGTTGGGTTCGCGCCCAAGTGTAGGGACTTCGCCATTCCGCACTTTGGCTTGATTACCTGACTTGACATACGAAACAGACCATTTGTTGCCACCCGGCCCGTTCTTTTGCGGCCTGACGCGCACAAATCCTTCTGCAAGCAATTCGTGAAGTTTAGCAGGCTTAAGTTGCCATCGGCCTAATCGCCCATTGCCCTGATAAGGCCATATGACAGGAAACCCTTGTACCGTTTCTTGTGGGTTGGGTTGCCACTCATCTAAATTGCCAACCACTTCCCCTGCATCAACACGCTCCGTAAGCGTTCGTCCTGTTGCCACTATACGGTTCTCATCATTAACGGCAATTGGAAAAACCATTCCGGGACGCTTAGATGGTGTACCATCAACACCTCCATACCGTATCATAGAGAACCAGACGGGGGAGGCTTCTTTGTCTTCATCTGAAAGCAGGTCGTGATTGATTGGAATGGGGCGTGCTTCACCCAGAAAGCAGAACAGGGCATATTCCTCCACGCGGGAAAACCCTCCTTGCGTCACTCCTGCTCCATTGTTGACGATAGTAACCATTTGCCGCCGTGTGTTTGGGAACAATTCCTCCAGCAACACGCCTAGATGGTGAACTTCGTGCTCGTCAATGGTGACAATCAGCACACTATCGGGTTTGAGCAGACGCTTCGCCAGACGCAGACGCTTTTCTATGAACGACAGCCACTTGGAATGGCGGAACGCATCATTGCTGTCTACATAATCGTTGTTGTACGTCCAATCCCTTGCCCCTGTATTGTAAGGCGGGTCAAGGTACAGGCAGTCCACCTGCCCCTCGTACAAGTGTAAAAGCAACTGTGCCGCGTGGTAGTTCTCCGCATTGATGACCGCATGGTGCGCCCGCTCCGGCCCGCCACGCGCCACCGTGCCCACCTTTTCCAATCCCGGATAAATCGGCTCCCCGAACCGCTGCAAGGCAATCAGTTCAGCAACGGGGATGGACTGCATCTGCCCACCCGCCAGCGGCTCCACCAACGCCATTCCGCCCGCAATCTCACACACCCGGAACGCATGACGCCCGGACACCTGCGCCCGATGCACCACAAACGCTCCTTCCGTGATGGGCAGCCCCGGCAGGGCGGTCATCTCCGGCAGGTGGTTTTCATACACCAGGCCGAAGCGCGTACGCTTTTTGAGTTCTGCGACCGCAGTTTCCAGTTCCCGGCGCAGGCGGGCGTCTGCCACCTGCTTCATCAAGTCATCTATTTTAGCCATTGGGAATAGATGTTTGCCATACTCCTGCCGTTTTCCTGCCGGGCGTGGAGTGTTTGGTGAGGCCGGAGAGGAAACGGAACCAACTCTTTATACCACCTGCATGGGCATCAGGACGCACAGGTAGTCGGCGTTCTCCGTGGGGCGGACCAGGCCGGGGCGCAGCGGTTCGGTCAGCTCGATATGCAGGCCCTCGCTGTCCAGCACGTTCAGCACGTCCAGCAGGTACTTGGCGTTGAACGCGATCTCGACCGGCCCTTCGCCGTTTACATACGCCACTTCCACTTCTTCGTCTGCATTGCCCACGCTGCCCGACTCGGCGGTGATCAGCAGCTTGTCGCCGTCTTCGGATGTGCGCAGGACAACGCGGTTGGCTGAGTCACGGGCGACAATCGCCGCGCGCTTGATTGCCTGGGCCAAGGGCTCGCGCGCCGTCGTCAGGATCTTGGTGGCTTGGGGCGGGATCACACGCTCGTAGTTTGGGAACTGGCCGTCGATCAGGCGCGAGATCAAGGTCGTGTCGCCGCTTTTCTCGTCGGGGATGTGGAATTGGATTTGGTTCGACGACAGCGTCACTGTCACCTCGCCCTCGTCGCTGCCGATGATGCGGGACAACTCACTCATGGCCCGCGCGGGCACAATCGCGCTCGCACTGCCGCTGCCTTCCTTCACGGCGCAGTCGCGCACGGCCAGCCGGTGCGTGTCGGTGGCGACAAACTTCAAGCTGTCTCCCTGGAACACGACCAGAACGCCGGTGAGGATGGCCCGTGTTTCATCGGATGACGTAGCAAAGAGTGTCTGGCGAATGGCATCGCGCAGCACGGTGCGGTCAATCACAAAGCGCGACTCTTCCTTGACCTGCGGCAGCAGGGGAAACTCTTCGGCGGGCAGGCCCAGCAGTTTGTAGTTGGCTTTGTTGCAGCGCAGGCGCAGAGCATGCGTGTCGGCTTCCAGCGAGAACTCCACTTCGGCATCCGGCATCGCGCCCAGCAGCTCGGTGAAGTTGCGGGCGGGGGCAGTCGCGGCTCCGTCCGGGGCCAATGTGGTGGTCGGCAGCGTGTGCTCCATCCACATCTCAAGGTCGGTCGCCATGAGCGACACTCTGCCGTCTTTGGCGGCGATGCGCACATGCGTTAAAATCGGCAGGCTGGAGCGGGTGGCGACAGCCTTGCCGACGGTCTGGATGCCCTCAAAAAGCTCTTTGCGCGGGCTGCTGACTTTGAGCGTATCGGGGGATGCGGTTTTCGCAGCCATTGGGTTAATCTCCTTTATCCTTCTTTAACAAAATTGGCGGATGTTTCTGTCCGATGTTCATGCAAAATGCCCTGAAGGGCACGCTCCACAAACCATGTGTCGGGGCGCGCCGCGGGGGCCGAAGCGAGGATGTTCAATGTCCTTCGCAGGCTTTGGGCGTCTGCAGCCGCTTCGGAGTGGGCGGCGAGATGGGTGTCTACGCGCGCCTGCCAGGCTTCCGGCAGCGCGCCATCCAGCGCTAAATCCAGCAGTTCGGCCCATTCTTCCGATGTCATGTGTGTTTTTCTTCCTCGCGCTGCTGTTCCAGCACATCGCGCAGGGCACGCCGCGCCCGCCCGTGCAGCGACTTTGCCGCCGCCGGCGTGCGCCCGACGAGCGGCGCGGCCTCCAACACGGTCAAGCCCTGCAGATCGCACAGCGTTACTATGAGGCGATGGTCGTCGGACAGCGCTTCTAGGGCCAAATCCAAAGCGGTTTCTCCTTCAAGTGCAGGCGAAAACAAGACCCAGTCGCCGCGTCCGTTTTCCGTCAATCCCGACAGCGACAACGTCGGCAGGCGCGGCTGACGCATCCGCTCGCGGCACACATTGCGCGCGATGCCCAGCAGCCATGTCTTGAACCGGCTTTCGCCCCGGAACTGCCCGCCCCGCAATGCGCGAAAGGCCCGCAGCCAGCACTCGGAAGCCGCTTCTTCGGCATCCTCACGGGTCGGCAGGAACCGCCGCGCAAACGCATAGGTGGCCTCAATGTGCCGCCGGAACAGCGTTTCCACGACCTGCGCTTCTCCTGCCGGGTCATGGGCATAACGCTGGGCAAGCCGCTCATCATCCTCCCATTCCTGATCTCCCGCCGGCATTGTCAACTCCTGAGTGGCATGTCGCGTCCAAAAAGCGCCGCCGCGTCCAAAAAGAGTTTACACTTTTTTGGCCCTTTGCCGCACATGCCTGCGTGCGTGGCCTGCGCAGTCGCTGCCTGCGCGTTTCTTCGGCTGTTCGCGTGCGCTGCAACAGCGTACCAACGACGGAACAAATCATTCCGTCGTCGGTACACGCTCAACACGCCGGGGGAACCAAGTGGAAACGCGGAAAGAACACTTTGGAAAACGCGAAAAGAAGGGGACGGCTGCCGACCGAAAAGGAACTTTTACCCTGCCTGCCGCGCTTAGCAAAGAAACACATGTCCGCAGGGACACACTTGAAAGGGATTCCATGAAACTATTCGCCAAATTGACCGCCGTGCTCGGCATCGCTTCCCTGCTTGCCGGGGCTGCTTTTGCCCAGACGCCGCCCCCCGCGCCGTCCATGTCACCCGCCTCGCCCGCCGTCACCCGCGTCAAAGGCTACACCAAAGTGCTGAAAAGCGGCAAGGTCGTCCAGGTCAGGGGCTACAAGCGCAAATCTCCCATGATGATGCCGAAAATGACCGCAATCCAGGGCTACACCCGCCATACCAAGTCCGGCGGCACTGTCCATGTCAATGGGTATGTCCGCAAAGCCCCGATGGGCGCGATGAAGAAGTAACGCGCGCCGCCCAGCAAAACGCCCTGCCGAACAACAATAAGCTGCTCGGCAGGGCGTTTTTGTGCGTGCAGGTCAGACAGTTTGCCGGGGGGCGGCGGCCTGAAGCAAAGCGGCGCTGCGACTGTGACCGGGATACGACGCCATGCCGAGGGCAATGGTGCAGGGGTGGGGGAGAGCGGCCTTCCATGCGGCAAGGCGGTCGTGCAGGCGCTGCATGACGATCTCGCGGGACGTGCCTGTGTGGGGCAGCAGGGCGGCGATTTCGTGGTCGCCGGCGCGGGCGACCAGGTCGGAGCGGCGGGTGCAGTTTTTGACTGTTTGGGCCACCTGCACGAACAGCGATGCTTCGCGCAGGTCTTCGCTGACGGAGATACGGATCACGGACAGCTCCAAATTGTGGCGATGCGCCCGCGAGAGTTCTTCATCCAGGCGCGAATCAAAATAGCGGCGCGTGTACAGGCCGGTGAGCGGGTCGACCACTGTGGGCGCGGCATCTTCGTCTTCCCCGTCATCGCCTCCCTGAGCGCCGATCCGTCGGCGACGCTGCTCGTGCTGCAGCGCGGCTTCCCGCACGGCATCGGCACGGAACATCTGCTGCAGCTTCCGGGCCGAGTTTTTAAGAATGTGGGAAATGTAGTTGTTGGACACGCCTAGAGCGCGGGCAATGTCTGTTTGACTGCGGTCTTCGTAGTAGAAAGCATACAAGACCTTCTGCTCCAATTCCTTGAGGCGCGTCAGGGCATGTTCCAGAACCACTTTGTCTTCAATCGGCAATTCTACCGCCGATGCTTCCCGGTTGCTTTGCACGACATGGGCGGCTGCCGAGCCGGTTTCCTGCGCTTCGTCCAGCGAAGACACGGCGAATGTGGAGCGGGTCGCGTTGATCCGGGCCACTTCCGCTTCGCGCAGTCCCAGCGCATGGGCCACTTCCCCTTCTGTCGGTTCGCGGCCCAGGGTCTGTGTGAGTGATTCGGTTTCGCGGCGCACTTTGTGCGCCATCTCCTGAAGCCAGGCCGGTTCTTTGATAATCTGCACGCGGTCGCGCAGAAAATGGCGCAGGTGGCCGTCGATGTGATGCGTGGCGTAGGTGATTAATTTTGCGCCGCGATTGGGATCATATTGATCAATCGCGTGCATCAGGCCCAGGAACCCTTCCTGAACCAGGTCTTCCAGCGGCACCAGACCGGAAAAGAACTGGCGCGCCTGCTTCTGCACCAAAGGCCGAAACTGAAGCACCAGGGCGTCCCTGGCTCCGTCGGCTCCGGCTCCCTGCGCCCGGTACTGGGCGAGAAGCTTGTGCGCGCGCGCCTCATCATCCAGGCGGCCCGGCCCGCGCCGTTCTCGCGCGGGCCAAGCGGCGGAAGAGTTGTCTGCTGCGGTGCTTGTGGTGTCTGCCATAACAAAACGCTGCCGGGCCGCGCGCTCTTTCTCGAACTCGTTCCGTAAGAACTGCTCAAACTCAGCGCGCGGCTCATGCGGCGCGCTTAGTGGATCGAGCTGACTAGTTTGAAGATCGGACTCATCACGGAAATGGCGATGAAGCCGACCAGCACGCCCATAAAGACAATGAGCAAGGGTTCAATCATGGATGTCAGGCCCTTGACCATGGCATCCACTTCATCATCGTAGAAATCGGACACTTTGGTCAGCATCTCCGACAAGCGGCCTGTTTCCTCGCCCACGTCAATCATGTGCGTGACCATCGCAGGGAACAGGCCCGACGATGCCAGCGGCGCGCTGATCTTAGCCCCTTCGCGAATAGACACGCGGGCATTGGCGACCGCCTCGGCCAGCACAGCGTTGCCGGATGTTTCCCCGATAATCTCCATTGAGCGCATCATGGGAACACCCGACGCAATCAGTGTCCCGAATGTGCGCGTAAACCGCGAAATGCTCAGCTTGAGGGACAGGTCGCCGACAATCGGCAGCTTCAGCTTGATTTTGTCGATATTGTAATGACCTTTGGTGGTTTTGTCGTACTGCTTAAAGGCGACATAGCCCACAATCCCCACCAGCATTACCACGTACCAATACGCTTTGAACCAGTCGCTTGAGTCAAACAGTGCCTGGGTGACCGGCGGCATGTCCACGTTCATGGACGAGAAGATTTCCTTGAATTTGGGCAGCACAAACGTCAGCAGGGCGGCCACCATCACGAACGCAAAGACCAGGACAATGGTCGGATACATCATGGCCGACTTGATCTTGCCGCGTATTTCCATTTCCTTTTCCAAGAATCCTGCTAGCCTATCCAAAATAACGTCTAAAATACCGCCGATCTCTGCGGCACGGATCATGTTGACGTATAACTTGGAAAAGACCATGGGGTGCTTGGAAAGGGCATCGGTCAGCGACAGCCCGCCTTTGACATCTTTGCGTGTCGCGTTCAACACACCTTTGAGCGCCTCGTCTTTGGTCTGGCTCTCTAGTAGGTCGAGGCATTTGATAATGGGAATGCCCGCATCGATCATCGTCGCAAACTGCCGCGAGAAGACTACGAGGGATTGCAGCTTGACTTTGCCCGCCTTGCCCGCGAAAGAAACCTTCATGCCCGCGCGGGCTTCATTGACCGACACAATATGGAAATGCTGCTCGTGCAGCTTGGCGAGGACCATCTGCTCGTTGTCCGCGTCCACCTTGCCCTTGATCGCGCGTCCTGTCGGGTCTACTGCATTATATACGAATGTCGCCACGGAAAGTACCTCCTGACCCCAAAACTCTTATTCAGGGGGCCACGCCACACTCATGCAGCGGGCAGGCCCCCTTTAGTATCGGCGTTTTGGACGGACGGCGAGAGGGTTTCTTTGGGACTTGTTTGCGTTTCGCCGCTCCCCTTACTCAGTCTATGGCGGCTCTGCACGCCGCAAAGGAAAGACCTTGCCGCTTGGCGAATAGCAGGCCAATGGTTGACCCCGCACAGGCCCTTGCAAAAGAACATCTGAACAAAGGCTTTGCTTTGTCTAATGCCGGACATACGCAGGAGGCCGAAGCGGAATATCGCGCGGCTTTGCTTGTCAAGCCTGATTATGCCCTTGCCCACAACAACTTGGGACATTTGCTGAGTGAACGGGGAGAACTGGAAGAGGCCGTTGCCGAATACCGTGAAGCCATCCGTCTCAAACCAGAGCTGCGCCTCACCTACGGGAACCTTGGCAATGCTTTGAAGCGGTTGGGTCGTTATGATGAGGCAATCTCCGCTTACCGGGCGGAACTGAAGTACGACCCGCACTGCGCTTCTGCTTACTCCAACATGGGCACGGCCTACCAAGCAAAAGACGACTTGTTTCTCGCCGTTGTCCACTATCGCAAGGCACTTGAGTTCAATCCTAAGTACGCGATTGCGCATACCAATCTCGGTATCACACTTCTACTGCAAGGCAATGTCAAAGCCGCGCTTGACGAGCAGCGCGAAGCGGTACGGCTTGACCCGACACTTGCAAAAGCGCATTTTAATCTCGGCAATGCCCTGGCTAGAAATCAAGACCTTGAGGCTGCTGTGCTGGCTTTTCAAGAGGCAGTCCATCTTGCGCCGCAGTGGCCGACCGCGCGCTATCGCCTCGCAAACCTGCTTGCCGTGCGGGAAAGATATGATGAGGCCGTTGCTGAGTACCAGCAAGTTCTCAGCCTCGACCCCAAACACGCCGAGGCTTGGGCAGGTCTAGGTGCCAGTCTTTTTTGGCGGGCGTTGACAGAGAAGTCGCGCCCTGCGGCGGTAGCCGCCAAGGAGGCTTTGGAGCAGGCCCTGAAACTTAACCCTCACGACCGTGACACATCGAAGATGCTGCGTGCCGTGAACAGAACGTTGCGCATTCGCATTCGGTTTCTCTGGCCTTGGAGGAAGTAGTCACTTCCCGTCTCGCTGCCGCCCGTCATTTGCCTCGCTCCTTGCGCAGCATGGCCCCGACCACGCGTGACGTGCTGATGCCCGATGCCCCGAACACGCCGCCGCCGGGGTGCGTGCTGGCTCCCGTCAGAAACAGCCCGGCAATCGGCGTCTTGTACTCGGACAATTCGGGCAGGGGACGGAACGCAAACATCTGGTCCAGCGACATCTCAATGTGCATCACGTTGCCATTCACCAGCCCCAATGTGCGTTCCAAGTCCAGCGGCGTCTGGATAAAGCGCTTTTCTATCGCCCCGCGCATGTTGGGGGCATAGGCGTACAGCGTCTCGCAAATGCTGTCGGCAGTGGCTTCGCGCTCGTCGTCCCACGATTTGCCGTCGCGGCGCTTGTAGGGAAAGTACTGCGCCCACAACTGCACGACATGCTTGCCTGGGGGCGCGAGTGAGCCGTCGATGGACGAAAACGTCATGGCGAGCACGGGCGGCTTGGCCGATGGCCTGCCGCCGACATAGTCCGCATACGCATCGGTCAAGAACTCTGGGGTGGGGCACAGCAATTGCATTCCGTGATGCACTTCTGAATGCTGCCCCTGCCCGTAGTCGGGCAATTCGGAGGCCGCGCAGCGCACGGTCATGCCGAACCCGTTGCCCACATTCACCGACTGCAATCTGTGGGCTAGGTCAGGCGGCACATCTTCCGGCGCGAGCAGCGCGTCAAACGTCGTCTTGATATGGCAGGCGGCGACAATGGACTTGGCCCAGTACTGTTCCCCATGCACCAGCACGCCGACCGCGCGGCCCCCTTCCACCACAATCTTCTCCACTGGGGCATCGGTCAGCACCGTGCCGCCCAGCGCCTCAAACGCCTTTCTCAGCGCGACTGTCAGCATGCCCGACCCGCCGCGCGCGCGTGTCGCCCCCGACTCATGCACCGCGCCCCACCACGCCGCAAACGGCCCTGTCCCCGGCTCAGTCGGCGGCGGGCCGCTTTGCGCCGCCAGCCAGCCCATTGCCGCCCGCATCTCGGTCGTGCGGAACGTTTCATGCAGCAGCCTGCCATACCCCGAAACAATCATGCGCAGGGCGTCGGTGCTATTGCGTCCCGGCGACTTGGCGAAGATGACATGCCGCCCGAAGTTCGCCATTGTGGGCGGCTTTTGGAATGCCTGAAACACGCCCCGCGTGACGGGCAGCCACCGCTGCACAAAATCTCGGTACGCGTCGGCGTCCTGCCGCGAGACCTGCGCGATGCTTTCGCACGTCTTGTCCAGGCTGCGGTGGAAGCAGATTGCCCTGCCGTCTCCCAGTGGGAACGCCGCCCACGGGTCCATCTCAATGTAGTGCAGGCCGTACTGTTCCAGGCCCAATTCGCGCACAATCGGCGTTTGATGGATCATCAAATGCACCGACGACCCCAGGTCAATCTTGTACCCCGGCCACACTTCCTCGGTCACGACCGCCCCGCCCACGACCGGACGACGCTCCAAGACCAGTACCTTGTGCCCCGCCTTCGCCAGATAACACGCGCAGACCAGTCCGTTATGCCCCGCGCCAATCACAATCACATCGTAATTCGCTCCCATGTCTGCCGACTTTCTAATGACGTACTTGCCGCATCTATCCCCAATGCAGGGAAACCACTTGCCTTCGCAGAATGTTCTTCTCAAGAACATCTTTGTTTTCTACAATTACATTAATTACGTTTGCGCGCCGCCGAGGAACCCCCTGTGTCTTCTTATCTTAACACCGTGCTGCAAGGCGATGCCGCGCAGGTTCTGCAAACCCTGCCGGGCGGCGTCGTTGACCTTGTCGTCACGTCCCCGCCGTACGCCGACCAGCGCGCCGCTACCTATGGCGGCGTCAAGCCGGACGATTATGCCGCCTGGTTTCTACCCATTGCCGATCAGCTTCTGCGTGTCCTCAAGCCTGAGGGTTCGCTGATACTCAACATCAAGGAGCGCGTGGTCAACGGCGAGCGCCATACCTACGTGCTGGAGCTGATTATCAAGATGCGCCAGCAGGGATGGCTGTGGACCGAGGAATATGTCTGGCACAAGCGCAACTGCTACCCCGGCAAGTGGCCCAATCGGTTCCGCGATGCCTGGGAGCGCTGCCTGCATTTTACCAAGCAGCGCAAGTTCGCCATGTACCAGGAAGCGGTCATGGTGCCGATGGGCGACTGGAAACACTCCCGTTTGGCAAAGCTCAGCGAGACCGACCAGAAGCGCGACAATTCGCGCGTCCTGAGCGGCTTCGGCAAAAACATCTCCAATTGGGTCGGGCGCGAGATGGCGTTTCCCACCAATGTCGTCCACCTCGCGACTGAGTGCGGCAACCGCAGTCACAGCGCGGCGTTTCCGGTTGAGCTGCCTTCCTGGTTCATCAAACTGTTCACGCAGCCCGGCGACCTTGTCCTGGACCCGTTTCTCGGATCGGGAACCACCGCCGTCGCCGCCCAATCTTTAGACCGCAACTACGTCGGCGTTGAACTCAGCCCTGAGTATGTCGCCCTCGCGCAGGAGCGCCTGCGCCCCCCGCCAATTCTCCCCTTGAAGAAAGCCGCGCCTGCAATCGCTGCTGCCGTCACTTAGCCCGGTATTGCTCGTCACTCACCTGTTCCATCCAGTTCACTGGCGAGCCGTTGAGCTTCTCCTGGATGGCAATATGGCTCATGGCTGTGGTGGGTGCTGCGCCGTGCCAGTGCTTCTCACCCGGCGCGAACCAGGCCACATCACCGGGCCGGATTTCCTCAATTGGCCCGCCCTCGCGCTGAACCCAGCCGCAACCGGCTGTGACGATCAGGGTCTGGCCGAGCGGATGAGTATGCCAGGCTGTGCGCGCGCCAGGTTCAAATGTGACCAAGGCGCTACTTATGCGAGCCGGATCGGGCGGGTTGAACAGCGGGTCAATACGTACTGTTCCGGTGAAATACTCTGCCGGTCCTTTACCGGATGGCTGCGAGCCGATACGTTTAATTTCCATTGTCTCGCCCCCTTGATGACTGAACCTTCAGGCCAATGATGATGTTTAGATTTGAGGACTTCCAACCTGAAATGTGCGTACAGCCGCTTCACTCGTGACTTAATCACTGATGTTACGCAGTGGAAGTATGCTTCCCTGGAAAGAGCGGCAAGCCGCGGACATCAAGCCGTTGGCAGCGGCTGATGCCGGGGGTGTAAAACCCCCGGCAGGGACGAAGCCCGGCCGGTGGTATCCCTCGCGGCACTCCCTTGCGTGGGTAGGGATAAAACCCCCGGCAGGGACGAAGCCCGGCCCTCGCGGGCGTAAGACTGAGGTAACACAAGTTTTTCTTACGTCCGAAGGACGTGGCTTCCCAGTTGCCGGGGGTTTTATACCCCCGGCACTCTGCGTAACATCAGTTAATCAGCGAGTTCTGCAATGCGCAGGGCCAGATTGATCGGGCCAGGCTGGTGCAGTTCAACAGCGGCAACCTGCCCGCATCGCCTGGGTAAGTTCCCCGTGTTTCCAGCCCTTTCCTGCCCGATTGCGAGGGCGTTTCTACGGCATACCGACGACGGAAGGATTTGTTCCGTCGTCGGTACACGCTGGAAACGCCGTGGAAACGCGTAAACACTGCCGAGGCAGCCTGGGGAACAAACTGCGCGCAAACCGGGAAACGCAGCGAGCCTCCGGGTATACTTTGCGTATGGGCGACCCCCGCTTTTGTTTGTTTGGGCAGGCGCAGACCGAAATTGCGATGCCGGGTACGGCTGCGCAAGCGCAGGAAATGGTGTGCCGTGCCCAAAACGAAGCTTTGTTCCCGTGGGGCGGGGGGATGCGGCAGCATGTCGGATACGCCCCGGAACGTTCCGGCATGATCGTATCTACGGAGCGCCTTCAGGCCGTGACGGATTATGAGCCTGCCGACTTGGTGGTTTCCGCGCAGGCCGGGATGACGGTCGGCGCATTGCAGGACGTGCTGGCGCAGCAGGGGCAATGGCTGCCGCTTTCAGTCGCCCGGCCTGACGCGCAGACAGTCGGCGGCATTGTCGCCGCGCGGGCGCACAGCCTGATGCGGCTGGGCTATGGCAGCGTCCGGGACAGCCTGCTGGGCGTTCAGGTGGTGAACGCGCAGGGCGAGATGGTTCAAGGCGGCGGCAAAGTGATGAAGAACGTGTCGGGCTACGACCTGCCCAAGCTGTACTGCGGGTCGTGGGGCACGCTGGGCCTGATTGCCGAAGCGACGTTCAAGGTGGCTCCGCTGCCTGCCGCAAGCGCGACGGCTGCGCTCGCGCTCCCTGCCGACCGCAACAGCGAGGACACGCTGGACGCGCTGATGGCGTCCGCCCTGACGCCGAGTTTTCTGCTGCTGCTCAGCCCGCAGGCCGCCCGCGACATCTTGGAAGCGGACGACGACGCGCAGTATTTAGCCATTGGCTTTGACGGATTAGCGGAAGATGTGCAGTGGCAATTGGACACGCTAGGAACCGAAGGCGTGCTGCCTCCCAGCATCGCCCAGCAAGTGCGTGCCCGCCTGCGCGACTTCAGCCTGCGGCCTGCGCCCATGACCTGCGCCTTTCACATTCTGTCTTCGCAGGTAGGCGCGTACTCGCGGATGATGGAATGGACGGCAAAGCGGGCGGGTTTCACGGCCAGCGTGCTGTCCGACGCGGCGCTGGGGATTGTCCATGCCCACTTCGCGCCCCAAGATGAGACCAGTGACTGGGCCGTATTCTCTGCCGACCTGCAGGACAAAGCCGCCCGTGTCGGCGGCAGCTTCCTTGTGGAGCGCATGCCGAATGCCTTGCGCCGAGCGGGCATGGAAGTTTGGCTGCCCCTGATGCCTGAGATGACATTGATGGGGCGTATCAAAGCGAAACTGGACCCGCGACGGCAATGGAACCCGGGACGCTTCGCAGGACGGTTATAACTCTTCGCCATGACCCCCAAGCAGCACGAAGACAACTTGATGACCTGTGTGCATTGCGGCTTTTGCCTGCCCGCCTGCCCCACGTACCTGGAAACCGGCAGCGAGGCGGACAGCCCGCGCGGGCGCATTGTGCTGATGCGCGGCCTGCATGACCACACGCTTCAGCCCACCGACCCCGATGTGGTCAGGCACCTGGACCTTTGTTTAGGCTGCCGGGCCTGCGAACCGGCCTGCCCAAGCGGCGTCCCATATGGGCATTTATTCCTATGCAGGATGTCAATACCTCGGAGCTTGCTCCGTACCCTTGTTTGTCTAACTCCAGTGGCCGTCTAAGCGGCCACTTCCCTGCGGCGGC